>Ga0097691_1000501_pt1 | contig 33960 bp, 30 predicted proteins | sample NGESurdeep072012_8_FD_72858 | JGI IMG/M metagenome (GOLD analysis project Ga0097691, IMG submission 72858) | Arctic peat soil microbial communities from Barrow, Alaska - NGEE Surface sample 210-1 deep-072012 | ecosystem: Environmental > Terrestrial > Soil > Wetlands > Peat ... | reverse complement strand
GGGGGCCGGGATTTCAGCGTCAACCTTGTCGGTGGAGATTTCAAACAGCGGCTCGTCGCGCTGCACTTTGTCGCCGGGCTGCTTGAGCCACTTGGTGATGGTTCCTTCGAAGATCGATTCCCCCATCTGGGGCATGACTACATCAGTGGGCATGTTTACCTTCCGCGGGATGTGTGGCTTGCAATGAGAGCCGGCCGCAAACGCACATTATATCGCGTTAAGTCGAGGCTCCGGCACCGGCCCGCCCGGCAAATTGGCGTGAGTCAACAAAACACGTGGTATCCGAGGTCGAGTGCCATTACACTCATACGGCGAAGTTGGAAGTTCGGCAAATGTCCGGAAGCTGAAAGGAAGTAGCCATGTCATCGAATCGGTTCGTGAGATCACTCGCTGTCCCCTTGCTCGCACTTTGTGGTCTGGCAACTACATGGGCGCAGATGCCCAATCCCTATGGTGCGCCCATCTCGCTGGAAAGCGCCAAGAAGGTAGCGGCACCAGCGCTGGCGGAAGCGGCGAAGAACAACTGGAACATCGCGGTGGCCATTGTCGATCCGTCCGGCAATCTCGTGTACTACGAGAAGATGGACAACACGCAACTGGCCAGCGCCCATGTTGCCGTGGAAAAGGCGCGCACCGCTGCCACGTTCAAGCGTCCCACGAAAGCGTTTCAGGACGCGCTGGCGAGTGGCGGAGAGAACCTGCGCATCCTCACGTTGCCGGGAGTAGTGGCCGCGGAGGGCGGGATTCCGCTGGTCAGCGACGGCAAAATCGTCGGCGCGATCGGGGTTTCCGGCATGACCAGCGCGCAAGATAACCAGTGCGCCAAAGCAGGCGCGGACAGCTTCAAGTAAGCGCGTCGCAGGTTAGCCGAAATGCGCGACGCTTACCCTTCGATAAACCCAAGGCAGGTTCTGGGGATACGGCCGATCTCGTATACTTGCGTCCTGCCGTACCATGAGGAGTGATGGTGGTGAGGGGATCGTTGTCTGAGGACAACGAACCTCGAGATGGGATGCCGGCTGTGATTCAGTGAACCGACATCCGTCATGATTGGGAGCTCAGGGAGGAACCTGATGGCACAACCGAGTCAAGCCCAGACCGATCCGGGGAAGACACCCGCTGAGGTATTGAGAAGCAAGATCGAAGCCGGAGCCTTCGATGTGTTTCTTTGCCACAGTAACCGGGACAAGCCGCAAGTGCGGAAAATTGCACTGGACTTGAAGGCGCAGGGAATCCTGCCCTGGCTGGATGAGTGGGAACTGCGGCCGGGCCTGCCCTGGCAGGACGCCCTCGAGCAGCAGATCGATTCCGTGAAGACAGCAGCGGTGTTTGTCGGAGGCGAAGGGGTTGGGCCCTGGCAGCACCAGGAACTGGCGGCGTTTCTGCGCAAATTTGTCGAACAGAGAAGTCCGGTGATCCCCGTGCTTCTCCCCGACGCACCGAAGGAGCCCGATCTCCCACTCTTTCTGGATGGAATGACCTGGGTTGACTTTCGCGACTCCGATCCCGATCCTATGGAACGGCTGTTGTGGGGGATTACGGGACAACACGGTGGTTTCACGCCCTCTGCGCCGATTCCCCGGCAGACCGTGAATCCGCCACCCGAGCCTGCGAACCCTAATTACTTTCCTCCTCCGCCGCCCACGGCTTCGAACCTTGCCCAGACACTGATCGGCTCATGGCAAGTGCAGATCATCAATCCCTTCGGAATCGTCGGCCAGATGATGCTGCAAATCCTGAACAACGGCTTCTTTAGCGGGCAGCTTCCGACGCCCATGGGCATGGGCACGATGGAGGGCCAATGGCAGGTTACGGCCATGGAGCAACTGACGTTGCAGGGACGGCAGACGCTGGGATTCCAGGCCATGCCCTACATGACGATCGTTCAGTTCAGCCAGACTGGGCCATATCAGATGAGAGGCATGACCAGCGCGGGCGAGCAGACAATCTGGCAGAAAGTATCGTAGCCGACAGGTGTTTTTGGTAAGCGGGTTACCTGGTGGCACGACTCTCGAAGGGCCGGCGACCCCTGGCCGGATCGCTGATGTCGCTCATTTGACTCTCCTCCCGCCCTGATCTAGCCTCGAATACTTGTACTCCCGTCACGCATCGGCGTTCTCCTGCTGCGCGTTCAGAATGAAAACGACACGGCACTTTCTAAAATTCGCGCTGATTTTTGCCCTCGGCGCATCGGCGCTGGCTGGCACCATGGTGCAGCCGACGCACGCTCCCAAGGCCATGGTGGCCACGGTGCAGGGCGATGCTTCCAATGCCGGCGTCGAAGTGATGAAGGCGGGCGGGAATGCTGTGGATGCCGCGGTAGCCGTCGGATTCGCGCTGGCTGTCACTCATCCCCAGGCCGGCAATATTGGGGGCGGAGGTTTCATGCTGTTTCGCCGTCCAGATGGCGAGGTGCACTTCCTCGATTACCGTGAGAAGGCCCCGTCGAAGGCGACGGCCGACATGTATCTCGACAAGAGCGGCAACGTGATCAAGGACATGAGCACGCTGGGTTACAAGGCGATTGCGGTGCCGGGATCGGTGGCCGGACTGGCATACGCGCAGCAGCATTGGGGCAAGCTGTCGCTCGCGCGGGTGATGGAGCCGGCGATCAGGCTGGCGCGCGTTGGCTTTGTGCTCGACTACTGGACAGCGATGAACCTGCGGGACGAAGACTTGGCGAAGTTTGCCGAGTCGCGGCGGATTTTTCAGCGCGATGGCAACTTCTATCAGCCCGGTGACGTCTTCAAGCAGCCGGAATTAGCGCGCACGCTGGAGCGCATCGCAAAGAACCCGGACGACTTCTACCATGGCGACATGGCGCGGGAACTGGCGGCGGCCATGCAGAAGGGCGGCGGGCTGGTTACTGCCGAGGACCTTGCGGCTTACGAAGTGAAGGAGCGGCAACCCATTCGGGGGACGTATCGCGGCTACGAGGTCATCAGCGCGCCTCCACCGTCATCGGGAGGCGTGGCGCTGGTCGAGATCCTCAACATTCTCGAAGGCTATGACCTGGCCAAGCAGGGGAACCGGACTGGCGCAAGCATTCACCTGACCGCCGAGGCATTTCAGCGGGCGTTCTTCGACCGCACCGAGTTCCTGGGCGATCCCGATTTTTCGAAGATCCCGGTCGCGCAACTGATTGACAAACGATATGGCGCAGCCTGGCGCGACACGATTCCGCTGCGGCGCGCGACGCCGAGCGATGAGGTGAAGCGTCCGGCGATCTTCACCCAGCTTGACCAGTACGCCAGCACGCATCCCCAGCCGCGGTCCATTCGCGAACCGGAACACACCACGCATTATTCGGTGGTCGATCCCGAGGGCAACGCGGTTTCGGTGACGACCACGCTCAACGATAGTTTCGGATCGCATGTGACCGCCGAGGGGCTGGGCTTCCTGATGAACAACGAGATGGACGACTTCGCGGTCAAACAGGGCGTACCCAACATGTACGGGCTGATCCAGGGGCCGGCGAACGCGGTGGGCGCGAATAAGCGTCCGCTGTCGGCGATGACACCGACTATCGTGCTGAAAGACGGCAAACTGTTTCTGGTGCTGGGCTCGCCGGGCGGGCCGACGATCATCACCACCGTGGCCAACGTGCTGATGGGCGTCGTCGATTACGGGCTCAATATCCAGGAAGCAGTGAACGCGGAGCGCTTTCACAACCAGTGGCTGCCCGATCAGATCATGATGGAGCGGTATGGGCTTTCGCCCGACACGGTTAGCATCCTCGAACACATGGGACACAAGGTCAAAAGCGACCGCGACTACTGGGGCGACGCGGAGTGCATCGCCATCGATGAGAAGACTGGCGAACGCCTGGGCGCCAGCGATGGCCGCAACAACGGAAAGGCCGTGGGATTCTGATGCGACGCGCCATGTCAACCCTGGTGTACGCGCGGCGGGAACGGCTGCATCCCGGATTGCTCGACAAGATAGTCTCTGGCGGCGCGGAGGCGATTGAGATTTTCGCGGCTCGCGGCCACTTCAACTACTCCGATCGCCAGCACGTGCGCGAGATCTCCAACTGGTTCCGCAGCACCGGTATTCCGTTTTATTCGATGCATGCTCCCATGCACGGCGACGACGAATGGGGACGAAGTGGGGCTCCGCCGCTGAACATTGCCGCCGTCGAGAAACGCGATCGCATTGCTGCGATGGACGAGATCAAGCGCGCCCTTGAAGTCGCGGAGCAGGCTCCGTTCCAGTTTCTGGTGCAGCACGTCGGCGTCAGCAAAGAAACATCGACGGAGCAGAAGCTGGAATCGGCCATGACGTCGCTGGAACACTTGCGCGCCTTCGCCAAACCGCTGGGAGTACAGATCGTGGTGGAGAACATTCCCAACGACCTCTCGACTCCCGAGAGTCTGGTGGAACTGCTGCGCATTGCGCGCTTCACGGATGTGGGAGTGTGCTTCGACGTGGGACACGCGCACATGGGGCCGGGGATTCCACAGGCCTTCGAAACGCTCAAGCAGTTCATTCGCACCACGCACGTGCACGACAACGATCAGCAACGCGATGAGCATCTGTGGCCGGGGAGTGGCACCATCGACTGGAAAGAAACCCTCGCGCTGTTGCGCACCGCGCCCCAAGTCTCGGCGTTGTTGTTGGAGATCGAGGGCGTCGAGGGCGAGAATGTGGCGGAGAAGATGGCGGAGACGTACACGAAGTTGGAAGTTTAGGGTTGGTCGGATGTAGCAAAGAGCAGATCCCTCGCGGGCTAAAGCCCGCTCGGGATGACAATACTAATGAGCATGAATGGCACGGCTAAAGCCGTGCCCCTTCAAAACAATAGAGCGGGTGCGGCATCCTTCGACTGTGCTTAGGCAGGCTCTGAAGTCGCGCCCTTCAAAGACAGGAGTCATGGAAACATCGACAGCAACTATTTCTACCATTCGCGAAGTCGGTAAACACGAAGGCCAGAGCGTCACGATCCGCGGCTGGCTGTACAACCTGCGCGCCAGCGGCAAGCTGCTGTTCCCGCAGTTCCGCGATGGCAGTGGCGTCATCCAGGGAGTGGTGGCGAAGAATGCCGTCTCGCCTGAACTGTTCGAAGCAATCAAGGGATTGACGCAAGAATCGAGCGTGATCGTCACCGGCACAGTGCGGGCCGATCAGCGCGCTCCCGGTGGATACGAACTCGACGTCACCGACGCGCAGGTGGTGCAGCGGGTGAATCCTGACGATCCCTATCCCATCACGCCGAAAGAGCATGGCGTCGATTTCCTTATGGAGCATCGTCACTTGTGGATGCGCTCGCCGCGGCAGGCAGCGATCTTGCGGGTGCGGGCCGAGATCATCAAGGCAGCTAGGGACTTCTTGGACGAGCGCGGATTTACGCTCACCGATCCACCGATCCTGACGCCCGCCGCTTGCGAAGGCACTACCACCCTGTTTCCGGTGGACTACTTCGATGAGCAGGCGTACCTCACCCAGTCGGGCCAACTCTACATCGAGGCGACGGCGATGGCGCTAGGCAAGGTGTACAGCTTCGGCCCCACGTTTCGCGCCGAGAAGTCGAAAACGCGCCGCCACCTCACCGAGTTCTGGATGGTAGAGCCCGAGGTCGCCTACGCCACGCTCGACGACCTGATGGTGCTGGCGGAGGAGTTCATCACCTTTATCGTGAAGCGCTGCCTGGAGAAGCGGCGTCCGGAGTTGGAGACTGTTGGCCGCGACATCAGCAAGCTGGAGAAGATCGACGCGCCTTTCCCGCGGCTCAGCTATGACGACGCGGTCAAGATGCTGCAAGAAGCGCACACCAAGGGGTTGATCGAGAACAAATTCGAGTATGGCGGCGATTTTGGCTCGCCCGACGAGACGTATATTTCTTCGCAGTTCGACCGGCCGGTAATCGTGAATCGCTATCCCGCAGTGGTGAAGGCGTTCTACATGGAGCCGGATCCCGAACGGCCTGACCTGGCATTGTGCATGGATTTACTCGCTCCCGAGGGCTACGGCGAAGTCATCGGAGGCTCGCAGCGTATTGGGTCCTACGAATTGCTGCTGGAGCGGATTCGTCAGCACGAACTGCCGGAAGAAGCTTTCCGGTGGTACCTTGACTTGCGCAAGTTTGGCGGGGTCCCGCACAGCGGCTTCGGCATGGGCATCGAGCGCGCAGTGGCGTGGATCTGCGGTTTGGATCACGTGCGCGAGACCATTCCGTTCGCGCGCACACTGCACCGTTTGTATCCGTAGCGGTGCGCGTGACAGAATGCTTGCGCCACGCGGTGACACGAGTTCATCTGAAAGACAACACATATGGCAACCAGTCCAGCCACCAAACCGCTGCAGCACGTTGACGTACCCAGGCAGATTCGCATCATCGGCGTTCCGCTTGACCTCGGCCAGTCGCGCCGCGGCGTCGACATGGGACCTTCGGCCGTCCGCGTCGCCGGTCTGGAGAGCAAGCTCGAAGAACTCGGCTACGTTGTGACGGACGGTGGGAACGTTTCCGTCGCGGTACTGGAGACGCGGCCGGAAGGCGATCCGCGCGCCAAGTACCTGACCGAGATCACGGAAACCTGTTCCAAGGAAGCCGAGTTGGTGATGAAGGCACTGGAGGCGGGCCGGATTCCGATCGTGCTCGGAGGGGACCACTCCATCGCCGCGGGCACCGTGTCGGGCGTGGCCGAGTTCTATCGTCGCCAGAACCAGAAGGTCGGCCTCATCTGGATTGATGCGCACAGCGACATCAACACTCCTGACAGCTCTCCGAGCGGCAATGTGCATGGCATGCCGCTGGGCGCGATCATGGGAATGTTCGATTCGCCGCTCACCAACATTTACGGATTCAGCCCGAAGGTAAAGCCTGACAACTGCGTGCTGGTTGGCATCCGCGACGTGGACAGCCACGAGCGCGACAACATCAAGCGCTCGGGCGTGCACGTCTTCACCATGCGCGACATCGACGAGCGCGGCATGCGCACCGTCATGGAAGAAGCACTTCGCCTCGCCGGACGCGGCACCGTGGGCTATCACGTCTCGCTCGACATGGACTGGATCGATCCGGAGGACGCGCCGGGCGTGGGAACTCCGGTGTGGGGCGGCGCGACCTATCGCGAAGGCCACCTGGCGATGGAGATCATTGCCGACCACGGGCGCATGTTGAGTTTCGAAATCGTCGAGGTGAATCCGGTACTCGACGAGCGCAACCAGACGGCCGAGCTGGCGGTGGAGCTGGCGCTGTCGGCGTTCGGAAAGAAGATCCTGTAGCGGCCTGATTTTTCCGTTGCTGCGACTTGTTAAACATGTTTAACATCTAATTGCAGGAGGGATTTTATGTTAGGCATTCGCCTGGAACCCGATCTCGAAAAGCGGCTGGAGAAGCTGGCCAAGCAAACCGGGCGCAGCAAGAGCTACTACGCCAGGCTGGCCATCCAGCAATTCCTCGAAGACCGTGAGGACTACCTGTTGGGAATTGCCGCCCTCGAACGCAAGGAGCCGAGGATCCCACTGGAAGAGTTGGAGCGCCAACTTGGCCTGGAAGGTTGAGTTCCAGAAGTCAGCGGCGAAGCAACTACGCGCGTTGGACCGTCCTATTCAACAGCGCATTCTCACTTACTTCCGTACGCGTGTACTGGCCGCAGATGACCCGCGCCAACTGGGCAAGGCTTTGAGCGGCGACAAGGGCGGTCTGTGGCGATACCGCATCGGGGACTACCGCGCAATCTGCAAACTGGAAGACGAGCGGTTGGTAGTTCTGGTGCTGGAACTCGTTCACCGCAGTGAGGATTATCGTTGACGGACGTTCTCAAGAAGCTTTTCGAGTATCACTTTCACGCGCCGGCGACACAGGTGTGCCCGCTGCAGGGAAATCTCGGCGGCTCGGGCCGCAATATCATCCGACTGGCCAACGATCACGACTCGGCGATCGGGATCTTGCACGGCGTGCGCGAAGAGAACGTTGCATTTATCGAATTCTCTCGTTGTTTTCGCGGCCACGGACTTCCGGTGCCGGAAATCTATGCGGAAGACTTAAGCCACGGCGCATATCTGGAGCAGGACCTCGGCGACATCACGCTGTATGAGTTTCTGTCGCAGAATCGCAACGGAGAAGAAATCGCTCCCGAGGTAATCGACGCGTATCGCAAAGTTGTGGAGATTCTGCCGCGCTTCCAGGTCGAAGCGCGCCACGATATCAACTACAAGGTCTGCTACCCGCGGAACAGTTTCGATCGGCAGTCCATCGCCTGGGACCTGAATTATTTCAAGTACTACTTCCTGCGCCTGGCGGGAGTTCCCTTCAACGAGCAGGCGCTGGAAAACGATTTCGCGCGATTGACGAAGTTCCTGCTGGAAGCGGACCGCGATTACTTTCTGTATCGCGACTTCCAATCACGCAACGTGATGCTGGTGGAGGGCAGCCCCTTCTTCGTGGACTACCAGGGCGGACGCAAGGGCGCGCTGCAATATGACATCGCTTCCCTGCTGTTCGATTCCAAGGCGGACTTGCCGCCGCAGCTGCGCCACGAACTGCTCGATCACTATCTCGACTCGCTTGCCAGGTTCATTCCGCTCGACCGCGAAGCGTTTCTGCGTCACTACTACGCTTACGTTTACGTTCGCATGATGCAGGCGCTGGGCGCGTACGGCTTTCGCGGCTATTACGAACGCAAGCCGCACTTCCTGCAGAGCGTGCCCTACGCGCTGAAGAACATCCGCTGGTTGCTGCACAATGCGACGCTGCCCATCAGACTGCCTGCGCTGATGGCAGCCTTCACCAGCATGCTGGCCTCGGAGACGCTGCAGGAAATTGCCACCCCGTCCGACAACCTCACGGTACGAATCATGAGCTTTTCCTTTCACCGCGGCATGCCGAAAGATGACTCGGGTCATGGCGGCGGATTCGTGTTCGACGCACGCAGCTTGCCGAATCCCGGACGCGAAGAGTACTTTAAGCCGCTCACCGGCAAGGATGCGCCGGTCGCTGAGTATCTGAACCAGCACGAGAGCGTCCGCCAGTACCTCGCCGATGTGTTCTCGCTGGTTGACGCCAGCGTTCGTAACTACCAAGAGCGTGGATTCAAGAACCTGGTAGTGTCGTTCGGATGCACCGGAGGCCAGCATCGCTCGGTGTACCTGGCCGAGCAGTTGGCGAAGCACTTGCGTGGCCGCGACGGCCTCGACGTGGCGCTGCAGCATCGCGAACTCGAAGGCTCCGGCCGATGAAGGCGATGGTGCTGGCTGCGGGTCTGGGCACACGGTTGCGTCCGCTCACCGATGATCGTCCCAAGGCGTTGGTGGAAATCGAGGGCCGCACGTTGCTGGAGATCGCGCTCACGCGCCTGCGCGGATTTGGCATTCGCGAGGTCATCGTCAACGTTCATCACTTCGCTGACATGGTGATTGAGTATCTCAAGGCAAGGCAGAATTTCGGCATGCGGATTGAAGTTTCGCGTGAGGACGTCCTGCTCGATACCGGCGGTGGATTGAAGCAAGCCGCGTGGTTCTTCCTGGAGGATTCGCCAGAGCGAGATCGGCCGTTCTTGCTGCACAACGTGGATGTGCTGAGCACGATTGATTTCGCGGCCATGGTTCAATCTCACATCGCTCATCAGGCGCTGGCCACGCTGGCGGTGCAGGATCGGGAGAGCTCGCGCTACCTGATGTTCGACCCGCAACTCCAGCTTTGCGGGCGGCGCTTCGAGCGCGAAGACCGCACCGAGTTGGCGCGGCCGGCGCAGTCGCTCCAGGCGCTGGCGTTCTCTGGCATCCATGTCATCTCCTCGCGACTGCTGACGCTGATGACGCAAGAAGGGCCGTTTTCGATCATCGATGCGTATCTGCGGCTCGCCGCTAGCGGGGAGAAGTTGATTGCGTTTCGTGCGAATGGGTCTTACTGGCGCGATTTGGGAACAGCCGACAGCCTGCAACAGGCGGCCGAGGATTTGCGGACCGACCTTCGGTAACAGAGGCGTATGAAAGGCCTGTGCCGGTCCCTGAGTCTGGAATCGCAATCTTACTCAGCGCTCACGAGCCCGTTACGAAACTCTGCCGTCCCTACGGGACTTCGATCAGATTTCCCACTTGACCCAGCACTCCGCCTTCGGCTGCGTGCTGGGCTAGAATATTCCGTGCCTACGGCACTCGGATTTCGTTACTTCTATTCCACCGCTGAGAGGCCGATTTGAGTTTCGTAACAGGCGCTCACGCCGGAGGGGAAATTGGAGGTGGGGCAGTCGTTTCCTCGGCAAGCACCGCAAATCGCGTCAGTGTCGCCGCGCCAAACGACGTGGTGATGGCGACGTCGGAAGCATCCCGGCCGGTTGCAATCAGCACCCGACCGATACGCGGCGTGTTGTTGCGCGCGTCGAAGACCCACCAGCGATCGTCCAGATAAACTTCGAACCACGCGCTAAAATCCATGGGCGGCGTCAGCGGCACACCGATGTCGCCCAGGTATCCAGTGGCGTAGCGCGCAGGGATGTTCAGGGCACGACAGAGGGTGATGGCTAAATGCTGATAGTCGCGGCAGACTCCGACTCGGTCGGTGAACACATCGAGCGCGGTGCGGGTGGGCCGCGCATGCTGGTAGCCGAACATTACTCTTGTATTGACCCAATCACAGATGGCCTGTACTCGTCCCCAGCCCGGAGGAGTGGCGCCAAAGAGTTCGGTGGCGATATTCGAGAGGCGATCCACCTCGCAGTAACGGCTGTTGAGGAGATAGATAAGCGCCTCGTTGGGCAGCTCACCAACGGGACGTTCCTGCGTCTTCGGCGCGACCGGATCGGGAGTTCCAGGGTCTTCAATGAGCGTCGCACTGCGCATTCGAAGCGTCCCTGCGGGCGCGACAAAGCGGGTGCAGCGATTGCCGAAACCGTCCATGTAGCTGGAAAGCGGGACCTCGGGCTCAATCGAGAGTTCATCCGGCGCGCGCAGGTCAGGCACGCGGGAGGGATGCACGCTCAGCATCGAGACCATCGCCACCGGTGCGAGAATGTCGAACTCGATCTCGTAGCCGAGTCGGATGAACATGCCGAAGTATAGCCCTTTCCGCCCGCGCGGCGGTGCGGCCACCAAACATGCGATCCACGACCTGACGCGCTGGCTTCCTGCATTTAAACTGCATTCATGAAGAAACTCCGGGTAGGCGTGTTGTTTGGCGGGCGCAGCGGCGAGCACGAGGTCTCGCTGCTGTCCGCGGCTTCGGTGCTGAACGCAATCGACAAGAAGAAGTACGAAGTAGTTCCCATCGGCATCACCAAGGAGGGCCGCTGGGTGACATCTGCTCACGCCGAGCGCCTGCTCAAGGGTGGTCCGGCCACCGATCCTGCCACGCCGCACCTGCGCGCGGGCGATCCCCAGGCGACTTCCGCTGCAGCGGTGCTAGCCAAGGGCGAGGGCGTGGTAGTGCCTCCGATGCCCGGGCACGATCATTCCTCGCTCGTCCCGTTCGAGACCGACGCTACGCAGGTTCACGCGGCGGCAAACTCCGTCAACGTGGACGTCATCTTTCCCGTGCTTCACGGAACCTTCGGCGAAGACGGAACCATCCAGGGCCTGCTGGAGTTGGCCGACATTGCCTACGTGGGCGCGGGGGTGCTGGGCTCGGCCGCCGGCATGGACAAGGACGTGATGAAGCGCCTGTTTCGCGACGCCGGGCTGCCCATCGTGAAGCATGTCACAGTGCTGCGCAGCGCGTGGCGTGAGCAGCCGAAGAAGGCGCGCAAACTGATCGAGGGCGCGCTGAAGTATCCCGTGTTCGTGAAGCCCGCGAATTTGGGCTCGTCGGTGGGCATCAGCAAGGTGCACGATTCGTCCGAATTGGCGGCGGCCATGGACGATGCCGCCCAGTTTGACCGCAAGCTGGTCATCGAGCAGGGCGTGGGCGGCACCAAAGCCAAGGCGCGCGAGATCGAGTGCTCGGTGCTGGGCAACGATAATCCCATGGCCTCGGTGCCAGGGGAGATTGTGCCCATCAAGGAGTTTTACGATTACGACGCCAAGTACCTGGTGGAAGGTTCGCGGCCGATCATCCCGGCCAAGCTGCCGAAAGGCAAGTTGAAGGAAGTGCAGCGGCTGGCGATCGCGGCATTCCAGGCGGTTGATTGCGCCGGTTTGGCGCGGGTGGATTTCCTGATGGATCCGCGCTCGGACAAGATTTACGTCAACGAGATCAACACCATGCCCGGATTCACCTCGATCAGCATGTATCCGAAGTTGTGGGCGGCCAGCGGCGTGCCCTATGCCGAACTAATCGACCGGCTCATTCTGTTTGGGCTGGAGCGCCACGCGGAGAAGAAGCAGAACCAGTACAGCCGTTAGGGGAAGAAGTTTCAAGTTTCGAGCAAAGACCAGTTCTGCGGCGCCGATGCCTGTGGTAGCTACGCGCAATACGGCAGTTCACGGGGCTCGGGCATCCCCGCTAACCTCGGCTTGATCTGTCCGTCTATTTTCCTGCAGGGAGCGATGCTGTGTGGGCATAAAGTGGCGGCCTCTCCTCCAGGACAGCATGCCCCCAGGCACCGCAAACTGCACTCTCCTTTCGCAGGGAACCAAGCCAAGCTCCTTCACGTACAACAACGTGGAGGAGCTTGTGCGCAAACTCATTCTGGTTCTTTCCTTCTCTCTCCCCTTGCTGGCCCTGACGGCCTTGGCCCAGGACTGGTCGAAGTCTTACACCGTGAGCGGGAAACCATCGCTGCGTGTCGATACCAACGACGCCGCCATCGAAATCACTCGCGGGACGAGCAACACCATTGCGGCCCGCGTGATTGCCGAGGGCTACAAGAACGGCGCTGCTGACCTGCATATCACCGAACGTCAGGACGGCGACAAGGTTGAGCTTTCCGTGCGGTTTCCCAGCGACGTCGGAGTCCACTTCGGGTGGAACAATCGCAAGGCCCGCATTGAAGTGCAGGTGCCGCAGGAAACCACGCTCGACCTGCACTCCAGCGACGGCCACATTAATGTGGACGGGACCACCGGGCCGGCCAAGATCGACACCAGCGACGGCGCGGTAGAAGTGCACAACTTCACCGGCAATATTCGCGCCCGCACCAGTGACGGACACATCACGGTCGATGGCGTGGTCAACGAAGTGTACCTGAGCAGCGGCGATGGCCATATCGAGTTCACGGCGCGCGAGGGATCGAAGATGGCCCGCGGCTGGCTGCTACACACCGGCGATGGCCGGGTGGAAGTCAAGCTGCCGAGCGACTTTGCGGCCGAGTTGTCGGCCCACACCGGCGATGGCCGAATTTTGCTCGACTTTCCGGTGACGGTCAACGGCGATATCGGGCGCTCGCGGGTCCGTGGCAAGCTGAACGGCGGCGGCGAGTTGCTCGAGATCACCACCGGCGACGGCAGCATCCACGTGGGGAAACTGTAGGTCGTTTATGGGAATGGCCGCAACGGTGCGGCCGTGTTGTGTCTGCTGGTCGCGATGGCGGGTAGTAAACTGTAGTCGTCATGACCTTGTTCGAAGCCAAACAGTACGACCCAGTTGCCGCACGCAAGAAACGCAACCTCATCACTGCCATCGTGGTTCTGCTACTGATTGTCGCGGTGCTGGGTTGGAACTTCCGCTACTGGCCGGCCGAGCACGCAGTGGACACGTTCTTCGCGGCCCTGCAGCAGCAAGACTACGAGAAGGCCTACGGCATCTGGAACCACGATCTGGAGTGGAAGCAACATCCGCAGAAATACTCGAACTATGCGTTCCAGGACTTCATGAAGGACTGGGGACCCGGCGGCGAATGGGGCCTCATCAAGAGCTATCACGTCGATGGCTCGGCGATTCCCAAAGGCGGTAACGGCACCAAGTTCGACGTTGCCAGCAGCGGCGTGGTGGTGGTGGTGACAGTCAACGAACGCATCGGCCAGAAAGCCCACGTCTGGGTGGAGAAGTCGGACAAGACACTGGGGTTCTCGCCGTTCTAGGGGAGTGCTTGGCTCTCACAGGATTGAGTTTGTCGACCTGCGAAACGGGGTTAGAATGGGTGTGGGGAGGTGACCTTATGAAGATGGCGATACTGCACGACAGCGCCGAGCTCCCCATGTACGGCCTTTCAGAGGCTGCTCTTTACCTTCGCGTACCAATAAAGACCTTAGAGTACTGGACGATGGGACGCGGCAAAACCCCGCCTCTGGTTCGAGCCGCTGGCCGACACCCTCGATCTTTGTCGTTCATGAACCTGCTGGACTGTCACATGCTGGCCGCCATGCGGACGCTATATGATCTGAGGCTTCCGAAAATCAGAAAGGCCGTAGCCTACCTGTCGAGCCACTCCAATTTTCGGCACCCTCTTATCGAAGAACCCCTGTACACGAATTGTGTCGACGTTTTGATTAAGGACTTGGATAAGCTGGTAAACATTTCGCGCGGCGGCCAGTTCGTGATACCCGAAATAGTGGGAGTGCATTTGGCTCGGATTGAACGAGATCCAAAGGGGTTGTTCAAGTTCTTCCCATTTGTGCGAGAGCGCAGCGCCGGAGAACCCAAGTTCATCGTTATCAACCCTGCAATTGGTTTTGGCAAACCCGTAATTGCCGGTACAGGAATCTCTACGGCGGTAATCGCGTCGCGATTCAACGCGAGAGAATCAGTTCCCGCCCTAGCTGAAGAATATGGCCTCGATCCGCAACAGGTCGAAGAGGCTATCCGCTGGGAAACCCGAGCAGTTGCGGCTTGACGACTTTGTCCTTTACTTAGACGAGAATCTGGACAACTGCAAGCCAATCGTACAAGCCCTGGTGGAGAGCGCCGTAAGATTCGAGCGCCACGCCGACCATTTTCGACGCGGTGAGCGTGACGAGGTGTGGTTAAGCTTCGTAGGAACGAACGGATGGGCTGTTCTGACGAAGGACAAGAGAAACAGATACAACGAGTGGGAGCGACAAGCGATCCAACTGAATCGGGTGCGCGAGTTCTACTTCGGGTCAGGGAACTTCAATGCCGAAGAAATGGCTACCGCATTGAGAACTGCCCTCCCTGAAATGAGGCGAATATTCAGAGCGGAAAGTCCGCCGTTTGTTTGCAGCATTACGAGGTCCGGCAGTGTAATTGTATTGTTCGACCAGCACGGGTCCACTCACGAGAGACGCTGTGCCAACAAGCTGCCGCCCAAGAAGTAAACGTCGTTGCTTTATCAACTCACTCCGGATGCGCCGACGCCACGCTGAAGTGGTTGACGGCTTTCTGAAGTGACTCTTCGTCCTGTATGTTGACGCAGGAGCGTGATTTGTCGATCTGTTTCATCAGGCCGCAGAGCACCTTGCCCGGGCCGACTTCCACGTAGTTCTGCACTCCCAGCTCAATCAGCGTGCGCATTGACTTGACCCACTGCACCGCTTCCGTCACCTGGCGGATGAGCGCGTCGCGGCTTTGATCGCCGGTGGTGACCAGCGTGGCATCGACGTTGCAGATCACCGGGACTTCTGAGTTGTGGAATGTAAGCGCGTGCAAATCATCGGCTAGCCGGTCTTGCGCGGGCTGCATGAGCGCGCAATGGAAGGGTGCGCTCACCGGCAGAATCAGGGCGCGCTTGGCACCGCGTTCTTTGGCTAGAGCTGCCGCGCGTTCCACGGCGGCTTTGTTGCCTGAAATCACGGTCTGGTCGGGGGAATTCAAGTTGGCTGCCTGGCAGACTTCTCCCTGCGCGGCTTCGGCGCAGATCTGCTCCACCTGCTCGGCAGGCAGCGCGAGGATGGCGGCCATTGCACCTACCCCAACGGGCACCGCTTCCTGCATGTACTTGCCGCGATTGCGCACGGTACGAACCGCGTCTGCGAACGACAGCGTCCCGGCAGCGACGTTGGCGGAATACTCGCCCAGGCTATGTCCCACAACGTAGGAGGGCGTGATTCCCTTCGACTGCAGCACCCGCCAGACCGCAACCGAAACTGTCAGGATGGCTGGCTGCGTAATCTCCGTGAGTTTGAGCTGGTCTTCCGGGCCTTCGAAGCAAAGCTGCGAAAGCTTGTAACCCAGCGCCGCGTCGGCCTCATCGAAGGTTTCCCGCGCCACCGGGTACATGGCCGCCAGTTCACGGCCCATGCCGACGGACTGCGAACCTTGTCCGGGAAACAAGAACGCGATCGGAGACGAGTGCGAGGTCATGAAGCCAGCCTGAAACCTGGGATAAACAGCGAACAGCGGGAGGCAGCACGGAAGTCCGAAGTTATTTCACTCCTCTGTGGCAAATTCGAGTTCCCTCAGGGGCTAAAGCCCATTGTCTATTCTGCTCAGAGCGGCACGGCTGAAGCCGTGCCCTTTCAAATCTGCTAAGTCAGACCAGAACAACCGCGCGGTTAGTCCATGCCTCGGCCCATCGAGCCGGCCGTCGAAGCGATGGCGGACCTGCCGTTTTGGCCTTCAAGATGGCGGCTGGCATCAGCGAGTTCCCGTTCGATCACGAGGTTCATCTCGCTGGTGGCAAATTCGCTGGCCACGCGGATGGCGTTTTTGATGGCGTTGGCGTTGGACGAACCGTGACTGATAATGCACACGCCCTTAACCCCCAGCAGCGGCGCGCCGCCGTACTCGGAGTAGTCGAGGCGCTTCTTGAAATCGACGAATGCCTGCCGCGACAGCATGAATCCCACCTGTCGGGTAATGGTCGCCTGCAACGACTGCTTCAGCAGGAAGCGCACCGTCTCGGCCATGCCCTCGGAAATCTTCAGCGCAACGTTGCCCACAAACCCATCGCACACCAGTACGTCGGCCTCTCCGTTGAACAGGTCGCGCCCTTCGACATTGCCGACGAAGTTCAGGGGCAGTTCCTTGATCAGCTTGAAGGCTTCCTTGGTAAGTTCGTTGCCCTTGGATTCTTCTTCGCCAATCGAGAGCACTCCTACGCGGGGATGTTCGGAAGTCGGAAAGCGGTCAGCAAATATCGTGCGGAAATAGACGTCGCCCATGATGGCAAACTGCTGCAGATTTTGCGGCTTGGAATCGACGTTGGCGCCGACATCGATGAGGATGGTCGCCGTGCCCTGGGCGGTGGGAAATACCGCAGCCAGCGCGGGACGGTCCACGCCGGGCAACGTCCCCAGCACCATCTTGGCGGTGGCCATGCAGGCTCCGGTGTTGCCGGCGCTCACGAATCCGGCGGCCTTGCCGTCGCGCACCAGGCGCAGTCCCACACGCATCGAGGAGTCGCGCTTGGAACGCACCGCCTGCGCGGCCTTCTCGTGCATGCCAATCACTTCCGAGGCATGGACTATTTCAATCGGCAGACGCTGCCACAGCGGGTGCAGGCGAAGTTCCTTGCGGATGACGGCTTCGTTGCCCACCAGCAACACTTCCACGTCAAGGTGACGGGCAGCGAGTATCGCGCCATCGACTTCGGGTTTAGGCGCGCGGTCAGCGCCCATCGCGTCAAGGGCAATCGTGGTGGACATACTTGGCGGTTCGTCCGTACTTCCCTGCCGGTCCCGGTGGACGGGTGGGTTAGCTCTTGGCTTCTTTCTGTTCGATCACTTCGCGGCCATTATAGAAGCCGCACTTGGGGCACGCACGATGCGGCAGTTTGCGCTCGTGACAGTTAGGGCAATCGGACAGCGTCGGCGCCGTCAGGTGATCGTGGGAGCGGCGCTTGGACGTTCTCGCCTGGGAATGGCGCCGTTTCGGATTAGGCATGAAAAACCTCGCATCAGGACCGCACAAATATAAGTGGCGATCGGAACTTTAGCTTTGCAGCTTATTTTTTAAGTCACTCAGCGCGGCCCAACGCGGATCGCTGGGTTGCTGACAATTACATGGCTCGACATTCAGGTTGCTTCCGCAATGCGGGCACAGTCCCTTGCAGTCTTCGCGACAAACCAGTTTCACGGGCGTTGCCAGCAGCACCTGCTCGCGCAAGACGTCTTCCAGCAGAAGACCTTCGCCCTCATAATAGCCGATTTCGGTGTCCGCCTCGGTAATGGCGACTTCTTCCGCCCGGCGGTCGACACCCAGGGGCCGATACAGCAAATCAAACGTCCATTTGACCGTGTGGGTTAGCGTCTCGAGACAGCGCGCACACGCAACTTCCAGGGTCACATCGAGTCCGCCAACAACGCGGATATCGTCAACGTTTTCCTTGTGCCCGCGGTGCTCGACGATCAGCTCCGCCCGGCCCTTGGTGTGAAGCGGGCCAATCTGGCGGAAGTCGGCACCAAAATCGACCGCTCCGGGCGAAAAATCCTGGTTGAACTCCAGCTTCTGGAGTTGCAAATCAGACACCCGAATCAGCATAGTGGCACCGACCTAACTCCCTAGTGCTCAACCACTTCCCAAACAGCCCAAAAACTCCGGCTGGAACCGGGTCTGGCAGGCCAAGCTCCTAACGGAAAACTCTGGCAGGTACAGACAGGCGGGAGTCGCACTAAGGCAAAGTCTAAGGATAAAGTGCTGAAACGGCAGTGTCAAGGCGGAGCCCGCACGTTCTGATGCAATTTGAGCGGCCCGCGCAACGGCAACTGATCCTGAGGAGCTTGCGCCGCCGGTTCACAAATGGGATGATCGGGTGCGTTTTGTGTGGAGGCTCGACATGTTCTTGAAACGCCGCATTTCTGTGGTCCTCATCACTCTGTGGCTGGTTGCGCTCGCGTCCCCGCTAGTCGCACAGGAGAAGTTCACCACGCCGCTGATTCCGCGCGAGGTGCTGTTCGGCAATCCCGAGCGTACCAGTCCGCAGATCTCACCTGACGGCACACAACTTGGCTACCTGGCGCCGGTCGACGGTGTGCTCAACGTGTGGATTCGCACTCTCGGCAAAAGCGACGACCGGGCGGTGACGGCAGACGCGAAACGCGGCATCCGAAACTTCACCTGGCAGTACGACAACCAGCACGTTTTTTATACCCAGGACGTCGGCGGAGATGCAGATCCGGGCAGCGCAGGTGCAGACGCCGGAAGGTGGAACCATCATCCGCGTGCGCAACGATGGCAAGTCACCGTGGCGCGAGCTCATCAAGTGGGGCCCGGATGAAACCTTCGGCGGAGTTTCCGGCTTTGCTCCCGACAACAAGAAGATCTGGATTGAAACCAGTCTTGACGTGAATGCGGCGCGCCTGCTGGAAATTGATGTCGCGACCGGGGCGCAGAAGATTATCGCCGCCGATCCCCAGTTCGATGTCGAAGGGGTCGTCACCCAACCAAAGACGAACGCGCTGGAGGTTGTAACGTTCGTCAAGCAGCGCACCGAATATGACTTTATCGATCCCAAGGTAAAAGCGGACTATGAGGTCCTGCAGAAGGTGCACGACGGGGACATCACGGGCCTGTCGCGGAACCTGGCTGACGACAAGTGGATCGTAACTTATGTCACCGACGATGGCCCAGCTTACTTCTATCTCTACGACCGGCCGTCGAAGAAGGCAACTCTCCTTTTCAGCAACCGTCCTGCGCTGGAGAAGTTCAAGCTGTCGTCCATGAAGCCGATCGAGTACACCGCGCGCGACGGAATGAAGATTTACGGCTATCTCACAGCACCGGCGGGAATGGACGCCAAGAACCTGCCAATGGTTCTCTTCGTTCACGGAGGTCCGTGGGCCCGCGACCAATGGGGCTTCAACCGGTACGCGCAGTGGCTGGCAAACCGCGGATACGCTGTGTTGCAGATCAACTTCCGGGGCTCGACCGGGTACGGCAAGCAATATGTGAATGCCGGTGATCGCCAATGGGCGGGAACCATGCACACCGATCTGCTCGATGGAAAGGAGTGGGCGGTGAAGCAGGGAGTGGCCGATCCCAACAAAGTTTGCATTATGGGCGGGAGCTACGGCGGTTATGCCACTTTGGCCGGCGTCGCTTTCTCTCCGGATGCGTTTGCCTGCGGCGTGGACATTGTCGGGCCTTCGAACCTGAACACATTGCTCAAAACCATTCCCCCTTACTGGTCAACCCTGCTTTCAACCTTTCACAAGCGGATGGGAGACACGGAGGCCGTTCTCAACGCGCAGTCGCCGCTGTTCAAGGCTGACCAGATCAAGGTTCCGCTGCTGATCGGACAGGGCGCGAACGATCCGCGAGTCAACAAAGCGGAGAGCGACCAGATCGTTGCGGCCATGCGCAAGAACGGTAAGGACATTCAGTACTACGTGTTTCCGGACGAAGGTCACGGCTTCGCGCGGCCGGCCAACAACATGGCGTTCAATGCCGCCAGCGAGATTTTCCTGGCCAAGTACCTGGGAGGGCGCGCCGAACCGCCTTCGCCGGCGGAAAGCAAGCTACTAGAAAGCGTCAAACAGTAATAGCGCGCTGAACTCGAACCGGAATGGGTGGCACAGAAGCTCGGGATGCGCAGGTGTCCAGATTCGGGCACCGATTGGCTGACATGGACGTTGCCTCCATCCGGCAAAGCCGCGGAATCCCAATGGAATATGTGAGTTGAACTTCCTGGCGCGTGGCAGCGTAAGTGCTCTTAACCACCGCTAGGGAGATCTCCGCATGCACGATATCCGCATTGCGTTCCGGCAATTCCGCAAATCGCCTGGGTTTGCGTTGACCGTCATTCTTACCATCGCGCTGGGAATCGGCGCGAACACGGCCATCTTCACGCTGGTGCATGCGGTGCTGATGAAGTCGCTGCCGGTGGTCGATCCCAAGACGCTCTACCGGGTGGGCGACAAGGACGACTGCTGCGTCAACGGCGGGTTCCTCGACGACGACGGGGACTTCGACCTGTTCTCGTACGAGTTGTACCGTCATTTCCGCGACACCACGCCGGAGTTTGAGCAACTGGCGGCGATGGAATCCGGCGGCGGCAGGATAACCGTGCGGCGAGGCTCGGAGCCCGCCAAGTCCCTTTACAGCGAGTATGTATCGGGCAATTACTTTTCGACCTTTGGAATCGGACCCTTTGCTGGTCGCGTGTTGATGCCTGCGGACGACGCGGCGGGCGCGGCTCCCGCCGTCGTGATGAGCTATCAGGCGTGGCGCTCGGATTACGGTGGCGATCCTTCCATCGTGGGTTCAACACTGTACATACAGAGGCAGCCGATGACGGTCGTGGGGGTTGCGCCGCCAGGATTTTTTGGTGACCGGATCCGCGAAAATCCACCCGCGTTGTGGATTCCCCTCGCCGCTGAACCTTTGATCGAGAAGGAGACTCCTCTTCTTCATGTGCCAGACAGCAACTGGCTTTACGCGATTGGGCGGGTAAAGCCGGGCGTAAACGTAGGATCATTGCAGGCGAAAATGTCCACCACCCTGCGGGTGTGGCTCGGCAATCACCAGGAATATACCCGCAATGGCGGCTCGACCGTTATCCCCAAGCAGCACGTGGTGATCACGCCCGGTGGGGCCGGCATCCAGAACCTGCAGCAGGAGACTCACAAGGGGCTCTATCTGCTGATGACCATTTCGGCGCTGGTGCTGTTGGTAGCCTGTGCGAACGTGGCCAACCTGCTGCTGGCGCGGGGCGCGACACGCAAGGCTGAAACCTCGATCAGAATGGCGCTGGGTGCGGCGCGCAGCCGTTTGATCCGGCAGATGCTCACCGAGAGCGTGTTGCTGGGCTGTCTTGGAGGACTGGCGGGACTGGCGGTGGCTTACGCCGGAACGCGGACGATCTTGTCGCTGGCCTTTCCCGACGCACCCAATTTGCCGATCGACACCAGTCCGTCACTTCCCGTGCTGGGTTTTGCTTTCCTGCTTTCACTCGTTACCGGAATCGTGTTCGGAATTGTGCCGGCCTGGATCACTTCGCACTCCGATCCGGCGGAAGCGCTGCGAGGAGTGAACCGCTCGACCCGCGACCGTGGCTCCCTGCCACAGAAGTCGCTGATCGTGTTTCAGGCTGCGTTGTCCCTGGTATTGCTGGTTGGCGCCGGGCTGCTGACCAAGAGCCTGCGCAACCTGGAGCATCAGAATTTCGGCATCCAGACGACCAACCGGTACGTGCTGCATTTGGACCCGGCAGGCGCCGGATACACGCAGGAGAAGTTGCCCGCACTTTATCAGGCGATGGAACAGCAGTTTGGAGCCCTGCCCGGAGTGCAGAGCGTTGGCCTGGCACTGTACAGCACCCTGGAGGGGAACAATTGGGGCGAGGGCATCCAGGTCGAGGGCCGGCCTGCCCCGGGACGGAACGAGCACAACAATTCGTCATGGGATCGGGTCAGCCCGAGGTTTTTTGAAACCGTCGGGCAGCCAGTAATTCGCGGCCGCGGCTTCACGGATGCAGACACTGCGACTTCGCAGATGGTGGCCGTGGTGAACCAGGCGTTCGTCAAGAAATTCTTTCCCAAGGAAGACCCGATCGGACACCACTTCGGCGTGTTTGATCACAAGTACGCGGGTGCCTTCGAGATCGTGGGCATCGTGGCCGATGCCAAGTACCAAAACCCGAACCGGGAATTCCGTGCGATGTATTTTCGTCCCCTGAACCAACAATTGAAGGTGACGGAACCGAATGAAATCATGGCGGAGGGGCGTTCACTCTACATCAACTCCATCACTCTGCATTTCAAGGAACCACCGCAGAATGTGGATGCGATGGTGCGGCGCACGCTGGCGGACATCGATCCCAACTTGACGGTAATCACATTGCATTCGCTCGACTCCCAGGTGAGCGACAACTTCAACCAGGAGCGGCTGATCGCGCGCCTGACCATGCTGTTTGGACTGCTGGCACTGGTACTGGCGTCGGTCGGACTCTACGGCATCACGTCGTATGCGGTGGCACGCCGCACCAGCGAGATTGGATTGCGCATGGCGCTGGGCGCGGACCGCGGCAACGTGGTGCGCATGGTGCTGCGCGGCGCCTTTCTGCAGGTGGGGCTGGGGTTGGCGATAGGTATTCCGATAGCACTCATCGGTGGCCGGTTCATGGCTGATCAGTTGTATGGAGTGCGCACTTATGACCCGCTCAGCATCGCAGTTGCGGCGGTCGTGTTGGCGCTGGCGGCGGCGCTGGCGGGATTCATTCCGGCGCGACGGGCCGCGAGCATTGAACCTATGGAAGCACTGCGCACCGAATAGGCACTATGTATCTGGGCCAAAGACCCGAGTTGCGCCGAAGATCAGCACGAGCCCGAGGCACCTTCGGGATATCGAGCGCTGCAGCTAACCAGCCGGTTCGGAGAGCGCGACGGGCCTCTTCGCGCTTGTTGGCGTTCCCGAAGTGAAGTAGGATATATCCCTCTCGAAGTCAAGGTTCCACTTTTAATCCTTATTGTCGGCAGATGGAGTTTCTGTCTTGGAGTACGTCGAAGCGGTTCGTTTTGGGGACAGCTAGGCGGCCAAGGGCGAAACCCTTCGCGACGAACCCATAGCATTCCTCCCGCGGACGGAGGCTAACCCTGAAGCACTGGCGAGGAGATATCGCGTGAAACTTGCAACACGTATTCAAATACTTGCCTTGGGATCGCTATTGCTGGCTGCGGTTGCACCGACCCCCGCGCAGGAGGTCACAGGTACGTTGGGCCAGGCCAACGCCACCACCACCATCAACGGAAAACAAATCCCGCCACCGCCTCCGAAGTTCGGCGGCGTGATTACCGAAACCTACAAGACTTCCACCCCGTGGTGGCCGCCACGCGTGGTGCCGCCCAAGGGCGCGCCCAATGTGCTGCTGATCATGACCGACGACCAGGGCTATGGTGTGCCGGGCACCTTCGGCGGCGTGATCCCGACGCCGTCGCTGGACCGCATCGCCAAGTCGGGGCTGCGCTACATCCAGTTCCACTCGACAGCGCTGTGCTCTCCGACGCGAGCGGCGCTCATCACGGGCCGCAACCACCACTCAGTCGGCTTCGGCGTGATCGGCGAATTGGCCACGGGCTACCCCGGCTACGATTCCGTCATCGGTCCGGAGAGCGCCACCATCGGCGAGATCCTGAAGGAAAACGGCTACGCGACCTCGTGGTTTGGCAAAGACCACAACACGCCGGGCTTCACCTACAGCACCACTGCTGGGCCCTTCGACCAATGGCCAATCGGCATGGGATTCCAGTATTTTTATGGCTTCCTGGGCGGCGAGACCGACCAGTGGACGCCCTATCTGTTCCGCAATACGGAGATGGTCACACCGTGGGTCGGTCACCCCGGCTACAACCTCATCACCGATATGGCAGACGACGCCATCCGCTACCTGAGAGACCTGAACGCGGCCGCGCCTGACAAGCCTTTCTTCCTCTACTATGTGCCGGGCGGTTCGCACTCCCCGCACCAGCCGAAGCAGGAATGGATCGACAAATTCCACGGCAAGTTCGATATGGGCTGGGAAAAGATGCGCGAGCAGATCTTCGAAAACCAGAAGAAGCTCGGCGTGATTCCCCCGAACACGATGCTGACGCCCTGGCCGGACGGGCAGGCGGAGTACGGGGGAGCCAAGCTGCCCAAATGGGACTCGCTGAATGCGGCGGAAAAAAAGATGTATGCCCGCGAAGCCGAGGTGTACGCCGCCTACACCGCCTACACCGACTATGAAATTGGCCGCGTGATTTCGGAAGTCGAGAAGATGGGCAAGCTCGACAACACGCTGATTATTTACATCGACGGAGACAACGGCACCAGTGCCGAAGGCAGCCTCTACGGCACGTTCAACCAGTTGACCGCTTACAACGGCATCCTGAACCAGCCGGAGGTCAAGCCCGTCCTGGCCTACAATGCGCTGCACTACAACGACTGGGGTTCGAACAAAACCTACCCGCACATGTCCGTCGCATGGACGTGGGCGTTCGATACGCCCTTTAAGTGGGCCAAGCAGGTGGCATCGCACTTCGGCGGGACCCGGCAAGGGTTGGCTATTTCCTGGCCCGGCCACATTAAAGATCCGGGCGGGATTCGCACCCAGTTCCACCACGTCATTGACATTGTTCCCACCATCCTCGAGGCCGCAGGCATTCAGGCGCCCGACGTCGTGAAAGGGATACCTCAGAAACCGATCGAAGGTGTGAGCATGCTCTACACCTTCGACTCCGCCAACGCCAACGCACCCTCGAAGCGCGACACGCAGTATTTCGAGATGGTCGGCAACCGAGCCATCTACCACGACGGTTGGGTGGCTGCTACCACGCCTCCCTCGCCGCCATGGGAGCTGGGAACCGGCACGATGCCACCGCTTGATCAATACAAGTGGGAGCTTTACAACATCGCGGAGGATTATTCGGAGTTTAACGATCTTGCAGCCAGCAATCCCGACAAGCTAAAGGAGATGCAGGCGCTGTTCCTCACGGAAGCGGGGAAGTATCAGGTCTTTCCGCTGGATAACACGGGCTTCATCCGCTTGCTGGCGCCCAAACCCAGCGCTACTGCGGGCGTTACGGATTTCACCTATACGGGCGTGAATCCCGGCATTCCGGTAGGCAATGCTCCCAGCATCCTGAACAAGGACTACACCATCACCGCGAACATTACTGTCCCCGACGGCGGCGCCGAGGGAGTGATCGCTACCATGGGCGGCCGCTTCGGTGGCTACGCACTCATGCTAAGTCCGAGCGCAAGCTGGTTGCTCGGCAGCAAACCGTTCAAGTACATCGGTCTCGGCCTGTTGATTTTCGGATTGCTTCTACTACTCATTGGCACAGCCGGTAGGTGGAGAAGGCGCTTCGGCTACGCATTCTTGCTAGTCGCGGCGATCGGTCTTGTTTTGGCCTTTGCCACTGACATATTCCACATTGGCCGGGGCAGGCCGGTATTCGTGTACAACTTCCTCGACCTGGAGCGTTTCCGTTGGGAAGGACTTTCTTCCCTCGATGCCGGCAAACACACCATTGTCTTCGACTTCAAATACGACGGCCCGGGCCCTGCCAAGGGCGGTACCGGCGTGCTGAGCGTGGACGGCAAAGAGGTCGCGCGCAAGACGATCGAGCACACCATTCCGCTGCTGATGTCGATCGACGAGACCTTTGACATTGGGCTCGATACCCGCTCGCCGGTGGACTTCAGCTATGAGGTTCCATTTGCCTTTACCGGCACCATCGACAAACTGAATTACAAGCTCGGGCCGTCGCAGTTGTCGGCGGAAGACCAAAAGAAAGCGGACGCCGCCATGGCCGCGGTCAACAACTAGGATGCCAGGGTCAGACGCACCATTTGGGTGCTGCCACTTCTTGTGCTGGCGGCGCGTACCAGAACAGGAGGGAGCAAACGCGAACTGAACCGAGCGCGTGGGAGACCGTCTTGGAATCGTTGATCACGAACGTCCAAAAATTTACCGTCATGGCGCTGGCGCTCATGCTGGTCGTGGTCATGCTGCTTTCCACGGTGCACCTCGGCTGGCTGATCGGCGAGGAGATCTTGAAGCCGCCGAGATGGCTTATTCCGGTGCAGGGTTTGCTGGAAATATTCGGATACTTCCTGCTGGTCCTGATTGGGGTGGAGTTGCTGGAGACGCTGAAAGCGTATGTACGGAAGGATGTCATTCACGTGCGGGTTGTGCTGGAAGTCGCGCTCATTGCCATGGCCCGGAAGGTCATTATTGAGGAACCGAACAACGTCCCGAGCCTGACGTTATTTGGGATCGCGGCCCTGATTCTTGCGCTGGGCATCGCGTTTTACTTCGAGCGGCAGGCGAAACGAGAAACTGGCCACGGGATTTTGTAATTACAAAGCAGTAAGCGCCCTGAAGTAGAATGGCCTATCCAAGAAATCAAGAGGACAACGATCATGAAGACCAAACTTGCATTCTGCGCGATGCTTCTGTGCATCGCATCGACCATCGCCGTTGGCCAGCAGGTCTCGGTGAACTACAACCACGAGGCAAATTTTTCGCAGTATCACACCTATGCCTGGGGCTCCAACAATAAGAACGAGATCCGCAACTCGATCCTGGCGCAGGTGGCGCAGCAGGACATCGAGACGGCGATGCAAGGGAAAGGGTTACAGAAGGTGCAGGAGTCGCAGACCCCTGATCTGATACTCACCGCGAGCGGCGGCGAGCGCGAGCAGACCTCATATAACGCCTGGGGCATGCGCGGTATCGGCGGAGGCATGGGTGGGATCAGTCCCCAGCAAAACGTCGAAGCCACGATGGTCGTAAGCCTGTATGACGCGAAACAACAGTCGCTGATCTGGCGCGGCATCGCACAGAATACGCTGAACAACAACGGCAACAAGAACCAGGAGATGGTGGAGAAGGCCGTCGAGAAAATGTTCAAGCAATGGCCAAAGAACTAGTGATTGGTTCGAAATTCGCGCGAGTTATGGGCGCGACCAAAGATGCCTCTAGCACGTTAGTGGATGGTTTGGTAGGCAGTTGACCGTCTCAACACAGATCTCGAAATACCAACGAAAGTAAACGTAATAGAATTGAGAAGAGCCCCCTATCTGAAACTGAAGACACGCGATAGGCGTGTGCCCGAACTATCCGATTGCGAGGAAATGTAATGAAGTCGTACTGCAAAACTTTGTTGATCGCGGCGGCGTTAACGCTGTTGCTTGGAATTTCTACATTTGCCCAGGGACCAGCGGACTTGACCGTCGCGGACCCAGCTCCGGCCCCACCCGCGGCAGCACCTGCTGCTGTACCGGCGAACCCAGTGCCACAATACCCGACTGGAGGCAATGGCGGCGGCGACTGGCGCGTCGGAATCTCGATTTATGGTTGGTTTCCCGGAGTGCACGGTTCCGCCGGAGCGCTCGGCCATAATGCCAGCGTCCATGAGTCTTTCTCGGATGTGTTTCATGTCCTCAAAGGGATCATCCCGATCGCGGTAGAGGCCGATAAAGGCCGCTTCGTGATGCCGGTCGACTATCTATGGATGAAGCTGGGTATCGACAATGGGATACCTGAGAATGATTTCGGCCAGACATCGGTCAACACTCACCTCACCGAGTCGATCTTTACCCCGAAGCTGGGATACCGGGTCGTCGACGGTGAACACTTGAAGATGGATGTCCTCGGCGGAATACGCTATTGGTATTTGGGCCTCAACAACACGTTGGAACCCTCGGGCCTGGGAAATTCGCGGTCGGCCAACTGGGTCGATGGTCTGGGTGGCGCTCGGTTCATCCTGCCCATGGGCGAAAAGGCAGCTATCACTGTGGCCGGTGACGCCGGCGCAGGCGGAGCGAACCTCGACTACCAGGTCCTGGGCCTGCTGAATTACAACTTCACCCCCAAGTGGGGAATGGCAGTGGGCTGGCGGTACTTAGATGTGAACTATCGTCCGAGCAATCACCAATTCGTTTTCGACATGGTCACGAATGGCCCGATTGCGGGATTCACTTATAACTTCGGCGGGAAGCCGCCGGTTCCGCCTTCCGCCTCGTGCTCCGCTTCGCCCACCGAAGTTTTCCCGGGCGATCCGGTCACGGCCACCATTTCTACCCAGTACTTTAATCCCAAGCACACGGTCACCTACAAGTGGGGCAGCACGGGAGCTAAAGTCTCGGGCACGGGCACGACCGGAAACGTCGATACGACTGGTCTGGCGCCGGGCAGCTATACGGTCACCGCAACGGCCACCGACGAAAAAGAGAAGAAAAACAACGTCGCCACGTGCAGCGCCGGCTTCACGGTCAAGGCGCGGCCCAACTATCCGCCGACGGCGAGTTGCTCGGCTAGCCCGAATGCGATTGCTATCAATCAAAGCGCGACTGTCACCATCACTGCCAGCAGTCCTGAAAGCCGTCCGCTGACCTACGCCTGGACGAGCACCGGTGGCCAGTTGAGTGGTACCGGCACCTCGGCCACGCTGACCGCGACCAATGCAGATGCAGGCAATACCATTACCGTTACTGGAACCGCGACTGACGATCACAACCTCAGCACCAGTTGCACAGCTGCGGTTACCGTGCCGCCCGTCCAAAAGGTGGCGGAGATCGAGGATTGGGGCGAGTGCACCTTCGAGAAGAACCCCAAGAAGCCGTGGCGCGTGGACAACGACTGCAAGGACGTCCTCGACAAGCTGGCGCTTCGCGTTCAGCAGATGCCGAACGGCAAGGTCGCCATCGTCGGCTACACCGATCAGGAGGAAGTCGTCAACGCCGAGCAGTTGGGTGCGCAGCGCGCCGTCAACGTCAAGTACTACCTGACCACCGATGAGATCGGCCCCAAGCTCGATCCCACCCGTCTGGAACCTCACAAGGGCGGGAAGAAGGGCAAGAAGGCCCACTTCTACTTCGTTCCCCAGGGAGCAACCTATACGGAAGAAGAGTCGGTGACTGTCGACGAAACCGCTGTGCAAGGTCAGTCGCGGTCGGCGGCTCCTGCTCCCAAGAAGAAGGCCAAGAAAGCTGCTGCGGCACCTTCGGGCAACTAGCAACTAACCCCATCACCGGCTACAGGGCCAACCATTCATTTGGTTGGCCCCTGGTCGGGGGTGATCCATTCACGGCCCTGCAATCCGGTAGGGCTACGCGCGTTTCAGGCGGAGTAATATAGACCGTTCCGCGATATCTTTGCTATGCGACGAGCCTGCAAACTCGTGTGGCTGACGGCGGTTGTAGCCTGTTCCGTACAACTGCTCTTTGCCCAAGACTTGGCCCCGCGCGCCTATAACCTAACCCCGCTGCATGCCAATGCCGTCACTGTGACTTATGGTTTCTATGACGGAAGCCTGCTGTTCAACGGAGTGGTGCCGATCAGTAACGCCAGGGGTAAATATAACGTCCCTGTGTTGAGCTACTACCACTCGTTCAAGATGTTCGGGCACTTCGCCAACGTCACGGCTTCGTTACCGTACGGCGTGGGAAACTTCAACGGAGATTTCAAATTGGTGCCGCAAGGGATCTACCGTTCCGGATTGCTCGACTCGACTTACCGATTGGCAGTCAACCTCAAGGGCGGGCCGCCGCTGCCTCCCGCCGAGTTTCACAAGTGGCATCAGAAGACGCTCATCGGCGTTAGTCTCAAGGTATTAGCACCCACGGGCCAGTACGACGAGACCAAGCTGATTAACTGGGGCGCGAACCGCTGGGCGTTCAAGCCGGAGTTGGGATACTCGGAACGGTGGGGCAAGGTGGTGCTGGATGCCTACGGCGGTGTCTGGTTTTATACGACCAATCCCAACTACTTCGACCACAACAATTTCTTTCCCGGGACGCAGGCGCAGTCGCAAAATCCCATTGGCACGTTTGAAGGTCACCTCAGCTACGACTGGAAGTTGAGGACTTGGGTATCGCTGGACGGCAACTTCTGGTACGGCGGTGCCACCAGCCTGAACGGCGTCCAAAACCTGAACACCCGGCAAACCGGTTCGCGCATTGGAGCCACGGGGTCGGTCAAATTGGACAAGCACCAATCCATAAAGGTCAGCTATAGCAACGGCACCTATATTCGCTTTGGCGGCGATTATCAGAACATCTCTTTTGCATGGCAGTGGTCCTGGATAGGCAGGCCGAAATAGAGTCGTCCAGAATGGGCGAGGTTGGATCGAGAGGGGTTTATGACAGATCAGCAGTCCGCACCCAAGAGCAAAAAGCAGAAAGCCAAGCACGAGTTGCAAGAATTGCTGATGATCTTCTTCTACCTGGCCTTCTTCTTCTGCGCCCTCGTCACCTACAGCATGCTCCTGCTGAACGAGTATCACGTGAAGTATTTGAATTATGCCTTTGCATTGATCAATGCCCTGGTGATTACCAAGGTCGTCATGATTGGAGAATATGTGCACGTAGGTAAGCGGGGCGAAACCAAGCCGCTGTTTCTGTCAGCGATCTGGAAGGCATTCGTGTTCATGCTGCTGGTGTTCGCATTCCATGTGGTCGAGGAAGTGATCAAACGGCTGATCCACGGAGCCGGCATGGCAGAAGCCTCCCGGAACATCCGTATCGACGAGTTGCTGGGCCGTAGTCTCGTCGTATTTTGCGTTTTCATTCCGTTCTTTGCCTTCCGGGAATTCCGCAGAGTGATGGGCGAAGAGGAGTTTAAGGCACTGGTTTTCGGAAAGGCCGAACCTAAAAATCCGGCGGTTCCAAGCAAGAACTAAATGCGGTCGAAACCGCGTCCCGAGCAGTCAGGATGCGTGGAAAGCTACCCTTGAATCCGTCCTGGAGTGAGCGATGAAGACCAGAACGACGACGATGCTGTCCTCGGCGATTGAGTCCGCAACCGGCGTCGCCTTGCTCGCCGTTCCCGACCTGGTCGCCCGCGTGCTCTTGGGCACTGGACTTTCAGACAGTGGCAGCGCGGTAGCGCGACTTGCCGGTTGCGGACTGCTCTCACTGGGACTGGCGTGCTGGCCGAGTGGGGATGAACCCACACCGAACGCTACTCGCGCCCTTTTCATCTACAACCTGCTCGCGGGATTTTATCTCGGCTACCTTAGAGTTGGTGGAGGATTCGTCAGCTTCCTGCTATGGCCAGCGTGCTTTGTGCATGTTGCGCTTGCGGTGCTGCTGGCGCGACCGGCTTTACGGGCAGTCAAACCGGAATAGCGGGCTGCACCAAGGTCGTGGCGAAAGTTGGGCTCCAACCTGGGAGCGGGTTTCCTTTGCACTCCTCCGAGGGCAATCAACATCCACGGCTTCCGAAAAAATGCTGGCGAGTGACATCAAGGCCGCTGTATATTGTTGAGCCATAACGAGCCGAGTCGTATTCCCAGTACGATCGTTCGCCAATTTCGAATGACCCCACCCAAAGTATGACCCGAGATCGATTAGTAAACTGCATCGGAGGAACAGCTAATGTCGCGACTTGGAAAAGGCTTGCTGATCGGAGTTGTTGCTCTGTTGGTTTTAATAGCCTTGGGCATCACCTTTACGATTGGTTGGCGGCCGTTTATCGGGCCGAGAGCGCGTCCGTTGACCAGCCGCACATTCGAGCGGACACCACAGCGGCTGGAGCGTGGCCGTTACATCGCGACCTCACTGTCGGGATGTATTTACTGCCACTCGCCGCATGATTGGAAGGCTCCGGGAACACCCTTCGTGCCAGGCATGGAGGGAGCTGGCGAGGTGCAGCCCTACGCTGATCTTCCCGGACGCATCGTCGCGCCCAATCTGACGCCCGATCCGGAAACCGGCGCCGGCACATGGTCGGACGACCAGTTCGCGCGCGCGATACGCGAAGGCGTTGGACACGACGGCCGTGCGCTTTTCCCCATGATGCCCTACCCCCGATTCCGCGATATGTCGGATGAAGACCTGGCGTCGGTTGTTGTATATCTGCGGTCGCTGCCTGCGGTGCGGAACCCATTGCCCAAGACGGAGATGATCTTCCCGGTGAAATACCTGATCCGCAGCGTGCCAGAGCCGCTGACCGCACCGGTCAACAACGATGCGATTGCGGGCGATCCGATCAAGTACGGAGCGCACATGGCCACCTTGGCGGGCTGCAGCGACTGTCACACCTCGCAGGTACAGGGCCAGGAAGTGCCCGGCGTTTATCTTGCAGGGGGCTGGCCCTTAATTGGGCCATGGGGAAACGTCGCCAGCTCGAACCTCACTCCTGATGCCACTGGCATCATTTATTACGATGAGGCTTTTTTTCTGAACGTCCTGCGCACCGGAGAGGTCAATGGGCAGAAGCTCAGCCCGATTATGCCGGTAATGGTTTATAAGAACCTCAGCGACAGCGACCTGAAGGCGATCTTCGCGTATCTGCACACGGTCAAGCCAGTCAAGCACCACGTGAGCAATGCCGAACCGATCACAGAGTGTAGGCTGTGCCGACAGAGACACGGAGGCGGCGAGAAGAATTAGTTGGAGGACGCAGTTCTTCGTGCTGAAAATGGAGTTTTGCCAGGGAGAACTCAGTTCGGTCCGGAAGCCGACGGCACGATTGGAGTCGGCATGCCCGTCGGTGGTTTCATCAGGCCGAGGTTGGTGAGATAGGCGATGGTGCGCTGGGCGGCGCCATCAAACACCAGCTGGCAGTTGATGAACTGGGTGTTCTCCCACATGACGTCGCCGCCCCCGTAGACGATCTTGCATTCGGTGAAGATGCAATTCAGGTAGCGCTTGTCATCCATATAAACGGTCTCGCCCTTGGGGGCCCACTTCTCGATCACCTGCATGATTACATCTCCTGGGGTGCCGGGTCCGCTGCCTCAGCCGATGGTTCCGGCAGCAGCTCTTACATGATTCTATAGGCAGTGCAGCGCCAGCCTGCAAGCGGTTGATTGGCTGCGCGCAAAACAAAACCGGCCGCAATTGCGACCGGTTCGAATCGAATGCGAAACTGTGAAACTTAGGGCTGCGGCGGACGAAGCGTCTGCAGTTTCTGGGCTGCGAGTTGTCCAACCTGTCCAGTGGGGTCCGCTTTCTGCATCTGCTCGTAAAGCTTGCGGGCCTCCAGCGGCTGGTGATTGATTTCGTACAGGTTCGCCAGTTCGAACTGCGCGGTGAGCGCACCCACCGAGGTCGTTGGATTGGCGATCAGGCTCTTGTAAAGTTCGGTTGCCTGCTGGGTCTTGCCCGCGTCCTGGTCCATCGAGGCCAGTGCGAGTTTGGCCAGACTGGCGACTTCCTTGTCGCGGCTGCCGGCAACATCCTGCAATTGCTTTTCGGCGCCGGCATTGTCGCCCAAGTCATGCAGCGTGATGCCCTCGAAGTAGCGGGCGATCCGGCCGTTGCGGGTGAAGGAGTACTTGTCGGCAATGCGGGTGAAATCGGCATTGGCTGCCTTGGCCCGCTCTGCCGAAGTCGCATAGCTCAGAATCTCCGGGCTGGCAGGCTCGCCCGCTGGGCGGATAGGGGCGTTGTACTTCTGCAGGGCACCAGAGAGTTCGTCGCTGGCCTGCTGGTTGCGATAGTTCACGAAAGCCCAAGTGCCCAATGCCAGGGCGGTCACCACGGCAATCACTACGGCGCCGGCAATAATCTTGGAGCGGTGCTCCACGGCCCATGTAATGGTCTCTGCGGTGGTCTCGGCGAAAGCGTTTTCTTTAAGTTGATGTCGAGTGTAACTGCGCACGGTTGGTCCTTATGTGATCTGCCACTTGGCGGGAAACTCTAAGTCTAACAAGCCGATGAATCGAGGGTCAAACGCGGGACGGCAAGGAGCTAACGAATTATTGTTAAGGAACCTCTGAACTAGCCCCACTTTTTTAGGCGGGAATGACTTGAAAAGTAAGATTCAGATCGATGCCTTCATTCCCACTGGTTCTTTGAGCCCTCCGGCTGGCCCGTGC
>Ga0097691_1000500_pt1 | contig 33964 bp, 25 predicted proteins | sample NGESurdeep072012_8_FD_72858 | JGI IMG/M metagenome (GOLD analysis project Ga0097691, IMG submission 72858) | Arctic peat soil microbial communities from Barrow, Alaska - NGEE Surface sample 210-1 deep-072012 | ecosystem: Environmental > Terrestrial > Soil > Wetlands > Peat ... | reverse complement strand
GATTGTGCGCAGTGTAACGTCCGAATGCGTCGGTGGTCGCGTTGAAGATCACCTGCGTGCCCTGCATGACGCTGACCTCGGCGCTCGGAAGTGGCCGTCCGTTGGCGCTGTCAGTCACAGTCCCGCTGATGTCGGCGCTTCGCACGCCCCGATCGACGGGCTCCGCCCTCGCGGTATGCGATCGAAATGACAGCATCCCAACGATGAGCAGCCCGGCGGCGAATGTGCTAACCGGGCGGGGAAAAAATCGAAACATTGTGAACTCCTCCTGACCTCGCTGGCGCACACGAGGCCCATTGGCCTCGCGTGCGAGTGATATGTGTGGGGATGGCCCGCCCAATTGGTTGGGCGCGCAATCCGCTATCTCAGTTTTCCGTGGAGTCGCGCAGAGGAAGGCACGACTGCGATGTCACGCGAGGGGAGGGGCGCGCGGGAGTGTCGGGGTGAGAGGTGCCCACGGCGACTCCACGTGCGAGTCGCGCGAGACAACGGGTGCAACTTTGAGGACGAGAAGAGCGCATTCGACGCGCGGGGTCTTTGGCGCGCCGGTCCGGGAAAGAAAGTTGCAAAGAATGCAAGTGTCTTCGCGGTGAACGCGAGGGCACTTTGGCGATCCATGCGACTCGATGTGTGAGTATGGGTGGGTCGCGGCGGCAGCCACCTCGAGGTAGGCGTCCGCGATGCTCAGGGCGGCTGGCAGTGCCACCTGCATCACGGCGAAGAGGAGAACCCAAGGCCTCGACCGTTGAGTTAAACCATCGCGACTTCCGCCTGATCGGCCTTTCGAAAGGTGGTTGTGCATGGATCAGACCTCGAGGTGATCTCCTTCCCGCGCCGTCATCTGGTACAGCACCGGCATCAGGAATACGCTGATCAAAAGCCGCGAGAACAGACCGCCAACGATGACGATGGCGAAGGGCCGCTGTGAATCGGATCCCACGCCTGTCGAGACGGCTGCCGGCAACAATCCGAGCGCGGCGACGAGCGCCGTCATCATGATTGGGCGCAGCCGGATCAGCGCCCCCTCGCGCGCCGCCTCCGGTATGCCCAGGCCGCCGAGGCGCAACTCGTTGGCGCATGAGATATAGACGACCGCTGTCTGCACAGATACTCCGAGCAGGGCCAGAAAGCCGATGGCCGACGAGACCGAGAACGACGTTCCAGTGAGAAGAAGCGCCAGCAGACCACCGAGGGGCGCGGAAACGAGCACTCCTACAACCGTTATCGTTGGAAACTTGAAGTTCTGATACAGACCGAAGAGGAGTATCAGAATGAGCGCGACGGTTATCGGCAGGACGAACTGGAGCTGGCGGCGCGAAGCCGTGTATTCCTCGAATTCCCCGCCCCAGACCACACGGTAGCCGGAAGGCAGCTTCACCTGCGACGCAACGGCGCTTCTCGCCTCCTCGACGGCACTCGCCAGGTCGCGGCCTTCGATGCCGTACTGCACCCCGATGTAGCGTGAGTTGTCCTGCCGGTAGATGAACGACGCGCCGTTGGCAATCGCGATGTTCGCCACCTCACGCAGCGGAATCTGCCCGCCGGCCGGCGTGGCGACGAGGATCGCTCCGATCTGCTCGGGGGATTCCCTGAACTGCGGCTGCAGGCGCACCACGAGGTCGAACAGCCGCTCCCCCTGAACCACCTGTGTAGCTGCCGCGCCACCCACCGCGGCCTCGATGAGCCCATTGATGTCGGAGACGTTCAGCCCATACCGGGCAATCTTCGCCCTGTCCACCGTCACGGTGAGGCTTGGCTGACCCAGCTCCTGCACCAGCGTCACGTGAGTGATTCCGCGAATGCCGCTGAGCACTTTTTTGATCTGGTTGCCGCGCTGCTCGAGCACCACGAGATCCGTGCCGAAGACTTTCACGTCGAGCGAGCTTTTCAGTCCCGTTTCTGCTTCATCGACAGCATCCTCGGCGGGCTGGGTGTAGTTGAAGGTGATGCCGGGAAAAACCGCCAGCTTCCTGTCGATGGCGTCAATGAGCTCCCGCTTGGTGCGAAATCGGCCGTGCCACTCGGCGTACGGCTTGAGGCCAACGAAGAATTCGGCGTTGAAGAAGCCGGTGGGATCGGTGCCATCATCCGGGCGGCCGTGCTCCGACGCTACCGTTGTCACTTCCGGAAATGACCTGAGGATCGCTCGAATCTGGGGCACGATCTTCGACGATTCCTCGAACGATATCGTGTACGGCATCGTCGCCCGCACCCACAGGGCTCCTTCGTCCAGTTTCGGCATGAACTCGCCGCCGAGACTGAGCCAGGTGAGGACTGACGCCAGCGCCACTCCGCCGCACGCCCACAGAACCGCGCGCGTGTGCGTGAGACTCCAGTCGAGCCCCGACTCGTAGTGGCTCAGGATCCATTCGAACACCGGATTGCGACGTTCCCGCACGCCCTTGCGAAGAATCCACGCGCACAGCACCGGGATCAGGGTGAGCGTCACGATCAAGGCGCCCACCAAGGCAAAAATCGTCGTGTCGGCCATTGGCTTGAAGAGCCGGCCTGACGGCCCCGACAGAACGTAGATCGGAAGAAAGCTGGCGACGATGACGGCGATCGCGTATACGATCGGACGGTCGACCTCTGAAGCAGCTTCGGCGATCACGTCGATGATGTTGTATTTCGTGCCGTACCTGCGGGCGAGCTGGCGGTGAATGTTCTCCACCATCACCACCGCGCCGTGGACGAGAATTCCGAAGTCGATTGCGCCAATCGACAGCAGGTTTGCCGGGATGTGCTTCAGGTCGAGGCAGATGAATGCGAAAAAGAGTGAGAGCGGGATGGCGGTTGCAACGATCAATCCCGATCTCAGGTCGTAGAGAAAGAAAATCAGCACGACAACGACGAGGAGAATCCCCCGGAAGAGATTGTCCTCGACTGTTCGCGTCGTGAGCTGGATCAGCTCGCTGCGATCGTAGAAGGGAACGATCTTCACGTCTTTCGGCAGGATGGTGCGATTGAGCTCCGCCGTCTTTGCTTCCACTTTCTTCAGCACTGTCTGAGCCTGCTCGTCGGTGCGCATGACCACTACGCCCTCGACCGCGTCGTTCTCGGAGTTGAAGCCGAACTGGCCAAGTCGCGGGGCACTTCCAATCACGACGTCGCCAACGTCCTTCACCAATACAGGCGCGCCATTCCGGACGGCGAGCACGACATCGGCTATGTCTTCAGTGGTCTCGATCCGTCCCAGCCCGCGCACGTAGTAGAACTGCCCACCCTCGGAGTAGAAACCGCCGCCGGCATTACCATTGTTGGCGTCGAGCGCCGTACCGACGTCGGCCACCGAAAGCCCGGCGCCGGCGAGACGCGTCGGATCGAGCAGAACCTGATACTGCATCGTTGTGCCGCCGAGCGACGACATGTCGGCAACGCCGGGAACAGAGCGATACTGCTTCTCGAGTATCCAGTCCTGGATGTTCTTGAGCTCCATCGGAGAGCGGTCAGGGCTTCGGATCACGTAGCGGTAAACCAGTCCGGAGGGAGATGCCAGAGGCACGACTCCGGTGCTCACTCCCGACGGCAGTGCGAGGTCGGGGAGACGCTCGAATACCTGTTGCCGGGCGAAATAATTGTCTGTGCCGTCGTCGAACGTCAGCGTGACGGCGGACAAACCGTAGAGCGAGACCGATCTCATCACCTTGAGATTCGGCGCGCCGTTCATTCCCGCTTCGGCGGGCACGGTGATGAGGCGCTCGATTTCTTCCGCTGCATGTCCCGGCCACTGCGAGATCACTTTCACCTGTGGCGGGGACAGGTCGGGGTATGCATCCACCGGAAGCCGGAGGAACGACCAAATTCCAGCTCCACACAGCGCAACGGCAAGGATTGCCGTGAGCAGCGGCTGGCCCAGCGCCATGCGGACGATTCGGTGAATCGCCGAGGGAGTGCTGGTCTCGATCTGCTGCGACTTCTCCGACGCTTCGCCGTGGTGAGCGTGCGGCGGAGTCACCAGGTCGTCGCCCGGGTTCGTCTCGCTCACTGACTTTCCGCGAACTGGACAAAGAGCGCGCCGTCCGCAACGACTCTTTCTCCGCCCTTGAGGCCCGCCAGCACTTCGTATCTGTCTCCGACGTGCGCGCCGAGAGTCACCCGCTGGCGGCCGTAGCTTCCGTTGGCTGCTTCGACGAATACGAACGGAAGGTTTTCGTCATCCCGCTGCACCGACGACGACGGAATGAGAATCCCGCTGCGGTTGATGTTCGACTTGATCGAAACACGGACGTACATGTCGCGCTTGAGAAGATCGTTGCGGTTTCGCACTACGAGACGCACGGATGTCGCACGTGACGTGGGATCGACCAGGGCCGACACGTAGTCGACTGTGCCGGTAAACGGCGCCTGCGATACGCTGCTCGTCACCGTCGCGAGCTGACCGCGGTGTACAGTCGCGATGTCGCCCTCGAACACGTTAGCCAGTACCCACACGGTGGAGAGGTCGGCGACCGTGAATGCCGGCGTGCTCCCGGCCTGCAGCAGCTGGCCCGGCGTGATCAAGCGCTCGACGACCGTCCCAGTGATGGGCGACCGGATCACGGCTGGAATGTTCTGGACAGCCCCGTTCGACCGTATCTGCTCGATGGAGCGCGAATCCACGCCCAGCGAGCGCATCTGCTGCAGTGCCGCATCTCTGTCCGCGGCCCCAGCAGCAGCGTCTGTCTGCGCCTGCTCAACATCACGCCGCGAGATCGCGTCCGTCTTGAACAGCTCGGCGTCCTGATCCGCGATTCTCTGGAGCTGCCGATAAGCCGACTCGGCTTTTCTGTACGCCGCCACCGCGCTCGCAAAATCGGCCGATGCAACGGTGGCGAGTGCTGCTCCACGAGCGACCGGTGTGCCAACCTGCACCAGCAGTCCCGTCACCGGTCCGGAGACAGGCGACAACACCTGGGTCGACTTGTCGCCGTTGAACGCCACCGTGCCAGTGACGTCGACGCTCGGCTGGAAAAGCGTCGGGGCGACTATGACAATCTGAAGTCGCGCTTTCTGCGCGGCCGTGAGAGTGAAACCCGAGCTCGCGGATGCGGCAGCGGTCGCACTGTCGCTCTTCGCGCTGGCAGGAGATTTCCCGGAACACGCGCCAAGTATGGCTGCTAAAATGAGCGCTGCCAAAAGTCTATTTCGCATTGATCTCTCTAAGAGCGATGGAGTCGAGCGGGGCGCCGATTGCGCGCTCGAGCTCCGATCGTGAGGTATTTGCCGCCGCGAGCGCTTCCGAGTACTGACTTTCTGCATCGAGCAGCGTTCTTCGCGCGTCGATCACTTCGAAGGCAGACAGGCCGCCGATTGCGTAGGCCGCCGACGTGGCGCGGAATGATTCACGTGCAGCCGGGAGAAGCTGGTCGCGGATGTATACAACCTGCCTGAGAGCCGCCGCTGCGGTCGCGTATGCCGTTCGAACGTCTTCGCCGATCGCTGCGCGAATGTCGCGCTCGCTCGCCGCAAGCTCCCGTTCACGGTGCTGCGCCTGGGCGATCTCACCTTTGGTGTGCTGCCAGAAGAAAATCGGAAATGGAAACGCCAGCCCGGTGGAGAACGCGGCCGGCGGTGTTCCGGGGCTCAAATCACGGCTCACGCCAAGAGTCAGGTCGGGAAGCCAGAACTCCCGGGCCAGCGAAGTGGCCGCGCTCGCGCCGCGCCGCTGAGCGACAATGCCCGCAAGCTCAGGCCGCGAAACGAGGGCTGTGCTCTCGAGGCGTTCGAGATCCGGGAAGCCTCCGGGCACTCCAAGCGAGTCCGCCGGCTGGACGGGCGAGCCCAGCGGCACGCCAATTAGCCTCGCCAGCGAGGAGCGCGCATTCGCGATGTCCCGTTCGTTTGAAATGAGATCGTTGGTGGCTTTGGCGACGTCGACGTTCGCCTTGATGACGTCGAGACGCGGGACCGTTCCCGCCTGGAACCTCGCCTGTGTGCGTTGAAGAAAATCATCGGCCAGCTGCTTGCCTTCTGAGATGTCGGCCTGGTGACGCATTGCCAGCAGCAGGGAGTCGTACACGTCAGCGGTTTGCGCGGCAATCAGGCGACGCAGTGACTGGTATGCCGCTTCAGCCGCACCAACATTTCCCGCCGCAACATTGTTGCGAAGCCGGAACTTGTCGGGGAAGGGCACCGACACCCCGGCTCCAATGTTCTTCTGACCGCCGCCGGCCGAACGAAACAGACCCGGCTGCTGGTCCAGAGAAGCCGTCACGGCCGGTTCCGGAAGTGCGCGTGCCTGCACCTGCGCCGCGCGAAACTGCGCGGTTTGTTCGCGAGCGACCTCGAGCTGCGGATTGCGCGCCAGCGCCATCGAGATGGCGGCGGCTCGCGTAAGACGCAGTGAATCGCCCGGTGCTGGTGCCACCGCTGGCGCGGATGCCTGTTGCCCGGCAAGGCCACCGGCACACGCGATATAAGCGAGTGCGCCGAGGATCGTCCTTCCTCGCATTTGAAATGTCCCGTTCGTTTTTGTGAGCGCGGGCGAGATCGACTTGCTCCGCGAACTGCTTCCCGAAAATGTCCGACGACGGGCGTGGGGCCTCGTTCTGTCGGCTAGGCGGCGCTTACGGGTGGAGCGCGGGAGCGGGTGTCGAAGCGAAATGCGGCACGTGTGGCCGGCTCGTACGTGAAACGGAGGCCCGGCGCAGAGTGCACAAACGCAACGGAGCGGGCGGCCTCGAGCTCTGACGACGCCAGCAGGTGACGGCCGGTGCATGCGGCGCAGCTCGCCTCGTCATGGGCATGATGGAGCCGCGTGCCGTTTGCCTCGACATGAGCCCGCGCATCGGCACCGAAACGCCCTTCGAGCACCGAGGAGGAGCAGAGGACGAGTTGGGCGGCGACCGCGACGATTGCAGCGAATGCCTTGAATCGCGCGCGAAGAGGGCTCTTCATAACCGGGTTCATACTCCCCCAACCTAACGCTGGTTCCGGGAAAAGAGCCAATCTTGGCGACGCCGGCCAGAAGTTTACCGCAACAATGCATGGCGGCGGCACGGCCTCACTCGATATAGCGTGCGCGCCAGGAAGTGTTCCGACCCAGGGTCTTGCCTTAATGCGCGCCACGCAGCCAGTCCAGCGGATCCACCGCCGGGCCGCCCCGCCTGATCTCGAAATGCAGATGGGGAGGCAAAGCCGGGTCGGTTCCACCGATGCTGCCGATGACCTGACCTTTAGCGACCCGGGCTCCCTTGCTCACCGCCATGCGGCTCAGCGATCCGTACACGGAGTAGTCGCCGCCGCCGTGCTCGACGATGACGGTGTTGCCATACGTCCCCATCACGTCAGCGAGAACTACATCTCCCGCCGAAACCGAACGCACTTGCGTGCCTTCGGGAGCCGAGATGCCGATGCCATTCCACCGCGTGGTGGTGTTATTCGGATTGATGACGCGGCCAAAGCGATAGATGATGTTGCCGTCAACCGGCCAGTCGAGCTTGCCGAAATCCGATGTGCGAATCGAGCTCGGGGCTGCCGCGGCTCCCCCTCGTGAGGCCGCGCGGCGCCGGGCCGACTCGAAGCCGGCAATGACGTTGTTCAGCCGGGCCTCGCTCTTGGCAAGCTGTGCCAACCTCGCCTTTGCCTTCTTTGCATCCTGTTGCACTTGCGCCAGGCTCTTCTGTCGCACGCGCTCGAGAGTCGCGAGACGCACCGCTTCTTCCGCCTTGTCGGTGCGGTTCTGCTCGACTCCATTCTGAAGCGACACCAGCTGGCGCCGCTGTCCGATGATCATTCCCCGAAGCTGATCGACGCGTCCAAGCACCGCCCGGTCGCGCTGGGCGAGTATGTGGAGATACTTGTAGCGCGCAACGAGGTCCCCGAACGACTTTGCCGAAAGCATCACCTCGAGCGAGTAGAGGGGACCACGCTTGTAGATCTCGATGAGCCGCCGGCGGAGGATGGCCTGCTTCACCTGCACTTCGTCCTGCGCCCGCACGAGGTTGGCGGTGGTGTGTTCCACCTCTCCGTTGAGGGTGGTGAGCTGTTGATCCAGAGTATGGACCACGCGCACCGTCGCGCTGTGCTGGCGGTTGAGATTGTCCACTTCTTCCGAGATGTCGTGCGCCTTGTTCTGCAGCCCGCGCATGCGCTGCTGGAGCGCTTCACGCTCCCGCCGGATTCGAGCCAGCGAATCCTGCTGTGCCCTGAGCTTCGCCTCACCCTCGTCCTGCGCCAGCAACGGACTTCCACAAACGAGCGTGAGCGCCAGCAACCACAGCCGGGTGCGTCTCAGATGCGGCGTAGCTGCCTCCACACCGATAGCGCACTGCCGGCCACGCCGATCAGCGCGCCTCCAAGCACTCCCGCGAGCACGATGCGGCCGTCGAAGAAGACGAGCTTAAGGAACCGCGTGTCGATGAGCCTGAACGCTACCCACGTCAGCAGCAGCGCCAGCAATCCCCCGAGTATTCCCTTGATGAAGCCGTCAATCAGGAACGGTGCGCGCACAAATGCGTCGGTGGCGCCGACGAGTCTCATTATCGAGATCTCCTTTTCCCTCGCCAGCACCGAAACCCGGATTGTGGCGCCGATGATGATCACGGCCACGGCCGCGAAGGCCAGTCCGAGCGCAGTGCCCGCTGCCGTCGCGATGCTCCGCAGGCGGTAAAGCTTCTCGACCCACTCTTCGCCGTACCGGACGTCGTCTACGAACTGGTAGGATTTCACCCGCTCGGCGACGGCCTTGACCGTCGTCGGGTCTCTCAGGCCGGCGCGGAGATGAATGTCGATTGACGCGGGGAGAGTCGCCTCCTCGAATACGTCGCTGAATTCTCCGAGGTCCTTGCGGGCGCGCTCGAGAGCGCCTTCCTGCGTGACGAAATCGACGTGAAGAACTTCCGGGAACGCGCCGATGTCACTCATCGCCGTTGCAACTGCTTCCATCGGCGTACCGTCGGCAACGAACGCTCTTACTTCGACGCGCTCTTCGACTCCGCGGAGAGCATGACGGATATTCACCGCCACGAGACCGAACAGTCCGAGCGCAAACAGCGAAAAACCGATGGTCAGGACGCCGAGGCTGCTGAGGAGCGGCGCACGCCGGGAGGCGTTGAGCGCTTCGCGAAGGGCTAGCACTACTTCCCGGCCACCGGCGGAACGGGCGGCGGAGGCGGCCAGTTGTTCTCGGAAGGCCCGCCGATCACCGGCTGACCGATGAGAGGCGTATACCGTGTTTCAGGCGGCGGCTTCTCGGAGGAATCGAAAACAATCCGTCCGTGATTGAGCTCGATCGTTCTGAATTCGGTGCTTCGCACCATTTCCAGGTCGTGGGTCGCCATGATGACCGACGTTCCGGAAGCGTTGATGTCCTTGAGGAGCTGAAACACACCGCGTGTCGCGCGTTCATCGAGATTTCCCGTGGGCTCGTCGGCGAGAATGAAATAGGGTTCGTTGACGAGCGCCCGCGCGATAGCCACGCGCTGCTGCTCGCCCCCCGAGAGCTGCATCGGCAGATGCCCTGCCTTGGATGCAAGACCAACCTTGTTCAAAACACTTGAGACCTTTGCCGGAATGGCCGCCTTGCCCACGCCGGTGACTTCGAGGGCAAAGGCGACGTTCTGTTCAGCGGTTCTGTCCTCGAGCAGGCGGAATTCCTGGAAGACGATCCCGAGCTTGCGTCTCAGGTGCGAGATCTCGCTTCTCTTTGCGGACGTGGACTCAATGCCGTTCACCCAGACTTCGCCATGGGTGGGCTTTATCTCCATGTACAGGAGCTTCAGTATGGTTGTCTTGCCCGAGCCGCTCGGCCCGACGAGGAACACAAACTCGCCCCGCTTCACCTGAAAGCTCACGTGGCTCAGCGCCACCCTGCTGCTGGTGTATTCCTTCGCGACGTCGTCGAGCCGGATCATGCTTCCTACTGCAGCGCTTGTTCGATGTCGGCGATGATGTCGTCTGCGTCTTCGATGCCGATGCTCAGCCGCAGGAACCCATCGGGAATTCCTATGGCCGCGCGTCCTTCGCTCGTCATGTGAGCGTGGGAGCTGTAGCGTGGCTCGATCACCAGCGTGTCGACGCCGCCGAGGCTGGCGGCGTATGTGATGAGGCGAAGCTTCCGCACGAAGCTGTCGGCCGCCGACGCGCCTCCCGCCAGCTCGATCGACATCAGGCCGCCGAAGCCATCAAGCATCTTTTTCGCGATGGCGTGGTCGACGTGATCGGGGAGGCCGGCGTAGTGCACCGTCGAGATCTCCGGGCGCCTGGAGCACCATTCGGCAACGCGCATCGCGTTCTCGTTCGAGCGGGTCACGCGAACGTCGAGCGTCTTGAGGCCGCGCTCGAGAAGCCAGCAGGCAAAAGGATCGGGCGCCTGTCCCCAGACGATCATCTTCTGGCGCACTTCGTCAATGTATGAGGCGCTGCCGGCGACGACTCCACAAAGAATGTCGTGATGGCCGTTGAGATACTTCGTGGCGGAATGGATCACCACGTCGGCGCCGTGGGAGATCGGCCGGGAATTGATCGGGCTGGCGAGTGTCGAGTCCACGACGAGTGCGACACCCTGCACCTTGGCGAGGGTTGCGAGCTGATGCAGGTCGAGCACGCGGCACGTCGGATTGACCGGAGATTCGATGAAGATGGCGCGCGTATTCTTGCGGATGGCGTTCCGCCAGGCCCGTCGCTCATCCGGGTCGACGAGCGTCACCTCGATGCCCATGGTCACCAGCTCTTCGGTGAATAGCCGGCGCGTGCCACCGTAGATCCACGCGCTCGACACCAGGTGATCGCCGGGGCGGAGCAGCGCCAGCATCGCGCAGGCAGTGGCACCCATGCCGCTGGCGAGCACGAGCGCTGCTTCGGCACCCTCCAGCATGGCGATGCGCTTCTGCACCACGTCCTCATTGGGCGTGTTGCCGTAGCGGGTATAGATGAGGTCGCTCGTGCCAAAGCCCTGAACGTAGTTCACGGACTGGAGCAGCGGCTGTGCTACCGGCGATCCGGCCTCGCGATGGACGCTGCCGCCGTGTACGGCAATGGTGCCGCGGCCCATTTTCCTTGCGCGTTTGGGCATGATTTATCCGACCTTTTTCGGTGACGAGTCGAGATCGGGCTTGGTCACGACGACTCGTTCAGAAACGGTGATGCCCGCGATATCCCGGGCCATGAGACTGCCGTCGGGAATGTTTTCGTCGATTTCCACGACCGCCAGCTCATTGCGTCGCGGCCCCTGGACCCATGCCAGCTCGCCGGCCACGAGGAGTCGAATGCGGGCGTCCGTCGGACTCATCCGGATCATTGGCCCGCGCTCGGCATCGCCTCGCTGTGTGGCGAAATACTCGAGCACGCGAAGTTCCGGGCGAAAGGAGAAGTTGGTCGTCGGCCCGGATTGCGAAAGCCGCTTCATGATGCTTTCACAGGCCCTGTCTCGCCGGGAGTCGTCAGATGCGCGGAGAACGCCGGGGGAACCCCGCGGAGCGATTCGTATGAATCCTCCTGCCGGATCACGAGCCGGCGCCGCCAGAGATCTTCGAGGCAGCTCTTTACTCTGTCGGGGTCGAGGCCGGATGCCGTCGCGACATCGGCGGGCCCACCGCTCCCGAGCTCGCTCATTGCTTCCCATATGCGGCGCTGCTCTCCATCAACTACCCCCACGAGGCAGGGATTGCCGTCGGCGAGCTGAGTCACCAGAGCGAGTCCGTGCCGTTCGAGCACCGCATCGATGGCGTACAGGTGCGACTCGGTCATTCCGAAAAAAATGAAATACACCTCGCGCCTCGGAATATCCTGGCTCACGTATTGAAGCAGCAGCTTGGCGACGATCTCGTCGGCACACGAGAAGTCGAGCAACCTGACGTGCGAGAAATCGAGAATCGCCAGTGCGCGATCGCCGATCTCATCGAGCTGGTGCTCTATCTCGAGACGCACCGCAGCGCCCGTAGGCCGCGTCACGAGGTTGGAATACAGGTCGCAGCTGACGTCGATGCGATTAATCATGGAACACGTTCTCGGGAATCGTCATCTGAACCTGGGCGCCGGGGAAAAACGGCAGGTTTTCCTTCAACGGAAAGGTATCGCTATCCCACTCGGGAATGATCGCGATTCTCGCCGTGCCGCTCCGGACGCTGAACTTGCCGCCCCACGTCTGGACAAACTTGCGGACGCCGGCCAGACCCTGGCCTCGGCCGGGATCACGGAAGCGGCTCGCGCCCCGCATTACCGTCTCTTCCAGCGCCATGCCGTCGTCCCATCTGTCCGTCGCGCGTGGTCCATGCGTCGATTCGAGGGACTGGCGAAATCCAATGCCGGCATCGGCAACCGAGATGACCACGGCCCATCGCCCCAGCCGCTTCTGGAACCGATAGGCGTGCACTGCCACCCAGCCGCCGCGCCCCGCGTGCTCGATCACGTTCTGGCATATCTCGGAGAGCGCCATCGTGAAGCGCATGGTGGCGCTCGGCTCGAGGTGAAGCGTACCGGTGAGCATTGCCTGCGCCTTGTTCTGGATCTTGTCCACGACGCCGTGAATGTCCTCCGTCTTGGCGATCGGGGTCACTTCGAGCAGAACGTTCGAATCATCGGCCGAACGCGCGCGAGGAGTGCGTCCGGTTATCTCATAGAGATCGTCGGCATAGCGAAAGAACTGGGTCTTGGACCAGTACGACGCGGTTTCTTCCAGCTCTGGAACGGCGAGTGTGGGTCGCTGAAGTCGTGTCTGGGCGACGGCCAGCAGCCCGGTGAGGCCATAGGGTGAAGCCCACCGTGTGCGTCTCGCGTCAATGAGAACTTTTTCATCCGGGGAGAGGGGGGCCAGCGCCTCGAAGATCACCTCGAAGCTTTCTTCGTCGAGCGAGCGGGGAACCTCGATTACTTTCGTCACTTGACGCTCAGCTCTCCCCGCAGGTGGCGCGCGAGGCCAGTGGCCCCGCGGTGGTCGACGTTCCTCGCAGCGGCGACGAGAGCAGCACGCATTGATTCAGTGATGCTTTCTCCGGCCAGAAGTCGGGAGAAATATGTCGCTCCCCACACATCTCCGCACCCCGTCGGGTCGCCGTAGAAACTGTCGCGCGACGGTGCCGCGGGCACGAGTTCGGTGCGGATCGCGCCGGGCGTGTTCCGAAAATGGCTGCGGTCGAGGTCAGCGAGACTGTCGAAACCGGGCGCCGCGAAGTAAACCACCCCGCGCTTGCCCATCGTCACGTTGAGCACGCTCACCCCGGCGCCCATCGCGACCGCCGCCAGAGCCAGCGGGTCGGGCGCCATCATCCGCATCTCGTCTTCGTTTACCTGCAGAATGTCGAAGCAGCGGCACCACGCCGCGGGGTTTGGCAGCGGCTGAAGAGTCCTGATGCCATCGGGCTGCACTGCCAGAACCAGCGAGTGCAGATCGCAGTAGATCGGCCCGCTGAAGTGAGCGCGGATGAGCTGAGCCGTCTCGAGGTCGAGCTCGAACCCGCTGATCAGGTTGACGTAGAGAGCGTCAAGGCCAGTGAGGAGCGGCTTGAGCCCCAGCCAGCTCCAACCCGGAACGCCGCCCGTGAGTCGCTCGCACCGTCTTTCGTCGCTCTGGTAGTGGAGTGACACGCGATTGCTGTGGTGCGGCACTTCGATTGGCGCCGCGTCCGCGGCGACTTTCTCCAGACCGCGCATGAAGTCGCGGGCGCGGTCCGCCAGGTCGAAGCCCACCTTCACCAGCGGCACCATCTCCCAGCCGTCGGACAGCGCCGCGTCCAGGGCGCCGAGGGCGTAGGTGATTCCGCCCCATTCCTCCACGGGCGCGCTGCGCGGGTCGCGCCCGTGAATCACGTCCCAGACGAAGCTGCCGATGACACCGACTCGTCGTCTGGCTCCCAACCTACAAATCTCCCAGCATCTGCGCCTTGAACGTCGCCACCGCGCCAACAACGCCGGCGGAAAGCGGGAGGGCGCCGGCAACAATCCGGCAGGCGTCCACCGAGGGCTTGAACGCGCGGCGTCGAACCTCCGCCCGAAGCGGATCGAATAGAAGATCGCCCGCTTGCGTCACTCCGCCCGCAATGACAACGAGGTCAGGATTGAAGATGTTGATGAGGTTCGAGATGCCGACTCCCAGAAAGTGCGCCGTGTCACGCACTACCTCGAGCGCCACGAGATCGCCTCGCTTGGACGCCTCGAACACTGTCTGCGCAGTGATGCGGCTCACATCGCCGCCGGCAAGCTCGTGGAGAATCGAGTCTCCGTTCACATCGAGAACCTCGCGCGCGCGCTCGGCGATTGCCGGTCCCGAAGCATATGCTTCGAGGCAGCCGTAGTTGCCGCACTTGCAGCGGCGCCCGGTGGAGTCGATGGTCGTGTGCCCGATCTCCCCGGCGGCATCCGACGCTCCGTGATAGAGCTTGCCGTCGAGTATCAGCCCGCCGCCGATGCCGGTGCCGATGGTCAGACCGACGACGTTTCGCCCTCCGCGCGCCGCGCCACACCACCATTCGCCGAGCGTCGCGCAGTTGGCGTCGTTGTCGAGCGACGCCGGCAGACCGACCCGGCTCCCCACTTCGTCGCGCAGCGGAAAATCGCGCCAGCCAAGGTTTGGCGTGACTATCACAACGCCGCGCAGGCGGTCGAGAGGCCCGGGTGAGCCGATGCCCACACCGAGGAAGTCCGACCGCTCCGCGCCGGTCTCAGCGCGCGTCTGCTCGATGACGTCTTCGATCATCCTGACGATGCGCTCCACCACGGCTGCCGAACCCTCGTCGGCGCGGGTTGGAGCCATTCGCATCGCAATCTCGCGGGTGCCGTCGGTTGGCATCGCGCCGGCAGCGATGTTGGTTCCACCCAAATCTATTCCGACAATAAATTGTTCTCTGACGGTCATTTCGTTGACGCCTGGGTGAGTGCCTGCGCGAGAATCGCGTTGACCTGCAGTGACGAAAGTTCGCGCATGCAGCGCCAATGTCCAAGCGGGCATCGCGCTGGGCCGTGCCGGTCGCATGGACGGCAGGCGAGACCTGCCACTCCGGCGGTGGCGCTTCCTGGCGCGAGCGGCCCGAATCCAAAGTCAGGGCTGGTTGGTCCAAACAGGGTGACGGCGGGAGTCCCCATTGCCGACGCGAGATGCTGGGGGAGGGAATCGTTTCCAACGAGTGCCGTGGCTCGCCCAATGAGCTCCGCCGATGCCAGCAGCGACAGGCAACCAGCCGCGCTCGTGCCGCGCCCTGGCTCGAGCTGGGCGAGAATCGTGCGGGCGATCTCGACATCGCCGTTGCCGCCCACGACTACAATTGGATGGTCCTGGGCAACGAGTGCTGCCAGCTCGTGGAAGAACGGCCACCGCTTCGTTCCCCACGCGCTGCCCGGAGCGAGGGCGATGAACGGCTCGTCGATGCCTCCGGCTGCCAGCAGCCGGTCGACCACGCGGCGCTCGCCATCACCAGGATAAACTCGCGGCCGGATTTGCTCTGCCGACGGCGGGTCTGCGCAGTCACTCATCGCCAGCCACCAGAGTCGCTCGGCATGATGACGGCTTGAGTTGTAGCGAACGCGCTCGGTGTAGAGGGCTCTGCCAGCCGCAGTGTCGAAGCCGACGCGGTGCCGCACGCCGGCCGCAAGAGCGACGAGTCCGCTCCTCACCGAGCCCTGCGCCATGTACGCAGCGTCGTAAATCGTGCTGTTGCCACGAGGACCGTCACTGGACGGCAGGGGAGTGCCATACAATCCCGCATGGCGAACGCGGCCCACAACCCGCAGAAATCTGGCGAGTCCCCGGTCGTTGCCGCGCTTTTCGTAGACCAGAATGTTTCGAATGGCGGGATTGTTGGCGAGCAATTCCGCCCCATGCCCCGTCGTCAGGACGTCCACCGCGCCGCGTTTTGCGAGCTCGGCAATGAGTGGAGTGGTGAGTACGACGTCGCCCAGAAAGCTCGTTTGAACAACGAGCGAGGCCACGGCTCAGTCCACCTGGAGAACGGCCAGGAACGCCTCCTGCGGAATCTCCACCGATCCTACCTGCTTCATGCGCTTCTTGCCCTCTTTCTGCTTCTCGAGGAGCTTGCGCTTGCGCGAGATGTCGCCGCCGTAGCATTTCGCCAGAACGTCCTTGCGCAGCGGCTTGACCGAGGTGCGGGCGATGACCTTCTGGCCAATGGCCGCCTGGATGGCCACCTCGAACAGCTGGCGCGGTATGAGCTCGCGCAGCTTGTCGGCAATCTTGCGTCCCCATTCGTACGCCTTGTCGCGGTGGATGATCACCGAGAAAGCGTCCACCGGATCGCCGTTGATCAGCATGTCGAGCTTCACAAGGTCGCTGCGCCGGTACTCGAGAATCTCGTAGTCCAGCGACGCGTAGCCGCGGCTGATGGTCTTCAGCCGGTCGAAGAAATCGAGAATGATTTCACCGAGCGGAAATTCCCAGTCGAATTCAACTCGCGCCGTATCCAGGTACGTCATGTTCCTGTAGACACCGCGCCGCTCGGTGCCGAGTGTCATGATGCCGCCGATGTACTCCGCGGGCGCCATGATGCGCGCCTTGACATACGGCTCCTCGATATAGTTGATGATCGTGGCGGACGGCATCAGGGATGGATTCTCGATGAGGCGCTTCGTCCCATCGGTGAGGTACACCCGGTATTCGACGCTCGGCACAGTGGTGACGAGCTCGAGCTCGTACTCGCGGCCGAGTCGCTCCTGAACAATCTCCATGTGGAGGAGCCCAAGAAAACCACAGCGGAACCCGAAGCCGAGCGCTGTTGACGTTTCCGGCTCGTACTGGAGTGAAGCGTCGTTCAGCTGAAGCTTTTCCAGGGCGTCGCGCAGCATCTCGTACTGAGTCGTGTCGGTGGGATAAAGCCCGGCGAATACGAACGACTTGACCTCCTTGTAACCCGGCAGGGGCTCGCTCGCCTTGTTCGTCGCGTCGAAAATTGTGTCGCCCGCCCGCGTTTCCTTTACGGAGCGGACGTTGGCAACCACATAGCCGACTTCACCCGGCCCGAGCTCGCCGGTCTTCACCTGCCGAAGCTGGTTATATCCAACCTCCGCCACTTCGTAAACGGAATCGCTGGCACCGAAGGTGATCTTCGTTCCAGGGCGGAGGATTCCGTCCACGACGCGGACGCTGGGAATTGCGCCGCGGTACCTGTCGTAAAAGGAATCGTAGATGAGCGCGCGCAGTGGTCCGTCGGGATTGCCGGTGGGCGCCGGCACGCGCTTCACGACTTCCTCCAGCAGCTCGGCGATGCCAATACCTTCCTTGGCGCTCACCATAAGAATGTCGTCGGGGTCCACTCCGAGCAGCTCATGTACTTCCTGCTTGCGACGTTCGGGCTCCGCGCCCGGCAAGTCGATCTTGTTGAGCACGGGGATGATCTGGAGCCCGGCGTCGAGCGCGAGAAAGAGATTCGAGAGCGTCTGCGCCTGGATGCCCTGCGAAGCATCGACGACGAGAATCGCGCCCTCGCAGGCCGCGAGCGAGCGGGAAACCTCGTACGTGAAATCGACGTGGCCGGGCGTGTCGATGAGGTTCAGCTCGTAGGTGCTGCCGTCGCGGGCGTCGTAGCTCATGCGGACGGCGTTGAGCTTGATCGTTATGCCCCGCTCGCGCTCCAGATCGAGCGTGTCGAGCACCTGCGCCTTCATCTCCCTCTTCTGCAGCATGCCGGTCGCTTCGATCAGGCGGTCCGCGAGAGTGGACTTGCCGTGATCGATATGCGCGACAATGCAGAAATTCCTGATATGATCGAGCTTCAAAGGAAGGATCCGGGCGCGGGAGGGACAACCTTCAAATATAACGGAAGGGGGGTGACTCCCTGTGAACTAATGCCTTTGGGCGTTCACCTAGAAATAGTCTTTCTAGGTGGCCTTTTTCGTTAATGATCGACGACTGGCGCCGATGCCGGTGGGATGAACGGAATCTGTCTCGGTGGTGGCGCTGCGGCCGGAGCCGGTGAGGCTGGAGGAGGCGGAGGTGGGGGTGGAGCTGGACGGGCAACAGGCGCGGAGTTTTCCCGGGGCTCGGACCGCACCACCGGAGCCTGGTAGCGCGGAAAAGTCCCAACCGGGGCGGGCTCAGCTCGCGGTTGCGGGCGGGGCTCGATTCTCTGCGGTGCTGGTTCGTACCGCGGCTCGCGGCGAGCCTCGGCAGGCGCCGCGCGCTCAATCCGGAGGCTCGAAGGCGAAACGTCTGCCGGCTCTGCGCGACGCGCGCGTTCCCGATCGCCGGCTGTTCGCTCTCCGTCTGCAGGCCGTCCCCGGAAAACGTGGGGCGCTGCATTTGCAGATTCGCTGCCGCTCGGGTTGGGCTCGGGCGCCTTCGGCTTCAGCCCTTCGTCGCCAACAGACGGGTCGGGAATGTACTCCCTGGGCGGACGCATTTTGGGAACAATCATCCCCGGTGTACGCCCCGTCGGCACCGGAGCCGTGGTCGGAAACCGGCCGACCAGATACGGCGAGCCACCGAATCGAGCCGAGGACCGGCAATAACTCACGGCTCTCGCCCCGTAAACCCTGAGGCACTCGAAATAGAGATCGTCGTAGCTCATGGACGAATATGGACGCGTCCGGTATCGGCCTCCACCAGTAACTTCGTACTGGATGTAGTCAACCGAGTACTCCGCCCGAGATGCAACCGTTCTGCTGACGAAACGGCTTACGATGGTGAACGGATCATCGTACTGACTCGTGGTAAGGCGCAGAGTGCTCCACCGGCCGCCGCTGCTCACGCCGCGATAGTCGAATGGCGTGTACGAGGCGATGGCAAACACGACGCCGACGCCGGGGGGCTCGTTAAGGTAGAACGCAACGTCAGTGGAATATGGGATTTCGTCATCGACCAGCAGATCGTAAGTGAACGCTCGCTGGACCGTTGGAAGGTGCGGATAGAGAACGCGCACGTTGCCATTGGTAGTGACGCGGAGAACGGTCACATAGGCGCCCGGGTCGGTCTGGAAATAGGCGCGCAGCCGTTCGCCGTACGAGAATGAGTAGCGATCGATCCAGACGTTCACGGATGGGCCATCCTGCGTCGGCTGGCCGTACTCATTGACGCGGGCGCGGTCCACTCTCTGGGCCTGGACGCTGGAAAAAGACGTCAGAGCGGCGACCGTCGCGAGGAACAGCTTCCTGGCCTTCATACTGTCTCCGTTGCAGCCTCGTGGACAGCTACCACAAGGGTCTTTACTACAATAGCTTGCGCGCGGTGGCATTGCCAGCATTACTGGAGGCCGTTGAGGCGCTCCCCGAATTTGCGCTATCTCTTGCGGCACTCCCGCCCCACTCGTCACGCCTACACCTCTCGGGCCTCCCAGGTTCCAGCGACTGTGTAGTAGTCACAGCACTGTCCCACCGGAACCCGGGGCGGTTCTTTGTTGTCGTTGCCGAAAGCGTCGCCGCCGCTGAGCGGTGGCTGGCCGATCTGCAGTCGCTGCAGGAAGAGATACCGGTAGCGCTTTATCCGCCGCGGGAAGGGTTTGGCGAGGCTGAGCCGCATGCCGAGGTCGCCGGGGAGCGCGTCGAGACGCTCGAGCGGCTGGCTCGTGGAGACGTGCGAATTCTTCTCACCACGGCGCGCGCCTTGATGGAACGCACCCAGCTTCCTCGCGCTTTGGCTCTCACCCGGCTCGAGCTGCGGAAGGGCGACCGCCGCCGGCCCGAGGACCTCGCCGCGCATCTGGAGTCAATCGGCTTCGAGCGCGTCCCCATGGTTGAAGACGTCGCCCAGTTCAGCATCCGCGGCGGAATTTTCGATGTCTACAGCTTCGGCATGGCCGATCCAGTGAGGATTGAGTTCTGGGGCGACGACATCGTCGAGCTCAGGCATTTCGATCTCGTCAGTCAGCGCTCGACGAGAGACGCCGAGCTCGCCCTCGTTCTCCCGGTTGATGGCCAGCTCTCCGGCACGGCGGAAGAAAGCGACCGCGTCTCCATCACGTCGCTCTTCTCGCCAGACACGGTCGTCGTCATTCCGGACGACAGCCACATCGGTCCGGAGCTCAACCGCACCTGGGACGAAGCGCAGCACCATATCGAGCTGGCACGACGACGCGGCGAGGACGCGCCGGACCGCGACGAGCTGTACGCCTCGCCTTCTGCTGTCACAGATGTCCTCGGCGCATTGGGACTCGTTGCGCTGTCGCCGGACGGCACCGCCAGAAGCTCCGATTTCCTCGGCGAGCGCGGCACCAGCGAAAACGTCACCGATGCCGAGATTGTACCCGTCCATTTTCCGCTCGTGGCGCCAGAGCCGATCCTGCGCGACATGAAACGACTGCGCGAAGTCGTGAGCGATGGACTCTCGACGCTCATTCTTTGCGACAACGCCGGCCAGGCAGAGCGTCTCGAGGAGCTTCTCTCCGAAGGTCGTCGCCCGCCAGACGCGGCATTGGCAATCGGCGTGCTGAGTGGCGGGTTCGTCATCCCTCCCTTCGACGACTCTCAGGGCCTCCGGGTGCTGACGGACCACGAGATATTCCGGCGCGAGCGGCGCATAAGGCGGTCACGACGGTACGCGACGGGCACGGCGATCGAGAGCCTCACCGCGCTCACACCAGGGGATTACGTCGTGCATCTGGAGCACGGCGTCGGGATCTATCGCGGCATCGAAAAGATCTTCTTCCGCGAAAGCACCGTCGAGGTCGCGGTAATCGAATACGAAGGCGGCGACCGGCTGAATGTCCCGCTTTACCGAATAGACCAGATCGAACGCTACCGATCAGCCTCCGACATCACCGCCGATACGCTGCCGCCCCGGCTGCATTCACTTGGCGGAAAACGGTGGGCGCAGCAGCGGGACCGCACACGGGCCGCCATCCGGGACATGACGGCCGAGCTGCTCGACCTGTACGCGCGGCGAAAGGTTGCGACGCGCCCGCCTCATCTTCCCGACACGCCGTGGCAGCGCCAGCTCGAGTCTTCGTTTCTGTTCGAGGACACGCCCGATCAGCGCACCGCCACAACCGACGTAAAGTCGGACATGGAGCGGGCGCGGCCGATGGACCGGCTGCTCGTTGGAGACGTTGGCTACGGAAAGACTGAAATCGCTGTGCGGGCAGCATTCAAGGCAGTACAGTCCGGCCGCCAGGTGGCCGTCCTCGTGCCGACGACAATTCTCGCCGAACAGCACGCCCGCACGTTTGGCGACCGGCTCGCGGATTTTCCGGTGACCGTTCGCACGTTGAGCCGGTTTGAAACGGCAAAGGAACAGCAGGCAGTGATCGAAGAGCTGGGCGCAGGACGGATCGACATCGTCATCGGCACGCATCGCCTGCTGAGCCCGGACGTCCGCTTCAAGAACCTCGGCGTCATCATCGTGGACGAGGAGCACCGCTTCGGCGTGAAGCACAAGGAGCGCCTCAAGCACCTCAAGCTCGAAACTGACGTACTCACCCTCACCGCGACGCCCATTCCCCGCACGCTTCACATCTCGCTCGCGGGTCTCCGTGACATGACGCTGATGCAGACGCCGCCGCGCGACAGGTCGCCGGTGCTGACCTTCGTCGAGCCGTGGGACGACGGGCTGATCGAGGAAGGCATAACGCGAGAGCTCGACCGGGGCGGTCAGGTCTTTTTCGTTCACAATCGAGTTGAGAACATCGAGATGATCGCGAAGAACGTTCGCCGGCTGGTTCCGCGAGCGAGAATCGGTGTGGGCCACGGACAGATGCGCGAGCGAGACCTCGAGGAAGTGATGCGCTCGTTCGTCGAGGGAGAAATTGACGTTCTCGTTTCCACGATGATCGTCGAGTCGGGGCTGGACGTGCCCAACGCCAACACGATGTTCGTGAATTACGCCAACCACTTTGGTCTGGCCCAGCTGTATCAGCTTCGCGGCCGCGTCGGGCGATCACACCGGCGCGCCACCTGCTATCTGCTCGTTCCCGACTCCGACATCGACGAGGACGCCAACCGCCGCCTCAAGATTCTCGAGCATCACACCGAGCTCGGCGCCGGCTACCGCATCGCTCTCAAGGACCTGGAGCTGCGCGGGGCAGGAAACCTGCTCGGGCCCGAGCAATCCGGCTTCGTAACCGCGGTCGGTTTCGACATGTATCTCCGAATGCTGGAGGAGACGGTCAGCAGGCTGATGCGCGGCGATTCGTCTCCCCGGCTTCAGCCATCCGACGTTTCAGTCGACGTGCCGTCATATCTCCCTGATGAATACATCAACGGCCAGGATGCAAAGCTCGATATCTACCGTCGTCTCACTCACCTCACGGACCCGGCGGACATCGAGGCGCTGCGGGCAGAGGTCCGCGACCGCTTCGGGCCGCTGCCGCCGCCGGCGGAGGCATTTTTCGGCGTGGCGCTGCTGCGCGTCCTGGGTGGCGCCGCCGAAATGGAATCGATCCTCGTGCGCGGCAACGATGCGCGTATTACCTTTCGCGAGCACGCCGTGCCTCTTATGAAAGGGATCTCCGCGGCCTTTCACGAGGTACAGTTCCAGGCGGAAGTACGGCGCGCTCATCCGCTTTCACTCAAGCTGACACGGCTGGGCGGCGCGGAGCTTCTCACCGGCCTGGTGCGTGCCCTCGCGACTCTGCGAGCGCAGCTCAGTTCCGGAACACAACCGACCAAATCGAAATGATCAAGAAACTCTCAGTCGCCTCGCTGGCTCTGACCGTAGCGTTTACCGCTTGCGACTCCCTCAAGGATGCAATGTCGGCCCATGTCGACGTCGCGGCGAAAGCTGCCGGACAGGAGTTGACGATTACGCGGCTCTCGACGCTCATCGGCAATTCCCAGGCACCTCTCAACAAGGACGTCATCAACGCCGTTGTAGACGCGTGGGTTGACTATCACCTCGCCGCGCAGGCCGCTGTCGAGAACGACTCGCTCAAGGATCCGAAGGTGGTGGACAAGGCGATGTGGGCCGTGATCGACAACGTCAAGGCGAAAAAGTGGTATGACCTGGTGTCGAAACAGTGGCACGCCCCCGACAGCACCGCTGCCGAGGGGATTTACAACAATGGTCAGGTGCTTGCCGCGAGCCACATTCTGCTCCTCACGAAAGGAATGGATCAAACGGCCAAGGCGGCATTGAAGAAGAAGGCCGATGCGCTGCGCGCCCAGGTCACAACGGCCAACTTTGCGGCAATGGCGAAGAAGAACAGCCAGGATTCCGGCTCGATGGCCCGCGGCGGATCTCTCGGAACGTTCCCGCGCGGCGCGATGGTCCCCCAGTTCGAGGCCGCCCTGCTGGCGCTCAAGCCCGGCGACATCTCACCCGTGATCGAGACTCAGTTCGGCTATCACATCATTCGCCGGCCGCTGTTCTCCGAAGTGCGGGCGGACATCATCCGCGCCAGCCAGTCGGTTGGCATGCAGGCCGCCGAGAGCACCTATCTCGCGAACCTCGACCGCGCGTCCAAGCTCGAGACCAAGCCCAGCCTCGCACCGGTCGTCCGCGCAGTCGTGGAAGATCCACCCGGTCACAAGTCGGACAAGACCGTTCTGGCTACCACGACGCTCGGAGATTTCACAGCGGCCGATCTCGCCCGCTGGCTCACCACCATTCCCCCGCAGGCGGGAATCAAGGAGCGTGTCAAGGCGGCCCCCGACTCGCTGCTCCCCATGTTCGTCAAAAATTTCATCAGGAACGAGCTGGTGGTTCACGCTGCCGACAGCGCCAAGCTGGGTCCGGACTCCGCGCAGATAGTGCAGATCAGAGCCCTCTTCACCAACTCGCTCGTCACTGCGTGGACCGCTCTCAACGTCGACCCGAAGAATCTCGCCACGGCAGCGAAATCGAAGTCCGACCGGGAGAAGCTGGCCCATCAGAGGGTGGAGGGATACGTAACGAATCTTCTCGCTCAGAAGGCGCAGTATGTAGATGTCACCCAGCCGGTGGAGTTCGCGCTTCGCGAGAAGTACGACAACGGCATCAAGTCCGACGCCGTGAACCGCGCTCTTCTCCAGGCGGCGACGGTGCGACTCCATGCGGACTCGACGAAGGCGGCTGGGCAACCACCGACAGTCGTTCCGGTGCCGAAAAAGGACACGGTCAAGCATTGATCGGACCGCGACCTGAGTTGAGGGGTATCTATCGCAATGCGTAGAGCACTACTGGTTTCTTTTTCCGCGCTGCTTGCGCCGGCGCTCGGGGCGCAGGTTCCGGCGCCCGCGGCTCCAACCCGGCAGGCCGCCACAATCCCAGTCGACCGGGTGGTGGCAATCGTCGGCGACCAGCCGCTCCTATGGAGCGACGTACTCGCTTCAATCAACCAGCAGCGAGCTGCGGGTGTCGTGATCCCGAGCGACTCCGCCGCCCAGGCAGCTTTCGCCCGCGACGCCCTCAATCAGCTCGTGGACGAAGAGATTCTCGTGCAGAAGGCGAAAGAGATGAAGGTCGAGGTCACCGAGGCAGAGGTGAATCGCACCGTCGACGATCAGATCAAGCGTGTGCGCGATCAGTTCAAGACTGAAGACGAGTACAAGACAGAGCTGAAGAACGCCGGGTTCGGCACTCCCGACGAGTACCGGCGCAGTCTGTATACGCAGTTCTACCGGCGCGCTCTCCAGCAGCGTGTCTTTCCCGACCTGCAAAAGACCGCTCACTCGCGCAACGTCAGCGACGCCGAAGTGGAAGAGGCATTTCAGAAGAACAAGGAGCTTCTCAAGAAGCAGCCCGCAACTGTCACGTTCCGTCAGATCGTCGTCGCACCCAAGCCCACGGCCGAGCAGAAGCAGCGGGCTCGCGCCAAGGCCGATTCGATTCTCGCCGAGATCCGGAAGGGCGGTGATTTCGAGCAGATCGCAAAACGCGAATCGATGGATCCTGGATCCAAGGCCACGGGCGGAGACCTCGGTTGGAACCGTCGCGGAGCGATGGTCCCCGAATTCGAGCGCATGATGTTCGCGCTCAATCCGGGGCAGGTCAGCCCGGTGGTGGAAACGTCTTTCGGGTACCACATCATTCGGGTGGATCGGGTGCAGGCCGCCGAAGTGCACGCACACCACATCCTGATCGCTCCGGTCATCGATTCGACAGATCTCCTGACGGCACGTCTCGAGGCCGACTCGGTGGCCAAGTCATGGCGCGCCGGAGCCTCGTTCGATTCGCTGGTTACAAAGCACCACGATCCAGCTGAAGAGAAGGGAATCCTTCAGCCCTTCCCGCGGGATTCGCTGCCGGCTTCCTATACGGCTGCCCTCATCGGGAAAAAGGCCGGCGACGTGACCGACCCGTTCGAGCTCACCGGCCAGCGCGGCATATCGAAGTACGCTGTGATTCAGCTCGTGACGGTGAATGAGGCGGGCCAGTATGTCGAGAGCGAAGTGCGCGACCGAATTCGCCAGCAGCTGATTGCCGAGCGGGCCACGCGAGAGCTTCTCGACGACCTGCGGAAGCACACCTACGTGGCCATTCGGTTGTAGGCGGTGTCTGTCCGGCTGGCCATCACTGCGGGCGATCCGCGAGGTATCGGCCCGGAAATAATCAACAAGGCGCTCGCCGATCCGCGGATCGGCGAGCGTTCTGATCTGGTGGTTGTCGGTGCCGAGGGGTGCGGCCTCGACGTTGACGAATCCATCGGCCGCTGGAGCTCGAGCGCGAGCGTTGCAATAGCCGGGCGGCTCAGTGGCCGGGCCATCGAGCGCGCCGTAGAGCTCGCGCTGCGCGGCGAGGTGCAGGGCATCGTCACCGCGCCGATCGACAAGGCCGCCCTGCTGGCGGGCGGATACGATTTTCCCGGACACACCGAAATGCTCGCCGAGCTGACCGGCTCAGATGTCGCGATGATGCTCGCCGCAACCAGTTCTTCCAAGGGCGGCAATCCGCTTCGCGTTGTGCTCGCGACAACTCACATTGCATTGCGGGACGTGCCCGATGCAGTCACCGCCGAGCGACTCGTTTCAGCAGCGGCGATTACGCGCGAGTATCTCACGCGCTGGTTCGGCATCGAGTCACCGCGCATCGCACTCTGCGCTCTCAATCCGCACGCCGGTGACGGCGGGCGGTTCGGAATGGAAGACGAGCAGGTATTGCTGCCTGCGGCCCAGGCAGCAGGCATGGCTGGTCCGTTTCCGGCGGACACGGTGTTCGTCCGGGCGATGCGCGGCGAGTTCGACGCAGTCGTTGCGCCGTATCACGATGTGGGGATGACGGCGATCAAGGTGGCCGCGTTCGGCTGTGCGGTAAACGTCACGCTCGGGCTCCCGTTCCCACGAACCTCACCGGATCACGGCACGGCGCTGGATATCGCGGGTCGCGGAATCGCGAACCCATCGAGCTTTATAGAGGCGCTGCTTCTGTGCCGGCAGATTGCGTCTCGCGTGTCTCTTCCCGCCGGTCGCCGGCCGAATGAAGATCAACCGCCAGCGAATCGATCTTCCGGCCGTCCATCTCGCGCACGGTAAAAACGGACCCGCCGGCGATCACCCGGTCTCCGGGCTGCGGGAGCCGACCAAGCACTCCAAACACATATCCGCCGATCGTCGTCGCGTCGTCTTCCGGGACGTCCAGGCCGAACCGCTCGTTCAGCTCGCCGATGTTGGTGCCTCCCGGAACGACAGTCTCGCCGGCCCGGGTCTGAACTGGTACGTCGCTGTCTTCGAGCGTGTCGTATTCATCGAGAATCTCGCCGACGATTTCCTCGAGCAGGTCCTCCATCGTGATCACTCCCGCAGTTCCACCATACTCGTCGAGCACGATCGCCATGTGGATCTTGAGCCGCTTGAAATCGGCGAGCACATCCTCGACTTCGCGCGAGCCGGGTACGACATGAACCGGGCGCATCATCGCGCGGAGTGAGAACTCCGAAGGTTGTCCTTTCTCCCTCGTCGGGCCGCTCGCCGCCGGTATCAGAACCTTGAGGAGATCCTTGGCGAGCACGATGCCGATGATGTCGTCAATCGTTTCGTTGTACACGGGATAGCGCGACACTCCGCTCTCCTCGACTATCTCGAGAACCTCTGGCAGAGTCGCGTCCACCGGAAACGCGATGATCTCGGTGCGCGGCGTCATCACTTCCCGCGCATTCTTCTCCGAAAACTCGAACACCCCACCGAGCATTCTCGCGTCGCCGCGCTCGAGCGATCCGCTCTCCTGCGCCTGCTCGACAAGCAATCGCAGCTCTTCGGGAGAGTGGACAGTCTCGTTCATGCTGGCGGCATTCTGGCCGAACGCGCGCAGGATACCATTGGCCGAACGGTTGAGCACCCATATGAACGGGCTCATCACCCAGCCGAAGAGGAGGAGCGGCGGAGCAAGGAATGTGGCGAATCGCTCTGGGTGATTGAGCGCCGCCGCTTTCGGCGTCAGCTCGCCGAGAACGACGTGCAGATACGTCAGGACGGTGTAGGCGATGATCCCGGCGAGGGTGACGCTGAGCGATACCTCGATCGCGAATGGCAGCCGGCTGAACCATCCCTCGAAGATCGAGGCCAGGGTTTTCTCGGCGATCCAGCCGAGTCCCAGGCTCGCCAGCGTAACGCCTAACTGGCTCGCCGAGAGAACGTGGGAGATATTTGAGCTTGCCCGCAACGCTATCCGCGCGAGGCGATCGCCTGAACGGACCATTGCCTCGAGTCGGGTCCGGCGCGAGCGCACGAGCGAGAACTCGGCGGCAACAAAAAAACCGTTGAGGAGCACGAGCGCGAAGATGGCCAACAGCCGTGAAATCACCCCCGCAAAATATCACAATCCGCCGCCAGGTGTGACTCCTTCGGGTGATGGCGACACAGCGCATCCTCTTGCGGCACATGGAGATAGCCACGTTCATGAGCATGGTTTGGGGGGTCACGGCAACACCCACGGGACTCCGACACGAAGCCTCCGGATTGCGCTCGCGCTGACGGCTGGGCTGCTCGTTGTCGAGGTCGTTGGCGGCTTTGTCTCCAACTCGCTCGCTCTTCTGGCCGACGCGGGCCACATGTTCACCGACGTCGGAGCCCTGTCGCTGTCGCTGTTCGTGGCGTGGTTCAGCCTGCAGCCGGGAACGCCTCGAAAGAGCTATGGCTACCTCCGGTGGGAGATTCTGGCCGCGTTTATCAATGGCGCCACGCTTCTCCTGATTTCTGCGTGGATTCTGCTGGAAGCCGTGATGCGGCTCCGCAATCCCGAGCCCATCAGCGGCGGGCTGATGCTGCTCGTCGCCATTGCCGGCCTTGTTGTCAATGTGATCGCCGCGCGCGTGCTGCATCCGGGGTCGCACGCCAACATGAACGTGCGGGGGGCCTACCTGCATGTCCTTGGTGATCTGCTGGCGTCTGTGGGTACCGTGGTCGCCGCCATTCTCATTCGGTATACCGGGTGGCTCCTCGCCGATCCGCTGGTCTCGTTCCTGACGACAGCGCTGATCGTCCGGGGGTCGTGGCAACTCGTGCGGGAGTCGGTGGACATTCTGCTCGAGTCGACTCCGGGCCACATCGATCTCGAGGTGGTTCGCACTCAGCTCGAGGCAATACCGGGCATCGAGTCCGTTCACGACCTCCATGTGTGGTCGGTGACGCCGAGAATGGTGGCCATGAGCGCGCATGCGATAGTGCGCGACTCGGAGGCCCAGCAGCACGCGCTCGAGCACATTCACGACGCAATGCGGTTGTTCGGAATCCAGCACGTCACCGTGCAGCTCGAGCGGCGGGAAATGCACGGCCGGGAGGATCACGTGCACGCGTGACTTGTGGGCTGTTCGATGGTCAATGAAGTAATGCCCAGAATAGATGCTTTGCTCACCGCGATGTTGAGCAACCGCGCCGACTCGGTCAGTCTCGCCGACGGCGACATCGCACACCTGATGATCGGCGGAACACTCCGCCCGCTTACGCGCCAGCCGCTGGCAGCAGGCCAGCTGGTAGCTCTGCTGCGCGAGATGGCGCCGCCGCACGTCACGCACCAGCTCGCCGTCGGCGGTCCACTGGAATTCATCTATGCGAACGACGAGGGGAAATTCGTTACCAGAGTTCGCATTGACGACGGGAGAATGCTGGCGACGGTGAGTCTCGCGCCGGCGGCCAATGGGTCCAACGGATCAGCAGCCGGCACGAGCAGTCGCAACGGTTCGGCGCTTCACGCGAGTAACGGAGGGAACGGAGCGGAACCGAAAGTGGCTTTGGCAGCTCTGGCCGCCGCCGAAGAGGCAGAGACAGCTTCGACGAAGGAAGCGCAAAAGCTAAAAGTTGCCGCAATCACAGTCGACGTGGACCCATCTCCTTACACGGCAAAGGACGAAATCGACGGACTGCTCAAGGCGCTGGTGGATCAGTCGGCGTCCGATCTTCACCTTCGCGTCGGTGAGCCGCCCATCCTGAGGATTCATGGTGAGCTCAAGCGGATGCGGGGCATGGAACCCGTACGCGGTGCGCGACTCGAATCGATGCTCGCCGCCATCATGCCGGAACGGAACCTGGCTGAATACAGGGAGATCAACGACACCGATTTCGCTTACGAGATCGAGGGCTTTGCGCGGTTCCGCGCGAATGCGTTCCGCGATCATACGGGCGCCGGCGGTGTGTTTCGCGTCATCCCGGCGAAAGTCGCAACAGTCGAAGCGCTCGGAGTTACGCCGGAAGTGCAGAACCTTTGCTTCCTGACAAAAGGCCTCGTGCTTGTCACCGGGCCCACAGGATCGGGTAAATCCACGACTCTCGGCGCATTGATCGATCTCATAAACCGCTCACGCGACGATCACGTGGTGACCATCGAGGACCCGATCGAGTTCGTCCACAAGAACAAGCGGTGCGTCATAACGCAGCGGCAGGTGGGGCTGCACACGGCGTCGTTCAAGAGCGCGCTTCGGGCTGCACTGCGCGAGGATCCTGATATCGTTCTCGTTGGTGAGATGCGCGACCTCGAGACTGTGTCCATCGCGCTCGAGACGGCCGAGACGGGTCACCTGGTGTTTGGAACGCTGCATACGACCACGGCTGTCGGCACGATCGACCGCATCATCGACCAGTTCCCGCCCGATCGCCAGGCGCAGATCCGCGTGATGCTGGCCGATACGCTGAAGGGTGTGATCTCCCAGACGCTCTGCAAGAAGATCGGTGGCGGCCGTGTGGCGGCACGTGAGATCCTGTTGTCCGTTCCCGCAGTATCGAATCTCATCCGGGAAGCCAAGGCGTTTCAGCTCCAGTCGGTGATGCAGACGTCGCGCAAGCTTGGAATGGTCCTGCTGGGAGACGTCCTGATTGAAATGGTGGACAACGGAGTTGTGGAGCCGAAGGAAGCGTACATGAAGTCAACCGACAAAGTGGCCTTCCTCAATGCGCTCAAGAATCGAGGACACGACGTCTCGTTTACGATGGTCTAGAGAGTAATCGTCTAGAGAGTAATCGGCCTACAAAAGGACCGTCGGCACGGATAACTTTCTGTGCTATGCAAAACCCGCTGGGAATTCGCAACATCGCCATCATTGCGCACGTCGATCATGGCAAGACGACGCTGGTCGACAAGATGCTCCGCCAGGCGGGTGCGTTCCGGGAAAACCAGGTCGTGATGGATCGCGTGATGGACTCAAACCCGCTCGAGCGCGAGCGCGGCATCACGATCCTCGCCAAGAACACGTCGGTTCGCTGGAAGGGCACGAAGATCAACATTGTCGACACGCCCGGGCACTCCGATTTCGGCGGCGAAGTCGAGCGCACGCTGCGCATGGTGAACGGTGTTCTGCTGGTGGTGGACGCGTTCGACGGGCCGATGCCGCAGACGCGATTCGTTCTTCGCAAGGCGCTCGAGCTGGGCCGCACTCCCATAGTCGTGATCAACAAGATCGACCGGCCGGGCGCGGACCCGATGCGTGTGCACGACGAGGTGCTGGATCTTTTCATCGAGCTCGAGGCCGACGATGCCCAGCTCGACGCTCCCGTTGTCTACGCGTCAGCGCGTGACGGCGTCGCGACGATGGATCTCGACCAGCCGCTGGTGGACCTCGCGCCGCTGTTCGACGCCATCATCGAGCATGTGCCGCCTCCGCCGACCGATGCCGAATCCCCGTTCCAGATGCTCGTCTCCACCATCGATCACTCGCCCTACCTCGGCCGGCTCGGCATCGGCCGAATCGAGCGTGGCAAAGTGCGCGTGGGCGACCAGGTGGCGCTTCTCCCGCTCGACATCAACGCGAAAACCGAACAGGCGCGCGTGACGAAGCTTTTCGGTTACGAAGGGTTGGATCGGGTGGAGCTGGAAGAGGCCGCAGCAGGTGAGATTGTGGCTCTGGCCGGGCTCGAGGGCGTCGAGATCGGGCTCACCGTCGCGAGCGTCGAGCATCCGGAGCGGCTCGCCGGCATTTCGGTGGAGGAGCCGACGATCTCGGTGGATTTCCTCGTGAACAATTCACCGTTCGCCGGGCGGGAGGGAAAATTCGTGACCTCGCGCCAGATCAGGGAGCGTCTTTTTCGCGAGCTGGAACGTAACGTCGCGCTTCGCGTAGAGGATACTGGCGCGATGGATACATGGACCGTATCGGGTCGCGGCGAGCTCCACCTCACTATTCTGATGGAAACGATGCGGCGTGAGGGCTACGAGTTTCAGGTCTCCCGTCCGCGGGTGATCACGCGGCGGGGCGCCAACGGCGAGCGTCTCGAGCCGTACGAGGAGCTGGCAATCGACGTTCCTGAGGAGTTCCTGGGCGCAGTGATCGAGAAGCTCGGCCCGCGGCGGGCGGAGATGATAGAAATGAAGAATCCGGGGCAGGGAATGGTGAGACTGCTCTACCGCATTCCGGCCCGGGGGCTGTTTGGTTACCGTTCGGAGTTCATGACAGACACGCGGGGCACGGGAATCATGCATCACCGGTTTCTGGATTATGGGTCGTGGGCGGGATCGCTTGCCGGCCGGATGCGAGGTACGCTGGTCTCGATGGAGCCGGGTGTGATTGTTGCATTCGCCCTTGCCAATCTCGCCGAGCGCGCGACGCTGTTCGTGGCTCCCGGTGACAAAGTGTATGAGGGAATGCTGGTGGGCGAGAATTCGCGTCCGGGCGACATGGACGTCAATCCAACCAGAGAGAAGAAGCTGACCAACATGCGCTCCAAGTCGAGCGATGAGAACATTCAGCTCGAGCCACCCCGGGAGTTGACTCTTGAAGGCGCGTTGGAGTATATCGAGGAAGACGAGCTGATCGAAATTACTCCGCAGGCAATCCGCCTTCGGAAGCGCTTCCTCAGCGCGAACGATCGTAAGAAGCTGTCTCGCGAAGCCAAACGCGAGCGGGCGCTTCTCTAACCGGAGGACACTGATTTTATGTTGGACACGTTCGAGTCGCCGCAGGATGGGATGCGGGACGCCGGCGACACGATGATGTGGGACGCGATGAAAGAGAACGACGCGGCAGCGGGTCCGACTGGCAGTGAAGATCCGGAGGACGAGATCGTAGGCGATGATCTCGAGGGCGACGATGACCTCGACGAGATCGGATTTGACGACGACGAGGATGATGACGACGAAGAGGACGACGATCTGGACGACGAGGACGATCTCGATGACGACGATGACGACGACCTCGACGACGACCTCGACGACGACCTCGTTGACCTCGACGATGAATACGACACCGACGACGCCGACCGCCATCACCGGGGTCCGGGGCACCACAAGTACGAGGACTGACCAGGCATTCAGGGCGCTCGGCATCCGGGACGCGGCTCGAGGTTGAACGCCGCTCGCCCGTGATGCATCTTGTGCTGGCAATTCACCGCCACGGAGAGAGCTCTTTCCGTGGCGGTATCACATTCAGCGGGTGGCTGGAATGAGGGGAAAACCGTTCTCCGTCCGGCGCGACCGCATCTTCAATCGCATGAGAATTTCAATTTCGATGGCTGTAGCGGTCGTGCTGATCGCGATGACGGTTCCGCGTGGCGCACGGGCGCAGGGGGACGACCTGTTCTCGTGGGGAGTGACCGCTGGAGCGGCGATTCCGACGAATTACCTGGCGAAGGACCACAAAACGGGGGTGAATGCCGGCATCACGATGGCGTTCGGTGGTGTGGGCCAGATGCTCGGCATTCGCGTGGATGGAATGTTCAACCAGTTCGGAGCGAAGAGCGGCAGCACGGCAGGCAGCGCGCGAATACTGGGTGGAACAGTCAGTCTTGTCCTGCCGCTGATCGGTGACCGTGATCGGGTGTATGTGATCGGAGGTGCTGGCGCATACGGGATGAGGCCCGGTGTCACCGGTCAGAGCTCGAACGACTTCGGGCTGAACGGCGGGATCGGACTCTGGCTGCCTGGGCTGAATGGATTCATCGAGGCCCGGTATCACCATTTCTACAGGGTGCTGGCGAACAAGCGGCCGGCCGTGTTCATCCCGATAACGGTTGGAATTCTATTCTAGACCGGATACGTTTAGAATCCTTTCACCCCTGTGATATTGCGGGGGAAAAGGGCCTGTAGCTCAGTTGGTTAGAGCGCACGCCTGATAAGCGTGAGGTCGGTAGTTCAACTCTACCCAGGCCCATTCTACAAGAGCAAACCCCGTAACGTGTTGCACGGTTGCGGGGTTTTTCGTTGGCACTGTTCACCTGAGTGCGGTGCCGGGAGTGGTGACAAAAACCAGTCAGGCGGGTTCTGGCTTCTTGTCGGACAGAATCAACTCTCGGCTGCTCGCTTCCACTCGCGCCACTATTTCTTCGCCCGTGCTGAGATACACACCGACCCGAATAGTTCGGGCTGCGAGCCAGGGTGTGTACGCCCTTCGCGTTCTTTGTTAAGCGTCTGATGTACTCGGCAGAAATTGTAGTTTTGGGATTCGGCAATTGTGGGGGGGTTGGGCTCTCGGCAACCTGCGCGAGCAGCTAGGTGATCGAGAGCGACATGGCGCACGCTACCGGCTGAGCGGCGGCGCGTGAATCCCCTACTAACGATGCGGGCATTTGCCGACAGCCGTTATTGATCTCAGCCAGTACTCTGCATGGTAGCCGGGCCGTTTCGGCGGCCGAACATGCTTTCAGACGCGCTCTCGGTTCTCAATGAGGTTCCTATGCGCTCGACATGTCAGCTTGTCGCTTACGCGACACTCGCGTTGGCCACTGTTGGTTGCGGTCGGTCGATCGAAGTGCGAACGATGGTTGCGCCCGACGCGGGACTCTCGACTCTGCACACGTTCCGCATGCTGCCCGGGCCCGCGCGCCGCGCCCGCCGTGC
>Ga0097691_1000499_pt1 | contig 33972 bp, 35 predicted proteins | sample NGESurdeep072012_8_FD_72858 | JGI IMG/M metagenome (GOLD analysis project Ga0097691, IMG submission 72858) | Arctic peat soil microbial communities from Barrow, Alaska - NGEE Surface sample 210-1 deep-072012 | ecosystem: Environmental > Terrestrial > Soil > Wetlands > Peat ... | reverse complement strand
GTAAACGGTGCGGTTAGACCTCCATTTCTCCACCGCGAGCGAGGTCTGGTCTCGAAGGCTCGCGCGCTGAGCCATTACTCCGGGGAGCCACTCTTCTCCCCCGCGAACTTCAGAAGGGTTCGCGGTTAACACAGACCCTGCGAGACGGTGCGTGACGTGTCGATTCCAGCGGCGAGCGCAAGCAAGTCCGCGGCAGTGCGTGGTTAAGCCGCACGACGAATCTCCCACGGGCGAACGCGGCCAGCGACTAACCGAAAGAGGGGGTGCGTATCAGGGCGTCGAACGTGTCGGAGGGCACGAGCCTGCGCTGGGCTCCGGCCGCGGAGCTTGGCCTGCAGGTGATGCCACTCGTATTCAAGCTGGCCGACAGTCTCCGGCAGACGGATTCGAGCACGAGGGCTACCGAGTTTCGCGCGGTCGAAGGCGAAGCCGCGACGATGGGCCTCGGCGTGAACATGGAAAAGATAGGCGTTGATGAGCGCAACAGAATTCGACCGCGCCTGAAAACGTCGAAGCTGGGGATGATGGCGGTAGCCGCGAGTGCGACCGAGAAGAACCTCACGAGCAAGGAGGGCTTCTCGCCAGAGCGCTGTGAGGCCTTGGGAATCGAGATAGCGAGGATGCACGGTCCAAAGTCGCAGAGGGCACCTTTGTGGCGCCCGACAATACCGCACGTCCAGTGGCTGGCTACTTCGTTTTCTGACGCTCCGCAGTCTTTCAGGGCGCGCGGGACCTATCGTGGCAGACGAAGAATGAATGCCGACGTCCGCTGCATGTAGTCGCTGTAGCCTGGCTTGGTGGCGCCGAGGTGTGCGTCAAGCATGGGCACCCCGGAAACCTTGACGAGCAGGAACGTCATCACGAGAGGGGCAACGATGCTGGCCCACCCGTAGGGCTGCCTCACGGCAAACAGCCAGAGGCCCCACCAAAGCACCGCCTCACCGAAGTAGTTCGGATGGCGGCTGAGTCTCCAGAGCCCCGTGTCGAGAACTTGCCCTCGGCGTGCCGGATCACCCCGGAACGACTGCAGTTGAGCGTCCGCAACGACTTCCACGACAAGCCCGATCGTGAAGACAAGCAATCCAGCGATGTCGGTCAGACTGATGGGGTCTGGATGGCGCGCGGCTGCGGCGAGCTGGAGTGGTGCCGAAATGAGCACCACCAGACAGCCCTGCAAAACAAAAACCTGGAAGAAGCTGACCCACCAATAACGAGTCGGGCCGTAGCGTTGACGGAACGCGGCATAGCGTGGGTCCTCGGGCTTGCCACGGCTCCGGAAGAGCAGGTGCAGCCACAGGCGGATCGCCCAGAGAGCCACCATAGCGAGGAGCAGCGTCTTTGCGGGCGTGAGGCCGGTCGAGACAGCCGTGTGTCCGGTGACGAGCAGGAAGGCCATCGACCACCACGGGTCGATGATGCTGGCGTCGCGGCGAACGACGCTGATGACCCACAGGGCGGTCATCAGACCGAGCACCAAGGCGGCGTTCTGCGCGAGAAGCGTGGCAGTCATTCGGCCACCTCGAACCCGGTGTTCATGTCGGGTCGGCCTCAGACAGTGAGTCGTACACGAGCTTGCCCGTGAGTCCGGCGACTGCGGTGAGAACGACGCCCCAGCCGATGTCGATCGGCACGAGGAAAGCCGGCCAGTCGCGCAGAACCGCCCAGTTCGTCAGCTCGTAGGTGCCATAGGCGACGAGGCCCAGCGCCGCGCCTCTCCGGGCCGCGGCCGCCGGACGGGCCGCGCCGAGAACCGCAACCGTCACGATGACCCCGACGTAAAACGCGTAGAAGAGTCCTGCTGCCGGCAGAAAGACGGCCTCGCGTTTGAGCGGGGCTAGCGAGGAGTCGTAGAGACCGCGCGCGACTACGCCGAGCCATGTCAGGTCCAGGACGAGCAGTGTCGCGGCGGTGGCCGCCGTCGCCATTGCGATCGCCGCAAGACGCCGTGCCGTGCGGTGCTCGGTGAGCATCCTCATCCCCCGCCCGTCTCGGGCCCGAACTCACCCGGGTCCTTTGACTCGAGGAGCGGCGAAGCGACGGCGCTGTCGAGCGAGCGCCGGATCGCGTCGCGCCGGAAATCGAAGATGCGGCCAAGCGCCCGCTCGACGAAAAGAACGTGTGCCAGCGACCCGACCGGGCCGAATGGTAGCGAATAGTCGACGATGTCGCGCACGGTGGTGGAATGGCCCTCGGACACGAATTCGTGAGTGTGGCGCCAGACGGAATAGGGACCCACCTCCTGCTCGTCGACGAAGCGTACGCCGGGCTCCCACGCCGTTATGCGTGAGCGCCACCGGAGCGGGATTCCGAACAGCGAGAGCGCGTAGTCGATTCGCACGCCTGTCCGCATCTCGACTGGCGTCGGCGTGAGGACGCGGAAACGAAGGAACGGCGGGGTGATCGCCTCCAGATTCGACGCGTCGGCGAAATACGCAAAGACGGCCTCCCTGGGCCGCGAGATGCGCTGGGTTCGCACCAGTCGATGAAAACGTCTCTTCGCCGTGTTCATGCAGCCGACGGCCCAGCCACGGAGGTCATGGTTGCATCCCGCGCAGCGGCGGCGATGCCGCGGAGCATGCCGCCAAAAACGAAGCGGTGGAGAGGATAGAGGGCGTACCAGTAGGCGAGGCCGAAGAGGCCGGAAGAATCGAATACCGCGGTCTGGCGGATCTCGGCGCCGCCCGCAGCGGGCGTGATCTCAAACTGCAGCCAAGCCCGGCCCGGAACCCTCATCTCGGCGCGCAGACGCAGAAGACGGTTCGGCTCGACGGCTTCGACGCGCCAGAAGTCGAGGGCATCGCCTTCCCGGAGGTCGTCCGGATGGCGACGGCCGCGGCGGAGACCGACACCCCCGGCGAGGAGATCCAGGAATCCGCGCAACCGCCAGAGGAAGTTGCCGTAATACCAGCCAGCGTCGCCGCCGATGCGCCGGATCGGCGCGAACGCCGCGGACGGCGGCACCGGGACGAGCGCTTTCCGGCTATCGATGAAACGAGTGCCGATCCGGTCGCCTCCGTAGCGCTCGGTCAGCCCCGAGGAGGAGACGGCGTCCGACCAGCGCGTCCGGGCGAAGGCGCCGTCCTCGTTCACGAGAGCCCGCGCGATCGCCTCGCGCACGCCGCGCGGTTTGACGGAAAAGACCAGGAGGGCGGCGGGGTCGCGGACCACGGTGGGGTTGCGCATACTGTCCACGAGCTTGCGGCCGACGCGTGCATAGAGTGGCGTGACGAGGCCCAGCCAGAGGCTCGACAGCCGCGGCGTCAGGAGCGGCACGGGAACGAGGAGCCGTTTCAAGCCGCGCTGGCGCGCGTACTCGCGCATCAGATCGCCGTAGGTCACCCGGTCCGGGCCGCCGATCTCGTAGACCCGCTCGGTGCCGGCGGGAAGGTCGAGCGCGGCAGCCAGATAGGCGATCACGTCCTCGACCGCGATCGGCTGGGCTTCGACGGCGACCCAGCGCGGGCAGATCATGACGGGGAGCCGCTCGACAAGGGCGCGAATCATCTCGAAGGAGAGGCTGCCGGAGCCGAGCACGATCGAGGCCCTGAACTCGACGACCGGGACGCCCGACTCTCGCAGGATCGCGCCCGTCTCCTGTCGGCTCTGCAGATGCTCCGAAAGGCCGCCTACGTTCTCGCCCAGCCCGCCGAGATAAATGATGCGCTTCACGCCGGCCTCGCGCGCCGCCGTGCCGAAAATCCGTGCGGCCTCCCGGTCGCGCGCCGCGAAATCCTCGCCGCCCATCGAGTGGATCAGGTAGTAGGCGGCATCGACAGCCCCGAGGGCTCGGGCCACGGCCTGAGCGTCGAGCGCGTCGCCGGCGGCGAGTTCGGTCGAGGGTGCCGCGCGGCCGCGCAGAGACTCGGGCCGGCGGAGAAAGCAGCGTAGCGCAACGCCGCGCCGCTCGAGTTCCGCTAGCAGTCTTCCGCCGACATAGCCCGTCGCGCCGGTCAGAAGGACCCGGTGGGTGATCATGGCGCAGCGTTGAATGCGCGTCGGTGCGGTAGCTGCGTGTGCATCAAACTCCTCTAGATCCTACCCGCCGGTGTGAAGAAGAGATGTGTGGGGGCCCTTCCGCTTAGCGCGCACTCAGCCGTTGAGCCGAAAGAGCGCAAACGTGAGCGCCGTCGCGAACGATACCCAAGCGAGATAGGGCGCGAGGAGCCACGCGGAGGCCGTTGAGATCCGACGGAACGTGAGAATCGTCGTGAGGATCGCCAGCCATAGGAGTGCGATCTCGAAGAGCGCGGTACCGATCGCGTGAAGTCCGAAGAAGATCCAGGACCACGCGCCGTTCAGGACGAGCTGAACGAGGAAGACCCCTAGAGCGAAACGGCGGCCGTGGGCGTCCCCTCTCAGCCAAACGAGCCATGCGGCGACGCCCATGAATGCATAGAGCAGCGTCCAGACTGGAAAGAATACTGAGCTCGGCGGGTTCCATGGGGGCTTCACGAGGGCCGTATGCCATGCCCCCGGCTTCCACTGAGACGCGAACCACCCGGTTCCCTCGCACAGAATGATCCACAGCACGAGGCTGGGCCATCGGAGGGCTTGATTGCGGCTCATGTGGGGCCTCCTATTCGTGCCGGATGGGAGCGTGAAGGGCGTACCAAAGAAGAGCCTGCGTTCTTGAGGACGACCTCGCGGCCAAGACCGTGTTGCGGGCACGCCAGACGTCGCCCGTGCCGTCGGCACCGAGGAAAGCATGACGTCTTGCCGTCGTCTTCTCGATATTGGATCGTCACCCGTCCGCCCACCGCGTCGATCGAGACCTCCATCGGGTGTGGAAAAGTCGGGCCGCGCTGGATCATGTGATCGGTCAGAAGCCGGAACCGTCCGCTCTGCGTGAAGACCGCCGTCTCGTCCTGGATCGAGCCATCCTTGAAATGAAAAACGAGACGGCTCGTAACGCGGTCGCCGAGGGATGTTTGGATGAGGCCCCCGCTCGCCAGCGAGGTGCCGTCGAGCGCCCGGAGAACGAGGAAGCCATGGACGAGCCCTTCCGCGTGGCGCACGGCGACCGTTTCGGCCGGCAGAGCGCCCGTCACAAAGAAACCGGCCAGAAAGATCGCCGCAAACGCGCGTCGCCTCACTCGGAAAATCATGTGAGCAAGACCTGTACCTGGTCTACCCACCCGGCAGAGTCCTCCGGGTCGGCCTTCCTCCGCGAACCAGCCTCCTGACGCGCACAGACCGGTGGTGACGTCGCCGTTCGCGCACGCAACGCGCCAAAAAAGAAGGACTGATTCACCGCTCCGGGCGCCTCTTCTCACTTCCCCCGGCTCTTACCCTCCGTCACAATATCGAAGTCGATCTTGACATCGTCGCGAACCTTCACCGTGCCGCCGGCGATGCTAATCGGCTCGATGCCGAAAGCGCGCTGGCTGACGGTGGCCACTCCGCGGACGCGGCCTTCGGCGGTCGTCACCTCGAACGACAGCGGCACGCTCTGCCCGTGAAGAGAAAGGACGCCCTCGACACGCCAATGCCTGGCGGCGAGCGGCTTCACCGCCGTGGATCGAAACTTGATTTCCGCGAATCGCGCGACGTCGAGCACCTCGGGACCGAGCATGCGTTTCTGAACCTCGGATCGCCTCTCGGGGGCAAAGCCCGGGTCGCGCACCGTCATCAGACGGGCGTCCACCGAGATTTCGACCTGGGGCGTCGCTCCGTCCTCCACCGAACCCGACGCGATGGGAGCGCTGATTTCGTGGTTGTCGCCGAACGCGGAGAAGAGGCCCGACTTGAAGACGTGCACGGTGAGCGAAGACCGCTCGGGATCGATCGCCCGCATCTCGCCCCTGAGGGGCGAACGGACGACCGCCGCCACCAGGAGGACGCCCAGGAAAAGCTTCGCCGTCATCGAAGGATCCGCTCCGGGCTCAGAAGACCCGATAGCGCAGGAGCGCCCGCACGTTGAAGAGACCGTCGTTCTGCGGGTCCTGTCTGGGAGGCCGCACCACGTTGAGCGGGCTATAGAAGGCCTCCACGGAGAACCCCAGACGCCTGCCGAGCGGCCAGCCGACACCGGCGGCCGCCCAGCCGGTCCAGCCGTGAGTCGCAAGGCGGGTGTTGTCAGGAAAACCGAACTCGACCGCGCCGACCTGAAATGCAAGGTCGTTGTAGGTCGCTCCGACGGCGAAGTGCAGGGCTCCGCCCGCGCCGATCTTCACGCCGCCCGTCAGGGCCGCGCCCGCGTTGTTCAGGCGCGCGGTGTCCCTCGAGGGCCCGTTGCAGCCCAACGGATTGCCGTTGGAGCCGGGTGGCTGCGACGCGACGCTCGTCGAGCACGTGAAGTCCCCCGTGGCGTAGCCGACCTGCCCGTAAAGGCGCAGCCCGAGCGTCCAGTCAGCCCGGTCGAGAAACGGTCTCTCGAGCGCGCCGGCGAGGAGGTTGGTCTTTTGACCGTTGATCTCGACCGGCGGCACCCAGCCCAGCTCCGCCGAGAGCCCGCCCGGAAGCCCGACGGCCACTCTCGGCCGCCCGAACACGAGCGTCTTGTTGAGATCCTCGAGGTTCATACCGTCGAAGCCGACCCGACGCTGGCTGTCGCTGAGGTGCGGAATCCACCCGGCCTCGAGGCCGAGCTCGACCGACCACGGCTCTCTCACGACCGGGGAACCGAGACCGGTGAAGGTGGAGACCGAGGAGAAGTATTTCAGGGCCCACGACTCGGGCCGATCGAAGGCGAGATGCTCAACCGGACTCTGGGCGGCCAACTGGGACGTAGCACCCAGGATCATCGCGGCCAAGATGACGCGTGCAATGCGTCCAGAAACGCCGCTTCGAAAGCTGTGCGTGCCGGCGCGCCAGGCAACAAATGGACCGATAGCCGCGCTCCGTGGAGCAACGTGAGCGGCCTCACAGAGTCGACTCGCTCGTAACGGGGAGCTCGCCATGAAGGTCCTCCTCGCCTTCATTGAACCACGCAACAGGCGCGTCGTCTGTGTCTTGGCTCACGCGTTTGTGCGAGTGAGACGCAGACGCAATCCGCGTAGAGAAGCCCACCAGAATGAGGAACACGGAGCCAAGGATGAACACGGGCCACGTGAAGCGGTGTGACTCTGGTTTCTACGCGCCACAGCCTCCGGAAATTCCCTGTGCACCCCTGCACGTGTCCTCAATAGTGGCGTTGCCGCGGCTCTTCTGATGAATCTTGAGCGGATTCGGGCGTTCGAAGGATGACGCACGTCACCGGATTTGCACTCCGGCGCATCTGCGCTCTTAGACAGGATGGCGCGTCCTCGTCACAAGAAGCGGTCGGCGCGCTGGGGCCGGCCAGAGCAAAGGAGGAGGACCTCTAAAGGCCAATTCAGCGGAGCACGCCCTGCGCTGTTAGGAAGGCCGCCGCAACCTTCGCTTCGAGAAGTGCTCCCGCCGCATTCACGTGCACCTCGTCCAGAAAAAGACCGCCGTCAGGGGGAACGTCCCGCTCGAAGTCGAGAAGTGGAACGCCCTCGAGGGCCGAAAGCGTTCGCGTCTTCTCATTCAGGATCGGCATCTGGAGGGCGAACCATCGGAATGAGGGCAGCGGAGATCCGTTCGCCGAAGTTCCGAAGCGCCATCTCTCCCTTCCGCCGCGCCTCCTCGGGCACGTCCATCCGGAAACGGTTTGGCTCCGTGCAGAGTACGGGCTTCTGACCCCGGCTGCGCGCGAGCGTTACGATCTCGCCGAGGTTCCGGAGCATGGGCCGAAGGTCGGGGACTACACCCTCGACGGCAAGGGTCGGGGGTGTGCGGAAGTTCGAAAAGAATACATACCGGGAGAAGAAGCCGAGCACGTCCAGAAGGTGCGTGCGGTCGCGAAATGTTGTGGGGCGGGCGTTCTCGAGCCCTCGCTGGTGACCATAGTCCGCGCGAAAGGCGTCGTGATTCTCGATCGTGTGCAGATCAAGGTCACGAGGACGATCGCCCTCATGGGCGAGTACGTCCAAGGAAGGATTACGTGCCGGACTCGGTCGGCCAGTGGTCGGCGTCCGTCGCGAAGCAAGTCTTCAACCATCGCTTCGCGCTTTGGATGGGGAACTCGCAGGCGACCACCGTGGACCAGATCATCGGCGGCGACTACAACGGCGGCGTGACCGACCGGAACATGAAGATCGGATTCAGCCTGGTCCGTGACTGGGACCGCTTCCCGCCGAAGTAGATGCCCATGCCGGACCTTCCCCGTCTTCCCCGAGGCGACTACTCGCCGAGCCTCAAAAGCGTGTCCGCGAGGTCGGAGGCTGAGGGCGGGCGGCGGTCCGGGTTCTTCGCGAGGCAGGCCGCGATGAGGCGCTCGAGAAGCGCGGGAAGGTCGGGCCTCAGGACTGTGACGGACTTCGGCTCCTCCAAAAGGTGACGCCGCAGGATCTCGCCTACTGTCGCGCCGCTGATCGGCCGCGTGCCCGTGAACATCTCGTAGAGGACGATTCCGATCGAGTAGATGTCGCTGCGTTCGTCCACGGTCTCGCCGCGCGCCTGCTCGGGGCTCATGTAGTAAGGCGTCCCGACCGTCGCGCTGTCTCCCGGCTCGTCGCCGCCCGCCGCGCGGGCGATTCCGAAGTCCATGAGCTTCACGACGCCGTTCGGGAGGACCATGATGTTCGGCGGCTTGATGTCGCGGTGGACGATGCCCGCCTCGTGGACGGCCGCGAGGCCGCGGCAGAGCTGCTTGGCGATCTGGAGGCCCGGCCCGAGGGCGAGGGCGCCGCGCCGATCGAGGATGTCGCGGAGCGTCGTCCCGGGCACGTACTCCATCGTGAGAAAGCGGACGCCCTCGGCCTCGCCGAGGTCGTGCGTGCGCACGACGTTGCGGTGCGTGATCTTGCGCGCGAGCCGGATCTCGTGCTTGAGCGTCTGCGCGGTCCCCGACCCCTCGTCGAACGCGTCCGGGAGGAGAACCTTCAGGGCGATTTCGTCCTCCAGCTCGCGGTCGACCGCGCGGTAGACGGTGCCCATCCCCCCGCGCCCGAGTAACGCCGTCACTTCGTAGCGACCGGCGAAGAGCGTCCCGACGCGCGGACCCGCGAACGCCCGGGCGGCTGCGTCCGGCGCCGGCGAGCGCGCCGCGATCGTCTCGTCGCGCGTCGCGTAAGCGTCGCGACGGATCCCGGCGACCATCTGCTCGAGGGCGGCTTTCTCCTTGAGCTCGCGCACCATCGCCGAGAACGCGCGGGCAAGCGCGCCGACCTCGCCGCCGCCCGCCTCGGGGAGCTTCACGTCGAGGTTTCCTTCGCGGATGGCCGCCGCCCCGCGCGCGAGCTCCTCGAGGGGCCTCGCGATGCGCCGGCCCATCGCGAACGACACGGGGAGCGCGACGAGGAGCGCGAGGGCGCCCACCCACAGGAGCGTGTCGCGGATCCTCCGGAATGCCGCGGTCTCCTCCTCGCGCGAGCGCGAGACGACGAACGCGCCGAGCGTCTCGCCCGACGCGCTCTTGAGCGGGACGGCCCCCAGGATGCGCCGGTCGCCCGCGACGGAGACGTCCAGCGGCCCCACCGTCCGGCCCTGGGCGAAGAGCGCGTCCACGGCGGCGCTCTGCGCCGCAAACGCCGGGACGAGCGCGTCGCCGCGGAAGCCTTCGGTGGACGCGGAGAGCTCGAGGGCGGGAGCCTCGCCGCGCCTGCCGACGTTCGCGAGAAAGCCCGCCTGGCCCTTCGTGATGCCCTGCAGCGTCTTCGCGCGCGCCGCGTCGAGCGGGACCGCGGCCGCAAGGACACCCACGAGGCGCCCCTCCCCGACAGACGGGTCACCGGAGAGCACGGGGACACAGGCGACGTACGAGAGCTTCGCCTTCTCGCGGATGACGGCGGTCGAGGACACGCCCCTGAGCGCGTCGGCGACCCATTTCACCGACGCGAATGAGCGGCGGTTCGTGTCGTCGACGTCCTGATCGCTCCGGTCGAGGAGGACGCCGCGCTCATCGAAGAGGAAGACCGTCCCGGCGTCCAGCTTTCCGGCCCGCGCCTTGTCGATCGTCCAGTCGTGGAGCGTCTTCTGGTCGCGCGTCGCGTAGAGACCCTTCGTTCCGGGCTCGTCCGCCACGCTCGCGAGCTGGCGGCGCAGGCTCTCCTCGAGGCCGATCTCCCAGGACCCGAACACGCCCTGGAGGTCCCGCAGGCTCTCGCGGATGCTCTTCTCGGCGGCCTCGTTCGCACGCCACGTCCCGACCGCGATCGCGGTGCCGAGCGTCGCGAGGAGGAGGAGCGCTGCGGCGAGGAAGATCCTCGTGGCGAGCCCGGAGCCGCGGGCCAGCGGCGGCGACACGGGCGACGGGTCGGTCCGGGCGCGGGTGACGCGCGTGGCCTCACTCGAGGTCGAGCGGCTGGTGTCAGTATCGACTGCCATCGTCGTCGGGAGGAGGGTAATCCTTCCCGTACTTGTTCGTGTGGCCGGCTTCGCGCCACGCCGAACCGTCGAGGGAGATCGCGAGAGGGGCCGCACCCTCGGCCGGCACGTCCACGACGGCCGCGAATTCGCCACCTTTCTCGTCCCACGCGTGGATCGTCGTCTTGCCGGCAGGCACGTTCGCGAGCACCGCCGTTCCGTCGTCGCCGGCCTGCGCCCAGATCCCGCCGTCGATCACGACGAGAACCGCCGCCATCTGCGGGTGAATGTTGCAGTAGATCCGCACGACGCCCGGCTTCTCGAACGTCATCGTGCGGGAGGCACCCTTGCGATAGAGGCCGAGGTCGAAACGCGACTTCTCCGAGAGGCTGAAGACGTTGTGGTAGATCCCGTCGAGGTTCGGAAAATCGACCGTGCCGCCCGCGGGGACGACCGCGACGTGCGGGTTGAAACGCTTGTTCTTCGACGCAATCTTCGGCCTGGCCAACGTCGCAGCCTGTCTCGCTGCCGCGGCGTCGGAGATCCAGACGACGGTCCCCGCCCCCGGGACGGTCGTCTTCCCGGCGGTCAGGACCGACACGGTCACGCGGACCTCGCCACCGGGCGCGGGACGGCGGAGGGCGAGGGACAGGAGCAGGGCGAGATGGCCTGGCCGGAGGCCTTTCACCGGGGGACCTCCTCTTCTATTGACCCTACAGTGACGGAGGGACCCTGTCGAGCGGTTCCAGGGGCGCGTGGCAAGCTAGCGGTATGACCGAAGCAACGACACGGGGCTACGCGCCGGCCGGAGACTTCGTGCGGCTCACGTCGGACGAGCCGCTCGTCTTCGAGCTGGCAGGGCGGTTGTGGGAGCCGGCTGCCCCGAACGACTTGACCGACGCGATCGCAATCGAGGTCAGGCGGGCGTGGAAGGGTCGCGCGGAGGCTAGCGGCTCGCCGCAGCGAAACGCCATCCCCTTCACCTACGAAAAAGAGCAGCGGTGGGTGCACGAGGCGCATCAATTTTTCTGCGAAGTTCCCGGTGTGCTCGACCTGACAATCGAGTTCGCTCGGGCGCGCGTCGACGCACGAATTGCACCAGCTCTCTCTCTCCAATGTTCCAAGACCTCTCTCTTTCCTCCCTCGACTTCTTTGCTCTCCTTCCTCGCCCGCACGCTGCTCGAGGCGCCCGCGGCCGTCCTCCTCGGGCGGCGTGGCTGGCAGGTACTCCACGCGGGGGCCGTCGTCGGGCCAAGGGGAGCTGCTGTCGTGCGCGGACCCTCGGGCGCCGGCAAGTCGACGCTCGTCGCCGCCGCACGCAGCTCGGGCCTTGGCCTCCTCGGAGACGAGAGCCTGTTCGTCTCGCGAAAGGACCCAGACGTTCTTGCCGCGAGCGTGCGCGACCTCGCTCTTCGCGAGGACTCCGCGCGCCTCCTTGGCATTTTTTCCGCAACCGAACCCGCGTTCACGGGTCGCGAAAAGAAATGCCGTGTTGACCTTTTCAACGGGAGCAGCCCGCGCGACCGGTCCGCCCGCCGCGTCGCCTCGGTCCTGCTTGGCCCGCGCGATCCCGGTCCGGCGCGGCTCGTCCCACTTTCCGGACCTGAGTTTCTCGAATCCTTTCGCGCGGGCGAGATCCCTCAAGAGCGCTCGCCGGGCGACCCGGAGGCCGCGGCGCGCGCGTGGGCCTCCGATGGCGGCTGGCTCCTGTCCGGGGCCACGGATCTCGAAGGGGCGGTGCAATTGTTGAAAGGACTCGTCACGTGACACTCCCGTGACCGGCATCACGCTCACGGAATGAGACGGCGTCTTAATCTCCCGGCAATGGCCACGAGCCCGAAGGTTCTCCTCGCCCACGCCTACTTCCTCGCGCACGACCCGAAGCAGCGGCGCAAGATGAAGCCGTACCCGCCGCTCGCGACTCTGCTTACGGCGGGGGTCCTGCGAGCGCGTGGCTTCGATGTCGCGTTCTTCGACGCGATGCTCGCGAGCGGTGAGAAGGATTTCGTTCGCGTCCTCGACGCGTCGGGCGCGCGAGTCGTCGGAATCCTCGAGGACAATTTCAATTTTCTGACGAAGATGTGCACGACGAGGAACCGCGAGGCCGCACTCGCGATGACGGTCGCGGCCCGGGCTCGCGGCTGCCGCGTCGTCGTGAACGGCCCGGACGCTACGGACCACGCGGCCGAGTACATCGCCGCGGGGGCCGACGCCGTCATTGTTGGCGATCCGGAGCTCGGAATGGCGGAGCTCGCCGCCCTCTGGTCCGAGGATGCCGAGGCCTCCCTCGGCGGCGTGAGAGGGCTCGCGTTGCACGGCGGCATCGGCCTCGATCGGAAGATCGTCGTGCGCCAGACGCCGCCTCGCCCACTCCTCGACGACCTCGACGCGATCCCGTTTCCGGCCTGGGATCTCGTCGATGCCTCGGCCTACCGCGCGGCCTGGACGAAAGCCCACGGCCGCTTTTCGTGGAACATCGTGACGACGCGGGGTTGCCCGTTCCGCTGCAACTGGTGCGCCAAGCCCGTATGGGGAAACCGGTACGCGCAACGGAGTCCCGGCAACGTCGCCGACGAAGTGCGTCTTCTCGCGGAAACCATCAGCCCGGACCATCTCTGGTTCGCCGACGACATCTTCGGACTGTCTCCCCGCTGGATCGAGTCGTACGCCGAGGCGCTCGCCGCGCGGGGTGTTCGGATTCCATTCACGATGCAGTCGCGCGTCGACCTCATGACGCCCTCCGCCGTTGCGGCGCTCGCTCACGCGGGTGCCGAGGAGGTCTGGATGGGCGTCGAGTCCGGATCCCAGAAGATCCTCGACGCGATGGACAAGGGCACGCGCGTCGAGCAGACCCGCGCGGCGACGCGTCTTCTGCGTTTTCACGGGATCAGGCCCGCGTGGTTCCTCCAGCTGGGTTACCCGGGGGAGACGTGGGAGGACATCCTCGCGACGCGACAGCTCGTGAGGGATGAGCATCCCTCGGACGTCGGCGTCTCGGTTTCGTATCCCCTCCCCGGCACCGCCTTCTACGAGAGGGTCCGCGGGGAAATGGGGCCGCAGACGAACTGGAGGACGAGCGAGGACCTTGCCGTGATGTTCCGCGGGACCTACGAGCAGTCCTTCTATCGCTACGTAAGGGATCTCCTGCACGCCGAGGTCGAGAGCTTCCGAAAGCCCTTCACGCAGCGAGGCCCTTCATTCGACGATCGCTGGAGCGCGCTCGCCGCGATCGAGGCCGGCTTTCGGAGCTCCCTCGACGTCTCGCAGTCCGACCCGACGCCCGTCGGACTCGCGCCAGTTTGAGGCCGGGAGGCGGTCCCTGATCCCACCGGCGCTCTCTCCCGCTCTCCGCGCCTTCGACGCGATCGCCCCGGACTTCGACGCCGCGTTCGCGTGCTGGAAATCCGTCGCCGCGCAGCGGCGGGCCGTCCGCCGGGCGCTCGTCGGCGCCTTTCCGCCCGGCGCACGCCTCCTCGAACTCGGGGGCGGGACCGGAGAGGACGCGCTCTTCCTCGCGGCCGCGGGAAGGAGGGTGCACGTGACGGACGGCGCGCCTGCGATGATCGAACGGACGCGTGAAAAGGCGCGAGCCGCCGGGCTCGACGAAGAGGTGACGGCCGAGGCCGTGACGCTCGAGACCCTCGACGCCTGGGCCGCGGCGCGGACGGGAGTCCGCTTCGACGGCGCATATTCGAATTTCGCCTCGCTCAACTGCATTACGGACCACACCTCGGTCGCGCGGGGCCTCGCGCGCATCCTCCGGCCGGGTGCGCGCGCTCTCCTCGTCGTCTTCGGTCCGGCTTCGCCAGCCGATGTTGTCGTGCTGCTCGCGCGCGGCCGCTTCCGTGCCGCATTCAGGCGCTTCTCCCGCCGGCCCGCGCCGGCGCGCGTCGCCGGCGAGACGTTCCGGGTGACATATCCGACGCCCCGCGCCTTCGCGGCGGCCTTTGCCCCGTGGTTCGCGCTCCGGCGGACGACGGGCATCGGCGTCTTCGTCCCGCCGAGTTCGGCGGAGCCGTGGATCTCGCGCGTCCCGGGCTTCGTCGCAGCGGCCGAGGCGCTGGACCGCGTCGCCGCCCGCCCGCTCGCGCTCCTCGCGGACCATGTGCTCCTGGACTTTGCGCGCACGTGGGAGAGCGTATGAGCGAACCTGCGCGCCGCCGTTGGTCTCGCGCCTATGCCCGCCTGCGCCGGACCGAAGGCCGTGGTGCGGGCGGTGAGCGCGAGCTCTTCGCGCTTCCGTGGGTCACGAAAGGTCCGCTCGCCGCCCAGTGGCGCGTCCGGGCACGCACGTTCGGTGCGTTTCTACGCCGCGTCGTCGCCCCGCTCGAGAGCGAGCGCGGCCGTGCACTCAACGTCCTCGACCTCGGTGCAGGAAACGGCTGGCTCTCGGCGCGGCTCACCGAGCGCGGACATCGCTGCGTCGCCACCGATCTGCGCGTCGACAACGTCGACGGCCTCGCAGCTGCCGCGCCGTTCGCGCGGCGACTCCCGCGTATGTTCGGCCGCGTCGCAGCCTCGTTCGACGCGCTCCCGCTCCGTTCACGGCTCTTCGATCTCGTCGTTTTCGACGCGTCGCTCCACCTCGCCGAGGACCTCTCGCGCGTCCTCGCAGAGGCGTCGCGCGCCGCCGCGCCGGGCGGGCGCGTTGCAATTCTCGACTCACCCTTCTATGCCCGCCCAGCCTCGGGCGAGGCCATGCGCGCCGAGAAGCACCGTGAAACAGCCGCGCGCTTTCCCGACGTCGCCGAGGACCTTCTCGCCCTCGCGCCCGTGGAGTACCTGACGAAAGATCGCCTCGCGGCGGCGGCGGCGCCCACGGGCCTCGCCTTCCGGCGTCGCCGCGTGCTCTATCCCGTCACGTATGAGGCGCGAGGTCTGGTCGCGCGGATGAAGGGAGTGCGCGCCCCGTCGCGCTTCGACCTCTGGGTCGCAATCGCTGCGGGAGGCTCCCCGTGATCCTCCTCCTGAACACGCGCGCCACGAAGGCGAAGAACCGGCGCTTCCCGCTGTCCCTCCTCGCTCTGGCCGCGGCTCTTCCGAAGGGCGTGAGGTGGGAGATCCTCGACGGGAACCTCGAAAACGCCGATCCCGCTGCCGAGGCGGCGGCCATCATCTCGGCGCGCGCGGGAACCAGCGACCCCGTGAGGATGGTCGGAATGACGGTCATGCCGGGGCCGCAACTCCTTTCAGCGGTGCCGGTCGCACGCGCTCTCAAGGAATGCTTCCCGGACGTCCCGATTGTGTGGGGCGGGTACTTTCCGAGCCTCTACGCCGCGCCGGTCCTCCGCGCGTCGTACGTCGACTACCTCGTCCGCGGACAAGGCGAGCGGACACTTCTCGACCTCCTCGGCGTCCTCGCGGGGCGAGTCGACCCCGCGTCCGTGGCGGGCCTCGGCTGGAAGGACGGCGAGGAGCCACGCCTGAACCCCGAGCGAATCTGGGAGGGCCCGGACGCGTTCCCGCACGTGCCGTGGCGGCGCGTCGACGTCCCGACGTACCTGCGCCCGTCGGCCCTCGGAGAGCGGAGCGGCGTCTACCAGGCGTCAATCGGCTGCCCTTACACGTGCAACTTCTGCGGCGTCATTGGCGCGTTTGGCAGCCGCGAGAAATTCGCGTCGCCTGCGCGCACCGAGGCCGATCTCGCGCTCCTCGCCGGGAGGCACGGGATGGACGCCGTGCACTTCTACGACAACAACTTCTTTCTGAGAGAGGACCATGCCGTCGAGCTCTGCGAGCGGATCGCCCCGCTGGGCATCAAGTGGTGGGCCGAGGCGCGGATCGACGCGATGCTGCGCTTCTCGGACGCGACGTGGCGGACGATTCGGCGCGCGGGCCTCACGATGGCGTACTTCGGGGCCGAGTCCGGCTCGAACGAGCGCCTGAAGAAGATGTCGAAAAATCTCACGATTGAGCAGACGCTCGCCTTGGCCGCGAAGACGAAGGAGCACGGAATCTTCCCGGAGTTCTCGTTCATGTTCGGCGATCCGGACGACCCCGAGGACGACGTCGCGACGAACCTCGCGTTCATCGAGAAGCTCGCGGCGGTCAACCCGGACCTCAAGCTCATCACGTACTTCTATACGCCCACACCGCAGCGGCGCGGGACGTACGGCAACGTCGACCCTCTCTCGGCGACGCCCGCGACTCTCGAGGAGTGGACGACGCCCGAGTGGCTCGGCTGGATGACGCACGAGGACCCGCACGTCCCATGGCTGCCGCGCCGGCTGAAGGAGCGCGTCGAGGACTTCGCGCGCCGCCTTAAGGGCGGGCTCGTTCCCGCCGACTCACAGGCGTACGGCCACCTGAGAGAAGCGGTGTGAGCGCCGTCCTCGCGACGCGCGACGCGTACCGCCTCTGGTCAGATACGTACGATGAAGAGAACGCTCTCACGACCCTCGACGAGGAGGCAGTCCGTCTGCTAACGCCGGACCTCGCTGGCCTCGATCTCCTCGACGCGGCGTGCGGCACGGGCCGCCGCCTCGTCTTCCGGGAGGGCCCGCCGCGTTCGGCGGCCGGGATCGACCTCGTCTTCGAGATGCTCGCTCGCGGCCGGCGCGTGCCGGGCCGTCCCTCCGCCACCTCGGCCGCGGACCTTCGCGCGCTTCCGTTCCCCGCGGGGCGCTTCCACGTCGCCTGGTGCCGCCTCGCCGCCGGGCACCTTCCCTCCCTCGCGCCGCTCTACGCCGAGCTCTCGCGAGTGCTCCGGCCCGGGGGCTGCGCGGTCGTCACGGACTTCCACCCCGAGGCCGTCCGCCGCGGGCACACGCGCGTCTTCCGCGGCGCCGACGGAGCGGCCCACGCGGTCGAGCACGTCGTCCACGAGCAGGGCGACCACGAGCAGGCGGCCCGGGCGGCCGGGCTGTCGTTCGACCTCGCCAGCTCGCTCGGCGTCGGGCCCGAAGTGCGGCCATTCTACGAGCGGGCGGGGAAGATCGACCGCTACACGCGTGACGCGGGGATGCCGCTCCTGCTCGCATTGAGGTTCGCGCGGTGAGGATGCGCCTCGTTTCGCACACCTGCGCTCTCGACGTCGAGGACGGCCTCGTCGCCGCCGACGGCGGAAAGGCGGACGTCTCGATCGACCTCGGCGGCGCGACGCTACGGCCCGGGCTCGTGAACGCGCACGACCACTTGCACCGCAACCACCTCCCGCGGCTCGGCGAGCCGCCGTACGCCGACGCGGCGACGTGGGGCCGTGACCTCCACGCGCGGTTCACAGAGGACGTCGAGCGGCGCCATGCGCTGCCGCGCCGTGAGGCGCTACTTTTCGGCGCGCTCAAGAACATCCTCGGCGGTGCGACGACCGCCATTCACCACGACGCGTGGGAGGAGGACTTCGACCGGGACTTCCCGCTCCGCGTCCCGCGAATCCCGGCGGTTCAGTCGGTAGGCGAGGCGCCGGCCGTGCGGCCCGCCGGCCCGTGGACGATGCACCTCGCGGAGGGCACCAGCTGCGAGGCGCGCGAAGAGGTCGCCGCCGCGGACGCCCGCGGCCTGCTCGGGCGCGGCCTCGCCGCCGTCCATCTCGTCGCGACGGACGCCGATGGTCTCGCGCGCCTTTCGCGCGCGGGCTGCGCTGCCGTGTGGTGCCCGACGTCGAATGGATTCCTTTACGGCGCAACCGCCTCACGCGCTCTCTTCAGCGCCGGACTCGAGGTCCTCCTCGGGACGGATGCGCTCGTGAGCGGTGAGGGGACGCTGCTCGAAGAGCTCGCGGCGGCCCGCACGACGGGCCTCGTCTCTGATGCGCGCCTCGAGGCTGCCGTTGCGGCCGTCGCGGCGCGGCGCCTCGGCCTGCCCGTTCCATCGCTCGAGCCCGGCGCCCCGGCCGACATCATCGCCTTGCGCGCGCCGCTTCTCTTCGCGCGGCCGCGCGACGTCGTGCTCGTCCTCATTGCGGGTCGGCCTGTTCTTTCGGATGAGGGCTTCGCGGAAATCTTCGACGTCGCCGGCGTTCCGCACGAATCTCTCACTGTCGGGGGCGTTGCCAAGCGCATCGCTGCGCCGCTCGGCTCCGTCGCGCGGGCGGCGGTCGCCCTCGCGCCGGAATGTGGGCGCATATTTTCCTAGATCAGAGCCCGAGGACGTTCGCGGCGCGTTGAAACACTTCGTCCACGCCGACACGCCGGAGGCACAGGAGGTCGACGCGTGCGCAGGTTGGCTGCATGCACGCGCCGCAGGCGAGATCCTCGCTGTAAAAGCCGGTGGAGCGCGGGCCCTCGGGGCGACTCCATGCGGCGCGCGACGAGCCGAAGAGCGCGAGGGTCGGAACGCCCTGCACCCAGGCGAGGTGCATGAGGCCCGAGTCATCGCTCACGACGAGCGACGTGAGCGACACGAGAGCCAGCGCCTCGGACGGCGTCGTTCCCCCCGTGAGGTCGAGTAGTCCCGGAGAAAGCGCCTCACGCAAGGCGAGAAAGCGCGGCGGGACTGGCGCCGCCGACAGCGTGAGGAGGCGACAGCCCGCGCTCTCGAGCCGTTGCCCGAGTGCGATGTATCTCTCCAGCGGCCACTGTTTTGTCTCCCATCCTCCTGCGGGGTTGAGACAAACGAGCGGGCTTGTGCCGTCCCAGCCTGCCAACCCGAGGCGCTTGCGGGCGGCCAGGACCAACTCGGGCCGCGCGTGCGGTGCGAAGACGGAATCTCCCGGTGCGAGGCCAAGCACGTCCGCCGCCTCTACATAACGCGCCAACGCCGACTTCGGCGCGTGCCGGTCAAACGCTGCCCAGGCTCCCGGCACGAGGAGGCGCGTGAGAAGCCGCGACCAGCGGTTACGCTGGAGGTCGAGGACGGCGGGGACGCGCCGACGCCGCAGCGCGGCGGCAGTCCGGAGAACTGCGAGGCCCTTCGGGATACGCCCTTGACGGGTCTCGAATGCGAAAACGCCGTCGACGTCGCGGTGCGCCTCGAAGAGCTCCCGGGACCGGACGTCAGTCACTACGTCGAGGCATTGCGCCGGTTGCCGGCGCTTCAGCGCGGCGAGGAGCGGAAAGGTGATCGCGGTGTCCCCGAACGCGTGGAGCCGGATGACGACGAGGCGCCGGGGCTCGGTACCGGGTGAGAGAGGCTTCGCGAGGACGCCGTCGGGTGTGAAGGGCGGGACGGGCGATCCAGACAAGGCGGCCGGCACGAGCATGAGAATACGTCCCAGCGGTAGCATGGCGCGTGCGTCTCGCGTTGGTCGTGCCGGGAGGTGTCGATCGGAGCGGGACAGAGCGCGTCATTCCCGCCCTCTTGTGGCTCATCGAGCGGCTCGCGGCGCGCCATGACATGCACGTCTTCGCGCTCGCGCAGGAGCCCTGTCCGGACGACTGGATGCTGCGCGGGGCTGCCGTCCACAACCTGGGTTTTGCGTCGCGTTCGCGCTGGCCTGGCGAAGCCCTTTTCGCCGCAGGGCGGCGTCTCGCCCGCGGCCTTTCGATTCATGGGCCGTTCGACGTAGTTCACGCGTTTTGGGCGAACAACCCCGGCTTTCTAGCCACCCGGGTGGCGCGATCTCTCCGCATACCTTCCGTCGTGAGTCTTGCCGGCGGCGAGCTGATCGCACTACCCGAGATCGACTACGGCGGCCAGCTCCACCTAAGAGAACGCCTCAAGACCGGCTGGTCTCTGCGGCACGCCGTCCGCGTCACTGCCGCGAGCGCATCGATGGTTGAGGCGGCGCGCAAACACGGCATCGATGCGGCTCTCGTTCCGCTCGGCGTTCCTCGGACCCTCTTCCTGGAGCCCCTTCCGCGGGATGTGTCTCCGCGGCTCCTCCTCGTCGGCAGCCTCAACCGCGTCAAGGATATCCAGACGGCGCTGAGGGCGTTCCGCCGGGTCGTCGATGCGCAGCCGGCGGCACACCTCGACGTCGTCGGAGAAGACGTTCTCGGCGGCGAGGGCCCGCGTAAAGCCTTTGAGCTCGGCCTTTCCCGTAACGCGACGTTTCACGGATTTCTGCCGGCGGAAGCCCTCATCCCTTTCTACCGTCGCGCAGACCTCCTCGTCCACTCCTCCCGACACGAGGCCGGCCCGCTCGTCGTTCTCGAAGCCGCTGCGTGCGGCGTGCCGACAGTCGGGACGGCCGTCGGGCACATCCGAGACCTCGCGCCCGGGCGCGCCTACGCAGTGCCTGTCGGCGATGCCGATGCGCTCGCGGCGGGGATCCTCGCCCTGCTTGGCGACGAGCCTCGCCGGAGGGCGATGGGACAAGCGGCGTGCTCGTGGGCGCGCGCGCACGATGCCGACGCTACGGCATCGGCCTTCGAGGGAATCTACCAAGAGGCCCGGAGAACCGGCTGCTAGACTGAAATCATGGCCCAGCGTGAGAAGTCCAGCGTCATCGCGCGCATTTTCGCGTGGGTCGCGGCGGCTATCTGGCTTCTCATCATCACAGGACTCTTCTTCCACCATTCGAGAGAGCCGAGGCTCCTGAACCGGTTCTCGTACTCCTATGCTCTTGGGCTCCTGCTTCTTCTTGTCCTGACGCCGCTTGTTTTCCTCCTAGTTCGCGGTCTTTTCTCCTCCTCGGTCGTAAAGGGTCCGGACGGTGTGACGCGCGTGATCTCCCCGCTCTCGAAGGTCACCCTTCTCTGTCTTCCAACGCTTCTCGTCTTCGGCATCCTGCAGCTCGTCCTTGAAAAAAGGCAGGGTTGGGAATACCTGCCGCACCCATTTCTGCAGGCTGTGCCCGCGCCAAACGCCGCGAAGGGAATCAATTCGCGCGGCTTTCGCGGAGGCGAGCCTGTGATCCCCAAGCCTAAGGAGCTCTTCAGGGTCGTTCTCCTCGGGGGCTCGACGTCCTTCTATCCAGAACTCCGATACGAGGGCTCGTATGGCCGCCAGCTCGAGCTCGAACTCGGCGAGGCTCTCGTGCCCAGACAGGTAGACGTTCAGTGCGCTGCGGTCTCCGGCTACGATTCTGAGCACAGCCTGATTCGATACGCGACCGATGCGATCGACCTCGACGCGAACGTTGTGCTCGTGATGGACTCCGTAAACGACCTTTACGTCAACACCTTCAGGCCCTTCCGCCGCGACTACGGAACGTACCCCGGACTCGGACCGCAGCATCTGCATCAGGGCTTCCGGGACCGCACCCATCTCGTCGACACAATCCGCTTTTTCGCGCGGTACGTGTGATTCTCGGATTTCCGGTGGCCCGACGAATTTCGAGCGGACGACGTCGTGCCCGATCCGGAACCCTTTGTGCGAAACCTGCGGTCAATCGCCGTGCTGGGCCGAAGCCGCGGCCAGCGCGTCGTCCTTTGCACGCTGCCGCACAGGTACCGCCTGGACGGGCCAGAGGCAGAGCGCGTCCTCGGCGAGGCCGCGCTCCGGAACTTCTTCAATGGCGCGCCGCTTCCGGGATTCCTCTGGTTCAGTCGCTACATGGTGGTCTTCAACGACAAAATTCGCGCTCTCGCGGCTGAAGAGGGGCTTCCCGTTCTCGACTTTCAGCGCGACGTGCCGCCAACGAATGATCTGTTCATCGACGAGATACATGTCACCCCACGGGGCGCACGCCTTGAGGCGGAACTCGCTACGAAGTTCCTGCTCTCGCAGAACCTCGTCCACCGAGACCCGCGGCGGCGGGATGAACACAAAGTCTACAGACGCGGATGACCGCAGCCGGATCATCGCGGCCCCTCGGGGGTTCGAAGTCCTACCCGCTTCAGAAGCACGCGAATCCACGCCGCGACGAGGGCGAGCCCCGTAGCGTCCGGCGCGATATTCGCTTTGACTTCGCCGAGGGTCGGAAAGAGCGTGTGGAGAAGAAAGCGAGTCCGCGGCAAGGGCCCGTTCACAAGCGAGAGGAGCGTGCGCGTCCAACCGCGCGCTGGGCGCGTGTAACGGAGCGACGGCAGGGCAGCCGCCCGAACGCGTGCGGACGCGCCGGTGCGGCTCGCGAGGGTTTCCAGAAAGACGTCCGTGAATGTGCTTGGAAAATGCCTCTGAATGGCATCCGCGGCGTAGAGAAGGGGCGCCGCGCCCCGTACTGTTTCACTGGAGGAGAGTTCTGGAGTGAGCGTTCCCGAAGCGACCGACAGAAGCCGAAAATCGTGAGCCTGGATCCCGCGGATTCCATTCCCCGCGAAGTCCTCGGCCGCGTGAAAGAGGATGTGACGGAGGAGAGACGGGCCCGCTGCGACCGCGACGGAGGTCCCGCCGAGGTCATGGGCTTTTGCCTCCGCGAGCAGTTGGGCGCTCGCATCGTAGACGCACCCGAGAACCGGCAGGCGGAACGACGTGTGGATCTCGACTCGGATCGGGTTGTCCGGGTCCTCAGAAGCGGGGCGCGCGACGCGTTCGTCTAGCCGGGCGAAGACACGGTGTCGCGGCGTGTCGAGAAGGGCGCGCCAGCCGGCGTCCCTGAGCACCTTCGTTGCACGCGCGAGGTCGTGCGGTTCGCGCAAGAGAAGATCGAGATCGCCCATCGGCCTGAGGGCCGGTGCCGGATAGTGAAAAAACGCGAGAGCAGCGCCCTTGAGCGCGACAACCTCGACTCCCACGGCGCGCAGCGAGTGAACGGTTTCTTCCAGAGTGGTTCGAAGCCGCTCCGCGCGCGCATCAGCTCGGAAGGTCTCTTCGAACAGGAATTCCGCGAGCGGCCGAGGCAGCGATTCGATTCCGTTGCAGCGCGCGACTAGAGTTGTGAGACCCTGCGTCGAGATCGCGAACGCCGCGCTCATCACCCTTCCTTCCGAAGGATCCTTCTCTAGAACCTTGGAGAGGCCCGACACGCTTCCCGCCTCGACGGCCGCCACCGCCGCCGCGGCATATACGGCGTAGAGCGGATCGGCGAAGAGGCGAACGGGATCGAAGCGAATAAGGACAGACTAACGCGAGATCGTCACGCCGTTCCAGTTTTCGTGGCGCACTTCCGGCCCGACAGCGACTCCTCTAGAATGACGAGGTCGATGAGACTCAGGCTCGGATGTCTCGCTTGCGTGCTTGCGGCCGGGGTCGCGACGGCCGCTGCCGGGCAGGACTCGATACTCGGCAGCTCGAGCTCGTTTGTTTCTTCGACCGGGGCGCTCCGGCTCAAGATCGAGATCAAGACCGCGTTCCGTGACTCGCGAGATGTCACCGTCACGGTGCCGAACACGGGGGCGCCATTCCCGGTCGTCATGCGAACCGTCGACCCCGGAGCCTCGGCCGAGGTTCCGAACCTCGGCTTCGCCTTCGAGGCCGACCTCACACCCGACATATTCGCGCGCGCGGTCCTGAACGTCCTCGACCTGTACAACCGCAATCCGACCTCGAGTGGCGACAAGGTTCAACTCCGCGAGGCCTTCGTGCGCTTCGGGAAGAAAATCGACACGCTCCGCGTCACCGACGGAACGAGTGTCTACCTAGAAATCGGGAAGTTCCCGCGGTTTTCGAAGCAAATCGTGCGGCGCCTCGAGAGCTACGGCCTATGGGGGACCGCGGTCGGACGCTTTGAGGAGACGGGCGCCGAGGTGGGCGGCTCATTCGGGCCGCACCTCTACTGGCGCGCGAGCGCGACACGCGGCACGCCGCTGTTCTTCCGCGACCCGAACGCCCTCGCGGGCGACAACGGCACACCAGAACGGACGGTCGGCTCCACGACGCCGGTCGTCTACAACTCAGGCTTCCCGATCCTGTACGACACGGTTGCACCCGACGTCGGCGGCTCCGGAGAACTCCAGGTCGGAGGTGGCTCGGGTTTCCGGTGGAACTGGGGCGAGAACCTGCGCGACGGCGTGGACGTCCTCGCGTGGATCTTCCGGCGCGATCTCGCGGACCGAACAAGCCTGCCCGGGACGTTCTACGGCGCGGACCTGCGCCTGCTTCAGGGCTTCGGTGTCTCGCTTCCGATCGAGGGAAACGAGAAGATCGAGTGGGGAGTCAACGTCGACGCGCGCTTCGGCCCAGTCCACATCTTTGGGCAGGCCGTCAAGCAGGACATCGCGTACCTCTGGCGGCAGGGCTACGAGGCGGAGATCTCGTGGCGGATCCCGTTACCTGGCCTCTTCGCATCGGGTGACCAGCCCGTCGTGAACTGGGTCGAGCCTGCAGTGCGGATCTCATACATCGAAAACCTTTGGGTCACCCCGCCGGGTTTTGTCGCTCCCTCCATGGGCTGGAACTGGCGCAAGTACGACTACGGCGTCCGTTTCGGCATCGTCCGCGGGCTGGACCTCACCGCCGAGTACGCCCGCAACGACGCGACGGTTCGCCGATACATCATCCATCCCGACGAGTGGCTCGTCACGACGAGGGTCGCGTTCTGACGTTCGAATCACGGCTTGCTGGAGAATTCCAGACCAGCCCCCTTCCCATAATCTGCGTCGAGTTCGCCGTCTCTGGATGGACCCCTAACCGTTTGTGTAGGGGCGCAATGGGAATTGCGGCCGGCGTTGGCGCGCACAGACCACGGATCGGCCGTGGTTCGCGGACCCGGGAGCGCCGGCCCTCGCCCCATTTCTACCTGGGGTGCCACTATTCAGCGTGCCCGGACATGTGCCACGCAATCGCTTCCGTCCGAAGAGGATCGTGTCCTGAGATCATTTGAAGTTCTCGGTTTCTGACCTGAGAACAGTTCGCGTAGCCGACCGAGTGGGGAGCCTTCATGGAAAAGGGCCGATTACTCGAACCTAGATCGCCGTCCGGACAGAATGCTTTCTACGGGGCGGAATCTAGAGAGAAACCGGGGGTGTGACTCTGGTTTCTACGCGCCACAGCCCCCGGCAATTCCCATTGCGCCCCTACAGCAGCTTGCCACGCGAAGTTTCATCTAGCAACTGCGATAGTTCTGCTATAACTGACATGTGGGTACGGCGTGGCTCCGCAGGCTCGGTCTCGAGCGTCGGGTCGGGGCGCTCGCTCTCGGCCTCTTCGTCTACGGCTTCGGGCAGGAGCTCTGGTTCCGGTACCTCCCCGAGTACCTGCGCCTCCTCGGAGCGTCCGCGTTCGCCGTCGGGGCGTTCGGGGCGCTGAAGGACCTGCTCGACGCGGCGTACGCGTATCCGGGCGGGGTGTTGAGCGACAGGCTCGGCAGCCGCAACGCACTGCTCCTTTTCGGGCTCCTGAGCGCCGCTGGCTTCGCGCTCTACCTCGCGTGGCCGTCGGTCCCGGTGCTCTTCCTCGGGCTCCTCCTCGTCATGGCGTGGCCGTCGCTCGGGCTGCCGGCGACGTTCGCGATGATCGGCGAGGAGCTCCGCGGCGGGCGCCGCATCATCGGGTTCACGGTGCAGGCGGTCCTGAAGCGCGTCCCAATCGTCCTCGCCCCGCCGGTCGGCGGACTCCTGATCGAGCGCCTCGGGATGCGGAACGGACTCCGCATCGGGTTCGCGATCTCCGTCGCCCTCTCGATCGCGATGCTGCTCGCCCTCCGGCGTGCCTTCCGCGAGGGCGAGCGGGCGGCCGCGCCCAAGGAGACGGCTCCGGCGCCTGCCGTTCACCTCCATCGTGCGCTCCGGAGGCTTCTGATCGCCGACTGCTTCGTCCGGCTCTGCGAGGGGTTGCCGGACGTCTTCCTCGTGCTCTGGGCGCTCGAGGTCGTGCGGGTCTCGCCGGTGCAGTTCGGCCTCCTCACGTCGGTGCTGATGGGGACGGCCATCCTCTCGTACGTCCCCGCCGCGGCGCTCTCCGAGCGCGCGGAGAAGAAGTGGTTCGTCGTCCTCACGTACGTTTTCTTCACGCTCTTTCCGGTCGCGGTGGTGCTGTCGCATTCGTTCGCGCAGCTCGCCTTCGCGTACATCGTCGGCGGTCTGCGCGAGATCGGTGAGCCGGCGCGCAAGGCGCTGATCGTGGATCTCGCCGAGCCGCTGCTTCGCGGACGCACGGTCGGCCTCTACTACTCGATCCGCGGCTTCGCGGTGGCAGGTGCCGCCGCGATCGGCGGCGCACTCTGGACCGTGAGGCCCGCACTCACGTTTGCGGTCGCGGCGGCCCTCGGCGCGCTCGGGACGCTCTTTGCGGCCGCATTCCTGCCGCCGAAGTCCTCGCCACGACTGGCGGCGGTGTCGCCATGAAGTGGGTGACGCGCCGACAGATCCACGTGAACCGGACCGCGACCGGCTGGCTCATCCGCCGGTTCCTCTATCCCAAGGCGGAGATCCTCTTCGTCGGGCCGGAGGACGTCGCCCTAGTCCAGGAGCGCGAAGGAGCGCTCGGCTTCGACGCGCCAGGGGCGCGATACCCGCACCGTGACGAGAGGGGCCGCTGCTCGTTCGAGCAACTCGTGGAGGAGCGGCTCGCCGGCGACCGCGCACTCGCGCTCCTCGCGACGATCGTCCACGGAGCGGACTTTCCGAAGGAGATCGACGTCGCCCCGGAGTGCGCCGGGCTCTGGGCGATCAGCCAGGGGTTCACGGACGTCGGAAAGGACGACGATACGATCCTCGAACGCGCGTCCTTCCTTTACGATTCGCTCTATGCGCATCTCCGACGCCGGGTGGCGGACGAGGAGCGATCGGGGAGGATGTGATGGCTGAACCGCGCTGGTACCTGCTGATCCATCAGCTTCCGCCAAAGCCGCTCTACCTGCGCGCGAAGATCCGGCAGCGCCTCGCAAAGGTGGGAGCCGTCGCGCTGAAGAACTCAGTCTACGTTCTGCCACGCAAGGACAATTGCCTGGAGGACCTCCAGTGGATCGCGCAGGAGGCGGTCACCGGAGGCGGCGAGGCGTGGGTATCGGACGCTACCTTCGTCGCGGGGATCTCGAACGAGGACCTCGTGAAGCGCTTCCGCGCGGAGCGCCACGCCGATTACGCCGCGCTCTCCTCCGATGTGAAGGAAGCGCTCGCGAAGTTGAAGCGCCGGAGCGGCGTCCAGCCCCCGGAACCGGAAGTCGCCGCGAGGCTCGAAAGGCTGAAGAAACGGCTCTCCGAGATCACCGCGATCGATTTTTTCGAGGCCCCCGGCCGGAAGGACACGGAGGCGTCCCTTCGTCACCTTGAGGACAGGCTTCGGCCGAGGCTGCGTGACGCCGCGCGGCCGGCGGCGAAGCATGCCGACCTGATCGGAAAGACGTGGGTGACGCGCCGCGGCATCCAGGTCGACCGGATTGCCACCGCCTGGCTCGTGCGGCGGTTCGTCGACCAGAACGCCCGCTTCCGGTTCGTGGAGCCGAAGGGGGCGGAGGCCGCGCCCGGCGAGATCCGCTTCGACATGATGCCGGGCGAGATCACGCACGAAGGCGATCGCTGCACGTTCGAGACGCTCGTGGCGAAGGCCGGCATCGCCGACCCGGCCGTGCGCGAGATCGCCGAGATCGTGCACGACATCGACCTGAAGGATGGCAAATACGCGCGCACGGACGCCGCCGGGATCCAGCGCCTCCTGCTCGGGCTCATTCACTCCCACCCGAACGACGAGGAGCGGCTTGAACGGGGCTTCTCCCTCTTCGACGATCTGTACCAGTCCTTCTCTACGAGCTCCGGCGTCGGCACCATTTCGCGGAAAAGAAAGCCTGCACCCCAAGGAGGTCGAACATGAAACAACGTCTTTCCATCCTGTTTACCGCCCTGCTCCTGGCGTTCGGGCCGGCCGCACGCGCTGCCGAGCCCGACTGGAGCGCCGTCGACAAAGTTTTCGGGAGCACGGGCAAGGCCCTCCCGGGCGGCGTCTGGCGGTGGGGTTGGCCGCGCACCGACCTGAACGTGACGATCGGCGGCGTGAAAGTGGAAGCCGGGCTCGCGCTCGACGCATGGGCCGGGTTCCTTCGGACGGGGACGGGTGAGGAGGTCATGACGATGGGCGACTTCGTCCTCCTGGACCCGGAGGTGAATCCCGTCGTCTCGGCGCTCGAAGGGAACGGACTCGAGGTCACGGCCATCCACAACCACCTCCTGAACGAGACGTCGCACGTGGCTTACCTCCACTTCTCGGGACACGGAGACGCGGTCACGCTGGCAAAGGGACTCAAGGCGGCGCTCGAGAAGACGAAGACGCCGAGGGCGTCTTCGGGAGCGAAGGCGGAGCCGTCCGCGGCGGATCAGGCCATCTTCAAGAGGCTTCAGGACGCGCTGGGACACACCGGTACGATGGCCGGGCGCATCCTCCAGGTTAGCGTGCCGCGCGCCGAAAAGATCGAGGAGCACGGAATGGAAGTTCCCGTGAGCATGTCAATGGCGAACCCCATGAACTTCCAGGTCGTGGGGGACCGCGTCGCCACGACCGGCGATTTCGTCCTCGTGGCCTCGGAAGTGAATCCCGTCATCAGGGAGCTGCGCGCGGGCGGCGTCGACGTCACGGCGCTCCACTCGCACATGCTCGAAGAGTCGCCGCGCCTCTTCTTCATGCACTTCTGGGCGGTGGACACGCCTGAGAAGGTCGGCGGCGCCCTCAAGGCTGCGCTTTCAAAGGTCCACACGAAATAGGTGAAAGGAAGGGAGACGATCATGAAGACATACTCGACCGTCCTCGCGCTCGCCGCGCTCGCTGTTCTCTCGCGGAGCTCGTTCGGCCAGGCTCCCGCCTCGGGCGCGAAGACCATCAACTTCAACTCCGACGCGGTCGGGTCCGCGCCGGCAGGGTTCGAATTCGCCCGCACCGGCGGGGGCGCCGAAGGCAAGTGGGTCGTCAGGGACGACAAGGACAAGGCAGGCAACCGCATCCTCGTCCAGGAGAGCGCCGACAAGACCGACTACCGATTCCCGGTCGCCGTCGTGAAGGAGCGGTCGTACAAGGACGTCACTCTCACCGTCCGAGCCAAGCCCCTCTCCGGCGAGGTGGACCAGGGCTTCGGGCTCGTCTGGCGCTATCAGGACGCGAACAACTACTACATCACGCGCTGCAACGCCGACGAGGACAACTGCACGATCTACCACGTCGTGAAGGGCAGCCGGCGCTCTTTCCAGAACAAGGGTACGAAGGTCGCGACGAACACGTGGCACACCCTGAAGGTGACAGCCGCGGCCGACCACTTCACCGTCTGGTTCGACGGGAACCAAGTCCTCGACGCGAAGGACGACACGCTCAAGGATGCGGGGAAGGTCGGCCTCTGGACGAAGGCGGATTCCGTGATCGCCTTCGACGACCTCACGATCGAAGGTCATTGAGGTCGATCGGGGTCGATCGGCTCCAAATCGAAGGCCGGTGCTTGGACGACGGCCGAGAAAGGACCTTGAAAGATATGAGAGGGCGCACGCAGATTCGGGTTCTCTTCGCAATGTTCGTACTTCTTGCATTCTTGACGCCGGCACGTGCGGCATTGTCCCCCGCCGTGTCGGACGAATGGAACGGCCAGGAGGCTCCTCCGTTCTCCGTCAAGGCTGTAGGGGCGCAATGGTAATTGCGACACCCTTTGGCGCGCAGAGACCAGAGATCGGTCGTGGTTCGCGTGCCCAGGGCGCAGGCAATCGCCCCATTCCATCTGGGGTGGCACTCTTCAGCGTACCGGCAGGAGCGCCCCGCAACCGCCTCCATCCGAAGAGGATCGTGTCCTGAGAACATTTGAAGTTCTCAGATTCTGACCAGAGACCAGTTCGTGTAGCGGACCGACTGGGGACGCCTTCTAGGAAAAGGCCGATTACTCGAACCTAAATCGCCGCTCGGACAGAATTCCCGCCTGCGGGCCGGGATTGAAAGACCGAGGGCGTGACCCTCGTATCTACGCGCCATAGCCCCCGGCAAATCCCATTGCGCCCCTACAGTACAAGATGAAACGCCAGGAGCTGATCAAGGAGCCTTGACGAGGAGCGGGTACGGGTCGATCGGCGTCCCGGTCCACCACTTCTTGTCCGGGTCGAGACGGCTGACGGCAAAGTGGAGGTGGGGCGCGTCCTTCCGCGCGTTGCCGGTCGTCCCCACGTAACCGACCAGGTCTCCCTTTCGAAGCCGCTGGCCTTCGTGGAGGTCGGGCGCGTAACCGTCGAGATGCGCGTAGTAGTAGCAATACCGCTCTTCCAGGTCGAACTCGTAAACCGTAAGTCCACCCGGCACGCTCGTGAAGAGCTTCCTCACGACCCCGTCGTCCGCGGCGAGCACCGGCGTCCCCCGCGGCGCGACGATGTCGAGCGCCCCGTGCGGGCGGGTGCCGCCTCGCGTCTCCGAGAAGTTGTCGTGCAGCGTGCGGGGATCGACGCCGGCGACCGGCATCGAAAGCTCATGTGGAGACGGAGCGGTCCTCGTGTCGCCCACGCTTCGGCGCTGCGGCACCGGTGCCTTCGCTGTCACGCGAGGTGACCGGCTCCTCAGCGTGACCGTTCGCTCCCGCATGGGAGGGTCGCCACTATCGATTCTCAGGAAACGCCAGCCCAGAAGCGCGAACAAGACGAACCCGAGAAGGGTCGGGATGAGCCACGCGGGAACGCCCGTCTTCTTCACGGTCACCAGCGTGCCCGCTCCCCGCGCGTGTCGACGTGAACGACCGGGCCGTGCGCGGCCGTCGCGGGGTAGATACCGATCCCTCCCGCGAGATCGGGATACTTCTTCTCCTCGTTCTCGGCGGCCTCCGCCAGAATCCGCGCGTCCGCGAGATCCACGTGACCATCCCCGTTCAGGTCGTCGATCTGGCCGTCCCCGTCGTCGTCGGGATAGACGTCCGCCGCGTCCCCATACAGGTGCCGTGAAATGGCGGACCGGTTCCCCGGACCGACCGCGCGCGCGTTGTACTTTGGCGTCCGGAAACCGCTCATGACGTGAAGGCCCCTCACGGGATGTCCTGCCTCGTGAAGGGCGTCGATCAGAAGCTCGAGCTTGTCGACGAGCTTCAGATCGAGCACGAGGTACTTCGGCCAGATGTCTGGCTGATCCTTCGTGAGGAAATCGCCGAGGCGGAAATGCTCCGAGAGGCGTGTCGAGGCGGTCGCTTTCGTCACCTTGACGAACCCGCGCGGCAACGCATACGCGGCTTTGGTAGCCGCATACTTGGCGGCAGGCGATGACTCCTTCATGCCCCCCTCGTTCGGCCAGCTCCCCAGAACGTAGGACCCGATGCGGCCGTCTTTCTTCGCCGAGAACGGCGTCAGCAGAATGACGCTCGCGCCGGACGTCGTCCGGTTCGCCGGCCAGCCCTCCGGCCACTTGAACGGATAGACGCCGGGCTCCTCGATGGTCACTCTGAGACCGGCGCGCTCCAGCTCCGCGAGCCCCTCCCTGGTCTCGATGAACGCCAGGAGCTTCCCCGAGCGCCCGCCGATGCTCCAAGAACGGGCGGGCGGACGCTGGTCGGCCGCGCCGGTGGGGACTGAGGACGCGAGCCCCAGAAGAACGGCGGCGACGGCAGCGAGAGCGCGCAAGGTGACATCACTTCTCGAGAACGGCGGGCGTCCCCGGCGACACGAGGTGGCCGAGCTCGAGCGCGTCCCAGTTCGTCAGCCGGATGCAGCCGTGCGACGTCGAGCCTCCGATGGTCGACGGCTCCCGCGAGCCATGGATTCCGTAGTGCGGCTTCGACAGGTCGATCCAGACCACGCCCACGGGATTGTTCGGTCCAGGGGGTAGCTTGGCCTTCTCGTCGCCCGGCTCGGAATCCCAGAAGAGCTCGGGGTTGTAGCTGAAGCTCGGGTTCCAGGCAACGCCGTTGATCTTCCACTGCCCGATCGGAAGCGGATCGTGCTCGCTCCCCACCGTCGCCGGGTAGCGCGCCATCACGCTCCCATCCGGACCGAGGGCCACAACCGAATGATCCGTCTCGCTCACCCGAACGCTCATGCCATGGGTCTTCGCAAGCGGCGGTCTCTCCACGTTCGGAACCTGGATCTCGATCCCCGCCTTGTCGAATGCGGCGCCGGGGTTCAGCGCACGAAGCAGCCGCGGACTCGCATGGAATTTCTCACCGAGCCCCTCGATCGGCGATTCGAAGCCCAGCGCGCTCAGCTTTGCCTTCTCGATCGTCTCGACGGGGAGCCTCTCGAAAGGGCCCGCGACGTCCTCGGAGGTCACGACATACGGCACCACGGCCGGCGCTTCATCACGGTTCAGCTCGACCCAGGTCTTCGCCTCCGCCCTCTCCCCTCCCTTCAGCTGACGAGCTTTGTTGAAGGCGGCCACCGCCCGTCGCGTGTTGCCACCGTAGCGGCCGTCGATCTCCCCCGGCGAGAAGTGCACGCGATCGAGGAGAATCTGAACTCTCAGGACGGACGAACCCGAGGCCCTGGCCGAGGTGAGGCGCGGCCTTCTCGACGGGTCGTTCGCGCCGCGGGCGCTGAAGCCGGGCTGCGAGACCTTCGCGGCCTTCCGGTGCCCCGTGCCAGCATCGACCTGCGGCGCCCAGGCGCAGAGCAGGATCGACACACAGCTCCGCAGCAATCTCCAGTTTGTTTTCACGAAAAGAGGGATAGTAACCTAGCCAAAGACGCAGGACGCCCCGGCTAGAACGAAATCGACGCGGTTCAGCTGGTCGGCAAGGATCAGTAACCGCCGATCTCCTTGATTGTAGGGGCGCAATGGTAATTGCGACACCCTTTGGCGCGCACAGACCAGCGGTTTCGTCATCGTTCGCGTGCCCTGCGGGCACACGTCGGCCCACTCCAGCGCCCTTCGCTGATCTTCGTGCCCGCCCTTTCAGGCTGCTTTTCGAACCAGCAGCGGCAGCAGCAGTAGCGGACTTCTACCGCGCGGTGATGGCACTGCTCTCCGACATGCGGCTCGGAGTGAGGATCTGGCCGGTTCCGGTCGAGCTCCCGTCGCCCGGGATCCGGTTCGACCAGGACACCGTGCATCGATCGTGCGACGCCGTTCAGGTTGCCAGGCTCTGGCGGATCCTCCGGCAGGTTGCCGAGGTGTACACGCGCGCCCGCTGCTCTTTCGTCGGCAAGTGCAGCCCGGCGCACTTCTTCTGGGGCGGCTTCGACCTCGCCGTCACGCGTTTTTCCGGTAGGCGTGCGCCGCCGCGCGAGGGCCCGGCGTTCATGCGGGAGGCGTATTCCCACGAGGTCATCAGTCACGGTTTCTGGCCCGGCAGCGGGCCGGTTCTGGAGCCGGCGTTCTATGCGTACGCCGTGCCCGAGCCGGCCGGGTTCCGGGACGCGCGGGCGCGGCCGAGCGCCGCCTTCTACCACCGCGAACTGGGCGAGTTCATCTTGCCGTACCAGGCCGTGCGCACGGACTCTTCGCCCGAGGCGGCGATCCAAGCGTTCGTGGAGTCGACGTACGAGCACGGTGCCGATCTCGCCGGCTGGGATCGGGCGACCCTCGAAAACGATCAACTAAGTCAAGAGAATCGACCTCAGGGCTAACCGATCTGAGAAAGGGTCCCGCATGGCGATCAGAACCGTGAAACGTCTCGTCAAGGCGAAGCCGACAATGGAAGGCGCCGGCGTGCATCTGCACCGGGCGTTCGGCTTCGGCACGACGTCCGAATACGACCCCTTCCTCCTCCTGGACGACTTCCGGAACGAGCGCCCGGAGGACTACCTGGCGGGATTTCCGTGGCATCCGCACCGGGGAATCGAGACGATCACGTACGTCCTCGCGGGCAGCGTAGAGCATGGCGACAGCATGGGGAATAAGGGCGCGATCGGCGCCGGCGACATCCAGTGGATGACGGCCGGCCGCGGGATCATCCACCAGGAGATGCCGAAGGGAGATCCCGACGGGCGCATGCACGGGTTCCAGCTCTGGGCGAACCTCCCGTCGTCGCTCAAGATGACGGCTCCCCGCTACCAGGACGTGAAGGCCGGGGACGTGCCGCTCGTCGTGGACGACGACGGTACCGAGGTGCGCGTCGTCTGCGGCAGCTACCACGGGACGGGCGGACCGGTC
>Ga0097691_1000498_pt1 | contig 34002 bp, 33 predicted proteins | sample NGESurdeep072012_8_FD_72858 | JGI IMG/M metagenome (GOLD analysis project Ga0097691, IMG submission 72858) | Arctic peat soil microbial communities from Barrow, Alaska - NGEE Surface sample 210-1 deep-072012 | ecosystem: Environmental > Terrestrial > Soil > Wetlands > Peat ... | reverse complement strand
GGCGGAGGCGGCCGTTGGGACGCCGGTTGCCGGTCAACCCCGCGTGGCCGTCGCGGGCGGCGCCGCCTTCACCTTCTCCTACGCCGAGACCGCCGAGCTGCTGGCGGCCGCTGGGGCCGAGGTGGTCACCGTGGACCCACTGCGGGACGAGGCGCTGCCGGTTGGGACGGCGGGGCTGGTGATCGGGGGCGGCTTCCCCGAGGTGTACGCGTGCGAGCTGTCCGCCAACGCGCCGCTGCGAACCGAGGTCGCTGCGCTGGCGGCCGGCGGCGCGCCGGTGGTCGCCGAGTGCGCTGGCCTGCTGTACCTGGCTCGCAGCCTGGACGAGCTGCCGATGTGCGGCGTGCTGCCGGTCGAGGCGCGGATGACGGAGCGGTTGACGCTGGGCTACCGCAGCGCGGTCGGCGCGGCCGGCCAGCTGCAGGGCGTGCACGTGCGGGCGCACGAGTTCCACCGCACGGCCTGCACGCCGAGCGCCAGCGCCCCGCCTGCCTGGCTGGTCGCCGGCCGCGCAGACGGCTTCCTGCTCGGCGGGGTGCACGCGTCGTACTTGCACCTGCACTGGGCCGGTGTGCCCCGGGTCGCTCGAGACCTGGTAGCACGGGCCGCGGCGCAGGCGGTGGCGGCATGAGTTCGCGCCTGGTCGGTGTCGGCGTCGGCCCCGGCGACCCGGACCTGGTGACCGTCAAGGCGCTGCGCGTGCTGCGGTCGGCCGACGTCGTCTTCCTACCGGTGATGGACCTGGACACGCCCGGCCGGGCGGAGGCCATCGTGCGCGCCCACCTCGGTGCCGACCCGCGGCTGCGGCGGGTGGTCTTCGCGCTGGACGAGCCGGCCGGAGCGCCGTCGGCGGCCCGGGAGTCCGCCTGGGACGCCGCCGGCCGGGAGGTGGCCGGCGCGGTCGCGGACCTGGCACCAGCCGGGGCGGTCGCGGACCTGGCACCGGCCGGGGCGACCGTGGCCTTCGCCACCATCGGCGACCCGAACATCTACTCGACGTTCACGTACCTGGCCCAGACCGTGGCCGCGCTGGTCCCGGGCCTGGAGATCGAGACCGTGCCGGGGATCACCGCGATGCAGGACCTGGCGGCGCGCAGCGGCACGGTCCTGGTCGAAGGCACGGAAAGTCTTGGCCTGCTGCCGCTCACCGCCGGCCTGGACCGGCTCCGCCAAGCCCTGGCCGACCACGACACGGTGGTGGCCTACAAGGGCGGCCGGGTGCTGCCGGCGGTACTGCGGCTGCTCACCGATGCCGGCCGGCTCGACGACGCCGTGTACGGCGCGGGGCTCGGCCTCGCCGGTGAAGACATCCGGCCGGCGGGGGAGGTCGACGCCGGTGAGTCAGCGCCGTACCTGTCGACGGTGCTCGTCCCGGCGCGGCGGGTTGGCCGCGGGGGGAAGTTGTGACGGCGGGCGTGCCGGCGGTGGTTCACGAGCCGGGCAGCGTGACCTTCGTCGGGGCTGGTCCCGGCGCGGCCGACCTGTTGACCTTCCGCGGGGCCAGGGCGATCTCGGCGGCGGACGTCGTGATCTGGGCGTCCAGCCTGGTACACCCCGACGTCCTCGACCATGCCCGACCCGACGCTGAGATCCTGGACTCCGCCGCGCTGCCGCTGGAGGGCGTGCTCGCGGTCTACGCCCGGGCCGCCGCCGAGCGGCTCCGCATCACCCGGATCCACTCCGGCGACCCGGCGTTGTGGGGGGCGCTGCAGGAGCAGCTCGACCGGTGCGCCGAGCTCGGCCTACGCACCGAGGTCGTGCCGGGCGTCTCCAGCTTCACCGCGGTCGCCGCCGCCGTACAGCGGGAGCTCACCATCCCCGAGGTCGCGCAGTCCGTGGTGCTGACCCGGCTCGGCGGCGGCAAGACGCCAATGCCGCCGGGGGAGGAGGTGCGAGAGTTCGCCCGGCACGGCACGACGATGGCGCTGTTCCTGTCGGCCGCGCGGTCCGGACAGCTGCAGGATGAGCTGCTGGAAGGCGGCTACCCGCCGCAGACCCCGTGCGTGGTGGCCTACCAGGTCAGCTGGCCGGACGAGCTGATCGTGCACTGTCGGCTCGATGAGCTGGCAGCGACGGTCAAGGACGCCAAGCTCTGGAAGCACACCCTGGTGCTGGTCGGGCCGGCGCTGGCGGCCGGCGGCACCCGCTCGCACCTCTACCACCCGGGGCACTTCCACGGGTTTCGGCGGGCGGAGCCACGGGCGCGGGCCCAGCTGAAGGCCGATCGCCAGTGACCGCGTCAGGCGAGGGTCCGAAGCTGCGCGAACCGGACCTCCCGCGCACCGCCAAGGTGCGGACGACGGCCCTGCGTACCGGCTGGACCACCGGCACCTGCTCGGCGGCCGCCGCCAAGGCCGCCTGCAGCGCGTTGTCGACGGCCGAACAGCCGGCGACGGTAGACACCCCGCTGCCGGGGGGCGGGCGGGTGACGCTGCCGGTCGCGTCGTACGCCGTCGGAGCCGACTCGGCCACCGCCGTAGTGGTCAAGGACGCCGGCGACGACCCGGACGTGACCCACGGTGCGCACCTGACCGCCACCGCGGCCTGGCGCGTGCTGCCCGGCCTGCTGCTGGAGGGCGGAGCCGGTGTCGGCGTGGTGACCAAGCCGGGGCTCGGGCTGGAGGTCGGCGGCCCGGCGATCAACCCCGTGCCCCGCCAGCAGATCGCCGCAGCCGTGGGTGAGGTCGTCGACGTGTCCGCCCGAGGGGTCCGGGTGCGCCTCAGCGTGCCGGATGGCGAACGGATGGCGCGCAAGACCACCAACGCCCGGCTCGGCATCCTCGGCGGGATCTCGATCCTCGGTACGACGGGCATCGTCCGGCCGTTCTCCACCGCGTCCTGGCGGGCCAGCGTCGTGCAGGCGGTCAGCGTGCTGGCGGCGCAGCCGGAGCGCACCCTCGTGCTAGCCACCGGCGGCCGCACCGAGAAGGCGGCGATGCGGCTGCTGCCGGACCTGCCCGAGGTCTGCTTCGTCGAGGTCGGCGACTTCACCGGCGCGGCGATCCGGGAGGCGGTCGAGCACGGGCTGACCGACATGGTCTTCGTCGGGATGGTGGGCAAGCTCGCCAAGCTGGCCGCCGGCGTACTGATGACGCACTACACCCGCAGCGCCGTCGACCGGGATCTGCTGATTCGGATCACCGCCGAGGCTGGCGCCGACCCGGCCGTGGTCGAGGCGGTCCGCGAGGCCAACACCGCCCGGCACGCCTACGAGCAGTGGGACACGGCCGGCGTGCTGAACCCCGCTGGCCGGCTGCTCTGCGCGCGGGTGGCCGAGGTGCTCGGCCGGTTCGCCGACGGCCGGCTGCACGTCGAGGTGGCGATGGTCGACTTCGCCGGTGACCGGCTGGTGGCGGCCACGGTCCCGGCCTGGGAGTCGGCGTGATTCGGGTTGTCGGCTGGGACGGGTCGGCACTGTCGCCGGCGGCGGTCGCCGCGCTGGCCGGAGCGACCCTGGTCGTCGGTGGCGGCCGGCACCTGGCAGCGGTCGACGTCCCGGCGGGAGCCGGTCGGGTGGTGCTGGGCGACCTCGCCGCCGGGCTGGACGCGCTGGCGACCCACGACGGTGACAGCGTCGTCGTGGCCAGCGGTGACCCCGGCTTCTTCGGCATCGTCCGCGCGCTGCGTCGCCGCGGCCTGGACTTCGAGGTGCTGCCGGCCGTCTCCGCGGTGGCGCTGGCCTTCGCCCGGCTGGGCCTGGCTTGGGACGACGCCGTCGTGGTCAGCGCCCACGGCCGCGACCTCGGCCCGGCGGTGAACGTCTGCCGCGCTCACCCCAAGGTCGCCGTACTGACCGGTCCAGACGCCGGTCCCGCCGAGCTCGGCGCCGCCCTGTCCGGCAGCGACCGGACGATGGTCATCGGCACCGACCTTGGTACGCCGGGCGAGTCCGTCGTGCGCTGCTCGCCCGCGGACGCGGCCGGCCGCCACTGGGCGGAGCCGAACGTCGGGGTCGTCCTCGCCGCGGATTCGATGCAGCGCCCCGCCGGCTGGCTGGCCGGCGCGCCGCCCGCCCCCGCCGGCTGGGCGCTGCCCGAGACCGCGTTCGAGCACCGCGACTCGATGGTGACCAAGAGCGAGGTCCGGGCGCTGGCGCTGGCCCGCCTCGGCCCCCGCCTCGGCGAGTGCGTCTGGGACATCGGCGCCGGCAGTGGCTCGGTCGCGGTGGAGTGCGCCCGGTTCGGTGCGGCCGTGGTGGCGGTGGAGGCCGACCCGGCGGCGTGCGAGCTGGTACGCGCCAACGCCGCGGCGTACGGCGTCGAGGTCCGGGTCGTGCCCGGGCGCGCGCCGGCGGCCTTCGCCGGCCTGCCCGCACCCGACGCCGTCTTCGTCGGCGGTGGCGGGGTCGAGGTGGTCCGCGCCGTGGTCGCCCTGGACCGGCCGCGGCGGGTCGTCGTCGCCCTGGCCGCGCTGGATCGGGTGGCACCCATCCGTGCGGCGCTGGCCGCCGCCGGCTTCGCGGTCGAGGGCACCCAGCTCGGCGCCGCCCGGCTGGTCGAGCTGCCGGACGGCGGTACCCGGCTCGCAGCCACCAACCCGGTGTTCCTGCTCTGGGGGCTTCGGTGATCGGAGCGCTGCGATGACTGGGGGGCACTGGTGATTGGCCTGGTCGCGGCCACCGCGGCGGGCCGGTCCGCGGCCGCCGAGCTCGCGCAGCGCTGGTCGGATGCCCACGACTACGACGAGCCGGTGGCCGCAGCGCTGCGCCGAGCCTGGACCGAGTGCGACGGCGTGGTCTGCTTCCTCGCGGTGGGGGCCAGCGTTCGGCTGCTCGCCCCGCTGTTGGGCACCAAGACGACCGATCCCGGTGTCGTCTGCGTGGACGAGGCGCGGCGGTTCGCGGTCCCTGTCGTCGGCGGCCACGCCGGTGGCGCCAACGCCCTCGCCGCCCGGGTGGCGGCGGCCCTGGGCTGCGAGCCGGTGATCACGACGGCCAGCGACGCCGCCGGCATCCCTGCGTTGGACACCTTCGGTGCAGACCTGGGCTTCCGGGTCGAGCCGGGCAGCGATCAGGCGGCCGTGGGTGCCGCGCTGCTTTCCGGTACGCCGGTCACGGTGCTCGCCGACGCCACCTGGCCGCTGCCGCCGCTGCCGGCCAACGTGTCCACCGACCCGGAGCCGACCGCACCGCTGATCGCCATCACCGACCGGCTGATCGAGCCGCCGCGGCCGGCGGTGGTGTACCGGCCACCGAGCCTGGTCGTCGGCGTGGGAGCCAGTCGCGGCGCCCCCGCGGCCGAGGTGCTCGACCTGGTCGATGACGCGCTGAACGAAGCCGGTCTCTCGCCGTTGTCCGTCGGCCACCTGGCGACCGTGGACGCCAAGCTCGCCGAGCCCGGCATCGTCGCGGCCGCCGGCAGCCGGGGCTGGCCGCTGGCGGGGCACGCCGCCGACTGCCTGGCCGCGATCGCCGTACCCAACCCGAGCGAGGTGGTCCGCGCCGCCGTCGGCACGCCCAGCGTCGCCGAGGCGGCCGCGCTGGCCGGCGGCCGAGCCGAGCTGGTCGTTGCCAAACGGGTCAGTCGGCACGCCACCGTCGCCGTCGCCCGGCACGCGCCGCGCGGTTGGCTCACTCTGGTCGGCCTGGGACCGGGCGCGCGCGACCTGATGACCCCGCGGGCGTCGGCCGCGATCGTGCGGGCCGGTGTCGTCGTCGGCCTGGACTCCTACGTCGACCAGGTCCGCGACCTGCTCCGCCCGGGCACCCGGGTGCTGGCCAGCGGGCTCGGCGCCGAGGAGAAGCGGGCCGCCGCCGCCGTCGCCGCTGCTCGCGACGGACACGCGGTGGCGCTGCTCGGCAGCGGCGACGCCGGCGTCTACGCCATGGGCAGCCCCGCGCTGGCGCTGGCGGGTGCGGACATCGACGTGGTCGGCGTACCGGGGGTGACGGCGGCGCTGGCCGCCGCCGCGCTGCTTGGTGCTCCGCTTGGCCACGACGCCGCCACGATTAGCCTGTCCGACCTGCACACGCCGTGGGAGGTGATCGAGCGCCGGGTCGAGGCGGCGGCGGCGGGAGACTTCGTCGTCACCTTCTACAACCCCCGCAGCCGGGACCGGGACTGGCAGCTCGGCAAGGCGCTCGCCCTGCTCGCCGCCGCCCGCCACCCGCAGACGCCGGTCGGCATCGTGCGCGAGGCCAGCCGGCCGGAGCAGCGGGTGCTGCTGACCACGCTGGCCGAGTTTTCCGCTGGCCCGGATTGTGACCCGGAATATGACCCGGCATATGACGTCGACATGCGCAGTGTCGTCGTCGTCGGCAGTTCGACCTCTCACGTCGTGGCCGGCCGGATGGTGACGCCGCGGGGCTACCGGTGGCAGTCGTGACCGCGCCGGCCGGCCGCTCCGGAACCCTCGGATACCGGGTCAGCGCCCGCTGCGCCGGCTGCGGCGCCTGCCTGCTCACGTGCCCGGAGCACGCCATCCGCTCGGGGGCCAACCAACCGCTGGTCGTCCTTGCCGAGTGGTGCACCGGCTGCGGCGAGTGCGTGGAGGTCTGCCCGGTGGACGCCGTCCGAGAGGTGTTCCGGTGACCGCCACGGCGGCGACCGTCGCAACTCTGGCCGCCGACGACGGACCGCGGGGACGCCGGCGCCGGCTGGTCGCCATCCTCGGGGTGGTGATCGGCCTGCACCTGGCCGGGATTGCGCTCTACCTGTCCGCCGGTGCGAGCCTGCCGGCGGCGGGCGGCCTGGCCGGCGCCGGCGTGCTGGCCTATTCCCTTGGCCTGCGGCACGCCTTCGACGCCGACCACATCGCCGCCATCGACGACACCACCCGGCTGATGCTGGCCCGCGGCCGGCGGCCGGTCGGCATCGGCTTCTTCTTCTCCCTTGGCCACTCGACGGTGGTGCTCGCGCTGTCCGTGCTGATCGCGATCGTCACCGGGGCGGCCACCACGTCCGGGGTGTCGACGTTCCGGACAGTGGGCGCGGTTGTGGCCGAGGCCGTGGCCGCCGGCTTCCTGCTGCTGGTGGCCGGGCTGAACGCGACGGTGCTCGCCGGGGTGGTCCGGCTCTGGCGCCGGGTCGCCCGCGACGAGGCGGTCGAAGCAGCCGAGATCGACCGCCAGTTGCTCGACCGCGGCCTGTTCAACCGGCTGCTCGGCGGCCGAGCTCGCACGCTGATCCGCTCGTCATGGCACATGTTCCCGGTCGGTCTGCTCTTTGGGCTGGGGCTGGAGACGGCCAGCGAGGTGGCGCTGCTGGCCCTGTCCGCCGGGGCGGCCGTCGGCGGTCGGCCGCCGCTGGCCGCCGTACTCGCGCTGCCGTTGCTCTTCGCCGCCGGCATGTCCACGCTGGACACCCTCGACGGCGTGCTGATGGCCCGGGCCTACTCCTGGGCCTTCGAGCACCCTGCCCGCCGGCTCTACTACAACCTGACCACGACGGTGATGACAGTGGTCGTCGCCGTGTTCGTCGGGACCGTGTACCTGGCTGCCCTGCTCACCGACGCCACCGGTTGGGGCGGCCCCCTGGCGGCGTACGCCGGCATCGGCGATCACTTCCAGGTGCTCGGTTACGTCGTCGTCGGGGCCTTCCTGCTGACCTGGGCCGCGGCCGCGGCGTACTGGCGGATCGGCCGGGTCGCCGACCGGCTGGCGCGCTTGGAGGCTGGCCCGGGGAGTGCGCCGTGACCCGCGCCGTGCATCCGATCGAAGCCCGGTCCCATGCCATCCTGCGCGCCCGGGTGGACCTGACGCACCTGCCGCCGCTGACCCGCGCCGTGGTCGAGCGGGTGGTGCACGCCAGCGCCGACCTGGACTACGTCGAAGACCTGGTCTGCGCGGAGTCCACGCTGCGCGCCGGGGTCGCGGCGCTGGCGGCCGGCGCCCCGGTGGTGGCCGACGCCGAGATGGTGGCCGCCGGCATCACCGCCCGCGACGTCGTCTGCCGGGTCCGGGACACCGTCGCCGACCCGGGCCGCACCCGCTCGGCCACCGCGATCCGCCGAGCCCTGGCCGAGGTCGGGCCGGGCGCGGTCTGGGTGGTCGGCAACGCCCCGACCGCCTTGGCCGAGCTGCTCGAGCTGCCCGCCCGGCCGGCGCTGGTGGTGGGGCTGCCGGTCGGCTTCGTCGGCGCGGTCGAGGCCAAGGCGGCGCTGCGGGCGTCGGGGCTGCCGGCGGTTTCCAACCGCTCGGAGAAGGGCGGCTCCGCGGTCGCCGCCGCCGCGGTGAACGCGCTGCTCTACGCCGACCTGCCGGAGGCCGAACTCCCGAAAGCCGACCTGGTCGCAGAGACCCCATGATCGCGGAGATTCCATGACCACCGGTACGCCGTCCCGGCCCGCGCTGCTCGTCGTCGGGCACGGCACCCGTAGCGCCGCTGGGGTGGCGGAGTTCATCGCCCTCGTGGATCGGGTGCGCTTCCGCGCCGGTGGCCTGCCGGTCGGCGGCGGGTTCATCGAGCTGTCCCGGCCGCCGTTGACCGACGCGGTGTCCCAGCTCGTGGCTGCGGGGGAGCGGCACTTCGGCGTCGTACCGCTGGTGCTGGTGGCGGCCGGGCACGCCAAGGGCGACATCCCGGCGGCACTCGCCCGCGAGCAGCAGCGCCACCCTGGCATCTGCTATTGCTACGGCCGCCCGCTCGGCCCGCACCCGACCCTGCTGGCCCTGCTCGCCGAGCGCCTCGACGCGGTGCTGCCGCCGGGCGCCGCGGCCGACACGACCGTGCTGCTGGTGGGGCGCGGGTCGACCGACCCGGATGCGAACGCGGAGATCGCCAAGGTGGCCCGGCTGTTCTGGGAGGGCCGCGGCCTGGGCGCGGTCGAGTACGCCTTCGTCAGCCTGGCCGAGCCTGGCGTGCCCGCGGCGCTGGAGCGCTGCCGCCGCCTGGGCGCCCGACGGATCGTCGTCCTGCCCTACTTCCTGCTGCCGGGTGTGCTGCCCGACCGGGTGGTCGAGCAGGCCGGCGCGTACGGAGCGCAGCACCCGGAGCTCGACGTGCGCTGCGGTGGCCTGATCGGCGACAGCGACGCGCTGGCCGACCTGGTGCTGGAGCGCTACCTCGAGGCGGTGCACGGCGACATCCGGATGAGCTGCGACACCTGCCTGTACCGGGTGCCGCTGCCCGGTTTCGAGTCCCGGGTCGGCGCGCCGCAGCACCCGCACCACCATCCCGACGACCCGGGACACACCCACACCCACGCCGGGCCCCAGTGAGCCCGGCGCTGGACCTGCGCCACCATGGCGACGCCGAGGTGACGCCCGACCTGGTGGACTGCGCGGTCAACGTCCGGCTACCCGGGCCGCCGACGTGGTTGCAGGCCCGGCTGGCCGCGGCCCTGGACACCCTCGGCCGCTATCCCGACCCCGTGCCGGCCCGAGCCGCGGTCGCCGCCCGGCACGGGCGCCGTCCCGCCGAGGTGCTGCTCACGGCCGGCGCGGCCGAGGCCTTCGTGCTGCTTGCCCGGGCGCTGCGGCCCCGGCTCGCCGTGTGCGTGCACCCGTCGTTCACCGCCCCGGAGGCGGCGTTGCGGGCGGCCGAGCAGCCGGTACGCCGGGTCGTGCTCTCCGAACCGTTCACACTGGACCCCACGCTGGTGCCAGCGGACGCCGACCTGGTGGTGCTCGGCAACCCGACCAACCCGACGTCGGTGCTGCATCCGGCGGACGTAGTTGCCGCGCTGGCCCGCCCGGGTCGGGTACTCGTCGTGGACGAGGCCTTCGCCGACTGCGTGCCGGGGGAGCCCGAGTCGCTGGCGACCCGCGCCGACCTGCCCGGGCTGGTCGTCGTCCGCAGCCTGACCAAGACCTGGGGGCTCGCCGGGCTGCGCGTCGGCTACCTGCTGACAGCGCCCGACCTGGTAGCCCGGTTGGCCGACGCGCAGCCCCCGTGGTCGGTGTCGTCGCTGGCTCTGGTCGCCGCGCAGGCGTGCAGCAGCCCAGGGGCGGTCGCCGCGGCGGCGGCTGCGGCGGACGACCTGGCCGAGCGCCGAGAGTGGCTCGCCGGCCGGTTGGGCGCGCTGCCCGGCGTCCGCGTTGTGCCGCGACCGGCGGCCTCGTTCCTGCTGCTGCATGTGCCGGACGGCCTAGGTGTCCGGGCTCGGCTGCGGACCCAGGGCGTCGCCGTGCGGCGCGGCGACACCTTCCCCGGCCTGGGTTCGGACTGGCTCCGGCTCGCCGTCCGGGACCACGACACCAATGCCCGGGTAGCCGTGGCGTTTTCCCACGCACTGTCCACAACGGCACTGTCCACAACGGCACTGTCCACAACGGAAGGAGAAACCTGATGACCGACGACACCGCCCGGATCGACGCCCTGACCGCCGAGATCCGCCCGCTGAACACCGCCGCTATGGCCGATGCCCGGCACCGCCAGGACCGGCTGACCAAGCCCCGGGGCTCACTCGGCGTACTCGAAGACGTCTCGGTCCAGCTGGCCGGGCTCGCCGGGACCTGCCCGCCGCCGATGCCGGAGCCGACCGGGGTCGCGGTCTTCGCCGCTGACCACGGGGTGCACGCCCAAGGAGTCAGCCCCTGGCCGCAGGAGGTCACTGGGCAGATGGTCGCGAACTTCCTGGCCGGTGGGGCGGGGGTGAACGCCTTCGCCGCCCAAGTCGGGGCGCGCGTCGTGGTCGTCGACGTCGGGGTGGCCACCGAACTGCCGGCGCTGCCCGGCTTGATGGAGCGCAACGTACGCCGCGGCACCGCCGACCTGTCCACCGCGCCAGCGATGACCCGGGCCGAGGCGGTAGCGGCCGTACTGGCCGGCGCCGACGTGGCCCGGGACCTGGTCGCCAGCGGCGTACGGTGCCTCGTGGCCGGCGACATGGGAATCGCCAACACGACCGCCTCGGCCGCGCTGATCGCCGCGTTCACCGGGGCGGACCCGGCCGCGGCCACCGGGCGCGGCACCGGAATCGACGACGACACCTACGCCCGCAAGCTCGACGTCGTCCGGCGGGCGCTGGTGTTGCACCGGCCGGACCCGAGCCACCCGTTGGACGTGCTGGCGGCCATGGGTGGGCTGGAGCACGCCGCCATCGCCGGCTTCGTGCTGGCCGCGGCGGCCGAGCGGGTGCCGCTGATCCTCGACGGAGTGATCGTCGGAGCCGCGGCGCTGGCCGCGGTGGCGCTCGCGCCGGACGCCGTCGGCGCCTGCCTGGCCGGGCACCGCTCGGCCGAACCGGGTCACACCATCGCGCTCCAGCACCTCGGGCTGCGTCCGCTCGTCGACCTGGAGCTGCGACTGGGGGAGGGCACCGGCGCGGTGCTCGCCGTACCGCTGGTGCAGTGCGCGGTGCGGGCGCTGCGGGACATGGCCACCTTCGACTCCGCCGGCGTGGCCGACAAGGAGGGGTGAGCGGGTGTCGGAGGGGCCAGTGCCGACCGCGGCCGGCGCCGAGCGCTACCCGGTGCTGCTCGGCCTGGCCGGTCGCCGCGTGCTCGTGGTCGGCGGCGGCCGGGTGGCGGCCCGGCGGCTGCCCGCCTTGCTCGCCGCCGGCGCCGACGTCGTGGTCGTGGACCCCGGTCCGGGCGCGGAGGTCGAGCGACTCGCGGACCAGCAGCGGCTCACCCTGCGCCGGCGGCCGGTTCAGCCCGACGACCTCGATGGCGCTTGGTTCGTGCAGGCCTGCACCGACGACGCGGCGGTGAACGCTGCGGTTGCCGCGGAGGCCGAGCGTCGCCGGGTGTGGTGTGTCCGGGCCGACGACGCGGTCGCGGCCACCGCCTGGACGCCGGCCAGCGGTACCGCCGACGGCGTGACCGTCGCGATCAGTGCCGGCGGTGACCCGGGCCGGGCGCGGGCGGTCCGCGACGCCGTGCTGGCCGGGGTCCGAGACGGCAGCCTGCCAGCCCGGCGTACCCGCGGTCGGCACGGCCGCGTCGCCCTCGTCGGCGGCGGCCCGGGTGACCCCGACCTGATCACGGTGCGCGGGCGGCGGTTGCTGGCCGACGCGGACGTGGTCGTGACCGACCGGCTCGGTCCGCGTGGGCTGCTGGCCGAGCTGCCGGACACCGTCGAGGTCGTCGACGTGGGCAAGACGCCGCACGCCGCGACGCCGGCGCAGAGCGACATCAACGACCTGCTGGTCCGCCGCGCCCGCGCTGGCCGGCTCGTGGTCCGGCTCAAGGGTGGGGACCCGTTCGTGTTCGGCCGCGGCGGCGAGGAGCTGCTTGCCTGCGCCGCGGCCGGGGTGGAGTGCGAGGTCGTGCCCGGGGTGTCCAGCGCACTCGCCGTACCGGCCCTGGCGGGCATTCCGCTGACCCACCGCGGGGTGGCTCAGGAGTTCGTCGTCGTGTCCGGGCACCTGCCGCCGGGACATCCCCGCTCGACCGTCGGCTGGCCCGGGCTGGCCCGCTCGACCGCCACCGTGGTGCTGCTGATGGCCGTCGAGCACCTGCCGGGGATCGCCGCCGCGCTGGTGGCCGGTGGCCGTCCGGCCTCGACTCCGGTGGCCTGCATCGAACGTGGCAGTACGCCGGCCGAGCGCATCGTGATCAGCAATCTCGACGCGGTCTGCACCGCGCCCGCCCCGGTGGCCTCGCCGGCCGTCATTGTGGTGGGTGAGGTCGTTGGCCTGCACGCCCGCACCGGTCAGGCCCGGGTCGCCGCGCCGGCTCCCGGGAACCGCCAAACCGTCGGTGACGGCGGCTCGGGCCAGGAGGTGGGCCTGAACATGGGCCTGAACCTGGGCCTGAACATGGGAAACGACCCGAGCCGGGCGACCTGACGGGCACAGCCAGGCAGCTACTGGGTGGCCCCGACGGGTGCCCCAACTGGTAGCCGGCTACCGTGGCAGTGCCGCCGCGAAGGAGGACACGTGACGACCGCTGTGCTGCGCCAGGAACCCGAACACGTCCGAGCGCTGGTGACCCGCCTGATGCGGGAGTACGGCGACCGGCTGCCGACCGACACCGTGGTCGAGGTCGTCCGCAGCTGCTACCAGCCACTGGCGGAGGCCCGGATCACCGCCTTCGTCCCCACCTTGGTCGAGCACGCCAGTCGCGATCGGCTGCGTCGGCTGTCCAAGGCCGGTATCACGACACTTGCGCCGGCTGGCTAGCCGGCGCGGTCGACTCGGAAGGTGCTCCGGGCGATCCGGGCGGGAGGCTTCCGAGCGGGCCTCGGCTGCTGGGTAGCTCGGCTGCCGGGCAGGCGGTGCGGTCAGACCGCAGGCAGCGAGGGAGTTGCGCCGAACTGCGGAGTCGCGGTCGCCCCAGGGGCGAACGTGACCTGGTTGCGGCCGGCGGCCTTGGCCCGGTACAGCGCAAGGTCGGCGGCTGCGAGCAGCTCGGTCAGGTCCGAACCGTTGCTCCCGAGCATGGCGACGCCGACCGAGACGGTGACGCGGATCACGTCGCCGTCAGTGCCGGCCAGCCCGGCGGCCGCGACTTGGTGTTGCAGGCGCTGCGCGACCAGGCGGGCCTCGGCCGGGTCGGTGTCGGGAAGCAGGACCGCGAACTCGTCGCCGCCGAAGCGCCCGAGGCTGTCGTAGCGGCGCACCCCGTCGCACAGCGCAGCCGCCGTGGTCGCCAGCACCTGGTCGCCGGTCAGGTGGCCGTAGGTGTCGTTGACCTTTTTGAAATGGTCAAGGTCGGCGATGATCACGGCCAGCGGCCGGTGATGGCGCGCCGCCCGGGACAGTTCGCGCTCAGCTTCCTGCTGCCAGGCGCCAGCGTTCAGCAGCCCCGTCTTGGCATCGGTGCGTGCCTCGGTGCGCAGCTGCTCATGGGTGAGGCTGCGGTGCAGCAGCACCATCGGTGGCAGGGCTGCCAGTACCGCCGCCGGCGTGATTGTCCACCCGAACGCGATCAGGACCCCGACGCTGAGCTCGCCCAGATCGAGGACCACGTTCTCCCGCCGCCACAGCAGTTCCCGCCAGCCGATCTCCGGGCTGTGCAGGTGCACCGCGGCGGCGATCACGAGTGCGTTCAGCTGGGCGACGACCAGGCCGCAGCCGAGCGCGGTGGCCAATACCAGCCCGGCGCTGGCGGGGCCGCTGTGCAAATGCTGGGACAGCGGGCCGACCAGCAGGTGGAACAGCCAGGAGCGGCCGAAGCCCTCCAGCCCCAGGGCCGCCGCACTGAACACCCGCCGGTGCGGTGGGCTGCGCTGGATCCGCAGCTGGGTCAGAGCGGTCAACGGAGCCGGCGCTAGCAGCGCGTACACCGGCGGCAGCAGCAGCGCGATCGGGAGCGTCCAGGCCGCCAGCAGATCCTTGGACATGCCCGCGGGTTCCCCGGAGCGCCGGGCGGCCTCCACCGACACCGTGGCGCACGTCAGCAACGCCGCCCAGGTCGCCAGTTCGGTGATCCGCAGCGGCGTGGTGGCAAGCGATACCGCGGCGGCCACGAGGGCCACGGCGGACACGGTCAGCACATAGCACACCAGGCCGCTCGGTAGCTGCCACAGCGGCCATTGGCGCACGCCCGCTACCAGCCGCGAGGCCCGAAACACGGAAACGCTCAGACCGCCCATCTGGCCCTCCCTCCGTCTGGATACCGGCATGGCGACGATCCCGCAACTCGGTTGACTTACGTGACCTTACGCCTTGTGCTGGATCAGTGACCAATGGTAACTGCACTCTAGAGGGGTGATCGCCGATGACTGGTTAGGCGACGCACGGCCCCGCCGGCCATCTGTCGTCCCAGCAACCCGTCATCCGATGCCTTTCCCGACCGCCAGGAGGACCGCGATGCGCGGCACCAAGTGGGCCTGAGCCCATCTCCGACCCCGACCGCCCCGACCGCCAGGAGGACCGCGATGCGCGGCACCAAGTGGGCCTGACCCATCCCCGATACTCGCCCCGATCGCCCGGTTAGGACCGTGACTGGTAGGCAACCAAAGGGCGCGGCGCCGAGATCGCCGCGGTGGTGGCGGCCATGCAGAAGCTGGCGGGGGACAAGCTGGTAGCGCCGATACCGAGCGACTGACGCCAACAACCCGCCGATGTTGAGCACACGTGTGTTTGACCTCGCGGGATACGCACGTGGGCTCAACATCAGCGCGCTGAGGAGGGGCGGTGCGGGCTGCGCTGGGGTGCTCGGGCGCGCTGAGGAGGGGCGGTGCGGGCTGCGAGGAGGCTGCTCGGGTGCGCTGGGAGATGCTCGCGCGGCGCTGAGGGAGGTGGTGCGGCCTGCGCTGAGGGGGCCGCGGGGCTGCGCCCGAGAGGCAGTCCGGGCGAGCGACGACCGCCGAGCGCGCCGCTGGCCACCGTCTGCGGTGTTACCGTGGTTGACGTGCGCCGGCCGGTGCATGGCCCCGGGCCCAACCATCAGTCGCCACGAGCGACCACCCGCCGCGAGGCGCCCTGACCGGTCGGCGTACAGCAAAGTTCCCGACCACGCCCAAGTGGGGACTAGGGCTCAGGCGACGCCGAGCACCTGGACCACGGTGCGGGCCGCCCGGCCACCCGCCCCCACCGCGATGTCGATCGCGGTTGGAACGTCGAGGTCGGCCAGCAGCGCATGCAGCACCGCCTGCTCCGGGCCGGCAGCTTCGCCGGGACGGCCAGCCGCGGCGTGCAGGTCCTCAAGACGCGCCTCCGCCGCCGCCAGCAGCTCCGGTGTGTAGTCCCACGGTTGCGACCACTGTCGGTTCAGTAGCAGCAGGCGGACGGCGGCTGCGCTGTGGTCGGTGAGCAGCGTGCGCACCAGCACCAGGTTGCCGACGGACTTCGCCATCTTCGTCCCGCCGACCTGCACGGTGCCGACGTGCATCCACGCCCGGGCGAACGGCGTCACGCCGGTCACCGCCTCGGCCAGGGCCGCCTCGTAGGCATGATGGGGGAAGCGCAGATCGGCACCGCCGGCGTGCAGGTCCAGCGCCGGTCCGTACGTCGACAGCGCCATCGCCGCGCACTCCGCGTGCCAGCCCGGTCGGCCGAGTCCCCACGGGCTCGGCCAGGCTGGCTCACCCGCTTCGGCCCGCTGCCACACGGCCACGTCGAGCGCATCGTGCTTGGCCGGGTTGTCCGGAGCGTCGCCGAACTCGGCCGCCAACGCCAGCGCCTCCGCCCGGTCCAGCCCGGCCCGGTTGGCCACACCGTCACCCCGGAAGAAGACACCGCCGTCCTGGATGTAGCCGGCACCGGCGTCCACCAGGGCCGCCGCGAGCGCCACTACCGGGCGGACGAAGTTGCGAGCTCGCGGCTCGTGCGTCGGCCGCCCCACGCCCAAGGCCGCCATGTCGTGCTCGAACCAGAACTGCTGCACTGCCGCGAAGGCGTCGTAATCAGCTCCGGCCCGCTGGGCCGCAGCGAACAGGTGGGCGTCCACGTCGGTCACGTTGCGGCAGACCTCGGTGTCGACGCCGAGCCGACGCAGCAGCCGGACGGCCACGTCCACCCAGACGAAGGTCGCCGCGTGCCCGAGGTGGGTCACGTCGTACGGCGTCACGCCACAGACGTAGACCCGAGCCCGGCCCACCAAGGGCAGCCGCCGACCGGCAATCTGCAGCGGGTGCGGTGGCTGGTCGGCGTCGATGGCCACGCTCAAACCGGTCGGGCTTGACCGAACTTGGTCAGTCGCCGTAGTCGCTGTAGCCGTCGATGAGGTGCTTGGTCTGCTCGGTGACTTCGGCGTTGTGCGCGTGCACCGACAGGTCGTGATGCGCCGGGTGCAGGGAAATCCCGTGCGTTGTGCACTCGCCCTCAAGGCAGCTACAGTCCTCGACCAGGTCACCGAGGTCTTGCGGCTCGATGTCCGACGGCATGTGGTGAATGGGGTCCATGGGAGCTCCTCGCAGTTGTCCGTCCAGTTTCGCCCACCGCCGAGCCGACAGCCAGGGGCTTTCGACCTGCCGGCCGGGCGCACCCGCTCGGTCGCCGTCAGTCTCCCAGAGTGGCCACCAAGACCGCCTTGATGGTGTGCATCCGGTTCTCCGCCTGGTCGAAGACGACGGACCGAGGGGACTCGAAGACCTCCTCGGTCACCTCCAGTCCATCCAACCCGTACTTGGTGAAGATCTGCCCGCCGACGGTGGTCTCGCGGTTGTGGAAGCTCGGCAGGCAGTGCATGAAGCGCACGTCCGGGTTCCCGGTGGCGGTCAGCACGCCGGCGTTGACCTGGTACGGCGACAGCAGCTCGATCCGGCGCGCCCAGGCCTGCATGGGCTCACCCATCGAGACCCAGACATCGGTGTGCACGAAGTCCGCGCCGCGCACGCCCTCCGCCACGTCCTCGGTCAGCGTCACGCGGGCACCGCTGCCCGCGGCGACGCCCCGGGCCTGCGCTACCAGCTCATCGGCCGGCCAGAGCTCCCGAGGCGCGCAGAGCCGCACGTCCATGCCCAGAATCGCCCCGGTGACCAGCAGCGAGTTGCCCATGTTGTTGCGGGCGTCACCGAGGAAGCAGTAGGCGATGTCGGTAAGCGGCTTGCGGCTGTGCTCGGTCATGGTCAGTACGTCGCAGAGCGTCTGGGTCGGGTGGAACTCGTTGGTCAGGCCGTTCCATACCGGCACCCCGGCGTACCGGCCGAGCTCCTCGACGGTGGACTGGGCGAAGCCGCGGTACTCGATCCCGTCGTACATCCGCCCGAGCACCCGGGCGGTGTCCTTCATCGACTCCTTGTGCCCGATCTGCGAGCCCTCCGGGCCGAGGTAGGTCACCCGGGCGCCTTGGTCGTAGGCGGCCACCTCGAACGCACACCGGGTCCGGGTGGAGGCCTTCTCAAAGATCAGCGCAATGCTCTTGCCGCGCAGCCGGGGCTGCTCGGTACCGGCGTACTTCGCGGCCTTTATGTCCCGGGACAACGCGAGCAGGAAGCGCAACTCCGCGGCGGTGAAGTCGAGCTCCTTGAGGTAGTTGCGGTTGCGCAGGTTGACGGCCACCGGTCTCCTCGATCAGTTCGCCCGGCCAACGACCGGCGAATGTGGTCCTCAGCTTGCCGGTCCAGGCGCGTGGTCCGGGTACCCACTGCCTCCCCCACCAGGTGCGCCGCGCGAGTATCGTCCCGGCCGGGCGTGATCGCCCGCCGCCGCACCCCTGGAGACGCCGTGACCATCGTCCGCCGGATCGCCCGCCCGTTGCTTGCCGCCGTCTTTGTCCAGGGGGGGATCGAGACGTTGCGCCACCCCGAGCCGCGGGTTGCCCGAGCGGAGAAGCTCGACTTGACGAACAACCGGTTGGCGACGGCGCTGAACTTGACCCAGGACGAGCAGGTCGTCCGCGCCAACGCGAGTGCGCAGGTGATCGGTGGCCTGGCGTTGGCCACAAATCGCATGCCCAGGCTGGCGGCCGTCGGGCTGGCGGCGAGCCTGGTGCCGACCACCGCGGCCGGTCACCGGTTCTGGGAGGAGTCGCACCCGGCATCCCGCAAGGCTCAGCAGCAGCACTTCGTCAAGAACCTAGCCATCCTCGGCGGTCTGCTGCTGGCCGCCGTGGACACCGAAGGCCAGGACTCGCTGCCGCGGCGGGCGCGCCGCAAGGCCAAGGCGGTCGCTCGGCAGACCGAGAAGGCGCAGCTGAAGGCAGAGCTCGTGGCCGAGCGGGTGCGCCGACGCGCCGAGTTGACCGCGGCTAAGGCCAAGGGCCGGGCCGCCACCAACGTGCAGCGGGTGAAGGGCTAGCCGGTGCGGGCGGTCACCGCGGTCGCCCGCAGCGCCAAGGCCAAGCAGTCTGCCGCCGCCAGGAGCTGACAGGCCGCTACTTGCGGCGAGACCTGCGAGCAGCGGCAAGCTCGAAAGCCCGGTCGGCGGCGGCGACCGGGTCCGCCAACGCCTCGACCGGGCCGGTGTCGGCACCCGGCGGTACCGGGTCCCAGGTGTGCACGCCGACCACCGGCACGCCGGCGCGCACCGCCAGGGCGATCTCGGACAAGGTTCCCCAGCCGCCGCCGATGGCCACCACCGCGTCGGCGCTGCGGATCACCAGCACGTTGCGGGCCTCGCCCAGACCGGTTGGGACGACGATGTCCACCCACGGGTTGGCCGCCGCCCGCGCCAGCCCGGGCAACAGCCCCAGCGTCGTCCCGCCCGCCGACCGAGCGCCCTGGCAGGCAGCGGCCATCACGCCGCCCAGTCCGCCGCAGACGACCAGCGCGCCGCGGCCCGCGAGCGCGCGCCCGACGGCGTACGCCGTCTGCGCCAGCTCTCCGTCCGCCGGGACGTCGCCGACGCCGATCACCCCGATGTACGGCGTCAGAGCGCGCCCGGCGGACATGAGCGAAGAGCGTAGGCGGGGTTAGACGTCAAGCTTGTAGCCCAGCCCGCGGACCGTGACCAGGTGCTGCGGGTTGGCCGGATCCGGTTCCACCTTGGCCCGCAGTCGCTTGACGTGGACGTCGAGCGTCTTGGTGTCGCCGACGTAGTCGGCGCCCCAGACCCGGTCGATCAGCTGCCCGCGGGTGAGCACCCGACCGGCGTTGCGCAGCAGCAGTTCCAGCAGCTCGAACTCCTTCAACGGCAGGCTGACGGGCCGGCCGTCCACGGCGACGGTGTGCCGCTCGACGTCCATCCGCACCGGCCCGGCCTCCAGGGTCGCCGGCAGCAGGTCGTCGGCGTCCCCGTGTCGACGCAGTACGGCGCGGATGCGGGCCACCAGCTCGCGGGAGGAGAACGGCTTGGTGACGTAGTCGTCGGCTCCCAGCTCCAGCCCGACGACCTTGTCGATCTCCGAGTCCTTCGCCGTCAGCATGATCACCGGGACGCTGGAGCGGTGCCGGAGCTCGCGGCAGACCTCGGTGCCGGGCAGCCCGGGCAGCATGAGATCGAGCAGTACCAGGTCCGCGCCGTTGCGGTCGAACTCGATCAGCGCGTCCGGGCCGGTGGCGGCTATCGCGGTGTCGAAGCCCTCCTTGCGCAGCATGTAGGTCAACGCGTCGGAGAAGGACTCCTCGTCCTCGACCACGAGCACCCGAGTCACGTCCGGACCTCCTCGATGGCGCTGCTCGCTGGGGTGGCGGTGCCGGCGGCAACGGGCCGGGCGGTCGGGGCCGCAGCCAGCGCCGGCAGCCGAAGGGTGAAGGTCGAGCCCGACCCTTCGACGCTCCACACCTGCACGCTGCCGCCGTGGTTGGTGGCGACGTGCTTGACGATGGCCAGGCCGAGACCCGTGCCGCCGGTGGCCCGCGAGCGCGCCGGGTCGGCCCGGTAGAACCGATCGAACACGCGCTCCAGGTCGCTCTCCGCGATCCCGATGCCCTCGTCGGTAATCGCAATCTCGACTGTGTCACCGTGCCGGCGCACGCCCACCGTGACCCGGGTGAGCGGTGGGCTGTAGGCGATGGCATTGTCGATCAGATTGCCCAACGCGGTCACCAGCTGGCTCTCGCTGCCGAGGACCGAGCAGCCGGTGTCTCCCCCGGTGACCACCTCAATCTGGCCGGCGGCGGCGGCGAGCCCGGTCCGGTCGACGGCCTCCCGGACCACCCGGTCCACCGCCACCGATCGCGGCTCCGGCAGCGGGTCGGCGCCCTGCAGCCGGGACAGGTCGATCAGCTCCTGCACCAGCCGGCCGAGGCGGTCGGCCTCGTGGCGCATTCGCCCGGCGAAGCGGCGCACTGCCGCCGGCTCGTCGCAGGCATCGGAGATCGCCTCCGCGAGCAGGGACAGCGCGCCCACCGGGGTCTTGAGCTCATGGCTGACGTTGGCGACGAAGTCCCGGCGGGCGGCCTCTACCCGGCCCGCCTCGGTGATGTCCTCGACCAGGACGAGCACCTCCCCGCCGCGCGGCAGTCGGGTCAACCGGACCTTGACCGCCGCGGGTTCCCGGCTGATGCGCTCCCTAGGCAGGTCGAGTTCGACCTCGCGCGGCCGGCCGTCCCGGCGGACCGCCCCGACGTCGCGCCGCAACGGCGCGACCGTGATCCGGCCGGCGCGAACCATGCCCATGGCATGTGCGGTGGGGTTGGCCAGCAACACCTCCGCGGAGGGATCGACGACTACCGCGCCGATGTGCAGGCTGTCGACGACGGTCAGCGCCAGCATCGCCTGGCGGGCAACGGGGTCCATCGAACCGTGCGGTTCGGGGACGTCCGGACCGGCGCGGGGCCAGCGGCTGCGCCAAGACCGGGCCAGCCACGCCAGGGCCACGAGCAGTCCGCCAGCGAGCAGACCGGCGATGCCGGCGACCACCGGGTTCACGCTTGCGATGGTAGGCGCGTGCGCTGTCCGGCTCACCCCAGCGGCCGGCGTACTGGCGCCGGTCGTCAGGAGTTCACCCGCAGTACGCCGGGTGGTTGCCGATCTGGCCGGGTGGCGCTTTTCGCCGGGCTAGGCTGATCTCAGCCGGAGGGAGGCCCGAACCGATGCGGCAGGCGTACCACGATGAGCTCAACGCGATCAGTGCGGCGCTCGTCGACATGACCAACCTGGTCGGCTCAGCGATGAACCGCGCGACCACGGCGCTGCTCGACGGCGACCTGGCGTTGGCGGAGAGTGTGATCAGCCATGACGAGGCGATCGACCAGCTCTACCGGGAGATCGAGGAGCGATCGCTGGAGCTGCTCGCGCGCCAACAGCCAGTCGCGGGTGACCTGCGCGTTTTGATCACCGGGCTGCGGATGGTGGCGGACCTGGAGCGGATGGGTGACCTGGCGGTGCACGTCGCCAAGGTCGCGCGTCGGCGCTACCCGCAGTCCGCCATCCCGGCCGAGCTGCGGGCCACGATGCTGGAGATGGGGCAGGTCGCCCAGCGCATCGTCACCAAGGCCGGCAGTGTCATCGCCAGTCGCGACCTGGACATGGCGGCTGAGCTGGAGAAGGACGACGACGTCATGGACAGCCTGCATCGCCAGGTGTTTGCGGAACTGCTCGACGGCGAGTGGCAGCATGGCATGGAGTGCGCCATCGACGTCACCCTCGTCGGCCGCTATTTCGAGCGCTTCGCCGACCATGCGGTGTCGGTAACGCGGCGGGTCGTGTTCATCGTGACCGGTCAGCGGCTGGAGCCGGCCACCGCGTCCGCCGTGTCGTCCGCCTGAGGCGCGTCGGCAGCGCCGCTTGCGGCGAGGGCGCCACGACCGCAGATGCTCAACCGGGGTAGCGTGCACGATGAAGACGAAGGGCGGCTGACCGGCGACGACATCGTCGTCGCGGTGATGACGGGGATTGGTGGTGATCGCCTGGACTCCGCTGTTGGTCGCAACCGCGGTGTCGACGTGCAGCCGTTCCCGTCCAGCCGCCGCTTAACGACGGCTGCGGTCCGGGCTGGCCGCCGGATCGTGCCGATGCACGGTCTTCTTGAGGTGGACGTCACCGAGGCTCGCGGGCTGCTCGGCGCGCACGAGCCGCCGCTGTCGCTCACGGCGTTCGTTATCGCGTCGGTCGCCCGCGCAGCGGCAGCGCATCCGGAGGTGCACGCCTACCGGGACTGGCGCGGCCGACTGGTGCGGCACCGCCATGTCGACGTTCAGACCCTCATCGAGGTGCCCACCGCGCAAGGACCTTTCGGGCTGGTGCACGTGGTTCGAGACGCGGACCTGCGCGGCGTCCCCGAGATCAGCAACGAGCTTCGCGCGGTCAAGGCAGACGTCGACGCCACTGGGACCGGGCGCATGTTGCGCCGGTTCGGCCCGGTCGCCGGCCACGTCCCCGGTCTGTTCCGGGCGATGTACGCAGTGATGGGCCGCTCGACGCGCGTGCATCTCGCCATGGGCACGGTCCAGGTGACCGCGGTTGGGATGTTCGCAGCCGGTGGAGGATTCGCAATAGCTCCGCCCACGCTGGCGTCGCTCGTCGTCGTGGTGGGCGGACTGAGCCAACGCCCCCTCGTTGTCGACGGCCACATCGTCATCCGCGATGTACTCGACGTCACCGTCACGATCGACCACAACGTCGTGGACGGTGCCCCCGCCACCCGGTTCGGTGCTGATTTGCGCCGCCTCATGCGGGCAGCTGTGGCCCTCTCGCCCACAGGGCGAGCCGACGAATCCTGAGCTCGGCGCGGTCGGAAGGCTGGCGTCCCGTCATTCCGCTCAGGTAAAGCGCGGGCGTCAGCCGAAGCGGCCGGTGATGTAGTCCTCGGTGCGCTTCTGGGACGGGTTGGTGAAGAGCCGCTGGGTGTCGTCGACCTCGATCAGGCGACCCGGTTCCCCGGCGCTCTCGATCGTGAAGAACGCCGTCACGTCGCTGACCCGAGACGCCTGCTGCATGTTATGGGTCACGATCACGATGGTGAACCGGTCCTTGAGCTCCATCATCAGGTCCTCGATCGCCAGCGTGGAGATCGGGTCCAGCGCGGAGCACGGCTCGTCCATCAGTAGCACCTGCGGTTCCACCGCGATCGCGCGGGCGATGCAGAGCCGTTGTTGCTGGCCGCCGGACAGCCCGGCGCCGGCCCGGTCGAGCCGCCCCGACACCTCGGTCCACAGGTTCGCCGCCCGCAGCGACCGCTCCACGGCTTCGTCCAGCGTGCTCTTCCGTCGTACGCCGTTGAGCTTCAGCCCCGCGGCCACGTTGTCGTATATCGACATCGTGGGGAACGGGTTGGGGAGCTGGAACACCATGCCGATGCTGCGCCGGACGTTCACCGGGTCGACGCCAGGGGCGTAGATGTCCTCGTCGTCGAGCAGCACCTGGCCGGTCACCCGGGCGCCCGGGATGACCTCGTGCATGCGGTTCAGCGCCCGCAGATAGGTCGACTTGCCGCACCCCGACGGGCCGATCAGCGCGGTGATGGTCTTCGGCTCGATCGTGAGTGAGACGTCGGCGACCGCCAGGGTGGATCTGTAGTAGGCACACAGGTCCACGGTCTCGATGCGCTTGGCCATTGGACGGACCTACCTCCGGGCGAGGGTGTTGCGGCGAGTGAGCATCCGCGCAGCAACGTAGAGCAGGACGACAATGGTGATCAGTGTCAGCGCCCCGGCCCAGGCGCGGGCGATAGCGACGTCGTACGCCGATCCCGCCTGCTGGAAGACCAGCAGCGGCAGGGCGCTCTGGCCGCCGCGGAGCGGGTTGAGGTGGAGGAAATCGTTGCCGAAGGCGGTGAGCAGCAGCGGAGCCGTCTCCCCGGTCACCCGGGCGACGGCCAGCATGACGCCGGTCGTGATGCCGGTGGAGGCGGTCGGCAGGACGATGGACAGGATCGTGCGCCAACGCGGCACCCCGAGCGCGTAGCTGGCCTCCCGCAGACTGCCGGGTACCAGTTTGATCATTTCTTCGGACGACCGGACGACCACCGGCAGCATCAGGATCGACAGCGACAGCGCCGCGGCCAGCCCGGAGAACCCACGGTGCAGCTCCAGCACCCAGAACGCGAAAACGAACAGCCCGGCGACGATGGACGGGATGCCGGTCATGACGTCGACGAAGAACCGGATGGCGGTAGCCAGCCGCCCGTGGCCGTACTCGGTGATGTAGATGGCGACGAGCAGCCCGAGCGGGACGGACAGCAGGCTGGCGATGAGCACCTGCTCGAGCGTGCCGATGATGCCGTGGTAGACGCCGCCACCGGCGTCCAGCGGGCCGACACCGGCCATGGAGTGGGTGAGGAAGCTCAAGCTCAGCCGGGCCGCTCCGCGGTAGACGGTGTAGCCGATGACGCCCACCAGCGGCGTCAGCGCTGCGAGCAGGCATGCGGTGGCCGCCGTCGTGGCCAGCCGGTCGACCGCGCGGCGGCGCCCTTCCACCCGCCAGGACAGAGCCGTGCCGGCGACGACGGCCAGCATCAGGCTGACCAGGACGAACTCGGCAGTGCCGGCCAGCGGGGTGACGACGAACACCAGCGCGGTGCCGCCGACGGCGGCCAGCATCGCGGCCAGCATCGGCAGCCGGCCGACGTGTGCGGCGGTCAGCCGGGACGAGTGCGCAGCCGCCGGCTGACCGCCGGACGCCGGTGGGTCCGGGGTGGGCGTCGGGGCGGTTAGCGTCATACCGCGGCGCTCCGCTCCATCGCGCCGCTGCGGTAGATGACCGCACGCGCCGCGAGGTTGACGATGAGGGTGATGGCGAACAGGACCAGACCGCTGGCGATCAGCGCCTCTCGGCCGGTGTTACCGGACTCGCCGAACTTCGTGGCGATGTTCGCGGCGATGCTGTTGCCGCCCGGGGTGAGCACCCGCCAGTTGACGTCGAACGAGGCCGCGAGCACCAGCGCCACCGCGATCGTCTCGCCGAGCGCGCGCCCCAGACCCAGCATCACGGCGCTGATCAGCCCTGGTCGGCTCGGGGGCAGCACAGCGGTCCTGATCATCTCCCACCGGGTGGCCCCCAGCGCCAGCGCTGCCTCCCGGTTTGTGGTCGGCACCTGGGCCAGAACCTCGCGGGAGATCGCGGAGATGATCGGCAAGATCATCACGGCCAACACTACGGCGGCCGCGAAGATCGACCGGCTGGCGACCGAGGTGCGGTTGTCTGGGTCGGCGAACAGCGGTATCCAGCCGAATGTGCGGGCGAGGAAGCTCTGCACCGGGACCAGGTGCGGGATGAGGAAGTACAGCCCCCACAGCCCATAGATCACCGACGGCACGGCCGCCAGCATGTCGGTGACGTAGCCCAGCACCGTGGCGATCCGCCGCGGCGCGTAGTCCGTGGTGTAGAGGGCCACGCCGATCGCGATCGGTACGGCGATGACGAGCGCCAACGCGCTGGACAGCAGCGTGCCAAAGGCCAGCGCAGCGATGCCGAACACCGACGGGGAGGCATCGGGCAGCCACTCCCGAGTGGTCAGGAAGCCCTTGGTGTCCGCGCGAAGTGCCGGGAGCGCCTTGACGATCAGGAAGATCGCGATGGCGGCCAGCACGATCAGGGTGAACACGCCGGCGGCCAGGGTCAGCCCGCGAAAGACGCGGTCCCCGCGCCGCACCGCCGCCCGCCGCGGGGATGTCGGTTCCCGCGGCGGGCTGGTGAGGGCCGTCATGCCGGGATGGTGCGAGAGCTCGCCATACCGTGTCCTCGGGTGGTGACCCACCGATCGTTAGTGACTGAGATCATCCGATCGCGGTGATCGCGGCCTTGTTCTTGTCCGCGATCGCGGTCGGTAGCGGGGCGAAGCCGAGGCTGTCCGCCACGGCCTGTCCGCCGGTGACCGCGTACGTCAGGTAGCTCTTGAGCAGCGGGGTGTTCTTGCCACCCTTGCCGCAGCCGATGACATAGGTGACCGTGGAGATCGGGTAGCCGCTGGACACGCCGTAGTTGACGGTGCCCTTGACGTCGGTGGCGCTCCCGGTGACCGTGAAGGACTCCAGCGCCTTGCTGACGTTGGCCGCGTTCAGCTCGGCGTACTGCCCGCTGGCGTTGCGCACCTTGGCCACCGACAGGCTGTTGGCCTTGGCGAAGGACACCTCGGAGTACGCGATGCCGCCGTCGGTCTGCTTGACCCCGGCGGTTACGCCCTCGGAGCCCTTGGCACCCTGCCCGCCCGGCCAGTTGATCTCCTTACCGGAGCCCAGGGTCCAGGCGCCCTTGGCCTGGGAGTCGAGGAACTCCGACACCACCTGCGTGGTCCCCGAGCCGTCGGAGCGGTGGAAGGCGGTCACCGGCGTGGCCGGCAGCTTGGCGTTCGGGTTGTCGGCCTTGATCCCCGGTGCGTCCCAGGTCTTGATCGTGCCGGCGAAGATACCCGCCACGGTTGCCGGCGAGAGCTGCAGGTCCTTGACGCCGGCCAGGTTGTACTCCAGGGCGACCCCGCCGGCAGTGATCGGGATGTGCACGGCCGGCCCGGCGGCGCAGCGGGCGTCGGCCTTGGTCTGCTCGTCGGGCTTGAGGGCGACGTCGGAGCCGGCGAAGTCAACCGTGCCCGAGGTGAACTGCTGGACGCCTGCTCCGGAGCCGACGCTCTGGTAGTTGATCTGCGTACCGGCGCACTTGGCGCTGTAGTCCTTGACCCATTGCTGCTGGATAGGGGCTTGGAACGACGAGCCGGCACCGGTCAGGGCGCCGGACGCACAGGCCACCTGCGCGGCCGGGCTGGCACTGGTGCCGCCACTGGTGCCGCTGCTGGTCGTACCGGCGTTGTTGTCGCTGCCACAGGCGGCCAGGGCCACCGTGCCGACGACGATCAGGCCGGCGACGCCGCCGGTCCGCTTGACCTTCACAGGCGTTGCATCCTCTCCTTGACTCCCCGGTCGGCGCTTCGGGCGCCGCTGTTGGACGCGACCGTAGGCAAGCAAGGTGTCTCGACGGGTCCCCCTGAGTGAACGGCGGGTGAACCGCGGCGGGCGGCCGGTCAGGCGGCGAGCAGTGCGGACACGACGTATTCGGCGATCGCCAGCGACGATGTGGCCGCGGGCGATGGCGCGTTGCGGACGTGCAGCACCCGGCCCCGATGGTTCAGCACGAAGTCATCGGCCAGCTCGCCGGCCCGACTCACCGCCTGCGCGCGCACTCCCGCCGCCGCCGGTACGACGTCCGCGGGCCGCAGGGCCGGCACGTACCGCTGGGCCTGCCGGACGAAGGCCCGCTTGCTCAACGAGTGCCCGTACTCCACCAGGCCGGTCCGCCAGTGCTGTCTCGCCATCCGGCGAAAGCCTGGCCAGGCGACGGCGTCGCGCACATCGCGCAGGCGGACGTCGCGGCGACGGTACCCCTCCCGGGCCAGCGCCAGCACAGCATTCGGTCCGACCAGCACCTCCCCGTCGTACCGGCGGGTGAGGTGGATGCCCAGGAACGGGTAACGCGGGTCCGGCACCGGATAGATCAGCCCTCGGACCAGGTGGCGTGCCTCCGGCCGCAGCCGGTGGTACTCGCCCCGGAACGGCACGATGCGCGGGTCCGGGTCGTCGCCGAACAACTCGGCCACCCGGTCGGCGTACAACCCCGCGCACACCACCAGCTGGTCGACGGCGATCTCCCCGGCCGTGGTCGCCACCGTCACACCGTCGGGTCGCTCAGCCGCGCCTACCACCTCGACGCCGGTGCGCACTTTGCCCCCGGCCGCCATCACGTCGGCGGCAAAGGAGCGCGCCACCGCGCTGAAGTCGACGATCGCGGTGTGCGGCGAGTGCAGCGCCGCCACGCCGACCGCGTGCGGCTCGAGCTCGGAGATCTCGGCCCCGTCCACGGTGCGCACGCCCGGTACGCCGTTGGCGGCCGCCCGCCGAGAGATCTCCGTCAACCGGTCCCGCTCGGAGTCCATGAGCGCCACCACGAGCTTGCCGCACTCGTCGTAGGTCAGCCCCCGGTCGAGGCAGTAGGCCTGCATCTGGGCGCGACCGGCGGTGCACAACCGGGCCTTCAGTGACCCGGGCGGGTAGTAGACGCCGGCGTGCACAACGCCGCTGTTGTGGCCGGTCTGGTGGGAGCCGACCACGTCCTCCTTCTCCAGCACGGTGACCGTCGACCCGGGAAGCTGTTCCAGCAGGCGGCGGGCGACCGCCAACCCAACGATCCCTCCGCCCACCACCCCGATGCGCGTGTCGACCATGGTGGCGAGTCTGCCGCATAGGGTCGAACGATGAGCCGCCGTGTGCACCGTCCCCCAGCTGATAGCCGGTTCGACGACGCTTTGGAGATCATTGTGCGCGGCTACCTCACCTCGGGCTTGGATCTGAGGTGTCTTGGCACAACGATCACGGGGTTGGACCGGCGCAGGGTGGGCCGGAGCAGGGGCAGGGGCAGGGTGGCCCTGGCGGTCGGGCGATGAGCCATCCCCCGGGCGGCCGACTCGCCCGAGGTGTCTCGATAGAGGAGCGCGGGCCGCTCACCGGCGATCAAGTCCGGGACGTGCTTCGGCTGGTGGACGCGGTGACCGACACCGACGGCGTCCGGCCGTTGTCCGAGCACGTGATGCTGCATTTGCGTTACGGCGGCGACACTCCGGCGCGCAACTTCCTGGTCCGCGAAGACGGTCAACTCGTGGGCTACGCCCACCTCGACACCACGGACGTGGTCGAGGGAGCCAGCGCCGAGGTCGCGGTGCACCCCGCCGCCCGCAACGCCGGCGTCGGCAGCCGGCTGGTCGACGCCGTCCTCCGGGCGAGCCCGGACGGTCGGCTGCGGCTGTGGGCGCACGGCCAGCACCCGGCCGCTGCCGCGCTGGCCGCCCGGATGGGGTTTCGCCGGTCTCGGGTGCTGTGGCAGATGCGGCGGTCGCTGTTCGCCGCGCTGGACCGACCGGTGTTGCCGGCCGGGGTGAGCGTGCGCACCTTCCGGGTCGGCGAGGACGAGGTCCGCTGGCTCGAGGTCAACCGCCGGGCCTTCGCCAACCACCCGGACCAGGGCCGCTGGACGATGGCGGAGGTGCGGACGCGGGAGCGGGAGCCCTGGTTCGACCCGGCCGGGTTCTTTCTCGCCGAGCGGACCGGGACCTTGGTCGGCTTCCACTGGACCAAGGTGCACGGAGCCGGCGCCGGCAGCCATGGTCACGAGCCCATCGGCGAAGTGTACGTCGTGGGGGTGGACCCGGCCGAGCAGGGGCATGGGCTCGGACCGGCGCTGGTTCTCATCGGCTTGCGGCACCTGCGCGCCGTCGGACTGGGGCAGGCCATGCTCTATGTGGAGGAGTCCAACACCGCCGCCATCGGTGTCTACCAGCGGCTCGGCTTTACCCGGTGGGACACCGATACCTGCTTTCGCCCTTTCGCCTCGGCTAATTGAATGGCTGACTCAAGGGACCAACGGCTCTAACGGCCCGGGTCGTCCTGCGAGATGATCACTGTGGCGATCGGCTCCGGAGCGATTTCCGGCGCCGTTCCGCTGACCGGAAGGAGTTGCGATGACCAGTTCCGCTGCTGCGGTGTCCCGCATCGACGGACCGAGCGCGCGCGCTGAACGGCCCATCGTGGTCGGGATTGACGGCTCCCCCGGCTCGGTTGCCGCGTTGCGGTGGGCGGCCAGCGAGGCCCGGGCGCACGGCCGGCCGCTGACCGCGGTGGTGGCGTACGACGTCCCGGCGTACTACGGCTATCCGCTGGCCCCGGTGCCCGAGCTCGACGACGCGCAGCGCGTGGGCGGCGAAGCCTGTTTGGACAAGGCGTTGGCCGACGTGTACGGCGACAAGCGCCCACCGGAGGTTCGGCGGGAGGTTCAGCAGGGCAACCCGGCCCGGGTGCTGATTGACATCGCCGAGGACGCCAGCCTGCTGGTGGTCGGTGCCCGGGGGCACGGCCACTTCCTGCTCGGCTCGGTCAGTGACCGCTGCATGCACCATGCCGCCTGCCCGGTCGTGGTGGTCCGCGGCTGACTACCCGGGCGGGTGGTCGCGGGTGACTACCCGGGCTAGGGGGTCCGACCCGGCGACGGTCGTGGCGGCAGCGGCTCGGCTGCCGCACCGTCGCGAGCGGTCGGCACGCTGTCGGCGACGGCGTCCTCGGCCGCTTCGTCCTCCGCCACGGGCAACGGCGTGATCGGCGGTACGACGAACTTGTATCCGACGTGGCGGACCGTGCCGATGAGCGCTTCGTGCTCGGCCCCGAGCTTCGCGCGCAGCCGGCGCACGTGCACGTCGACCGTCCGTGTGCCGCCGTAGTAGTCATAGCCCCAGACCTCCTGCAGCAGCTGGGCGCGGGAGAACACTCGGCCCGGGTGCTGGGCCAGGTACTTGAGCAGCTCGAACTCCTTGAAGGTCAAGTCGAGCGGAGTGCGGCGCAGCCGGCAGGTATAGGCGACCTCGTCGATGCTAAGATCGCCGGCCCGAATCACGGACTTCTCGGCCGGTCTGCCGCCGCCGATGGGGCCGCCGGCCCGGGCGGTGACCAACCGCAGTCGTGCTTCGACCTCGGCCGGTCCGGCGGTGACGAGCAGGACGTCGTCGACGCCCCACTCGGCGGTCAGCCCGGCTAGCCCGCCTTCGGTGAGGATCGCCAGCAGTGGCACGTCTAGCCCCGTGGTGCGCAGCAACCGGCACAGCGACCGTGCCCCGACCAAGTCCCGGCGAGCGTCCACCAGGACGGCGTCCACCTTCGGGGCGTTCAGCAGGGCGGTGATGTCGAGCGCGGCGGTGCGCACGGAGTGCGAGAGCAGGCCGAGTGCCGGCAACACCTCGGTGGAGGGCTGGAGGGCGCCGGTCAGCAGCAGCAAAGTGCTCACGGTGGCGCTCCGTTCGGCGAGGAGACAGGCGGGCCCGATGGAATGATCGCATCTTGCGCGGATGCCTCGACCGGCGACGTCGTCCTTATCCCGCGGCAGGGCAGGATAGCCCACGTGTCTGCTCAGTCCCTCCCGTTCGACGCGCCGCCCGTGACCTTGGTGACCGCGGACGGCGAACGGCTATCTGCGCTGCACCTGGAGCAGCCGGACCAACGCCGGGAGATCGCCGTCGTGCTGGCTCACGGTTTCACCGGTTCGTGGCGCAAGCCGGCCGTCTGGGCGGTGGCGGCCGGACTGACGCCGTACGCCGGGGTGCTGGCGTTCGACTTCCGCGGCCACGGCAGCTCGACCGGCCGCAGCACGCTGGGCGACCGCGAGGTCCTTGACATCCACGCCGCCGTCGCGGCCGCCCGCGGCCTCGGGTACGCCCGGGTGGTCACCTGCGGATGGTCGATGGGTGGCTCGACGGCGCTGCGGCACGCGGCCCTGCGCGGCGGCGTCGACGCGGTGGTCAGCGTCAGCGCGCCGAGCCGCTGGTACGTCCGGGACACGGTGCCGATGCGCCGCCTGCACTGGTTGGTCGAGCACCGGCTCGGTCGGGCGGTCACCCGGACGATGCTGCGCACCCGAGTGGCGCGGAAGTGGAAGACGATGCCGGAGTCCCCGCTGGAGGTGGTCGGCCGAATCGCGCCCACGCCGCTGCTGATCATTCACGGCGACACCGACCCCTACTTCTCGACCGAACACCCGCTGGCGCTCGCTGCGGTCGCCGGACACCCGAGCGAGCTGTGGCTCGTGCCCGGCTTCGGGCATGCCGAGAACGCGGCCCCCACCGAGCTGCTCGACCGGCTGGGACGACACCTGCCGGAGCTGCTGGCTCGGGGTCCGGCCGCCGCCGGCGCCGGGCGCTAAGGAGACACCGGCGTGGCCGTGGGGACCATCCGCTACTGGGCGGCGGCGAAGGCGGCCGCCGGCACCGCCGAGGAGCCGGTCGACGGGCCGACGTTGGCCGCGGCGCTGGCGGCCGCTCGGGCCGCTCGACCGGACGACGGCCGGTTCGCCCGGGTGCTCGCCAGCTGTTCGTTCGTGGTCGATGGCGTACCGGTCGGCCGCCGAGACCACGGGACCGTCGAGCTCGCCGCCGGAGCCATCGTCGAAGTCTTGCCCCCGTTTGCGGGCGGATGACCCGCGGACCCGCTCTGGCCGCGGGTGCGGCCGCGGCCGTCGTGCTGGCCGGGGCCGCCGCCGCTGGTCGTTCGCTGCTGGTCGGGTGCGTGATCGCCACCCAACTTGGGCTGGCGGCGAGCTGGCTGCGGGCGGCGGCCATCCCGGCCCTCGGAGTGCCGCTGGCGATCACCGTGGCGGTCGCCGCCGCGGTTGACCTGCTCGGCCAAGCCGGCGGCGGCGACCGGCTGGAGCGGTTGGCAGGCGTCGTCGGGGTGGCGTTCCTCGGGATGCTGCTCGGGGAGTTGGTGCGCCGAGACCGCTCTCGGGTCACCGACTCCTTGGTCGCGACCGCGTCTGCGGTGGTCCTGGTCGTCATGCTGGCGAGCCCGCTGGCGCTGGCTCCGAGTAGCGGCGGCCGCGCCGTCGTGGGGGCGACGTTCGCGGCCGTGGCTGCGGCGCTCGCGGTAGCGGCGGTGGGAGCGGCGGTGGGGGCGGCGGTGGGTGGCCGGGCTGACAATAGGCTCGGCGCAGCGGCCACCTTGATCCTCGCCGTGGTCGCCGGCGGCGGCGTGGGGGCGGCGTACGGCTCGGTCAGTCAGCACGGCCCGCGGTGGGGGGTGGCCGTCGGACTGGCCGCCGCCCTGTTCGCGGCTGCCGGCTGGGCCCTGACCGCGGGGTCGACAGACCACAGCACAGCCCCCCGGGCTGCGGGAGCCCTCCGCCCGTCGGCACCGGTGATGGCGCTACTGCCGCTCGCCTTGGCGGCACCGGTCGGCTACGCCGCCGGCCGGCTGCTGGGCTGGTGAGCATGCGTCGTCTCCTGCTCGTCCTGGTCCTGCTTGCCGGGTGCGTGATCGGTGCGGATCGGGGAGCCGCCTGGCTGGCCGCCCGGTTGGTGGCCACCCGGGTGCAGTCGACCGAGCACCTCGCCCAGCGACCGCGGGTGTTGGTGCACGGCACGCCGTTTCTGCCGCAGGTCGTGCGCGGTCGGTACCAGGCGGTCGAGGTGTGGGCGCTGGACCTGCGTCCGGAGCCGCTGCCGGTAGCCGAGGTGGACGCGACCCTGACCGGCGTGCGCCTCCCGCTGGGCGACGTACTGCGGCGCTCGGTTAGCCAGGTCGACGCGGACAGCGTGCGGGCGCGGGTGATGCTGCGGTACGGCGACCTGAACACCTACCTTGCCGGCCGCAACCTGTCCGTCGCCGCGGCGGGGCCGAGCCTGCGGGTCACCGGCACCGCGCGGGTGCTCGGCCGCGACTTCTCCGCCGCCGCGGTCAGCGACGTTGCCGTCCGCGACGGCCAGGTGGTCGTCACCGCTCACCGGATCGAAACCGGCAACAGCCTCGCCGACGCCGCGTTGTCCGCGGCGGCGGATGCCCGGCGGCTCGACTTCACGGTACGACTGGGAAGCTTGCCATTCGGCCTGCGGCTGACCGACGTCCGGGTCCAACCGGATGGGTTGGTCCTGACCGCGGACGCTCGAGCCGTCGTCGTGAATACCGGCTGAGTACCGCCGAGGGGCGGGTAGGCTCGCGACCGTGTCGGGCAGCTACCTCACCAGGCGTCGCGCCGTGGACCTGTGCCGCGTACGCAGCTGCCTGTGTCGGCGTTTCTGACGCCGGCAACGACGCTCGCTAGCCGGTCCATGGCGTCTGCTCGGGTCCGTGCTGGCTGAGCAGACCACCGCCCACCGAGCGTTGCGTTGGCCGAACATCCCCACCCGCGCCTGTCTGCTCGTACCCGTCAGCGAGGAGTACTTATGATGAGCCGCACCGACGTCCTGGTCGAAACCGACTGGGCCGCCAACCACCTGCAGACCCCGGGCGTGGTCTTTGTCGAGGTCGACGAAGACGTCTCCGCCTACGACACCGGTCACATCCCCGGGGCCGTGCGGGTGGACTGGCGCGAGGACTTGCAGGATCCGGTACGGCGCGACTTCGTCGACCAAGCCGGCCTGGAGCAGCTGCTGAGCGAGAAGGGCATCAC
>Ga0097691_1000497_pt1 | contig 34027 bp, 27 predicted proteins | sample NGESurdeep072012_8_FD_72858 | JGI IMG/M metagenome (GOLD analysis project Ga0097691, IMG submission 72858) | Arctic peat soil microbial communities from Barrow, Alaska - NGEE Surface sample 210-1 deep-072012 | ecosystem: Environmental > Terrestrial > Soil > Wetlands > Peat ... | reverse complement strand
CCGGCGATCAGCGGCACCGCGGCGCGTAACGGCCCAAAGAAGCGGCCGATAAAAATTCCGGGCATGCCCCATTTCTTCATGAAGGCTTCGCCCTTCGGGATCAGATCGGGATGGCGCGACAGCGGCCACATGTGCGCGACCGAATGCTCGAGCTTGAGCCCGATCCAATAGGACAGCCAGTCGCCGCAGGCGGCGCCGAGGCTGCCGGCGATCCACACCGGCCAGAAACTGATGCCGCTCGGCCCGATCAGCGCGCCGATCGCGACCAGCGCCCCCCAGGCCGGGATCAGCAGCGAGATAAAGGCGAGCGATTCCCCGAAGGCGAGCGCGAACACGATCGGCGGCGCCCACGCCGCGTTGTCGCGCACGAAGGCGATGACCGGTGGGACGTAGGTATCGAGATCCATGCAGACTCAAGGCCGGGATTCGGATTGCCGTGTGTAGCCCGGCTGCGCAACGAAGGTCCACTGGCAACGCGGAAATCGGCTGGATGGGAGGGTTGACACCTAATGCCGAGGCGACGGAAGGTCATGCGCGCAACGAGAATAACGTCGGTCGGCGGTAGTGGGTCAGTTTGAAATGGGACAAAAATTCACAGGATAGGGTCGCCAAATATTGCAGCCTGCGACATAAAAAGACCGGTAATTTATGAAATTAGCCCCGGAATATATGACGCGCGATAGCGTTCAAAAAATAGCATTCATATAAAGTGGATCGTTATGCAGAACGCGATTTTCGATTGGCTAGTGACCGATTATTCGGTTTTTGGTCTGCCCATCCAACATTGGATGCTGGTAGTTATTTTTGTGTTTGCTGTCTTTCTTGTCTTTTCTAGTTTAGACCAGCGGATATCCCGCAAATAAAACAAGGGGGAGCGCCGAAGCAGTATTTCGACCCATCCGCCGACAAGCTCGAAAGGCTCGGCAAGGTCATCGGTGACATTATTTCGGCAATCGTTGTGGTCGGATTTTTGGCAAGCTTCGCTTATGGCTGGATGGCCCTCTGATCATGGAAACGCTCGGCCTATTGGGTGCTTCCGCCGCCTTCTTTGCCGTGGGCCTCGTGCTGGTGCTTTATGAATTGTCGCGAATTAAAGCAGGGCGCCCCATTTTGAGGGGCGGCGTTGCGGCGCAGAGTTATTATATCATCTATTTGGCGATGTTTGTTCTCGCCCTTGTTACCGCGCTCAAAGCGATTATTGGATAGCGAGAGGCCATCCATGAAGCTCCTGCTCGAAATTATTCTTCTCGTGGCGCTTCCATATGGAACTGCCTTCCTAATGGGAGCGCTTGCCGAACGATTGGGTGGAAAGACGTTATCCGGTTGGGCCGCGGTCGGCGGCCTTGCCCTGGGAATTTATTTTTTTCACAAATCGCTTGATATCATCATCGCATCCTAATCGCTGATTACTGCCGGTGCCTTCAACAAGGTAACCACCGTGTATCTAATGGCGATCAGGTGCAGCGTCTTGCCGCACTGCATGAAGCGCAAGGGCTGGTGGTCGTAGCCCTGGCGATCTTTCCGCAACTTGCCACCTTCCTGCCGAACCTTTAGCACCGCTTTCCCCAGCCGCCAGAACTTGTTGCTGGCGCCGGCCACGGTTCCGCCGCGGCTGTGGCATAGTGACTGGCAAGCGAATCGACTTAACCCCATCTCCGGGACGGCATGGCCAAATCCGCGACCAAGAAAAAAGCGTCGAAACAGCCCGACTTGTTCGATGCGTCGCCGCGGGCGGCAAAATCGGCCGCCCGCAAGCCCGCCGCCCGTGGCGCGGCGAAGGCCGCGGCGCGCACCAAGCCGACGCGCGAACGCAGCGCTGAGTCCGGCTACACCGCCAAGCATATCGAGGTGCTGGAGGGGCTTGAGCCGGTGCGCCGCCGGCCGGGCATGTATATCGGCGGCACCGACGAGAAGGCGCTGCATCATTTGTTCGCCGAGGTGATCGACAACTCCATGGACGAGGCGCTCGCCGGCCACGCCGACTGGATCGACGTGGAGATGGAGGCGAACGGCTTCGTCAGCGTCACGGATAATGGCCGCGGCATTCCGGTCGACCCGCACCCGAAATTCAAGAACAAGTCCGCGCTCGAAGTGATCATGTGCACGCTACACGCCGGCGGCAAATTCGATTCCAAGGTCTACGACACCTCGGGCGGCCTGCACGGCGTCGGCGTCTCGGTCGCCAACGCGTTGTCCGAGCGCATGGAGGTCGAGGTCGCGCGCGAGCAGCAGCTCTACCGGATGGCGTTCGAGCGCGGCAAGCCGAAGGGCAAGCTGGAAAAGGCCGGGCGCGCGCCTAACCGGCGCGGCACCAAGATTCGCTTCCGGCCCGATCCGCAAATATTCGGGCCGAAGGCCGCGTTCCAGGCCGAGCGCGTGTTCAAAATGGCGCGCTCCAAGGCTTACCTCTACGGCGGCGTCGAGATCCGCTGGCACTGCGACAAGGCGCTGCTCAAGGGCCTCGACGACGTGCCGGAAAAGGCCACCTTCCATTTTGCCGACGGGCTGAAAGATTATCTCGCCAGCAACCTCGCCGACGCCACGCTGGTGCATCCGGACATCTTCACCGGCAGCGCCGGCAAGACCGGCCGCCACGGCGCGGTCGAATGGGCGGTGGCCTGGACCGCCGATGCCGACGGCTTCCTGCAATCCTACTGCAACACGATCCCGACGCCGGACGGCGGCACCCACGAGTCCGGTCTGCGCACCGCCTTGCTGCGCGGCTTGAAGGATCACGCCGCGCGCGCCGGCCAGGAAAAACGCGCCGCGGCCATGACCAGCGAAGACGTCATGACCGGCGCCGGCTGCATGCTCTCGGTGTTCATCCGCGAGCCGGAATTCCAGGGCCAGACCAAGGATCGGCTCGCCACCGCGGCGGCGCAGAAGATCGTCGAACAGGCGATCAAGGACCCGTTCGATCATTGGCTGTCGGGCAACCCGCTGCAAGCCAACAAGCTCCTGGATTTCGTCATCGAGCGCGCCGAGGAGCGGTTGCGCCGCCGCCAGGAAAAGGACATTGCGCGCAAGACCGCAGTGCGCAAGCTGCGCCTGCCCGGCAAGCTTGCCGACTGCACCAATTCTGCCGCCGACGGCTCGGAAATTTTCATTGTCGAAGGCGATTCAGCCGGCGGGTCCGCCAAGCAGGCGCGCGACCGGCGCACGCAAGCAATCCTGCCGCTGCGCGGAAAAATTTTGAATGTCGCCTCCGCCGGCAAGGACAAGCTGGCGCAGAACGCGCAGTTGTCGGACCTTGTGCAGGCGCTCGGCTGCGGTACGGCTGCGCATTACAGCGACAAGGATTTGCGTTACGAGAAGGTCATCATCATGACCGACGCCGACGTCGACGGCGCGCATATCGCTTCGTTGCTGATCACCTTCTTCTACCGGCAGATGCCCAAGCTGATCGACGACGGCAAACTCTATCTGGCGGTGCCGCCGCTGTTCCGCCTGCAACACGGTGGCAAGATCGTCTATGCGCGCGACGACAAGCACAAAGAGCAGTTGTTGAAGAAGGAATTCAACGCCAATGCCAAGGTGGAGGTTTCCCGCTTCAAGGGCCTGGGCGAAATGATGGCGGCGCAATTGAAGGAAACCACCATGGACCCGTCCAAGCGCACGCTGCTGCGCGTGGTGCTGGCGGACAAGGAGCGCAAGCCGACCGCCAAGGCGGTCGAGCGGCTGATGGGCAACAAGGCCGAAGCGCGCTTCGACTTCATCCAGGAGAACGCCGAGTTCGCCAGCGCGGATTTGCTGGACGTCTAACGCCGCCCCGCCCTACTCGCACTTATTCAACACCGGCGTCTTGCTGCCGTGCGCGAGCGCGATGCCGTCCTTGACGCGCACCGCCCCGCCGTCCGGCTGGTTGAACAAAGTGCGCCGCGTGCCCTCGCGGACACGGAACACCAGATTCTGGCGTTCCTCGGTCTCGGTGCCGGGCTGGAAGATCACCGCCACCGCCAACTGCTCGGCGGAAAGGCGCTCCGCCGACACCATGCTGTAATGGTTGATCGTGTAATTGGGACCGAGATCGTGGCTCTCCGATACCAGCCCCGGGCTCGGCGTCGTGATGCTGACATGCGGATTGGCCGGCGAGGCCGGCTGCTGGCAATCGGCCGCCCAGATGCCGAACAGGCCGAACTGCTCGAATAACGCGTCGACCGGTGCGGTTTGGGCGGCGGCGGGCATAGCGGTCGCGGCCGCAAGCACCATGACCGCCGCGATCCGCATGACTTCGCCGCTCCATCGACTCAGGGAAAAAAGCCGATGCAACAATAGCAGCGTGCCGCGCGACGGCAATCGCCGCGCCACGGCAATCGCCTCACTACGCCGGCGTTGTGACGCTTTTATTGCGGAAAGGTCAGCTTCGCCGCCTTCACCACGTCGGCGTAAGTCTTGATGTCGGCATCGATACGCGTTTTGAACGCGTCGCCGGTCGGCCCGCCCGGCTTGACCGCCATTTTCTTCAAGCCCGCTTGCACGCCCGGGTCGGCGAGCGCGCGGGCAAGTTCCTTGGTCAGCTTGTCGACGATCGGCGCCGGAGTTCCGGCCGGCACGAAGAAGCCGCTCCACAATTGGGTGTCGACCTCCGGATAACCGGCCTCGGCCATGCTCGGCACATCGGGAAGCTCGGGCGAGCGCTCGGCGCCGGTGACCGCCAGCGCGCGCGACTTGCCGCCTTTCACCAGCGGAATCGCCGGCGGACCGTCGGAAATGGTGAACAAGCACTGTTCGCTGACCACGCACAGATTCGACTCGTTGCTGCCCTTGAATGGGATCGCCACGCCGGGCATGCCGGTCTTCAGCTTCAACGTTTCGCTGGCGATGGTGAAGGCCGGTGATGACGTGCCGTAATTCGACTTGTCGGGATTGGCCTTTGCCCAAGCCACCAGCTCCTTCACGTTCTTGACCGGATGATTCGCCGGCACCACCAGCACCAGCGGGAACGAGGCGATCATGTTGAGCGCGATGAAGCTCTTGGTCGGGTGGTAGGCGAGATTGGGATAAATGGCGGCGGCGATCGACATTTGTCCGGTGGCGCCGACCAGCACCGTGTAGCCGTCGGGCGGCTGATGCGCGGCGTATTCGGAGGAAATCCGCCCGCCGGCGCCCGGTTTGTTTTCGACGATGGCGGTGGCGCCGGTATTCTCCTGGAACTTGTTCACCACTAGACGCGCGAAGATATCGTTGCCGCCGCCGGCGGCAAAACCGACGATGACGCGGATGACGCGGTTGGGATAGGCGTCTTGCGCGCGCGCCTCGGCGGCGGCGGCTAAAACCAACGCCATCAACAGGCAAGCAAAGAGGCTGCGAATTCGCATCGTGATCCCTCCCATCCGCTCTCTGCCGGAACGGTCGGCCACAGTGTATACCGGCCGCTGGCATTCGGAAATGTCATTGCCATGATGTGATATCGTTGGCTGATCAACGACCCCGCCGGGCCAGGATGACCGCAGCTCCCGCAAATATTGCCAACAACCCGGGAGCCAGCACCGACCGCTTCGGCCATCCGCGCGCGCTGACTTATTTGTTCGCGACCGAGATGTGGGAGCGCTTCTCCTATTACGGGATGCGTGCGCTGCTCGTGCTCTACATGGTCAAATATCTGCTCGACCCGCAGCACGCCGGCCAAGTGTTGGGCCTAGGCCCATTCCGCAACGCGCTCGAATTCATGTTCGGCCCGCTGGCGCCGCAGCCGCTCGCCTCGCAGATCTACGGCTTCTATACCGGGCTGGTTTATCTGACGCCGATCTTCGGCGGATTGCTGGCCGACCGCGTGCTCGGGGCGCGCCGCACCGTCATCCTCGGCGCCGCGCTCATGGCAATCGGCCATTTCATGATGGCCTTCGAGCATCTGTTTCTGTTCGCGCTCGGCTTTCTCATTCTCGGCAACGGCGCCTTCAAGCCGAACATCTCGACCCAGGTCGGCCGGCTCTACGCGCCCGGCGACCGCCGCCGCGACCGCGCCTTCTCGATCTTCTATGTCGGCATCAATCTCGGCGCGTTCCTGGCGCCGCTGGTGTGCGGCACGCTCGGCGAGGAACTCGGCTGGCACTACGGCTTCGCCGCCGCCGGCGTCGGCATGACCAGTGGCCTCATTATTTATCTGCTCGCCACGCCGACATTGCCGAAGGACAGCTTCGCCAAACGTGAGACGGCGCCCGGGCCCATGAGCCGCGAGGCCTGGCTTTCGATCGGCGCCATCATGGCGCTGATGCTGCCGGTCAGCCTGTTTTGGGGAACCTACGAGCAGCAGGGCAACACCATCGCGCTGTGGGCGAGCGAATACACCGATCGTCACCTGTTCGGCGCGGAAATTCCGGTCACCTGGTTCCAGGCGTTCAATCCATTCATGATCTTCGCCTTCACGCCGTTCATCGTCGCACTCTGGCGCCGGCAGGGCGCGCGCGAGCCGTCCACGGTCGCCAAGATGGCGATCGGCTGCTTCCTCAACGCCGCGGCCTATCTCGTGATGGTTGCCGCCGCTTGGTACGCGGGCGGCGCGCAGGCCAGCTGGCTCTGGCTGTTAGGCTTTTTCGTCGTCATCACCGTCGGCGAGCTTTATGTATCGCCGGTCGGGCTTTCGCTGGTGACCAAGGTGGCGCCTTTGCATTTGCTGTCGATGATGATGGGCGTGTGGCTGTCGACCAATTTCATCGCCGGATTTCTCGCCGGCTATCTCGGTACCTTCTGGTCAAGCATGAGCAAGATCGATTTTTTCCTGATGCTGGCGGTCATTTCCGCTATGGCGGGTCTGATGATCGCGCTGCTCATCCGCCCGCTGCGCGCCGTGCTGAAGGATTAAATATTTTTCTTTCGCATGATCTTTTCCGAAAACCGGTTCCCACTTTTCGGGATTATGCGAGTGGCAACCCGACATATTGCTCGGCCAGCGACTTGGACGCGGCTTCCGATCCCACGATGTAGTCCAGTTCCGCCAGTTGCCGCCGGCGGTCGAAGGCGGTTTCGTGCGGAAAGCGATGCAAGATCTGCGTCATCCACCAGGAGAAGCGCTGCGCCTTCCATACCCGCTGCAGGCAGGTCGCCGAATAATTCACCAGCAGATTGTCGCGCTTGCTTTTATAGAATGCGTCGAGCGCGCGCGACAGGAACACCACGTCGGCAAACGCCAGATTCATGCCCTTGGCGCCGGTCGGCGGCACGATATGCGCGCTGTCGCCGGCCAGGAACAGGCGGCCGTGCTGCATCGGCTCGACCACGAAGCTGCGCATCGGCGTGATGCCCTTCTGCACCATCTTGCCTTCGGTGAGCTTGCGCGCGCCGCCCAGCCGCTTGTGCAGCTCGTCCCAGATGCGCGCATCGGGCCAAGCCTCGATCTCCTCGTCGTGATCGCATTGCAGATAGAGCCGCGCCAGCGACATCGAGCGCATGGTGTAGAGCGCGAAGCCGCGGTCGGTGTAGGAGTAGATCAATTCGTGATCCGGCGGCGGCGATTCCGACAAGATGCCGAGCCAGCCGAATGGATAGTCGCGCTCGAATACGCTGAGCACGCCATCGGGAAAGCTCGGCCGGCAGATGCCGTGGAAACCGTCGCAGCCGGCGATGAAATCGCATGCGATCTCCTGCGCCTGGCCTTCATGCGTGAACCGGATCTTCGGCTGCTTCGACGTCACCTCATGGATGCTGACGCCGTCCACTTCGAACAGCAGCGGGCCGCCGTCTTCGAGCCTACGCGCCACCAGATCCTTCACCACCTCCTGCTGGCCGTAGATGGTGACGCGCTTGTCGACCAGCGCCTTGAAATCAATCCGGTGCAGCTCGCCGTTGATGCCGATATTGATGCCCCAGTGCAGGATGCCTTCGCGCTGCATGCGCTCGCCGACGCCCACTTCGCTCAGCAGATCAGCGGCCCAATGCTCGATCAGCCCGGCGCGGATGCGGTTCTCGATGTAATCGCGGCTGCGATTCTCGATGATGATGGACTCGATGCCGGCGAGATGCAGCAGCCGCGCCAGCATCAGGCCGGCCGGCCCTGCTCCGATAATGCCGACCTGCGTGCGCATGCGTTGTCTCCCGGCGGACGATTGAACGTCCTATTAGAAGCAACGCCCACGCGACGCAAATGGACGATTGCCGGAAAGACTTGGATATTTCTCTTAACTCAGGTCGGGATGCCGTAACGCGGCACGCGCGCCTTGTATTGCCGGTAGGCGTCGCCGAATTTCGCCTCGAGATAGCGCTCCTCGCGCTTGACCACGCCGAAATGCAGCAGCAACACCGCCGGCACCAGCATCACCAGCATCCAGTCCGAAGCAAGTGCGATGCCTAGGCCGGCGACAATGAGCGCCAAGCCGACATACATCGGATTGCGCAGCCAGCCGAAAATGCCGCCGGTCACCAGCGCGCTGGATGGTTTCCAGGGCTCCACATGCGTACCGGCCGAGCGGAAGCCGCGCATGGCGGGAATCGCGAGCGCGCCGCCGGCCGCGATCAACATGGCGCCGATGATGATGCGCTCGGTTAACGACAATAGCACGCTCACCACATAGGCCGGCATTAGCCAATCGAGCGCGAGGCCAAGCACGACCGCCGCCAACGCAATGAGCGGCGGCGGCGCGATGACTCCGGCACTGTCACGAGCTTCGGTCATGGTCATGGCTCCGTTACAACGCGCAACTGGCCCGCTGGTTCAAGCGCCCAGCCATTCAGCGAGCGCCGCGTTCACCGCCTCCGGCTGCTCGAGGGTGGTGAGATGGCCGCTATCGGGGACGACGGTGAACTTGGCGCCGGCGATGCCAACGGCGATTTCCTTGTTGAGTTCCGGCGGCGTCGCCACGTCGCCGTCGCCGACCAGCACTAAGGTCGGGCAGCGGATCGACGCCAGCAAGGGCCGCGAATCCGGCCGCGACATGATCGCCATGAGCTGGCGCACGAAGGCCTCCGGCCCGGTTTCCATCACCATCTGACGCACGATCGTCGTGAGGCGCTCGTCGCGCTGATGCTTCGCATTCAGATAGCGCGGGATCGACAGATCCGGAATCTCTCCATAGCGGCCCGACTGCGCCATGGCGATTTGCGTGTTGCGCCCTGCGGTTTGCTCCGCCGTATCGGGGCGCGCCGAAGTGTCGAGCAACGCCAGCTTGGCAATCCGCTCGGGCGCCAGCCGCAGCATGGCGAAGGCGATGTAGCCGCCCATCGACAGACCGGCGAGCGCGAAACGCGGCGGCGCATCCTTGAGAATTCGCGCGGCGATCGCGGCCATATCGGCGTCACGCCGGTGATCGGCGACCGCCACCTGCCCGAACGGCCAGAGCGCGGCGATTTGCGGGCCATAAAGACGCGCCGTGCAGGTCAGGCCGGGCACCAGAACAAGCGGTAAAGATTGCACCATTGTGACACTCCAATAGTCGAAAAGATTAAGCGTTAACGCGACTTATTGCACGGCCGTAGCATTGACTTTCGCCCCTGCGCGCCTATGTTCCCGTCAAACGGCTTCGAACAAAGATTCGACCGTCCATTCCCGCGCATCGAAACCCGTTTTCAATTCCAGCGCGGGCGCCGGGCGGTCCCAACTAGAGGTTATTATAGGTTATATGTCTTTTTCTCATCTTGGCTTATCCGCCAAAGTTCTCGCCGCCATTGAATCGGCCGGCTACAAGACCCCCACCCCCATCCAAGAGCAAGCCATCCCGCACGTCCTTGCCCGCCGCGACGTGCTCGGCATCGCGCAGACCGGCACCGGCAAGACCGCCGCTTTCGTGTTGCCGATGCTCACCATGCTCGAGCAAGGCCGCGCGCGCGCGCGCATGCCGCGCACGCTCATCCTCGAGCCGACGCGCGAATTGGCCGCGCAGGTCGTCGAACATTTCGAGAAGTACGGCAAGAACCACAAGCTCAACGTCGCGCTTATCATCGGCGGCGTGTCGTTCGGCGATCAGGACGCCAAGCTCACCCGCGGCGTCGACGTGTTGATCGCCACCCCCGGTCGGCTGCTCGATCATTCCGAACGCGGCCGCCTGCTGCTCTCCGGCGTCGAATTGCTGGTCATCGACGAAGCCGACCGCATGCTCGACATGGGCTTCATCCCCGACATCGAGCGCATCGGCAAGCTGGTGCCGTTCACGCGCCAGACCTTGTTCTTCACGGCGACCATGCCGCCGGAAATCCAGCGCATCGCCGATACCTTCCTGCACAATCCGGTGCGGGTGGAAGTGTCCAAGCCCGCCACCGTCGTCACCACCATCACCCAGTTGCAGGTCGCCACCGGGCGCGATCCGGCCGACAAGCGCGAGACCTTGCGCCGATTGATCCGCTCGGCCGACAGCTTCAAGAACGCCATCGTGTTCTGCAATCGCAAGCGCGAGGTCGCGCAACTGCACCGCTCGCTGCTGCAGCACAAGTTCAACGCCGTCGCGCTGCACGGCGATCTCGATCAATCGGCGCGCACGGCGGCGCTCGATGCCTTCCGCAACGGCGAGGCGAAGCTCCTGATCGCATCCGATGTCGCCGCCCGCGGTCTCGATATCCCCGCCGTCAGCCACATCTTCAATTTCGACGTGCCGCATCATCCGGACGATTACGTCCACCGCATCGGCCGCACCGGCCGCGCCGGCCTCACCGGCACCGCCATCACCATCGTATCGCCGGCCGACAGCAAGGCCGTGACCGCGATCGAGCGGCTGATCGGCACCTCGATTCCCTGGATGGGCGAGCCGGCGCCGGCCGAGAGCCGCGAGACGCGCGAAAGCCGGCCGCGCGAGGGCGAGCGCAGCCATCGCGGCGGCCGTAACCGCGGCCACAGCCGCGAGCGCCAACCGCAATCCCGCCCAAACCAGGAGCCGGCGCGCGCCAGCGAACAGCATCCGCGGCTTCAGCCGCAGCACTTACACCAGCCGCAGCGCCCGCAGCCCCAGCCGCAGCGATCCCAGCCCCAGCCGCAACCCCAGCACGCTGAGGAATCCGACGGCAGCCACCTGCCCGCCTTCCTGTTGCGCCCGGTGTCGCTTAAGGCCTGATAACGGCTCTTTATCGGAACCGGAAAGCCGCTCCCGCAACGAAATATTGCGGCGCAACCGGTTCCAAATTTACCGCTGATTCACCTCCCGCGCCTACCGTCCCCAAGGGACGCGACGCGGCCAATCGGGCCGCGCGCGTGCGGATTTGCGGGTAGAAAACCCGCATTCGGGGGGGTGCGATGGCCGAGGCGGCTGACGAACACGAACGCACGATGGCGTTCGCGGAGATCGCGCTCGGCCAGATCAAGGCGTTGCGCCAGGCAGCTACGCCGCGCAATTTCGAGATTTGGTACGCCTACGCCACCGGCTATCACCCCTCGCTCAATCAGAAGATCAACGAGACGCTCAAGAACAGCGGTGTCCTCGCCGAAAACAATCTTGAGAATATCTACGCGACCTATCTGTCGCCGACGCGGCTGACCGAGCGGATCGACGAAGTCGGCAGCCAGGTCAAGGGCGAGATCGAGCAGGTGATGTCGATGATCGACAGCGCCGCCGGTTCCGCCAACAGCTACACCGAGAGCCTGGCCGGCATGTCGGAAAAGATCGGTCAGTCGAAGGACCGCGAAGGCCTGCGCACCATCGTCGAAAGCCTGGTGCACACCGCCAAGGAGATGGAAGTCTCCAACATCAAGCTGGAAGAGCGGCTTACCGCATCGAAGCGGGAAATCCTCGACCTGCATGCCAACCTCGAGGCGGTGCGCAGCGAAAGCCTGACCGACCCGCTGACCCAGCTCGCCAACCGCAAGTTCTTCGACACCACGCTCGAAAGCGCCATCGCCGAAGCGCGCGCCAAGAACGAAGCGCTATCGCTGATGCTGACCGACATCGACCATTTCAAGAATTTCAACGACAATTTCGGCCACCTCACCGGCGACCAGGTGCTTCGCCTGGTCGCGATGTCGATGAAGCAGAACGTGAAGGGCCAGGACACCACCGCCCGCTACGGCGGCGAGGAATTCGCCATCATCCTGCCGAACACGGTGCTGCGCTCGGCGATCACGGTGGCCGATCACATCCGCCGCGCGGTGATGACCAAGGAACTGATGAAGCGCTCGACCGGCGAGCATCTCGGCCGCGTGACGGTCTCGATCGGGGTTGCGACCTTGCACAAGGCCGACACCTTGCAGTCGCTGATCGAGCGCACCGACGGTTGCCTCTATGCCGCCAAGCGCCACGGCCGCAACCGCGTGATGTGCGAGACCGACCCGGAAGTCACCGCCGGCGGCACCGCGATGCAGGTCGCGTAGAAGTTATTCCGCCGCGCCCTTGGCCGGCGAGAGCTGCACGGATTCGCCGCAGCCGCAGGCGCCGGTCTGGTTCGGATTGTTGAAGACGAACTGCGCCGACAGCTTGTCGGCCTTGTAGTCCATCTCGGTGCCGAGCAAAAACAGCACCGCCTTCGGATCGACCAGGATCTTGACGCCCTTGTCCTCGACCACCTCGTCGGAAGGCTTCACCGCGTCGGCATATTCCATGGTGTATTCCATGCCGGCGCAGCCGCCGTTCTTGACGCCGACGCGCACGCCGGCGACCGGCCGATCGGCGCGCGCCATCACGTCCTTGATGCGCAGCGCGGCGGCGTCGGTGAGCCGCATTACCTGGGGTCGGGGTCGTGCAGTGGCCAAGTTGCTCATATTGGCAGTCCTCATCGATCTCTATCTGTAGTTTCAGTCCCGCGAACTAAAGGTCATTTTGCTTGCGCATGATCTTATCCGAAAACCGGTTCCCACTTTTCGGGATCATGCGCGTCACCACATATTGAGCACGAGTCGGGCCTCGTCCGACATCCGGCTCGGATCCCAGGGCGGGTCCCACACCACCTCGACCTTGGCGTCCTTCACGCCCGCCACGCTGGCGACCGCATTCTCCACCATAATGGGGAGTTCCTGCGCCGACGGGCAATTGGGCGAGGTGAGCGACATATCGATCTTGACCGAACGGTCGTCGCCGATATCGATCTTGTAAATCAACCCAATCTCGTAGATATCGGCCGGAATTTCCGGGTCGTAGACGGTCTTCAAGCCGGCGATGATGTCGTCGGTGAGCCGGCTGATCTCATCTTGCGACAGGGCGGAGGAGCCGGTCACGGTGGCGTTTTCCGGCGGCTTTTCCGCCGCAGCGGCAGTATCGGTCATAGTGTCGGTCTTGGGGGTTTCGTCGGTCATGCGAAGAATTCCTGCGCCTTGACCAAGGAGGCGGCCAGCACGTCCACCTCGTCCTTGGTATTGTACATCGCAAACGAAGCGCGGCACGTGGCGGTGAGGCCAAAGCGTGCCAGCAACGGCATCACGCAATGGGTGCCGGCGCGTACCGCCACGCCGGCGCGGTCGATGATGGTGGCGACGTCGTGCGGATGCGCGCCCTTGATCTCGAAGGACACGATCGGGCCCTTGTCCGGCGCCTGGCCGATGATGCGCAGCGAATTGATCGCGCCGAGCCGCTCCTGCGCGTAGTTGACCAGCGCGCCCTCGTGGCCGCGGATGCGCGATTTGCCGACGGAATTGACGTAGTCGATCGCGGCGGCCAGCCCGATCGCCTGCACGATCGCCGGCGTGCCGGCCTCGAAGCGGTACGGCGGTGCGCCATAGGTAATGCGATCCTGCGACACTTCCTGGATCATCTCGCCGCCGCCGTTGAACGGCGGCATGGCAGCGAGCAGGTCGTATTTGCCGTACAGCACGCCGATCCCGGTCGGGCCGTACAGCTTGTGGCCGGTCATGACGTAGAAGTCGCAATCGAGGTCGCGCACGTCGACGTCGAGATGCACGGCGCCTTGCGCGCCGTCGACCAGCACCGGAATGCCGCGCGCATGGGCGAGCTTCACCACCTCTTTCACCGGCACCACGGTGCCGAGCGCGTTCGACATCTGCGTGATGGCGACCAGTTTGGTGCGCGGGCCGAGCAGCTTCTCAAATTCGTCGATCAGGAAGTTGCCCTCATCGTCGACCGGCGCCCACTTGATCACGGCGCCTTGGCGCTCGCGCAGGAAATGCCAGGGCACGATATTGGAATGGTGCTCCATGATCGAGAGCACGATCTCGTCGCCCGCTTTGATGCGCTCGCGCCCGAACGTATAGGCCACCAGATTGATCGCCTCGGTGGCGTTGCGGGTGAAAATGATCTCTTCCGGGCGCCCGGCGTTGATGAATGCGCGCACGGTCTCGCGCGCGCCCTCATAGGCTTCCGTCGCTTCGTTCGCCAGATAATGCAGCCCGCGATGCACGTTGGCGTATTGCTCGGTAGCGGCCTTGTACATGCGGTCCAGCACCGCTTTCGGCTTCTGCGCCGAGGCCGCGTTGTCGAGATAGACCAGCGGCTTGCCATAGACCTGCAGCGCCAGCGCGGGAAAATCCGCGCGGATTTTGGCGACGTCGTAGGAACCGTTGCTCACTGCCGGATGCAGCGTCATGACCGGCTCCCCAGCCACTTGAGCGCGGCGAACATCAGCGCGTGGCGGATGCCCTCGTGCGCGATCTCTTCGATGGTCTCGTCGATAAAGGCCTGGATCAGCAGGGCCTCGGCTTCCGTGGCCGGTATGCCGCGCGACATCAAATAGAACTTCAAACCGGGATCGAGCGCGCCGGCAGTGGCGCCGTGGCCACAGACCACGTCGTCGGCGAAGATTTCCAGCTCCGGCTTGTTGTCGGCTTCCGCCTCGTCCGACAGCAGCAGCGCGCGCGTCATCATCTTGCCGTCGGTCTTCTGCGCGTGCGGCTCGACGATGATCTTGCCCTGGAAGATGCCGTGGCTTTCGCCGTCGAGCACCGACTTGAACCGCTCGCGGCTTATACAGCCGCCGGCCGCATGATTGATCACCAGCGTGTTGTCCACGTGCTGGCGGCCCTTGAGCAGGCTGGCGCCGTCGATCATGCCTTCGCTGCCTTCGCCGCCAAAGCGTACGAAGGTCTGATTGCGCACCACGGCGCCGCCGATGGTGAAGGCAAAATCCTTGTAGTTGGCCTTCGCCCCGACTGTGACGCCGAGCGTGGAGACGCGCAAGGCCGCGCCGCCGTCGCAGCCGATCTTGATGTGATCGACGCGGGCATCGTCGCCGATCGTCAATTCGAGCGCCGAATTGACCTGATAATCGATCCCCTCCGGACCGGAGAAGCTCTCGATCAGCGTCACCTGCGCGCCCGGCTCCACGATCACGACGCAACGCGGATACATCGCGGCGGCGGCATCGCCGGAAAACACATGCGCGATATGGATCGGCTTGGCCGAAGCCGCGCCGCGCTTGACGCGCAGCGCCACCCCGCCGCCCATGAAGGCGGTGTTGAGCCAGTAGGCGGGGTCGTTGCTGCCGGGCACCTGTCCCATCCGGTAGTCCGGATTTTCGGCCAGGAACTTGAACAATTCGACGATGGTGATACTCGGATCGGACGCGCCGATATTGCTCCACGCCGGTTCATAGCGGCCGTTGACGATGGCGACGCAGTCCGCCTCGACGCCGGTCAGGATCGGCGCGATGCCGCCTTTCGGCTTCGCGCCGGCTGGTCCCGCCAGCGGCTTGGCCTCGCGCATCAGCGCGCGCAGATCAGTGTATTTCCACTCCTCGACGCGCCGGTGCGGCAGACCTTTCGCGTCGAAACGCTTGAACGCGTCCTCGCGCAAGGCGGCGACCGCGCCCTTGCCGGGCAGCGTGGCGCGCGCCGCCGTAAAGGCTGCGCTCAGCGCCTGCTCGGTCGCGGTCTTCGTGGTGCGTACTTCCACGTTCATCAGGCCGCCTCGTCCGCGAACTGCGCATAACCGGTGGCTTCAAGCTCGAGCGCCAGTTCCTTGCCGCCCGATTTCACCACTTTGCCCTTGGCCATCACGTGCACCACGTCGGGCACGATGTAATTGAGCAGCCGCTGGTAATGCGTGATGACGATCATCGAGCGCTCCGGCGAGCGCAGCCGGTTGACGCCATCGGAAACGATCTTGAGCGCGTCGATATCGAGGCCGGAATCGGTCTCGTCGAGCACCGCCAGGCGCGGCTCCAGCACCGCCATTTGCAGGATCTCGTTGCGCTTCTTCTCGCCGCCGGAGAAGCCGACATTGACCGCCCGGCGCAGCATCTCCTGGTCGATGCCGAGCTGCTTGGAGGTCTCGCGCACCCGCTTCATGAAGTCCGGGGTGGAGAATTCGGGCTCGCCGCGATGCTTGCGCTGCGCGTTGAGCGCGGTGCGCAGAAACGTCATGGTGGCGACGCCCGGCACTTCCACCGGATACTGGAACGCCAGGAATAGGCCCTTGGCGGCGCGTTCGTCCGGCGCCATCCCAAGGATGCTCTCGCCGTCGAGCAGCACGTCGCCTTCGGTGACGTGGTAATTGTCCTTGCCGGCCAGCACATAAGCGAGCGTGGACTTGCCCGAGCCGTTCGGGCCCATGATGGCCGCGACCTGGCCCTTTTCGATGGTCAGCGTCAGGCCGTTGAGGATTTTCTTGTCCTCGACCTCGACATGCAGATTTTTGACTTCAAGCAGTGACATTTCCAATTCCCTTAAAACTCAACCGACGCTGCCTTCGAGCGAGATTGAAATAAGCTTCTGCGCCTCGACCGCGAATTCCATCGGCAACTGTTGCAGCACGTCCTTGACGAAACCGTTGACCACGAGCGCGGTCGCCTCTTCCGCCGACATGCCGCGCTGCCGGCAGTAGAACAGCATGTCCTCGGAGATTTTCGAGGTGGTGGCCTCGTGCTCGAACACCGCGGAGGAATTCTTCGCTTCGATATAGGGCACGGTGTGCGCGCCGCATTGATCGCCGATCAACAGCGAGTCGCAATTGGTGAAGTTGCGCGCGCCCGTCGCCTTGCGGTGCGCCGAGACCAGCCCGCGATAGGTGTTGTCGGATTTGCCGGCCGCGATGCCCTTGGAGATGATGCGGCTGGTGGTGTTCTTGCCGAGATGCAGCATCTTGGTGCCGCTGTCGACCTGCTGGCGGCCGTTGGAGATGGCGATCGAATAGAACTCGCCGCGCGAATGGTCGCCGCGCAGGATGCAGCTCGGATATTTCCAGGTGATGGCCGAGCCGGTCTCGACCTGGGTCCAGGAAATCTTCGAGCGCGCGCCGCGGCAGTCGCCGCGCTTGGTGACGAAGTTGAAGATGCCGCCTTTGCCGTCGGCGTCGCCCGGATACCAGTTCTGCACCGTCGAATACTTGATCTCCGCGTCGTCGAGCGCGACCAACTCGACCACTGCGGCGTGCAACTGGTTCTCGTCGCGCATCGGGGCCGTACAACCTTCCAGGTAGCTCACGTAAGCGCCCTTGTCGGCGATGATCAGCGTGCGCTCGAACTGGCCGGTGTTCGCCTCGTTGATGCGGAAATAAGTCGACAATTCCATCGGGCAGCGCACGCCGGCCGGCACGTAGACGAACGAGCCGTCGGAGAACACCGCAGAATTGAGCGTCGCAAAGAAGTTGTCGGTGACCGGAACAACCGAACCGAGATATTTCTTCACCAGGTCTGGATGTTCGCGGATCGCTTCCGACATCGGCATGAAGATCACGCCGGCCTTTTTCAGCTCTTCCTTGAAGGTGGTGGCGACTGACACCGAGTCGAACACCGCGTCCACCGCCACCCGCCGCTCACCCTCGGGGCGCACGACGCCGGCGAGGATTTCCTGTTCGCGCAGAGGAATGCCAAGCTTCGCGTAGGTCTTGAGAATTTCCGGATCGACCTCGTCGAGCGAGGCCAGCGCGTTTTTCTTCGGCGCCGAATAATAATAGGCGTTCTGATAATCGATCTTCGGATAGTTGACGCGCGCCCAGGACGGCTCGCGCATGGTCAGCCAGCGCTTATAGGCTTCCAGCCGCCAGGCCAGCATCCATTCCGGCTCGTTCTTCTTGGCCGAGATGAAGCGAACGGTGTCTTCCGAAAGCCCCTTGGGGGCCTTCTCGGATTCGATATCGGTGACGAACCCATACTTGTATTGATCAACGTCGATGCGTCGGACTTGCTCGACGGTCTCTTGTACGGCCGGCATTCTTCCCTCCGCTCACGGTTTCAAGGACCGCGGGTTGGATTTGTCGGTTATGGTCGGTTCGCTTATCGCGTTGCGATCATTCCTTGTGGTGGCGATTCTTTGCGCATGATCTTTTCCGAAAACCGGTTCCCACTTTTCGGGATCATGCGCTAGGCGGCCAAGCCTGCATTCATATGCCTCTTACGTAAGGACGAAACGACTTTAGTCAAAGCATTGAGCAGATTTTCGATATCGCTTTCGCTGGTGCTCCAGCCCAGGCTGACGCGCACCGCGCCCTGCGCCAGCGAAGGTTCCACTCCCATGGCCGCCAGCACGTGCGAGGCCTGCACCTTGCCGGACGAGCAGGCGGATCCGGAAGATACGGCTATACCATTGAGATCAAAGGAGATTATTGCTGTTTCCGCCTTCATGCCGGGGACCGCGAACAGCGTTGTATTGGGCAGCCGCGGCGCGCTTTCCCCGAAAATCAGGACCTCCGGCAATATTGCCTTGATGCCCGCTTCTAGGCGGTCGCGTGAGCCAGCCATGCGTGTGGCGTCCGCCTGATTTGCGGACACCGCAGCTGCGGCGCCAAAGCCGGCAATGGCGGCGACATTCTCGGTTCCGGCACGCAAGCCACGCTCCTGGCCGCCGCCCTTGATCAGCGGCTCGCCGATGTGGATATCGCCACGGCTTACCAGCGCGCCGGCGCCTTGCGGTCCGCCGAGCTTGTGGGCGGAAAGGCTCATGAGATCGGCGCCGAGTTCGCCGATCCGGCAAGCGACGCGGCCCGGGCCCTGCACCGCGTCCACGTGCAGCACGCCGTTGGCCGTGTGCACGATCGCCGCGATGTCCGCAATCGGCTGGATCACGCCGGTTTCGTTATTGGCGAGCATCACCGAAACAAACGGACGCTCGGCCCGAGCAATGGCACTTCTAAGAGCATGAAGATCGACCACGCCAGCGCCAGTCACCGGCAGTTCCTCGACCGCGTCGGCCGGAAAACGCCCGCCGCTGCGCACCGACGGATGCTCGATGGCCGAGACGAACAGCCGATCGCGCAACGACTTACGCCCGCCGATCTCGATCGCGGGGGTCAGCGCCAGCATGTTGGCTTCGGTGGCGCCGCTGGTGAACGTGACATTCTTGGCCTCGGCGCCGACGAGGCCTGCGACCTGCTCGCGCGCCGCCTCGACCAGACGGCGGGCGGCGCGCCCCTCGGCATGCACTGAGGACGCATTGCCGGTCAGGCCCAGCGTGGTGACCATGACGGCGCGCGCCTCCTGCCGCAGGGGCGCCGTGGCATTCCAGTCGAAATAGGCCCGCTCGCTCATGGATTTCGCCAGTATTGGGCTACCGTTATGGCTCTAGAGCCTGCAAAAAGCTTGCTTTTTGCCCTAGGGATCGTGTTAGAAGCCGCCATCACGCGGCAACTTATAGCCTGTGTTGCGGTCGTGAACAGCGGAATTCATATATTTAGAATGATTCTAAACTAGCGCCTGGTCCGCAAGTTCCGTCAGGCGTCGAGCAAAAAATCCAATGCCGCGGGTCAATCGCGGCAAGCCTGTTTCGAGGTCGACAGCAATGCCTGAAGTCATCTTCACCGGTCCGGCCGGACGGATCGAGGGCCGCTACCACCCGGCGCGGCAAAAGAACGCGCCGATCGCGATCGTCCTGCATCCGCACCCGCAATTCGGCGGGACGATGAACCACCCGATCATCTACCAGCTCTATTACGCCTTCGTGCACCGGGGCTTCTCGGCGCTGCGGTTCAATTTCCGCGGCGTCGGCCGCAGCCAGGGTAGTTTCGACCACGGCACCGGCGAATTGTCCGATGCCGCGGCCGCGCTCGATTGGGCGCAAACCATCAATCCGGAAGCCAAGAGCTGCTGGATCGCCGGCTTCTCATTCGGCGCCTGGATCGGCATGCAACTGCTGATGCGCCGGCCGGAGATCGAAGGCTTCATCTCGATCGTCCCGCCCGCCAACCTCTACGACTTCTCGTTCCTGGCGCCCTGCCCGTCTTCCGGCCTGATCATCCATGGCGACAAGGACGCGGTGGTGCCGCCCAAGGACGTCACCACTTTGGTCGACAAGCTCAAGACGCAAAAGGGCATCGTGATCGAGCAGAAGATGATCCCGGGCGCCAACCATTTCTTCGACGGCAAGGTGGAGCCGCTGCTCACCAATATCTGCGCCTATCTCGACAAGCGGCTCAAGACCGACCGCAAGCCGAGCGCGGCCTGACCGTCATGGCTTCGCGATAATTCCGCCCGGCAGCGGCCGCGCCACGCCGGTCGTGGCGGGAAATGTGAGTGGCAGTCCGCGCATACACCGGACCGCCAGATAAGCAAAGGCCTGCGCTTCGATCGATTGCGACGACCAGCCGACCGCGTCGGCGGTCTCCACCGTCGCCGGTTCCAGCCGCTCCGCCAGCATCCGCATCAGCGTCGGATTGCGCGCGCCCCCGCCCGCCACGATCCAGGCGCGCGGCGGCGCCGGCAAATGCGGCACGATACGCGCGACCGATGCCGCGGTCAGCGCCGACAGGGTCGCCGCGCCGTCGGCGACGGAAAAGTCCGGCAGCCCGATATTGGCGAATGCGAAGGCATTGCGGTCGAGCGATTTCGGATACGGCAGACCGAAGAAGCCATCTGCCAAAACGCGCGCGACGAAGGCCTCGTCGACGCGCCCCTTCGCCGCCTGGTCGCCGTCGCGATCGAGCGGCGCGCCGGTGCGCGCGCGCATGAAATCGTCGATCAGCGCATTGCCCGGGCCGGTATCGCAGGCGATCGGATCGCCGCCGTCGACAAAAGTGACGTTGGCGACGCCGCCCACATTGAGCACAGCGATCGGATGCGCCCGCTTGAGATCGCGCGCCAGCGCCTGATGGAACGCCGGCACCAGCGGCGCGCCCTGCCCGCCGGCCGCCACGTCGGCGGCGCGGAAATCATATGCAACGGGAATGCCGAGACGGCGCGCCAGCGCTTTGCCGTCGCCGATCTGAACGGTCAGCCGTTGCCCCGGCCGGTGCAGTACGGTCTGGCCATGGAAACCGATGATGGCCACATCCGATTTGTCGATATGCTCGGTGTCAAGAAAGGCCTCCACGGTCTCGGCGTGCACCCGGGTGACGAAGTCGTCGGCCTCGGCCAGCACGCCCGGGCGCGCGGCGCGGTCGGTCAATGCGACGCCTTGCGCAAGCGCCTGCCGCAGCAAGGCCTGCTCGTTGTCCGCATAGGGCCGGTAGCCGCTCGGGCCGAAATGGGCGATGCGCTCGCCATCGGTCTCGATCAGCGCCACATCGACGCCGTCGAGCGAGGTCCCGCTCATCAACCCAATGGCCCTAACCACCCCCACTCATTAACCCCATTTTGTTTGCGCCTGATCTTATCCGAAAACCGGTAGCCATCTCCGATCAAGTCGAGGACAAGCTTTTCGGGATCATGCGCGTTGAATCCGACGCCGGACCTGTTACACCACCCGCACCCAGGAAGCGACCCGCGCCAAAGAGTGCCGATCGATGAGCGCCTATAAATCCGACTTTCTTAATATTCTTGCCGAGCGCGGCTTCATCCACCAAGTGTCGGAGCCGGACGCACTGGACGCGCGCGCGAAGGCGGGCGCGGTCACCGGCTATATCGGCTTCGATTGCACGGCGGCCTCGCTGCATGTCGGCTCGCTGCTGCCGATCATGATGCTGTACTGGATGCAGCAGACCGGCCATAAGCCGATCGCGCTGATGGGCGGCGGCACCACAAGGGTGGGCGATCCGTCAGGCAAGGACGAGAGCCGGCGCATCCTGACCGACGAGATGATCGAGCAGAATCTCAAAGGCATTCGCGCGATCTTTTCGAAATTCCTGAAATTCGACGGCGCCGGCGGCAATGCCGTCATGGCCGACAATGCCGACTGGCTCAACAAGCTCAACTACATCGATTTCCTGCGCGACGTCGGCAAGCATTTCTCGGTCAATCGCATGCTCTCCTTCGACTCGGTGAAGCTGCGGCTCGACCGCCAGCAGGAACTCTCGTTCCTGGAATTCAACTACATGGTGTTGCAGGCCTATGACTTCGTCGAGCTGCACAAGCGAACCGGCTGCGTTTTGCAGATGGGCGGCTCCGATCAGTGGGGCAATATCGTCAACGGCATCGATCTCGGCCGCCGCATGTCGAACGCGCAATTGTTCGCGCTCACCTCGCCGCTGATCACCACCTCGTCCGGCGCCAAGATGGGTAAGACCGCCGCCGGCGCGGTCTGGCTCAACGCCGACCTGGTGAGCCCGTATGACTACTGGCAATACTGGCGCAACACCGAGGACGGCGACGTCGTACGCTTCCTCAAGCTGTTCACCGTGTTGCCGCTGGACGAGATCGGCCGGCTCGCCACGTTGAAAGGCCAAGACGTCAACGAGGCCAAGAAGGTGCTCGCCACCGAGGCAACCGCGCTGGTGCACGGCCGCGCGGCGGCCGACCAGGCCGTCAAAACCGCTCAAACGACATTCGAACAAGGCGGAATGGGTGAAGACTTGCCCACGCTCGAAGTCAAAATCGGTGATGGAATTTTAGCTGCCAATACAAAAATTGGTTTTACAAGTTCGAATAGTCAGGCGCGCCAGTTAGTAAAGGATGGAGCGATATATCTGGGCGACAAGAAAATTAGCGATCCAAACTACAAGTTTACTGCCGAAGATTTTGATCAGAATGGCCGCGCACTGCTTAGACTCGGAACGAAAAAGCACGGAATTCTCACGCGCGAGTCAGAATAAAACGCGCGTCAATATTTGACGTTCGCCGCGCGTTCAGCGCGACGGCGGTATGAAATTGCGATCGAAAGTGTCGGGCGACGGGATGAATTTGCGCAGCAGCCCGGGCGCGATCGCGGTCACCGGATTGACCGTGACGCGCGGCGCGCTCGGCGGGCCGACAGCCTCGTAGGTGATGCCGAGCAGGCCCTCGTTGCTACCGGCGCCGAGGAACAGCCCGACGATCGGGATCTGCCCGAACATGTTGTTGAGACCGTAGAACGGCACGAATGTTCCGCGCAGGCGCACGTCATCCTTAACGTAGTCGATCTGCCCTTCGATGGTCGCACCCACCACCGGACCGCGCACCACGCCATCGCGCACCGCCATGCGTCCGGGCACCCGCGTGAACTCGCAATGCATCTCGGAAAATTGCACGCCGCCGGACACCTGGCCGGGCGCGCCGGCGACCACGCGGTCTAACCCGGGTTCGCCGCGCACGACCAAATTGCGGATATACAGGGTGCCTTCTTGCGGCGGGTGTTCCGGTGTCGGTAGGTCCATCGCCACCCACATCTGCCCGCCTATCATGCGCGGGTACATGTCGGTGAACCGGAACAACGCACCGGCGTCGTCGGTCTCGAAATAGACGACCTGGTGATTGTCGCGGGCGCGCACACGCAGGTCGCCGTTGAGCGGGGTGTCGCTGCCGATCTTGGCGTTCATCGCGAAACTGCGAATGCGGCCGCCCCGGCGCGTTAGCTTGAGATCGAGGCCGCGCAGCGTTTCGCCGTTGTGGCCGACGACGGCGCCGAGCTTGACGTCGAGGTCGAGATCCGTCTGTTTTTCCTTGGACTTGTCCGGCGCCACGCCGGCGAGCGCGGATTTCACGAATTTGGTTCCGTCGAAGACGTCGCCGCGCAGCGCCACGCGCAGCACGCCGTCGCTGGCGCGGTCGGCCTTGAGCGTGACCTTGTCGCCGTCCGACATGCTGAACACCGAAAAATTCGCCGACACGATGTCGCTCGCGGCGTCGAGTTCGACCGAGCCCTTCACATTCGTGCCCGAACCCGTGATGGTGAGATCGTCGAAGCGCAGGGATTGTTTGGTCTTGACCAGCGTGTAGGTAGCGTGCGCCGGCTTGCCGGCCGCCTTCACCCACCCCGGCAGCAGGTTGTCGATCTTCACCGGCGTGAGATCGGCGTCCACGGTCATCGGCGGGTCCTCGTCGCCGCCGCCGGTCCGGGTGGCAACCTTGACCGGGATCGCGCCGGTGACGGTACCGCCGAGATCGATGCCGAGCCGGCGGCGCGCAACCTCGTCGATCATCGCCTGAAAATGCAAATCGGCGTCCGCGGCGCCCTTTTTCTTGCTCAGATCGATGGTGGCCGGCGTGCCGTTGATTTTGACGTCGCCGGTGATCTGGTAGCCGTCGGGGGACGCGGTCACCCGTAGCGCCGAGGCTTCGACCTTTTGTCCCATCAGCAATTTGTCGGCGGCGAAATTGGTCAGATCCGCGGTGACGGTATAGATCGCGCTATTTTTCGGAACGTTGCGGCCGACCAATAGATTGACGGTAACCTGGGCAGCGACCGTACCGCGGCTCGCCGCCGGATCGATAACGATCCCGACATTATCGCGTAGCCCTTCGCTGGCGAGCAGTGCGGCCGCCGCCGGCATCGCTCCGTCGATGCGGAAGCGGGTACGCGCCGGCGAAGGACTGAGGTGGGTATTCGGTATTTCAAAAACTCCGTTCGCAATATTGAGCTTGCGCCCCGGCGTCACCTCCACGGTGCCGCGGCCGAGGCTGACATTGGCGAAGCCGCCGGTGATGTGCGCCGTAAGATCGGCGTCGCGGATTGCCGGCAAAGTGTCGAGCGGACGCAGGGTCGTGCCGCTGGTCTCGATATCGACCGACAACCCTTCGTCGAGCATAGACGGACCATTGGCTTTGAAGTTCACCAGCGGCGCATTGCCGGCGACCACCACGCGCTCGACGATACCGCCGGAAATGTGGCTCTCGACCCATTCGCGCAATTGGACGGCGGTGAACACCGGCCACATGCGCTTGAGTACCGCCATCGGCATGCGCGTGGCGGCAACGCCGAACGCCAAATGCGGTTCGGCGCCGGAATAATCCAGGCTGCCGGTGAACGCGACCGCGACATTGTGCGAAGGCCGCGTATCGATGCGGCTAAAGTCGCCCTGTTCGAGATTGATGCGGCGGCGCACAGTGTCGATACGCGCGCGCACCGCCACCCTGTTGAGGGCAAAGCCCTCCTCGTCGGATTTCCCCACCGAGGCCAGAATGATCGGGTCGATCACTGGATCGCCGCGCGCCAGACTGAACAGCCAGACGCCGTTCTGGTCGGTGGGCAACTCCAGCGCGGCGCGCAGCGTGAACTGATTGCCGCCGGACTGGATCTGAAACGGAATGACCAAGGCACGCTGGCGCGCCTCCCAATTAAACCGGATGTCGGCGCGATCGATTTCCACACCAGGATTTTCGCTGTCGTGATCGACGATAGTGCCCGCATCGGCAAGCACCTGGCCCTGCAGCCGCTGCAGCGTGCCATCGGATGAGATTTCCGCGCGCACGCTTCCCGACAGCGGCAAGTCGACGTCAAGATTGCCTTCGTTGAGGCGCATGGCCAGAAGAATATCCTTGGACGAGACATGCCGCGCTTCGATGCCGACCGCGCGCACGCCATCGCCGAGCGGCCGCATCGCGGCGCTCAACACCCATGGCCGGTCGGGATCGTCCGACGCCAGACGAAAGATCACGCCGCCCTGGCGCGGCCGGGTTAGGCTCACATTGATCCGGCTGAACGTCCAATGCTTGCCGTTGCGCTGGTCGTCGACGATCAGATTGCCGTTCTTGAGACCAAGCTCGCGCAGATCGTGACCGTCGAGGCCGGTCGCGCCCAGGCCATCGATCCAGCTGAGGATGCCGGCGACGTCCTGCGAGCCGGCGCGTTGCGGTCCCTGCGGCAGTGAATCGGCCGGCTGGCCGGGATGCGCCGCAGGCAATGTCGGGGCCGCGGTGGCGATCGGCCGCTTGTTGGCGCCGGCGAACACGGTGACCCCGCCGTCGGTCTCGATCCGCACCGACAATTCGGCGCCGACCAGATTGAGGCTTGAAGCGTGCACGTTGCCGGTCAGCAGGCCCATACCGGAAATGCCCACTTCGGCTTTCGGCGCGGTCGCGACCACGATGCCGTCGGCGTCGCGCACGATGATGTCGCGCAAGCGTAAGGAAGTGCGGCCGTTCTCGTCGCGCTCGATCTGGGTGCCGCCGACCGATACGGTTTGTTTGCCGCCGAAATTCTTCTCGATCGCCGCTTTCAGCCACGGCGTCGCCACATCGAGTTCGATCGGGCCGCTCGAGAGACGCCACCACAGGCCGGCGATGGCGACCGCCACGACCGCGAAAGTGAGCGTCGCACCCCAGAACACCCGCCGCACCCATGGCCGGCGCACAAACGTGACCACGCCACGGCCTAGCGCGTTCCACTGCCGACGGCTGGAACCTTGCGCCGCATGATGACCATGCTGCGGATGCTGGCCCGCGCCCGGCGCGTGGCGGGCTGGATGCCTATGATCTTGTTCGCTCGGTGTCATGCCCTAATGGGCGCCCCTCGTCCGACGCATTGCGTGTATTCTGCCGCCGGCCGGGATTTCGTCCAGCGCGGCCCGTGGCACGTAACCGTGGAACCGCTTGCGGCCACCCGACGCAACTGGCAATTCCAACATTGACGGGTCGAAAACGACGAAAGGAAGGCATATGGGACGCGAACTTGACACGGGATCGCAAGCGCCCGCGTTCAGCTTGCAGCGTGACGGCGGAACGACGGTATCGTTGAAGGATTTCAAGGGCCGTAACCTCGTCCTCTATTTCTACCCCAAGGCTGACACCCCCGGCTGCACCAAGGAAGCCATCGCATTTTCGCACCTGCGCGCCGCCTTTGCCAAAGCCGGCACCGAGATTCTCGGCGTCTCGGCCGATCCGGTGCAGGCACAGGACAAATTCAAATCCAAGCACAAGCTCAAAATCGCGCTCGCCTCCGACGAGGCCAAGAAGATGCTGGAAGCTTATGGCGCTTGGGGTGAGAAATCGATGTACGGGCGCAAATACATGGGCGTCATCCGCAAGACTTTTCTGATCGACGGGAAAGGCCGCATCGTCCGCATTTGGCCGAAGGTGAGCGTTTCGGGACACGCCGAAGAGGTACTCGAGGCCGCAAAAGCTCTATAATTCCCCCACTTCTCCGCGCAAATGTACATGCGGACGTCGCGGATTTCCGCTTTTTTAACCATAAGCGATTGATATCGGCGGGCTGGTCCACCGGCTTTGGCCGCGGCCGAACTGGCGCGGAGCGTCGATGTCGCATTCGTCCCAATCGTATTATCCGACCGCCGATCACGCCGGCCGCACCGCGCAACCCCGCGCGCAATCGGCCGCCGCCGTGTCCCGCCACTTGCACCGCGCCCACGGCGACTACACGCTGGTGCACGGCGGACGCCAGGTCCGCCTCGGCCCGATCGCGTTCTGGATCGTGGTCGGCACGCTGGTGGTCATGGCGGTGTGGTCAGTCGCCACCGGAACCTATTTCGCATTCAGCGAGGCCGTGCTCACCCGCCTGATCGGCCGCCAGGCAGAAATGCAGTTTGCCTACGAGGACCGCATCGCCGAATTGCGCGCGCAGGTCGATCGCATCACCAGCCGGCAATTGCTCGACCAGGAACAATTCGAGCAGAAGCTCAGCGCGCTGTTGCAGCGGCAGGCGACGTTGGAGCAGCGCACCTCGGCGCTCGGCGGCGATGTTTCCACCACCGGCTCGATCCGGCCCGCGCGCAACGCGCTGCCGGCCGAAAAGCCGGTCAAGGCTTCCCCGATCAACGATACGGTGATTTTCTCGGCACCGCCCGACCGCGAGGCGCGGCTTGAATCGCGCGAAATGCCGGCGAGCATGACGCGCATCGCCAGCCGCGGCGACGCCGGCGGGCTCGACGGCATTCTCGGCCGAATGTCTACCGCGCTCGACAAGGTCGAGCACCGGCAGACCGCCGCGCTGACCGATCTGGAAGAGCGCGTCGACACAAGGGCGCGCCGCATGCGCAGCGTGCTCAGCGATCTCGGTGTCGATCCTGCCAAGACGCCGGCGGGCAACGGCCTGGGCGGGCCGTTCGTGCCGTTGAAGCCGCCGCGTACGGGCGCTAGCGCCTTCGAGCGCCAGCTCTACCGCATCAATGTCGCGCGCGCAGAGATCAACCAATATTCCTACACCCTGGTCGCCGTGCCGGTGCGCAAGCCGGTCGGCGGCGAGGTGGACATGAGTTCGCCGTTCGGCATGCGCCTCGACCCGTTCCTGGGCCGGCCCGCCGTCCATACTGGCATCGACCTGCGCGGCGAAACCGGCGAACCGGTGCACGCCACCGCCACCGGCAAAGTAAGCATCGCCGGCCGCGAAGGCGGCTATGGCAACATGGTCGAGGTCAACCACGGCAATGGCCTGGCCACCCGTTACGGCCATCTCTCGCAAATTGACGTGAAGGTCGGTCAAACGGTGCGCATCGGCGAGATCATCGGCAGGATCGGCTCGACCGGGCGATCGACCGGCCCGCATCTGCACTATGAGACCCGCATCAACGGCGAGGCGGTCGACCCGCAGAAATTCCTGCGCGCCGGCATCAGGCTCGGCGCGCTTTAACGTCTCCGCACGGGCAGTTGCCATCCGGCCTGCCGTATACGATGAATCATTGATACGAGTGTCTGAACGGGGGGCACCGCAGCATGCGGATTGGACCAAGCCATCCATGGCTCGGTGCGGCTGGGTTTCACCTCGCGCTACCGCTGCTCGAATTTTATTATCGCAAGCTGGCAATCCACCGGTCCGAAAGCCGCTTTACGCGTGAGCGCGTGCTCGCGATCAAGGACAAGATCGAACGCGGGCAGACCGTCTATCTTGCCGGCGTTTCGGCGCTCGGCATCCACAATTCCGGCGTTGCTCTGATCGAAGTCACGCGCAATGGGCCGCGCCTGCTCTTCAACAACGAGGAAGAGCGCTTTTCCGCTGTCAAACACACCAATAAATTTCCGCAAATGTCGATCGACGCGCTGCGGACCGCCATGGCGCGCATGGGCCTCGACATCAGGAACATCGACGCCTGGTTCACCTCCTGGGACTATGCCGCGCTCGGCGCGACGCTGATCCGCTCGCTGCTGGAGGAGTTGCCGGCCAATATCGGCATGATGAAGGGCGACCCGACCGGGCTGTTCAATCTGCGCGACTTCGACCGCGGCTCACGCGCGCCGCGTCATATCGCCCGCCAATTGGGCTTGAGCGAATGGGTTCCGCTGATCGGCACCCCGCACCACGATAATCACGCCTGGTTCTCGTTCGCGACCTCGCCGTTCGCCCATGATGCGACGCCGGTGATGGTGGCGGTGCTCGACGGACTCGGCGATATGGGCTCGGTATCACTTTATGTCTGCGAGGGCGGCCGCATGCGGCGGCTCTACAGCAACGACAGCGTGTTCGACTCGCTGGGCATCTTCTATTCGGTGATCTCATCGACCCAGGGTGGCTGGACCTGGCTGTCGAGCGAAGGCCGCTACATGGGCGCCACCGCCTATGGCAATGGCGATCGCAACACCAACCCCTATTACGCCGCGCTGAAGCCTATCCTCAGCCTGCAGCCGGAAGGCCGCATCGCCATCAACCGCGATCTCGCCAATTGGCAGCGCGACATTCTGCGCAAACCCTATACCCCCGAACTCATCCGCATTCTCGGGCAACCGCTCGCACCGGAGGACATGTGGAATCCGGACGCGGTACTGCGCATCGAAGACATCAAGCACAAGGAAAATACGCAAGAGCGGCTCGACAAGGCGGCGGCGACCCAGATGGTGTTCGAGGACGCACTGGTGCACGTCGTCGATCACTTTATCCGCACCACCGGCAGCGACCGGCTGGTGCTCACCGGCGGCATCGCGCTCAACGCGCTCGGCAACATGCGGCTGCTGGAGCATTTCGACGCAAGCTTCTACCGGCGCGAACTCAACCAGCAGACCCGGCTGCATCTATGGGTGCCGCCGACGCCAAACGACGCCGGCGTCACCATGGGCGCGGCCTATATGGGAGCCTATCTCGCCGGCTACGGCATCGGTGCCATGACCGAGCACGCGTTCTATTGCGGCACTCCGCCGGCGGAGGCCGATATTCGCGCCGCGCTCGACGCCAGTCCTGATGTCGAATGGATCGAGTTGATGTCTGCAAAAGACGCGCCGGCGCGCGCGCAGTTCGCCGACTTCATGGCCTATATGACGTCGCAGAACGCCATCTTCGCGCTCTACCAGGGCGCCGCCGAGACTGGCCCGCGCGCGCTCGGCCACCGCTCGATCCTCGCCAATCCGTGCAATCCGAACACCCGCGCCAACCTCAATGCGCAAGTGAAATACCGCGAAGCGATCCGCCCGCTGGCGCCGATGCTGACGCTGGAAGCCGCCAAGCAGTTTTTCGAATTATCGGAGGGCGCCAGCGACGCCGACTACAATGCCTACAATTACATGGTGCTCACGGCGCACGCCAAGCCGGAAGCCCGCACGCGCATTCCCTCGGTCGTGCATGCCGACGGCACCGGCCGCCTGCAGATCGTGCGCGAGAACACCGATCCCCTCACCTACGCTTATTTGAAAGCGCTCGGCCGCCGCATCGGCGTCGAGGTCGCGGTCAATACCTCATTCAATGTCGCAGGTCCGATCGCGCAGACGCCGGCGCAGGCGCTCGACACACTGCGCCGCTCCAAGGGTCTCGATGCCGTGTTGATGTTTTCGGATGAAGGCCCGGTGTTTGCCGCCCTGCATACCGGCACAGGCGGTGTTGGCGGGGGAAATCGCTTCCGCCAATGGCTAACCGAATGGCAGGCGGAAACAGGCAAGCGTCTACAGAACTAGCCGCTACTCCACATCCTCGACCTGCTCCGGCCCGCCGCCGAAGGCTTTTTGCGCAAGCGCGGCTTGCATGAATTCGTCGAGATCGCCGTCGAGCACGCCGCCGGTGTCGGAGGTGGATACGCCGGTGCGCAGGTCCTTCACCATCTGATAGGGCTGCAACACGTAGGAACGGATCTGGTGGCCCCAGCCGATATCGGTCTTGGCGGCTTGATCCAAGACCGCCTTGTCTTCGCGTTTCTTCATCTCGGCCTCGAACAGCTTGGCGCGCAACATGTCCCAGGCCATGGCGCGGTTGCGGTGCTGCGAGCGGTCCTGCTGGCACTTCACCACGATGTTGGTCGGGATATGCGTGAGGCGGACCGCCGACTCGGTCTTGTTGACGTGCTGGCCGCCGGCGCCGCTTGAGCGCATGACGTCGGTACGTACGTCGTTTTCATTAATGTCGATCTTGATGCGGTCGTCGACCACGGGAAACACCACGACGCTGGCAAACGAGGTGTGGCGGCGCGCATTGGCGTCGAATGGCGAGATGCGCACCAGCCGGTGCACGCCGTTCTCGCTTTTGAGCCAACCATAGGCGTTGTGGCCCTTGATCGTCACGGTCGCCGACTTGATGCCGGCGCCCTCGCCTTCGGTCTCCTCGAGCCATTCGACCTTGTAGCCGTGCTGCTCGGCCCAGCGCACATACATGCGCATCAGCATGCCAGCCCAGTCCTGGCTCTCGGTGCCGCCGGCGCCGGCATGGACCTCGAGATAGCAGTCGTTGGCGTCGGCCTCGCCGGAGAGCAGCGCTTCCAGCTCGCGTCGTGCCACCTCCGCCTTCAGGCGCTTGAGGGCCGATTCCGCCTCGGCGACGGTCTTGTCGTCTTTTTCGGCCTCACCCAGCTCGATCATGGTGAGCTGGTCGGCGAGCTCTTGCTCGGTGCGGCCGATGGCGTTGAGCCGGTCCTCCAGCGCGTCGCGCTCGCGCATCACGCGCTGGCCGCGCGCCTGGTCGCTCCAGAGACTGGGGTCCTCCGCCTCTTTGTTCAGCTCGGCGAGGCGGCGGGTCGCGGTGTCGACGTCAAAGATGCCTCCTCAGCAGCCGCAGCGACTGCTTGATTTCCTCGATGAGGCTCTGGGTTTCCGCGCGCATATTCAAGTCCATTGCCGCCGAGGCGGCGTTTCGATTCGATGTTGAAGGGGATTTAACGTCGCAATCGTGCCGGCGCAACTAGCGCATCAATACAGCCCGCCGGTGCCCGAGCGCACGGCACGATCGGCGTCGGGGCTGACCCGGAAGAAACCGGGCGGACCACGTCCTGGCGCTTGTTCTTGTTGCTGCTGATCATTGCCATAGCCAACCACGGAATAGTTGTCGGGCGGCGCGGTGCCCGGCTTGAACGCTTCCAGGATCGGCCGCTCGGTGCCCGGTCCCGCGCGCTGCCCGGTCTTCAGATCGACGCGGATGAGCTTGATGCCGGGCGGCACGCGGAACGGCACCGCCGGCTTGTCGGCGAGCGCGACTTTCAGGAAATCCTTCACGATCGGCGCCGACAGGTGGCCGCCGGTCGCACCGCGTCCGAGATGGCGCGGCTTGTCGTAGCCCATGTAGACGCCGACCACGATGTCCGGCGTGTAGCCGATGAACCAGGCGTCCTTTTCGTCATTGGTGGTGCCGGTCTTGCCCGCCACCGGCTTGCCGACCTCCTTTTGGAAGCCAGCGCCGGCTGCCGTGCCGCGCAGGACCACGCCTTCCATGATCGAGGTGATCTGATAGGCGGTCATCGGGTCGAGCACCTGCTCCCGCCGGTCGATCAGCGAGGGCTCCGGCTGGTTCCCCCATTTTTTGGCGTCGCAGCCAATGCATTCGCGCTCGTCATGGCGATAGACGGTGTGGCCGTAACGGTCCTGGATGCGGTCGATCAGCGTCGGCTTCACGCGCCGTCCGCCATTGTCGAACATGGCGTAAGCGGTAACCATGCGCATCAGCGTGGTCTCGCCGGCGCCGAGCGCGAACGACAGGTAGGGCGGTAGCTCGTCATAGACGCCGAACCGCTTGGCGTATTCGGCAATCAGCGGCATGCCGAGGTCCTGCGCCAGCCGCACCGTCATCACGTTGCGCGAATGCTCGACGCCGAAACGCAGGGTCGACGGACCGTAGAAATTGTTTTCGTAGTTTTCCGGTTTCCAGGTGCCCAACCCCGGGCCCTGGTCGACCTCGATCGGCCCATCAAGGATCAAAGTTGATGGCGTGTAGCCGTTGTCGAGCGCGGCGGCGTAGACGATCGGCTTAAACGAGGAGCCGGGCTGGCGCAGCGCCTGCGTGGCGCGGTTGAACTGGCTCTGGTCATAGGAGAAGCCGCCGACCATGGCGAGCACGCGCCCGGTCCAGGGATCCTCGACCACCATGGCGCCCGAGACTTCCGGCACCTGATGCAGCCGGTACTGCCCGGCGAGCTTGGCCGGCTCGACATAGACAACGTCGCCGGAATTGAGCACCTGGCCGACCTTGGTCACCGCCTTGCCGCCGCTCTTCGCCCACTTCACGCCGTCCAGCGGCACGATGCCGACGTCGCGTTCCTTGCTGACATAGCCGCCTGGCTCGCGCCCCGGCTGCAAGCCGATGCGGGCCGACTGGTCGCTCGTCTCCAGCACCACCGCGAGCCGCCAGGGCGCCACGTCGGCCAGCGCCTTGACGTCGGCGAGCTTGACGCCCCAGTCGCCGGAGATGTCGATCTTGGCGACCGGCCCGCGCCAGCCTTGCGTCTCGTCGAAACGCACCAGGCCTTCGGTGAGCGTCTGGCGCGCCAGCACCTGCAGCTTGGTGTCGAGCGTGGTGCGCACCGACAGCCCGCCATCGTAAAGTTTTTTCTCGCCATAGCGTTCGTAGAGCTCGCGCCGCACTTCCTCGGCGAAATATTCCGCGGCGAAGGTGTGGGTGCTGGTCGCCTTTTGCGTCACGCCGAGCGCCGAGCGCTTGGCCGCTTCGGCCTGGACGTTGGTGATGAATCCGTCTTGCGCCATCTGGTCGATCACCCAATTACGCCGCTCGAGTGCGCGCTCGCGCTGGCGGAACGGGTGATAATTGTTCGGCGCCTTCGGCAGCGCCGCGAGATAGGCGGCTTCCGGCACGGTGATCTCGTTGACGCCCTTGTCGAAATAAGTGAGCGAGGCCGAGGCGATGCCATAGGCGCCGAGCCCGAGATAGATCTCATTCAAGTAAAGCTCGAGGATCTTGTCCTTGCTGTAAGTGCGCTCGATCTTGAGCGCCAGCAGCGCCTCCTTGATCTTGCGCGTGAAGGAAACCTCGTTCGATAACAAGAAGTTCTTGGCGACTTGTTGCGTAATAGTTGAAGCGCCTTGCGGGCGGCGGCTGGAGCCGAAATTCTGCGCATAGTTCACCGCCGCGCGCGCGATG
>Ga0097691_1000496_pt1 | contig 34073 bp, 29 predicted proteins | sample NGESurdeep072012_8_FD_72858 | JGI IMG/M metagenome (GOLD analysis project Ga0097691, IMG submission 72858) | Arctic peat soil microbial communities from Barrow, Alaska - NGEE Surface sample 210-1 deep-072012 | ecosystem: Environmental > Terrestrial > Soil > Wetlands > Peat ... | reverse complement strand
GCCGGACCGCGGCAGAGGCGGCAGGGGAACCGTGACCGAGATCCTCGCAATCGTCATCTCCCACTCGAAATGGCCGCGCGCCTTCGGGGCGACCGCCGGGAGTCAACATGCCGCTGCCCACTGAGTCCGACGTCCTCGACGCGCTCCAGCCGGTCATCGACCCGGAGTTGGGTCTCTCGGTCGTGGACCTGGGCCTCGTCTATGGAGTGTCGATCTCGCCCGAAGGAGCCGTGCACGTGACCTTCACCGCGACGACGCAGGGCTGCCCCGTGACACCGATGCTCGCGCACGGGATCTTCCGGGCGGCGTCGGCGCTCCATGGCGTCACGTCGGTGTCGACGGAACTCGTGTGGGAGCCGCCCTGGGATCCGTCCCGGATCGCGCCCGAGGCCCTCAAGCGGCTCTAAGAGGGCTGATCAGTCCTCGACACTGCCCGGTCAGATCCCGAGCGCCATCACGACGACGCCGGTCGCGGCGATGAGGCCGCCTGAAACCGCGTCGCCCCAGTGGTCGAGCCAGGGGAACCGAAGCCGGGCGATGCCGGCGCGGGCCGGCAGGACGAGCGCGATCATCGTTCCGATCGTCGCCGCCTCGTAGAGCAGGACGATGCCCACCGTCGGCGCGGTCCCGAGAGGTGCCGCCGCGAAGAGCAGCGGGATCACGGCCACGCACGGATCGGCCGAGAAAAGCACGAACAGCGACCAAGCCGTCTTTTTCGAGGTTTCGTGGATGTGGTCGTAGTGCGCGTGGACGTGGCCGTGCACGCGCCGGCCGGCCGCGCGCTTCAATCCCCACGCCCCGTACGCGAGGCCGAAGCCGATGAGGAGAATGCCGGCGACGGCCTCCATCTTCTGGCCGGCGCTCTCGAAGACCGCGCGCCCGAACGCGAGGCCGAAGAGGCCGAGGAGCGCCGAGACCGTCACGTGCCCGAATCCGCAGAGGAAAGTGACACGGGCCGTCCTGCCGGCGGACCAGCCCTGCGCGCGCGCGAGCGCCGCGAACGGCAGCCAGTGATCCGGCGCGAGCGTGTGGAGCGCGCCGACCGAAATGGCGGCTCCGGCGAGGGTGAGGAAGAGTCCGTGCTCCATGTCAGTTCATGCTGAGGCGACGCCGGCGGGCGTCTTCACGCGCTTGGCGGCGAGCTTCTGCGTGAGGAGGCCGAGCCACGTTTCCATGCCGGCCCCCGTAGCGGCCGAAACTTCCACGAGCTGCCCGGCGGGATTCAGGGAACGCACCTGCTCGCGCGCGGCGGTGAGATCGAAGGGCACGTATGGAAGGAGATCCATCTTCGTCACGACCGTGACGGCGGCCTTCGAGAAGATCGCCGGGTACTTGAACGGCTTGTCTTCGCCTTCGGTCACGGAGAGGAGGACGACCTTGAAGTCTTCGCCGAGGTCGTACGACGTCGGGCAGATCAGGTTGCCGACGTTTTCGATGAAGAGGATGTCGAGGGCGGCGAGGGCGCGGCCTTCCGCGGCCAGCGCGCGGTCGACCAGGCGGGCGTCGAGATGGCACGAGCCGCCCGTGAGAATCTGCCGCGCCGGAATGCCCATGCGGCGCAAGCGTTCGGCGTCGCGCTCGGTCGCGATGTCGCCCTCGAGCGCACCGAGGCGCAGCGAATCCTTCAGCGCGGCGGCGGTCCTCTCGAGGAGCGTCGTCTTGCCCGAGCCCGGCGAGGAGATGAGGTTCACGACGAGCGTGCCCGACGCCTCGAACCTCGCGCGAAGCGTCGCCGCAGCGGCCGCATTCGCGGCGAGCACTTTCTGTTTGACGTCCACCTCGATCATGAACGTGCTCCTCCCGCCGGAACCGTTTCCTCGAACACGACCCTCAGGACGTCGAGGTCGTCGCCGCCCGAGACCGTGAGCGCGTCGCCGCAGCGCGGGCAGAGGCGGAGCCACGAGCCCGGCGCTCGGCCCGCGATCTCGCCGCAAACCCGGCAGGTCTGGCGGGCGGGCCGGAAGTCCACCTCGAGCTTCGACGCCGCATCCTCGGTGCCGGCCACGGCGGCCTCCCACGCGAACTCGAGGAGGTCAGGCTCCACGGCGGAAAGCTCGCCGACGGCGATGCGGACGATCTCGATCCGGCCCGGGCCACGGTCGGCGACGGCCTCGCGCGCGAGGCGGCGGATCTCGATAGCCAGGCCCATCTCGTGCATCAGCAGATCCTCGGGAGCTGCTCTCCCGTGAGCAGGTCGACGATACGCTGGCCGCCAATGCGGCTCTTCAAGAGGACGGTGCCGCGCGGCTCCGCGAGGACCTCGCCGATGGCCGCGGCGCTCCGGCCGAGCGGGTGCGCCCTGAGCAGGGCGAGCGCTTCGTCCGCGGCCTCGCGCGCCACGATCACGAGACACTTGCCCTCGTTCGCGACGTAGAGGGGGTCGAGCCCGAGGATCTCGCAGGCGCCGCGCACCTCCTCGCCGATTGGAAGGCGCGTCTCCTCGAGGCGCATGCCGACGCGGGCCTGCGTGGCGATTTCATGGAGCGTCGACGCGACGCCGCCTCGCGTCGGGTCGCGCAGGACGTGGACCTTCTCGCCGAGCGCGCCCAGCAGGACCGCGACGAGGCCGTTCAGCGCGGCCGTGTCGCTCGCGAGCGTCGTCTCGAACCGGAGACCCTCGCGCAGCGACATGATCGCGATTCCGTGCACGGCGATCTCGCCGCTCACGAGGACGACGTCGCCGGGGCGCGCGCGCTTCGGCGAGATCACGATGCCCGGCGCCACGAGGCCGACGCCGCTGACGTTGATGAAGACGCCGTCGCCCTTACCGCGGTCCACGACCTTCGTGTCGCCCGTGACGATCGGGACGCCCGCGCCGGCGGCGGCCGCCTGCATCGAGGCGACGATGCGCGAGAGGTCGCTGAGCAAGAGGCCCTCCTCGAGGATGAGGCCGGCCGAGAGCGCGAGCGGCTGCGCGCCGCACATCGCGAGGTCGTTCACCGTGCCGTGCACGGCGAGCGAGCCGATGTCGCCGCCCGGGAAGAAAAGCGGGCTGATGACGAACGAATCCGTCGAGAACGCGAGACGCGAGCCGCCCGCCTCGAAGACCGCGCCGTCATGCAGTTCGCGGAGCGCAGGGTTGTCGAAGCTCTTGAGGAAGACGTCTTCGATCAGGCGCTGTGTCATCCGGCCGCCGCCGCCGTGCGCGAGGAGAATCGTCTCCCCCTCACCGGCCGGAACCGGGCAGCTCGCCGCGAGCAGCGCCGCGCCGGGGTCGCCGGCCGTGTCCTTCGCGCTCACTCGGAGCTCACACGGCCCTCGCATAGAGGTAGTAGGCCGCACAGGCGCCCTCGGACGACACCATGGGCGCGCCGAGGGGATGCTCCGGCGTGCAGCGCGTGCCGAACTCCGCGCAGCCGCTCGGCTTTTTCCGGCCCTGCAGGATCTCGCCCGCGATGCACTCCTTCGGTTCGTCGGCGGTGATGTCCGCGACGTCGAACCGCTCCGTGGCGTCGAACGCCGCATACGCCGGACGCAGCCGGTAGCCGCTCTTCGGGATCACGCCGATGCCGCGCCAGGCGCGGTCGCAGGGCTCGAAGATCTCGGCGAGAACGGCCTGCGCGGGGCGATTCCCTTCGGCCGTCACCGTGCGCGTGTACTGGTTCTCCACGCCGATGCGTCCTTCCTCGAGCGCCGAGACCGCCATGTGGATGCCCTGGAGGAGGTCGAGAGGCTCGAAGCCCGTGACGACCATCGGGAGGCGGTACCGCGCCGCGAGGGGTCCGTACTCGGACGTGCCCATGATGGCGCAGACGTGTCCCGCGAGGAGGAACGCCTGCACGCGATTCTGGGGAGACGAAAGGATCGCCTCGATCGCGGGCGGCACGAGGACGTGCGACGTGAGGATCGAGAAGTTCGGGAGGCCGAGCTGCTTCGCCCGCTTCACCGCCATGGCATTCGCGGGTGCCGTGGTCTCGAAGCCCACGGCGAAGAACACGACCTCAAGGCCGGGGTTCTGCTCGGCGAGGCGCACCGCGTCGAGCGGCGAATAGACCATCCGCACGTCGCCGCCCTGCGCCTTGACGCTGAGGAGGCTCGTCGTCGAGCCGGGCACGCGCAGCATGTCGCCGAAAGACGTGAAGATCACACCGGGGCGGCGCGCGATCGCGAGGGCCCGGTCGATCTGGGTGAGTGGCGTGACGCACACGGGGCAGCCCGGCCCGTGCACGAGCGTGATCTCGGGCGGGAGCATGCGGTCGATGCCGGACCGCAGGAGCGTGTGCGTCTGCCCGCCGCAGATCTCCATGAGCGTCCACGGACGGGTCACGCGCGCGCGGATTGCGCGGACGAAAGCCTGCGCGTCCTCCTCGCGGCGGTACTCGTCCACGAAGCGCATCAGGACTTCCGCGCGGGCTGCGGGACGTCGAGCTCCGAAAGCTCGCCCAGCTCCTTCAGCGTCTTGAAGACCTCGAGGGCGTGGTCCTCGTCGAGCTTGCTGATGGCGAATCCCACGTGCACGAGCACCCAGTCGCCCGGGACGACTTCGGGCGTGTACGCGAAGCACACCTCTTTCGTGATGCCGCCGAAGCTCACGACGCCCATCGGCATATCGACCGCGCTCGGTTCGATCCTAACGACTTTTCCCGGAACGCCCAGACACATGGAACACCCCACGATCGCAACCTACTCAAGCGAGGCCGTCAGCCGATGCGATGCAGATGCTTCAAGTATAGGGCCCCGGCGAGGACCTGCCCCAGGGAGATCCCCCCATCGTTCGGGGGCACCTCGCGGTGGAGGAGCACCGTGAAACCGAGAGCCGAGAGGCGTTCCGCCGCCCGCTCGAGGAGGAGCCGGTTCTGGAAGCACCCTCCCGTGAGGGCGACGTGCGCCTCGCCGGCGGCCTCGGCGGTTCGGGCGATCCCGTCCACGAGAGAATTGTGGAAGCGCGCCGCGAGGCGGCCCGCGTTAACGCCGCGCTTGAGATCCTCGAGGAGGGCGCGTAGGAGGGGCTCCCAATCCAGCAGGGCGGGTGCGCCCTCGCGCAGCACGAGCGGGAGCGGCCAGGCCGCATCCTCGCGCGGGTCGGCCGCCGCTTCGAGGGCCATCGCGGCCTGGCCTTCGTAGCGCGTCCGCTGCGAAAGGCCGAGGAGCGCGGCCACGGCGTCGAAGAGGCGGCCCGCGCTCGTCGTCAGAGGCGCGTTCAGGCCGGTTTCGAGCATCTGCGCGAGAAGTGTCCGCTCGTTCGGAGAGAAGGCGCGCACGGGCGGGAGGTCCTCGCGTGAGAGAGCGTCGCCGCCGAAAACTTCGAACAGAACGGCGAGGGCCGCGCGGCGCGGCTCGCGGACCGCTGCCTCGCCGCCCGGCAGGCGGAACGGCCTGAGATGGGCGAAGCGCGTGAAGCCGCCGGCGTCGCCCCTGAGGAACTCCCCGCCCCAGACGGTTCCGTCCGTCCCGTAGCCCGTTCCGTCCCACGTGACGCCGAGCGCGGGCCCCGGCGCGCCGTTTTCGGCGAGGCACGATACGAGATGAGCGTGGTGGTGCTGGACGGCGAGGGAGGGAATGCCGTGCTCGACCGCCCATTCCTCCGCCCAGAGCGTGGAGGGATAGCCGGGGTGGAGATCGTGCGCGATGAGGGCAGGGCGCGCCTCGTAGAGCCGCAGGAAGTCCGCGATGACGCGCCGGAAGGCGTTCATCGCCTCGGGCGTCTCGAGGTCACCGATGTGCTGAGAGAGGAAGACATGGCGGCCGACGCTGAGAGCCACCGCGGTCTTCATGTGTGCGCCCACAGCGAGGATGACAGGAAGTTCCTCGGCCACGGGCACTGGCAGCGGGGCATATCCCCGGGCGCGCCTTAGGACGCGGGGCGCGCCGGCCGCAATGCGCACGACGCTGTCGTCGGCGTGCCGCTCGATCGGCCGGTCGTGCACGAGGAAGACGTCAACCATTCCGGCCAGACGCGAGAGCGCCTCGAGCTCGTCCGTGCAGATGGGCTCCTCGCTCAGGTTCCCGCTCGTGGCGACGAGAGGGGCAGAGGCGGCACGCAGCAACAGGTGGTGGAGGGGCGTCGCGGGGAGCATGAGCCCGAGCTCCGGCCGGCCCGGCGCGACCGCCCGGGCGACGGCCTCTTCGCCGAGGCGGGGCAGGAGGACGATGGGTGCCTCGGCGGACTCGAGTAGCGCCGCGGCGGCGGGAGAGATCTCCGCGAGCGACCGCGCGGCGGCGAGATCCCTCACCATGAGGGCGAAGGGCTTATCTTCGCGTGCCTTGCGGGCGCGGAGCCGCCCGACGGCGGCCTCGTTCCGCGCGTCGCACATCAGGTGGAAGCCGCCGAGGCCCTTGCATGCGAGGACATCGCCCCGAAGGAGCACGTCGGCGGCGACCGCCAGCGCCTCGTCTCCCCGCGCGAGCACCTCACCGGATCTGGTCCAGGCCGCGAGCTGCGGCCCGCAGGCGGGACAGGCCGTCGGCTGCGCGTGAAAGCGGCGGTCGAGAGGGTTTTCGTACTCGGCCCGGCACTCCTGACAAAGCGCGAAGCCGCGCATCGTGGTGTTCGGGCGATCGTAGGGGAGGTCGCGGACGATCGTGAAGCGAGGCCCGCAGTTCGTGCAGTTGGTGAACGGGTAAAGGTAGCGGCGGTTCTCGGGATCGAGAATCTCGGTAAGGCAGTCCTGACAGGTGGCGATGTCGGGGAGGATGAGGACAGTCTTGGTCCCCTTCGCATCGCTGGTTCGAATCTGAAAGCCCTCGTAGCCGATCGGATCGAGCCAGCTCTCGTTCAGGCCCTGAATCCTCGCCCTCGGAGGAGTCTCGGAGAGAACGCGCTCCCGGAACGCGGAGAGCTGCTCCGGGTCTCCCTCCACCTCCAGAAACACGCCACGGATGTCGTTCAAAACCCAGCCGGAAAGCCCGAGGCTCGTGGCCAGACGGTAGACGAACGGCCGGAAGCCGACCCCCTGGACGGCTCCCCGGATCTCCATCCTGAGGCGTTTCCCCATCGGGCTCCGGAAGGTCCCTGTCCCGGCTACAGGCCCAGAGCCCGAGCGACGTCCAGAGAGCCAGGAGCAGCCGGCGCTTCATCGTCCCGGCGGAGCGTGAGCTTGAAACCCAGCACGCGCGCTTCCTCCACGATCCGCTGTACCAGTTCGGGCAGGTGTGCCTCCACTCGGGGCGATCTGCCGAGCCCCAGCTCCAGTGTCTGGGGGACGAGGCCGAGGAGGACGAGTACGTCCGGCAGGCGACCTCTCCACCGGGCCGCGTCCAGCAGGTCGGCCACGCCGATCTGGTGGGGAGAGAGCCGGCTCGCCACGGCAGGGCCGACGTCGTCGCCATCCAGCCGGACGTGGGAGCCGGGAGGGTCGTCGGTCCGGATGGCGTCCACGAGGATCGCCTTCTGGGCGTCCTCGAGGTAGGGGAGAAGGGCGAGACCGAGCGTGCCCCCGTCCTGGACGCTGACCCCGTCGGGGATTTCGTACCGTGCTACCAGCCGCGCGATCGCGGCTGCCCCCAGGCCGTCATCGCTGCAGAGGAGGTTTCCGAGTCCGAGGATCAGGAGCCGGATCGGCCTAGAGGTGTCGCTCATGGATGTCTTTGGGATCGATGTACCGGTAACCCGAATAGATAACGTCGTTCTTGTGGACGAATTTGTAGCCGGAGAAGATCGACTCCATCGTGGCGTTGCCCTCGATCTGGGACATCAGGACGGCGCTATAGACGTGGTGGACGGCAAAGCCGATGAGAAGCCACATGACGCCGTGGTGGATGAAGCGCGCCGTCTGCAGGCCGCCGACCAGCGGGACGAGGAAGCGGAATACGCGCATCGGCGAGCCGACGCCGGCGCTCATCGAGTAGAGCGAGAACCCCGTCGTGATCATCACGAGATAGAGGCCGAAGACCAGGGTGTAGGTCAGGCCGGCCAGCGGGTTGTGGCCGATGAAGCCGGGCGGCTTTCGGAGCTGGAAGAGGTAGAACCGCAGCGTCCCCCAGATTCCGCGGCGCCGCCGACTCTTGGCCGGAATGAACTTGTCCCAGGTCGCAAAGTGATTCCCGAGGAACATCCACGCGATCCGGGAGAGAACCGAGAGCGTGAAGACGATCGCCGCGTAGGAGTGGACGATCTTGAATGTTCCGATCAGGAAGTTCTCTCCCGCCGGACCCCGGACGATCAGGAGGGGATAGCCGATCGTGATCCCCGTTACGGCGAGGACGGCGATCGAGAGGACGATCGCCCAGTGGGTGAGCCGGACAGGCCATTCCCAGACATAGACGCGCACGAGGTCGCTGTGCTCGGCGGGATGGGGATCGATGGTGTAGTGCCGCCCGCTGGTCGACACGGCATCCGGAATGGATGTGCTCATGAGGCCCTCACCTCGGCCAGCTTTCGCCGGCTCGCGTCCACGACGTGGACGCCGCAGGCCATGCAGGGGTCGAAGGAGTGCACGGTTCTCAGGATCTCGATCGGCTTGGCCGGGTCCGCCACCGGCGTCCCGAGCAGCGCTTCCTCATAAGGTCCGCGCTGCCCCTGTGCGTCTCGCGGCCCCGCGTTCCAGGTGCTCGGGACGACGCACTGGTAGTTCGCGATGACTCCGTCCTTGATGTGTACCCAGTGCCCCAGAGCCCCGCGCGGGGCCTCGTGGAACCCGGCTCCCATGCAGTCCTTTGGCCAGGAGCTCGGCTCCCACTTCGAGTTGTCGTGGATCCGCAGCTCGCGGCGCGCCATGTTGGCCGCAAGCTGGTCGATCCACTCGCCCATCTTCTCTGCCAGGACCTGCGTCTCGATGCCGCGTGCCGCCACGCGCCCGAGCGTGGAGAAAAGCGCCTCGGGCCCGACGCCGAGCTTTTTGAGCACGGCTGAGACGAGCTCCTTGACGCGCGCGTGCCCCGACCCGTAGGCCACGAGCATCCGCGCGAGCGGGCCGACCTCCATCGGCTCGCCGTCGTAGCGGGGCGACTTCAGCCAGCTGTACTTGGCGGCCGTGTCGAGCCGGTCGTAAGGGGGATTCGGCCCCGTGTATTTCGGCCGCGTCTCGCCTTTCGACGGGTGGAGGGCCTGGTCGTCTCCTCCTGCGTACTCGTACCAGGAGTGTTTGACGTGCTCGGTGATCTTGCTGGGGTCGAAGGCCTCCACCTTTGAAAGGTCCCGCTTCCGGATGACCCCGGGGGGGAGGAACAGGGCGGGCTTGGCGGCATCGTCCTCGGGGTACTCCCCGTAGACGAGGTAGTTCCCCACCCCGCCGCCGTAGCCGGCCCAGCTCTTGTAGAAGGAGGCGATGGCCAGGAGATCGGGGATGTAGACCTTCGTCACGAAGTCGCGCGCCTTGGCCGCCAGCCCCTTGAGCTCGGCGATCGTGCCGGCGTTGAGGGAGGCCTGGCGGTCCGGGTCGATCGGAGTCGCCATCCCGCCCACGAGGAAGCTCTGCAGGTGGGGGTTCTTGCCGCCCAGGATGGCGTGCATCTTGATGACGTCGCGTTGCCAGTCGAGGGCTTCGAGGTAGTGCGCCACCGCCATCAAGTTCGCTTCGGGCGGCAGGACATAGGCAGGGTGGCCCCAGTAGGCGTTGGCAAACGGCCCGAGCTGGCCCCTCTCCACGAATCCCTTGATCCGGTCGCGGACCGAGGCGAAATACTTCGTGCTCGAGAGCGGCCAGTCGGAGATCGATTCGGCGAGGGCCGAGGTCTTGGCCGGGTCGGCCGAGAGGGCCGAGACGATGTCGACCCAGTCCAGGGCGTGCAGGTGGTAGAAGTGGATGACGTGGTCCTGGACGCACTGCGAGCCGATGATCAGGTTCCGGAGGAGGCGGGCGTTCGGAGGAGGAACGGCACCCACGGCGTTCTCCACGGCCCGGATGGAGGCGATGGCGTGCACGGTCGTGCAGACGCCGCAAATGCGCTGGGTGAAAACCCACGCATCGCGGGGATCGCGACCCTTCAGGATGAGCTCGATTCCCCGAAACATCGTGGAGGAGGACCAGGCGTCCTTGACGGATCCGCCATCCACCTCGGCTTCGATGCGGAGATGTCCTTCGATGCGGGTGACGGGATCGACGACGACGTGCGTCATGGCCGATCTCCCTTCTCAACCTTCTCGACCGGCTCCACGGGAGGTGGAGGCGTCTCGCCGCCCTTCGGGCCCGCCGAGCGATGGATCATCGAAATCACTCCGTGCGTGGCGAACGCCGCAGCGACTCCTGCCGTCGCCCAGAGGCCGACGCGGTCGATGTTGGCCGCGCGGCCGAAGCCAGGCACGTTCGGCAGGTGCTGGTAGAACGGCGTCATCTTGTCCCAGAAGTCGGGCTCGGCGCAGCCGATGCACGGATGCCCGCAGCCGATCGGCCAGTTCGTCCCCCCGTTCCACCGGATCTGCGGGCAGTTCTGGTATGTCACTGGGCCCTTGCAGCCCATCTTGTAGAGGCAGTAGCCGGTGCGATGCGCCTCGTCGCCCCAGGCCTCCACGTACTGGCTCGCGTCGAAGTGGGCGCGGCGCTCGCAATTGTCGTGGATCGCCTTGCCGTAGGCGAAGAGAGGCCGCTTGTAGCTGTCGAGCGGCGGGAACTGCTTGAAGGTGAGGTAGTAGACGACGAGCGCGGTGATGTTCTCGGCATTCGCGGGGCAGGCCGGCAGGTTGATGAGGTTCTTGAGGCCCGGAACCGCGTCGGCGACGCCCAGGGCGCCGGTCGGGTTGGGAGACGCGGCCGGAAGACCGCCGTAGGCTGCGCAGGTTCCGACGGCGATCGTGGCCGCGGCGCCTCCACAGACCTCGCGGGCGATCTGAAGGGCCGACCGTCCTCCGATCGTGCAGTAGGCCCCGTTGGCGCCGGTGGGGATGGAGCCCTCGACGATCACGATGTAGTCGCCTTTCCGGTCCTTCACGGTCTTGGCGAGGTTCTCCTCCGCCTGGTGCCCGGCGGCCGCCATGATCGTCTCGTGGTAGTCGACCGAGAGGGTGTCGAGAACGACCTCCGCGGCCGTGGGCTTGGTGGCGCGCAGGAACGATTCCGTGTTTCCCGCGCAGTCCTGGAACTCCAGCCAGACGAGCACCGGCTTCTCGCTCTTCTGGAGAGCCGCCGCGATCTTCGCCTCGAGTGATCTTGGCAGGGCCAGGGTGGAAGCCATGACTCCGCAAAAGGCGACGAACTCCCTTCGGGAGACGCCGCGCCGCCGGAGCTCCGCGTCGAACCGGGATTCCGATTTTTTCATACAGATCTCCCTATTGGCTCAGCCAAGTTTTCCCAACAATGGTCTCCGGCTTCTCGTTGACCATGATTCAAATGCACTATTGAAACCCCGTCGTGTGGGTTGACCGGGTCGCGTGAGGCGCGCCCGGAATGTATCTTCTGATAGCGTGGGAAGTCTCGTGCATGGAAGGAACGCCTGAGAGCCCCGCGAGGTGACGGCATGACCAAGGAGCAAATCGCCCTCGTCAGAAAAAGCTTCGATCGCCTGCGGCCCCTTCCGCGCGGCGCGGGCCAGGACTTCTACGAAACCCTGTTCGCGCTGGATCCGTCGCTCAGGCCGCTCTTCTCCACGGACATCGAGAACCAGGGAGCGATGTTCGTGGTGGCGCTCGGCCTCGCGCTCAAGGGTCTGGATGCCGACGCCGACGTGGACTCGTCGCTCCAGGAGCTGGGGCGCCGCCATGTGCTGTATGGCGCCAAGGACATTCACTTCGACACGTTTCGCGAGGCGCTCCTCTGCATGTTCGCGCAGCGCCTCGGCCCGGACTTCACGCCCGAGACCGCCGAAGCCTGGCGGGCCGCCCTCGATCGGATCAGCGGCGTGATGAAACGGGCGGCGTCCGAAGCGCGCGGGTAGTTCGGCCGCCGGGGGGAGATTCCTAATCTCCCCCCGGTCCCCCTTCCAGCCCGTACTTCTCGATGCGCGAGTAGAGCTGGGCCCGCGTGAGGCCGAGCAGCTTCGCGGCGCGGCTCTTGTTGAAGCGCGCCTTCCGCAGCGCCTCCTTCACGTAGTCGCGCTCGAGCGACTCGAGGTCCACGCCTTCGGGCGGCAGGAACGGACTCGTCGCGGCGGTCGCAGCGGTCGCGTCGGTCCCGGCGCGCGGGGCGGCGTGGGCCGCCGGCGGATCCTGACGGGTGATACCGATGGGGAGATCGGCGGCCGTGATGAGGCCGCCGTCGGAAAGGATGGCGGCGCGCTCGAGCGCGTTCCTGAGTTCGCGGACGTTGCCGGGCCACGGATAGGAAAGGAGGAGATCCTTCGCTTCGCGCGAGACCCCCGGCACGGACCGGCCGACCGCCGGGCCGAGCTCGGCGAGGAACATCTCGGTGAGCGGCAGGATGTCCTCGGGGCGCTCGCGCAGCGCTGGAAGGTGGATCCCGAACACGGAGAGGCGGTAGAAGAGGTCCTCGCGAAACTCGCCTTTCTCGATGGCGCGGGCGAGGTCGCGGTTCGTGGCCGCTACGATGCGCGCGTCGGTCTTGAGCACCTTCGTCCCGCCCAGCCTCTGAAACTCGCGCTCTTCCAGGACCCTGAGGAGCTTCGCCTGCACGGCCGGGCTCATCTCGCCCGCTTCGTCCAGGAAGAGCGTGCCTCCCGCGGCCTGCTCGATGCGGCCGGGCTTCGCGGCCGTGGCGCCCGTAAAGGCGCCCTTCTCGTATCCGAACAGCTCGGATTCGAGAAGCTGGTCGGGCAGGGCCGCGCAGTTGAGCGCGATGAACGCCCCCGCCGCACGCGCCGAGCTCCGGTGGACCGCGCGCGCGACGACTTCCTTCCCGGTTCCTGATTCGCCCGTGAGGAGAACGGTCGTCTCCGTGGGCGCGACCTTGGCGGCCTGGACGAGGACGTCGCGCCAACTCTTCGAGGTCCCCACGATCCGTCCGAAGCCGCCCCGCGACGCGAGCTCCTCGGAGAGCGCCGCCACCCGCATCTCGAGCCTCTCGGCCTCTGCCCGCGCCTCGGCGGCGCGGCGCGCCTCTTCCGCAAGACGCTGGTGCGAGAGCGCGAGAGCGACCTGGTCCGCGACGTGCTGGGCGAACGGAACGTCGTCCTCGCTGTACGTGTTCGCCGTGCGCGAGAGAAAGAGAAGGCCGCCCGCGAACTGCCAGTGGCCTTCGAAGAAGATGGGGACGCGGAGGAGGGAGCGCACTCCGTCCGCGGAGAGATGCCGGCATCTGTCGGAGTCCTTGTCGACCTCGGCGGAGACGTCCCGGATGATCTCCGTCGTCCAGTTCTCGCGCGTCTGTTCGGCGGGCGTCAGCCGGATCGGCTCTTTCATCTCCGGGAAATCGCCCCCCGAGACGGCGTAGACGCGGATCGCCGCGCGATCCTCGGTGAGGAGGCCGAGCGCCATGCGGTCGTGCGGGACGACCGGCCGGACGATCTCCGAGATGCGCTCGAAGACGTCGCGCACGTCGAGGGCCTTCGCGAGCGCGGGAGCGAGGGCCTGCAGGCTTTCGTACTTTCGGCGCCGGGCCTTCTCGTCCGCCGCGAGGCGCGCGTGCGCGACGGCCATCGCGACGACGTCCGCGATCGGCGTCAGGAGCGCGAGGTCGTCGGTGCGGAACGTGCGCGGCTTCAGGCTGAGGAGCGAGAGGTAGCCGATCGTCCGCGCGCCGGCGTGGAGCGGCGCGCGCAGCATGGCGCGGACGCCGGAGTCGCGCAGCTTTCGGTCGCGCGGGAACGTCGCGTCGCACGCGGCGGCGACGTCGTCGATGACGCCGGCCTTCGTGAGGTTCTCCCAGAGGCCGGTCGAGTACTCGGAGCGGGGGACCATCCGGGCATACGTGCGGCGCGTCTCATCGGTGACCTCCGCGCCCCCGATCGAGTAGAGGGCGAAGCCGTCGCCCTCGTCAGTGAGCGTGACGGTCATCGCGTCGAACGTGAGGACGCGGCCCGCCGCCGTCGCGATCCGATGGAAGACCTCCGGAAGGTCCAGCGTCTCGCCCGCGACACGGGCGATTTCGGACAGGACTGGCACGAGGACGGCCATACCCGACTCCATGGGCGGGCATTCTAGGCTCGCGGGTCGTCTACACTCCCGCCGATGCCGGATTCCCGGGTCCTCGAGGAGCTCGCCGAGGGCGTCCTGGCGGGCAAGATCCCGCGCGTGGCGCGGGCGATCACGTGGGCCGAGTCCGCCGATTCGCGTTTTCCCCGGCTTCTCGCGCGACTCTTCCCGCACACGGGCCGTGCTCGCGTCACGGGCCTCACCGGATCGCCGGGAGCGGGCAAGTCGACGCTCACGGCCGCGCTCGCGCGGAAGGCCCGGGCGGCCGGGAGAAAGGTCGGCATCGTCGCCGTGGATCCCTCTTCTCCGTTCTCGGGAGGAGCGATTCTCGGCGACCGGATCCGCATGCAGGATCTCTACACGGATCCCGGAGTGCTCATCCGGTCGATGGCGACGCGCGGGCATCTCGGGGGCCTCGCGCGCGCGACGGCCGATGCCGTGGACGTGCTCGACGCCGCGGGCTACGACGACATTCTCGTGGAGACGGTCGGCGTGGGACAGGACGAGGTGGAAGTCTTCCGCCTCGCCGAGTCGTGCGTCGTCGTCCTGACGCCGGGGATGGGCGACGATATTCAGGCCATCAAGGCGGGCCTCATGGAGGTCGCGGACCTCTTCGTCGTGAACAAGGCGGACCGCGACGGCGCCGACCGCGTCGTGCAGGAGATCCTCCAGATGCTCGAGCTCGGGGAGCACGGCGCGTGGGTCCCTCCGATCCTGAAGACCATCGCCACGACGGGCGCCGGCCTCGACGAGCTGATCGGAAAGCTGGGGGAGCACCGGAAGTTCCTGGACGGGCCGGAAGGCGCGAAGAGGCGGCGCGAGCGGACGAAGATGCGGATCGAGGGACTGGTCAAAGAGAATTTTCTTAGAAGATTAGAGAGTTTGCGTGGCGACAGTGGGGCGCTCGAGGAAACGGCAGCCCGGGTGGAAGCGCGCGAGGAAGACCCGCTCTCCGCCGCTCGCGGTCTGGTCGGCCGCGTCGAACAAGGCGCCGCCGGTGCCGCGCCCTATTCACCTTCTAAGAAATCCCCCGGTCTCGTTTCCCGAATCTCCCACCTCGGCATCGGTGTGAAGTCGCTGGCCGAGGGCGGCGCGTTCTGGGACCTCCTCGGCCTCCTCGAGGAGCACCGGGAGGAGGTCGCGTCGCAGAAGGTCGTGACGTCCTTCCGGCCGGTGGGGGAGTCGCACCTCGAGCTTCTCGAATCGACGTCGCCCGACGGGCCGATCGCAAAGTCGATCGCCGCGCGCGGCCCGGGCATCCACCACCTGTGTCTCGAAGTGGCGGACATCGACGCCGTGCTCGCCAGGCTCAAGGAGGCCGGCGTGAAGCTCGTGAACGAAACGCCCTTCGCCGGTGCCGGCGGCTGCCGCGTCGCGTTCGTCCACCCGTCCGCGACGGGCGGAATTCTCCTCGAGCTGTCGGAGAGGAAGACGAAAGCGGGCTGACCGCTCGGTTATGGCTGTGCTATTATGTCGGCCATGAAAGAGGGCGCGTCCATGAAACGCACGACCGTCATGCTTCCCGCCGATCTCCGTCGACGCGCCTTCCGCCGCGCGAAGGAGCAGGGTGTGTCGTTCGGGGTCGTCGTCCGCGACTCGTTGGACGCCGCGCTCCCCGTCCTGGAAGGAATCGTCGGCGACGACCCGCTGTTCGCGGACGACGCCATCTGGCGCGGCCGTGCCCCGCACGCCCTCGCCCGTGAGCACGACCGCTTTCTTTACGACTCCGAGCCGTGATCTTCGTCGACACGGGCGCGTTTCTGGCGCGATACGTCGAAGGCGACCAGTATCACCGGGCCGCCGTCCGCGCCTGGAAGCGTCTGGAGCGCTCCTCGGGGGCCCTTTCCACGTCCAGCTTCGTCATGGACGAGACCCTGACGCTTCTCGGGCGGCGGACGACGTACGCGTTCGCGGCCGGGAGGGCGGACGCGCTGTACGCGTCGCGCGTGCTGACGATCCTCCGGCCGGACGCGGCGGACGAGTCCGCCGCCGTCGATCTGTTCCGGAAGTTCGCGGACCAGAAGGTGAGCTTTACCGACTGCGTGTCGTTCGCTCTCATGCGCCGCCACAGGCTGAAGAAGGCCTTCACGTTCGACCACCACTTCGCGGTCGCGGGATTCGAGGTCTGGCCGGCTCAGTTCGGGCTGCCGGCGCCGCCCGCCGGCGGCCGGGGTCCGAGAAAAGCGCGGGCGTCGCATCCCACGATCTCGTAGAAGCGCTCGGCATAACTCGCGACGCTGCCGACCCGCGCGTCTTCGAAGAGCTTCTCGATGCGGTGCAGCGGCACGAAGAGCGTGGAGACGCCCAGTTCCGCTTCGGCTCCCGGCCTCTGTTGGCGGGCCCAGTCGTCGAAGAGGTCGAGCTCGAGGCCGCGCAACGTCACGCCGGCGGGGCCGAGCGCGAGAAGGACGCCCCAGTACTTCTCCTTGGGCTGGACGAGATGCACGAGGACGAGCGTGCCAGCGTCCATCGTCACCTCAGAAGATCACGCGTGTCACGAAATACTTCGCCGGGGAGATGCGCCCGTTGAGGAGCGCGTCCGCGTCGTCGGGCGAGACGTCGAAGCGCGCGGCCGACTCGCCGCTGGCCGTTGCGAGGACCACTTCCACCTTCTCGAGCGGCTTGCCCGCCGCGCGGGATTCCTTGAGGCCGCGCGCCGAGGCCATGAGCGCGAGAAAAACCTGCTGCTCGCTGTCCGTCACGGCCTGCACGCGCAGGGCGGAGGGAAGGTTCCCGAGCTTGACGCCCTTCACGTTGCTTCCGTCGAGCGCGCGCATGAAGGCATCGCTGACGACCGGGTCGAGAACGACCGGTCCCGCGTCGACGGCCTTGGCCGACGCGCGGGGGGCGCGGGTCTGCCGTTCGGTCACGAGCTCTCCGACTCGCGGCTCCGGGCGGTCGGGATCCATCTGCCGGCCGTGCTTCTTGATGTACTCCGAAAGGGATGGCTTCTTCGTCTCGGGGTTCGGCAATGTCGAGGTGTTGCCGTTTCCGCTCGGGTCGTCGAGCACGTAGGCGCCGCCGAGGCCTTCCCGGTTCGCCTTTTCGCTGCGGGCCTGATCCCACTCGTCGAGTGCGATCGTCTGGGACGTCCCGAGCGGCGTCAGGTAGACGACGCGTCGGCCCTGGACAACGGGCTTCTCGCGCGCTTCGATCCGCGCTCCGTCCCGCGTGTAGATGACGTACGTGGCGGCCGCCGGCATGGCCGAGAACACGGCGAGGGCGAGGGCGGCCGCCGGCAGGAGGCGGGTGCGCGAAAGTGGGGACATCGGAACCTCCCGGAGCCGTCGGTGAGGAAGTGGCGGCAGAATGAAGTATAAACGTCGCCGGAAAGAGCAGGCCGAATCGTGCTGATCGTCATGGACCGGAGCGCCACGAGCGCGGACGTCGAAGGGGTCGTCGCGGCGGCCGAGCGCCTCGGGCTCAAGGCCCACCCGATTCCCGGCGCCCAGCGCACGGCGGTCGGAATCACGGGGAACAAGGGGGCCGTCGGGCCCGGTGCCTTCGAGGCGCTTTCGGGCGTCCTCGAGGTCCTCCGCGTCTCGCATCCCTACAAGCTCGTGTCGCGCGAATTCCATCCCGAAGACACGATCGTGTCGGTGGGGGGCGTTCTGGTGGGCGGCACGCGCGTCGTCGTCATCGCCGGCCCCTGCGCGGTCGAGTCGCTCGAGCAGACGCTCACGATCGCGAAGGAAGTGAAGGCGCGCGGCGCGGACCTGCTGCGCGGTGGCGCCTACAAGCCGCGCACGTCGCCGTATGCCTTTCAGGGTCTCGGCGAGGAAGGCCTGAAGATTCTCGCGGCGGCGCGAGAGGCCACCTTTCTTCCTGTCGTCACGGAGGTTCTCGACACCGCGCACGTCGAGATCGTGGCGCATTACGCGGACTGCCTCCAGATCGGCGCCCGCAACATGCAGAACTTCGAGCTCCTGAAGAAGGCCGGGAAGACGGGGAAGCCCGTTCTCCTGAAGCGCGGCATGTCGGCCACGCTGGAGGAGTTCCTGCTCGCGGCCGAGTACGTCCTCGCAGAAGGAAACCCCGGCGTGATTCTCTGCGAACGCGGCATCCGCACTTTCACCGACTTCACGCGCAACACGCTGGACCTTTCGGTCGTCCCCGCCGTGAAGCGCCTCTCGCACCTGCCGATCGTCGTCGATCCGTCGCACGGCACGGGCCGCCGCGAGAAGGTCCTGCCCATGTCGCGCGCTTCCATCGCCGCCGGCGCCGACGGCATCGTGGTCGAGGTCCACCACAAGCCCGCTGAAGCGCTCTCGGACGGCCCGCAGGCGCTCACGCCCGACATGTTCGGCGAGCTGATGGCTCAGATCCGCCCGATCGTGGCGGCGGTCGGGAGAACGACGTGAGCGGCGCCGACCCGGGCGCGGTCCTCGTCCTCGAAGACGGCCGGCGTTTCTCCGGGCGGGCGGTCGGGGCGAGAGGAACGACGTTCGGTGAGGTCGTCTTCAACACAGGGCTAACGGGCTATCAGGAGACGCTGACCGATCCGTCCTATCGCGGGCAGATCGTCGTGATGACCGCCGCGCACATCGGCAATTACGGCCTCAACGGCACGGATATCGAGTCCTCGCGGATCCAGGTCGCGGGTTTCGCCGCGCGCCACTTTCCGGACCGCTTCTCGAACCAGCGGGGCCAGCAGGCGATCGGCGAGGGACTTCGCGAGGGCGGGGTCGTGGGAATCGACGGGATCGACGCGCGCGCCCTCGTGCGGCACCTCCGGAGCCGCGGCGTCATGCGGGGGGCGATCTCCACGGAGGCGGCGTCCGAGACCGATGCGGCCGCGCTCGTCGAGAAGGTCAAGGAGCAGCCCACGATGGCCGGAGCCGCTCTCGCCCTCACGGTCGGAACCCCGAAGCGCTTCGGCTATCCGCTTCCCGCCGGCGTCGAGCGAAAGGCGCGCGTCGCAGCGGTCGATTACGGCATCAAGACGAACATCCTCCGGATGCTCGCCGCGCGCGGCCTCGAGCCCGAGGTCTTTCCGGCGGCCGCGACGGCCGAGGAGCTCCTCGAGGGCGGGTTCGACGGGTTCTTCCTGTCGAACGGGCCGGGCGATCCCGACGCGTTGCCGGGATGCGTCGCGACGGTGAAGCGTCTCGTCGAGTCCGGCAAGCCGGTGTTCGGAATCTGCCTCGGGCAGCAGCTCCTCGGCCTCGCCCTCGGGGGCACGACCTACAAGCTCAAGTTCGGCCACCGGGGCGCAAACCACCCGGTGAAAAACCTCAAGACGGGCCACGTCGCGATCACGTCGCAGAACCACGGCTTCTCCGTGGCGGCCGACTCGCTGCCGAAGAACGTCGAAGTCACGCACCTGAACCTCAACGACGGCACCTGCGAGGGCTTCCGGCTCACGGACAAGCCCGTCTTCGCGGTCCAGTACCACCCGGAGTCCGCCCCCGGCCCGCACGACTCCGGTGCGCTCTTCGACGAGTTCGTCGGCCTCGTGACCTCCCGCATCTAAGTCGAACGCCGCTCCGATACGTCTCTTTCAAGGAACGGGATTCTCATTTCCATAGGAGGGCCTTCTTCGACAAGAGCAACACGACCTCATAGCTCGCGCTTGTCTAGCCGGAAGTTCTCGGCTACTACGTCGACTGGCACCTTAATCTGCGTCCTGGTCAGCATCCCGCCGGTCGGCTCATATGACACCCCAGTGGGTCGTAAACCGGCTTCCTGAGCCGCCCTCTCTCGCAGCCGCAGGGCTGTGGGAGCGGTGGGAATCGCGCAAGGACCAGGCGCGGGTTTCCGCCACAGGGCGAGCGGCGATTTCCACCGATTCCACAGCCACCCCGGGCCCAGCCGAAGCCGCTCTGGGAGCGGCTCGCTGCGTTCATACCCCTCGTTTGAGACCCACTGGGGTGTCACAAGAGCACCGCGGGGTCCCCCACGAGCACCACATCCGTCAGAGAGAAGTCCTCCTTCAGCTTGGCCACCTGGTCCGGGACGGTCTTGGGATCCCCCGTGTTTCCCGGATACACGCATACGGCCACCGGGCGACCCTGAGCGTCGGTGAGAAGCCCGTACACGATGATCGGCAAGTGCCGCTTGCCGGCGCGATCGTGGCCAAGGGCGGCCAGCCCTCGGTGCCTCTTCCGGTGCTCGGCTGGAGCCTCTCACCTCAGAACGCTATAGCTCGTCGGTCTGAGGCGAAGCCTCGTTAGTCATCACTGCGCTGAACAATCCCCCGGTGGTGGCGGCTCCTTCGGTGTGGGCAGAAACGCCGGCGTCCCGAAGTACATAAGGCCGGTCAGCTCGTCCTGCACGATGAACGGGATCGGCAGCGGGAGGCCGGAGAAGCACTTGAAACCCGGCGGCGGCGAATATGTATAGACGGACTTAATGCCGCTGTCGAAGAGCAATTGCACGCAGTTCGGATCGGAGTCGAAGATGCAGCCCTTCTCCACGTCCTCGACCGCCTGGTGCATGCTCGCGGTGACGTCGAACAGACTCTGCGCACCCTTCTGAATGTCCTTCACCTTGGCGTCGAGTTTTTTCTTCAGCTTCTGCGCCGCGTCATGGTTCTTGAAGGCCTTCGGATTGGTCGCTGCGTCCTTGCCCAGGCTGAAGCCATCCTTCAGGTTACCGAGAAGCCCGGAGACGGCGGCGGCCGCGTAGCTCGTGATGTCGGGGCCGATGATCATCACGTCGTTGAGTTTCGGCTCGTCGTTCGACGGCACCTCGATAAATGCGTATTTAATGGTGAAATAGCGGAACGACAGCGACGCGCCGGAGACGACCTCGTAGATCTGCGAGCCGTATGCGAATTGGCGGATGTGATTGGAGAGCACGATGGCGCAGGTGCCCCACGCCGCCTGCTTCATCACGTCGACCGCGTATTGCTTGCCGTTCTTCAACGACTGGAGACCCTCCTCCATGATCTTGTCGGTGATGAAGCCTACGGCCTCCGTCACAGCCAGTTCGGCCAGCGTGCTGTTCACGGTCCGCCCCGACCGGGGTGGGGTCCTGGCGCCAAGAACCGCCGCGAGCCCCCTCGGAGCGTTGTCCCCCGCAGGCACGGTGGCAAGACTCCGGTACGGAAACGCCGGCGCGCGCCGCGGGATGCCGACCAATTCGGCCATTTCCTCCATCAGCGCCTCGTAGAACGCGGGAATCCGGTGCCCCATCAGCAGCTGGTATTCGCCGAGTGACAGAATCGCCCCGTATTCGCTGACGGTAAGCGCGTCGATGCGCGCCGCGCGGGTGCTGAACTTGTCGCCGAGGCTGTTGAGAGTCGCGAGAGTCGTCGTGCCGCGGATTTCCTCGGTCCAGGCGTCGAGGTCGTTCACCGCGTCGCGCATCACCTGCTTGATCAGCAGATCGTCGGCCGTCGGCGACAGCCCGAAACCGTTCATGTCCTTCAGCGACGGCACGAAGCCGAGCGGCGGCGAGATGACCATCGAGTTCTTCATCTCGTCGAGGTCGATCGTCCGCCACAAAATCACCATTTGCGTCAGCAGCGACTTCATCAGCGGCACGTCGTTTGCGGCCCGCGCCGCGCGCAATTGCGGCGCGAAATCGTCGAGGCCTTGCATCACGCCGATGAGCTTCGCGAAGCTGGCGCCGCTGCTCTCCCCATCGACGTCGGTGGGCATCACCACCGCGAAATCCGCGCTGGCGGTCCGCCCGTTGCCCGTGTCGGTCGCGGTCAGCGTGAACGATCCTAGCGTGGCGACGCCGGCGGAGATCGTCGTTCCGGCAATTGTCGGCAGCGTCCCGGCATACGGCGTCTGCCGCGGCGTGATCACGTAGGTGACCGCGGGCGCCGCCAGCGGATTGCCGTCGACGTCGAACGCCGCGGGGCGCGCGGTGAGCGTCTGGTTGGCCGGCATCAGCCCGCTGCTGAGCGTCAAGGCGAGACCGTTGCCGCTCGATACGACGATCTGCGCGGCGCCGGGCGGCAGCTCGATGTTGCCGGCCGGCACTTGCGAGATCACGACGCCGCGCGCGACCGTCGAGGAGAACTGCCGTGTGACGCCGACGGTGAAGCCGACGCCGGTCAGCGCACTGGTTGCCGCCGACTCCGTGCGGCCGACGACGCTGGGCACCAGCACCGGTTGCAGACCTTTCGAGACCGTCAGCCGAATGTCGTCGAAGCGCCCGACGACCGCGCCGGCAACCGCGTCCTGCGCAAGCACGGTGCCAACGGGTTGCGCCGAGAACTGCTCAACCCACCGCACGCCCTGCAAGTCCTGCGCGATAAGCGCAGTCTGCGCCGCCTCGAGCGACATACCCACCACATTGGGCACGGTGACCGAAGCCGTCGTGAGATTGACGATGAAAATCTGGTCGGTGCTCGCGCCACGGGAGTCAGTCGCAGTCACGATGACCGTCGTCCAGTTCCATGGGCAAGGATATCCATACGAGCCGCAGGTCGGGTCGAAACGGATACGAGCCGGGCCGCTCATCGTCACCCAGGACGGTGCGGACTTGAGCGAAAAGGTGATGGTGTCACCGGGATCGGGGTCGTACGCCGAGACATCGTAGTAGTTCGTCACCAGCCCGCCCGGCGGCGTGGGGGCGAAGCGCTGCAACAGGCTCTTCGGTGGCGTGGAGGTAAACACCGGCGGCTCGTTGTCGGGAACGATATCGATGATGACGCTGGCTGGCGCGGTCGTGGCTGTGCCATCGCTCGCCGCGTAGGTAAAGCTCGCGGCCTGCGCCAGGCGCGGATCGCCCACCGTGCCCTGCTGTTCAGGCACACGGAACACTCGCGACACCTTCGTGTCGTGCAGCACCCGCGCGTTGCCGTCGATCGCCGTCGAGCGATATTGAATATTCGGAAATGTCTTCGGTCCGGGCAGCCAGTTATTGCTGCCACCCCTCAAGACCGTGGGTCCGATCAGACTGACACACTGGGTCAAAAAATCGGCGCCAACAAAGCCGCAGTTGAAAAGGAAAGGTGAGTTTTGCACGATATTTACATGGCCGTCGTTATTCATGTCGATCAACATCAACGCGCCGACGTCGTTATAGCTATGGTTGTAGGTCCAGTACGGATTGACCTTGCGCAGCCCGGTGCGTCCGTCAAGAATCTCAATGCGGCTGTAGGCGGAAAACACCACCTCTGCGACGCCGTCGCCGTCCAGGTCATACACCTGCGGCGCCGCATTTTGCACCAAAGAACTCTGGGCTGGCGGGGTGTAAAAAGGGGCGAATGTCGCATTGTCGGGCACATCCGGCGGAACCTTGTACGCCCAGATCGGCTGCCCGTCGTCACGGAACGCATACAACGTGCCGTCCGCCCCGAGAACGATGTCGGATCGGCCATCGCCATCGACGTCCGCAATCGTCAATGGTGTAAACCAGTACGTCTGCAACGGAATGCGCCGCTTGAGCTGGCCGTCGTAGCTGTAAATGAAAATTCCGCGATTGTCCACGTTGGGTTCGCCGCTGCTTCTTAGATGGATGATCTCGGCCTTGCCGTCGCCATCGAGATCGGCCACCGCGGTGTCGTTGACGGCGTTTGCCAGGTGCCAGGCCAGGTCGACCCCGCCGCTCGCGTTCTGCATCCACACGTCGGTGCCGGACACCAGGTCGACGCGGCCATCACCGTCGATATCCATCGCAATCGGCGGCATTTGCCACAAAGCGCTGGGGCCGCCGGGAAGGCTGGTGGTTGCCGCCGGATCGCGTACGACCAGCGCCTGCAAGACACTGCCGTCCGTACCGCTGATGATGAGCGTTGCACTACACGCAATGTTTTCGTCAGCGACCAGCCCAGTCACCGCGCGGCAGCCGGCGTAGTGGCCAACGCTGGCGGCATCGACGTAGTGGGTGTAGCCATCATTGCGCGGAATATTCCTGTGCAGCAGCAACACCGGCGTACCGTCGGCGGTCAGACGGGCAACGCTCAAGCCGCTGCCAAAGGCGACCCCACCGGGCGTGAATCCGCCCGGCGGCACCGGCGTCGCGCCACGCCGGATATCCGGATGCGGTTTCGACAGCGGCGGTGACACCCATTTCACCTTGCCCAGATGATCGAAGGCCAGAATGTTGTCTTCCGACGGGCTACCTGCGCGACTACAATAGGTTGTCTGCGCCAAGGTCGGATGTCCGCTGTCATCAAGGTCCGCCAGCACCAGATGCTCCATGGCGCCCCAACCACCCGGGTACGTGGCGCAATCCGTGGCACCGGTCTTGTCGGCGCTCCAGAGTTGGCTGCCGTTGAGCCCCGAGCGGGCCCGGATGCCGGCGTTGTAGTCGAAACTGATGATGTCCGGATAACCGTCTCCGTTCAGGTCGGCCACCAACTCACCGACGCGATCGGAACCCGCGCCCGCGCTCCATAGCTTGGCCACCGTGAACGGCACTCCCGGCACGGTCGCTGGCGCCTGATAGGTGAAGCTGCCATTGCCATTGAACGCGGTGAGCGTCCCGACGCCGGGGTCGGTGAGGCGGGTGGCGGTGAGGGTGCCAGCGCCGGGATTGACATCGTTACCGAGCACGCCCGGTGCCGACACCGTCAGCGCGCGGCTGACTTTGACCGTGTAGCTGTCGTCTTTCGCCAGCAGCAGCGAGCTCGTCGTGACGTCGATCGTGAACATCGCCACTGCGCTCAACGCCGGCGACCCGGAATCGGTGACGCGCACCTTCACCGTGTGCTTGCCCAGTTGCGCGAGCGTCGGCGTCCACGCCAGTGTCGCGTTGCCCGGGCCACCAAGCGTCATGCCCGGCGGGCCGCTCAGCAACGCATACGTCAGCGTGTCGCCAGCGTCGGGGTCGGTCGCCGCGAGAACAACGGTGAGGCTGCCACCGACGGCTGCCGTGACGTCGGGCAGGGTGTTCCACACCGGAGGCCGGTTCGCCGCGATAACGGTAACGTTGAAACTCTTCTGGTCGGATGCCCCGGCCGTGTCCTGAGCGCGGACCGTGAACAGGTGAGAACCGAGATCCGCGGGCGACGTCGGAGTCCACTTGACGACACCACTGCCGGGCGGTGCCATCGTCGCGCCGGCAGGGCCGACGATCAACGCGAGGGTCAACGCATCCCTGATGTTCGTGTCGTTCGCCACGACGCGCAGCGTAAACGGCGTGCCCAGGGGAATCGTGTAGTCGGGAATCGCCACCAGCGACGGTGCGACATTGGCGCTCCTGAAGAAGCCGTTCACATCCAGGATGAAGTCCACGTTCCCCGGCGCGGTGTTTTGAACTTTCGACGAGCCCGACCAGTCGAGCGCCAGTTGCACGATTGCATTATTTGCCCGCGTCTGGCCCGCCCGGAAGGAGATTGAATAGGTGCCGGGGCGAGCGCCGTCTCCGCGATAGAGCGAGAGATAGCCGCTTCCTGCGTTGTTTGTCACGGTCACGTTCACGGAGATTGCCGTGGCATCTGACGGGATCCCGCACGTGCCGGTCACGACGAAGATCCTGTCCGGCGACCCGGCAGGCTGGAGCGACGGCCCGCCGAGCGGACCGGTCGGGTTCCTCGTGTCCAGCACCCGGCATGGAGGAAGAGAGAAGTAGCTGGATGCTCCGGCGCTAGCACCAGTGGTGATCCGCCCGATCCGATCACTTGCCCCTTCCGCGAACCACAGGTTGCCATCGGGACCGGCCGTGATGCCGAGAAGTTCCCCACCGGCGGTGATGCCGGCGCTGAACTCGGTTACGACTCCGCTCGTGGTAATCCGCCCGATCCAGAGGCGAGTATCTTCCGTGAACCACAGGTTGCCATCGGGGCCGGCCGTGATGTGCTGAAGACTATAGCCGGCGATGCCGGCGCTGAACTCGGTGACGACGCCGAGCGGGGTAATCCGCCCGATGCGGTTGCCGAATTGTTCCGTGAACCACAGGTTGCCATCGGGGCCGGCGGTGATGCCGAGAGGGACCGCGCCGGCGGTGATGCCGGCGCTGAACTCGGTGACGACTCCGAGCGGGGGAATGCGCCCGATCCGGTTGCCAGAACGTTCCGTGAACCACAGGTTGCCATCGGGGCCGGCCGTAATGGAGTAAGGGCTCGCACCGGCGGTGATGCCGGCGCTGAACTCGGTGACGACGCCGAGCGGGGTAATGCGCCCGATCCGGTTGCCGTAGAATTCCGTGAACCACAGGTTGCCATCGGGGCCGGCCGTGATGCCCTCAGATCCCGCGCCAGCGGTGATGCCGGTGCTGAACTCGGTGATGACCTGGGCCTGCGCGGCGGCGCTGCTCAGCCCGAGCAGGGCGAACCCCAGGCAGACCGCACGAACCCGTGACGCGATGAAGCTGTTACCCGGAGAATTTCGCATACCGAGGACGGTCGCCAGACCGGGGGCCGGCAGTGCCATCCGCCTCATCGTCTTCTTCTGTCTCAAGGGGGGCCTCCTCGTTCTGGTACACGGGCATCGCCGACGGTAAGACAGGGCTTCCGTACTGAGAGCCATTCGACTCCCGCCGGCCTCTACTTCAGATGAGTCGGCCTAAAGAGCGACAAAAACGACCCCGAGGGATCAGGAAAAGAGCTCCGCACCGACGATTTTTTCGGGCGACCGCGGCGAGGCCTGTTATTCGCGCGGCCGCTGTGAGCCTGGACGCGGGGGAACCGGCGCCGGCCGGCCCCAGGCGACGTAGAGTTTCTCCAGCCGCTGGCGCGCCTCGACCGTTCGAGGGTCTGCGGCACCCGGACTCTTCGTCATCGCTCGAACCGATTCCTGCAGCAGCGGCTCGGCCTCGGCGTATCGGCCCTGCGCCATGAAGCACTCGCTCAACCAGCTCTCGACACTCGCCCTGATCGGCTCATCGGGATTCTTCCGGGCCCCGAGCGCGGCAAGCGCCTCCGTAAGGTAGCTCGCCGCCTCCGCCGGCCGCCCCGTCCGGAGAAGAGCTTCTCCCAGAGACGTCCAGCTCGGCACTCGCGACGTCGGATTGTCCGGAAGCGCCTGGCGCCAGATCGCGAGTGCGGCTCGAGCCTCCTTCTCGGCGAGCGCGTAACGCCGCTGGCGGCAATGGAGGTCGGCCAGGGAGTCCCATGCTTGGGCGACGGCCGGGTGGCTCTCACCGTAAAGCTCTCGCGCGAGCAGGAGGGCCTCGCGGTCCCCCGACTCCGCCTGCGCGTACCTGCCCTTCTTCTCTAGAATCCTGCCGAGACCCAAGAGCTCGGACGAAAGCAACCAGCGATCGTTCGAGCGGCGGCTCTTCTCGATCACGTCCCGCGAAATGCGTTCGGCTCGATCCAGGTCGCCTTGCTGCTCGAAAACTTGCCCGAGGCTGCCAGTGATCGAGCGCGTGGCCGCGTGCTCCTCGCCGGACTGGAGCCGTGAAAGCGTGAGGGCTTCCCGCAGGAGCGACTCCGCCTCGCCGGAAGCGGCGGGGTTCAGCCTGATCCTCACGCCGGCGAGATCCTGGAGGACGTAGGGAAGGTTCGCGTTCTTGGGATCCGCTCGACGAAGAATCGCGATCGATTGGCGAAACAGACGCTCCGCGCCGGCCGGGTCCCCGTTCCAATACCGCGTGGCCCCCAGGTAGTAAAGGCTTTCGGCCACTTTGGGATGCTGCTCGCCGTGCAGCGAGGTGTAGAGCGCGACGGCCGCCTCGAAGTGCCGCTGGGCCGGCTGGTAAAGGCCCAGACCCAGGTAGGTATTGCCGATCGTCTGGTGCAGCTCGGCGCGGACCTCCGGATACTCGGAGACCGCCGTGTCGACTCTCGATTCGGCCTGCTTCAAGACGTCCACGACACGAGTGTCTCCGCGCTTCCCGTAGCCCGCGGAATACCAGCTCGGGTCGGCGGAGGCCAGCATCTGCTGCAGGAAAGCGTTGATGCGCTCGGCCTTCGTCTTCTCGACGCGCGCGCGGTCGCGTTCCTCTCTGGCGATCCGAGCCTGGTGCATGGTGGCGAGCAATCCCGCCACCAGCGAAGCTGCGATCACGGCCGCGGCGGCAACGCCGACGCGATTGCGCCTGAGAAACTTACCGGCGCGGTAGGAAAGAGTGTCCCGGTGGGCCAGGACCGGCAGCCCCTCGAGGTGCCTGCGGATGTCCTCGGAGAATTGCTCGACGGACGCGTATCGGCGTTCCGGCTCCTTGCGAAGCGCCATCAGGAGAATTGTGTCCAGGTCTCCGCGAAGCTGCCGGCGCGCCCTCTCGCGCTTCTCGCGGGACGCGCGATCCTCCTGCTCCGGCGCCGGGATCGGGGCCGCGCTCGGCCGCACCGGCGGCTCCTCGCAGATGACGCGGTCGGCCTCGAGCGGCTCGTCCGGGCGCAGCGTGTACGGATGCGCACCCGTGACGAGCCGGTAGAGGAGAACTCCGAGGGAGTACACGTCCGTCGCGGTCGTGATCGGCCCGCCGCGAATCTGCTCGGGGCTCGCGAACTCCGTGGTCCGAGGCCGGTCGGAAGTCTTCGTCAGCCCCACCTCGTCCGTCTCGGACGGCACGAGGAGCTTGGCGATACCGAAATCGAGCAGCTTCACGTCACCTTGCTCGGTGACCAGGATGTTGGCGGGCTTGATGTCGCGATGAACGATCAGGTTCTGATGGGCGTGCTGCACGGCCGCGCAGATGATCCGGAACAGCCGCAGCCTCTCGGACAGGTCGAGGTCTCGCTCGTCGCAGTAGCGATCGATGGGAACGCCGGCGATGTACCCCATGACGAGGTAGGGAGAGCCGTCGGGGGCCGCGCCCGCGTCGAGGAAGCGGGCGATGTTGGGGTGGACGAGATTGGCGAGAGCCTGGCGCTCCGCGCGGAAGCGCCGCGCGAGGTCGCGGGACCCGAACGAAAAGCGGAGGACTTTGATTGCCACCTGTTGCCGCGGATCGGCGCCGACGCGCTCGGCCAGGTAGACGGCGCCCATCCCGCCCCGACCGAGCGGACGGACGACGCTATAGGGGCCGAGCTGGCGCCCGATCCACGGGTCGGCGGCCGCGTCCGCAAGGATCTCCCGCCGCTCGACCTCGATCACCGCATCGAGAAACTCTCCGGCACGATCGTGCGACTCGAGCAGCGAGCGGAGCTCGGCGACCAACGCCGGCTGATCCGACGACAGTCGCTCGAGATAAGAGGACCGCTCCTCGGCCGGCAGCTCGGCGGCTCGGGAGAAGGCCTCTTTCAACTCAGTGCGAGGAAACGAATCAGGCGCCATTTCCTGCGCCGGCCGAAAGCTCGCGGAAGAGCCATGCACGGGCCATGACTGTCTCCCGTTTGACGCTGGAGGTCGAGATTCCGAGTGTGTCTGCGACCTCCTGGACGCTCAAGCCAGCGAGGTAACGCAGCTCGATGACCCGCACTTGCTGTCCGTCGATCTCTGTCAGGCGCGCCAGGGCCTCGTCGAGAGCGAGTAGATCGAACGCGGGCTCAGCGCTCTTGGCGGCATCGTCCAGCGTCACGCGCATCGGGTCCGAGCCCCGTTTTCCTCTACGCCGAGCCCGCGCGTAGTCCACGAGGACGCGCCGCATCACTCGCGCGGCAACGACGAGGAACTCGGTGCGGGTGCGAATCTCGAAGCTCTCCGACCGGGCGAGCCTCATGTAGGCCTCGTGGACGAGAGCCGTTGGTTGAAGCGTGTGATTCGGACGTTCTCCCTGAAGGGCCTGCGCCGCCAGCCGCCGCAACTCGTCGTAAACCTGTGGAAAAAGCTCGTCGAGCGCGGGTTCTCTCGTGTTCAAGCCTGCTCCGGGGCGAAAGAGTGTCTTCCCCGCACCCCGGCCAGCGTATCACTGGCATGACCATGAACTTTCGACCCGCAGGACTCGGCGGCGAATCGCCGCAAGCAATGCTACCGAGCCGCGGATCGAACGCTCGCTTCAACCCGGGCGAACACGGGATAGTGAGGAGGAGGCGGAGGGCCCGTGGACGCGCCCCGAAGCGTGTCTCGGCGCACTAAGATGCGCCGTTGTGAACGTCCCCGCCTTCCTCGCGAAGCGGTTTCTTTTCGGTAGCCGGCGCGGGCTGCCGAAGACGGTTTCGCTCCTTGCACTTTTCGGCGTCGCGCTCGGGGCGGCGTCGCTCGTCGTCGCGATGGGGCTCATGTCGGGTTACCGGGGCGATCTCGCCGAGAAGCTCGCGGGGACGAGCGCGGAAGTGATCGCCATGCCCGAGCCCGGCGCGAACGTCGAAGAGCAGCGGTCGGCGCTCCGCGCCCTCCCGAACGTGACCGCGGTTGCCCGCACGGCGTTCGCCCCGGCGCTCCTCCTGTCGTCGCGGGCGCCCGAGGGCGTCGACGCGCTCGTGAAGGCGCTCGAGCTGCCCGACGGCCTCACGACCACGAGGCTGCTCGGCGCCGTGCCCGGCCTCGCGAAGTCGTTTGGCGAGCTCGAGGCGAAGGGCGTGACGCCCGTCCTTCTCGGAGCCGGCCTCGCGAAGCGGCTCGGCGCTTCCGCGGGAGGAACGATCGTCCTCGAGACTTCGTCCGCGGCACTCGCGGCCGGGCTCGCCGTGGCGGCGCGCACGCCCGTGACGGTCGCCGCGGTCGTGGAGACGGGCTTCTCCGAGGTGGACGACGGGTGGGCGGTAGTTCCGCTGGCCGTCTTCGAAAGGCTCGCGCCCCCGGGCGCGCGGCAGGGCGTCTGGGAAATGAAGCTCGTGAAGGCCTCCGCCTCGGCGGAGACCGTCGCCGCGGCGCGAAAGCTCCTCGGCGAAGGCGCGACCGTCCTCGACTGGAAGGTCCTGAACCGCGACCTCTTCGAGGCGCTCGCCGTGCAGCAGACTCTCCTCTTCATCGTCCTGACGCTCATCGTCGCGGTGGCCGCGGGCACGGTCGTGTCGTCCCTCGTCGTCCTCCTCGCCGAGAAGACGCGGGACGTGGGCGTCCTCGCCGCGCTCGGCGCGCCGCCCGCGCTCGTAGCCCGTACGTTTCGCCTGTCGGGGATGCTGCTAGGCGGGAGCGGCCTCGTCCTCGGCGTCGTCTTCGGGCTCGCCGTTTGTTTTCTCCTGACGGTTTTCCACGTCGTGCGCTTTCCGCCCGAGATCGCGAAGGTCTACTACCTCACGTGGATGCCGTTCCGGCCCGAGCCGCTCCACGTGCTCGGAATCCTCGGCGTCGGCCTCCTCCTCATCCTTGGGGCGTCGCTGCTTCCCGCGCGCCGCGCCGCTCGGATGAACCCCTCGGAGGCCCTCCGATACGAGTGAGGCCGGACGCCGGCAGCCTGCGATCAGTCCGTTTCTTCGGGCGTACACTTCATGAGATGAAATCTGTCGCCGGACCGGTGGTCCTCGCCGCCGACCACGGCGGTTTCGCGCTGAAGGAAGCGATCAAGCGACACCTGAGGGCCCAGGGCGTCGACGTCCTCGATGTCGGAACGAGCTCGACCGAGCCGTGCGATTACCCGGTTTTTGCGCGCGCCGCCGGCGAGGCCGTCGCCTCGGGGCAGGCCTGGCGGGGCATCGTCGTCGACGGCGCGGGCATCGGGTCCTGCATGGTCGCCAACAAGATCCCCGGGGTCCGCGCGGCCATGGCCTTCGACCTGGCCACCGCGAAGAACGCCCGCGAGCACAACGACGCCAACGTCCTGACGCTTGGCGCCGGCTACCTCGCCGAGGAACTCGCGCTCGGAATCGTCGACGTCTTCCTGTCCACCGACTGCACCGTGGAGCGCCACAGACGCCGAGTCGCTATGATCGATGCCATCGATAAGAGCCGCGGAAACACGCCGGAGAATCCGCGCGGTCCGCTGAGTTCGAGGAGTTCGCCGTCCATGGCCTCACCCGACTTCGATTCGCTCGTCGGCCGGATCACCCAGATCCTGACCTCGAATCCCTCGCTCCTCGTCCAGCCGACGTGCGGGGGGTCGATGGTGGGAGGTGACGCCTGCGCCGGCTGCCCCATCGGCGGCCACTGCGCGACCCGTTGCGCCGACACCGTTCGTTCGATGATCGCCTGCGTGGGGCCGGGGTGCCGGGTGTCGGGCGCACCGGGAGGCGGCGAGGTGCCCAAGGACCTGGCCGGCTTCATCGACCACACGCTTCTTCGCGCCGACGCTACCTATTCGGACATCGACAAGCTGTGCGACGAGGCCGCCCAGTTCGGCTTCGCGTCGGTGTGCGTCAATCCGGTCTTCGTCAAGCGCTGCGCCGCCCGCCTCTCCGGCAGCTCCCCGGTCGTCTGCACGGTGGTGGGCTTTCCGCTCGGGGCCATTCCCAAGGAGATGAAGGCGCTCGAGGCACGGCGCGCCGTCCGCGAAGGTGCGAGCGAGATCGACATGGTCATCGCGATCGGGGCGCTCAAGTCGGGCGACCTTCGCTTCGTGGAAGACGACATCCGGGCGGTGGCCGAAACCGCCCACGACGGCGGCGCGATCCTCAAGGTGATCCTGGAAACATCGCTCCTGACCGACGACGAGAAAGTGGCCGGCTGCGTGGCGGCCCGCAAGGCCCGGGCGGAGTTCGTGAAGACCTCGACGGGCTTCTCCACCGGTGGCGCCACCGCGCACGACGTGGAGCTCATGGCCCGAGCCGTCGACCGCAAGCTCGGAGTGAAGGCGTCCGGAGGGATCCGGTCGGCTGAGGACGCGAAGAAGCTCATCGCCGCCGGCGCCACCCGGATTGGAGCCTCGGTCGGCGTGAAGATCGTCAAGGAGGCCCGGGGGATCGCCGCCGCTTCGAAGATAGAGGCGGTAGAGGCGAAAGAGGCGAAAGGGACACTTTGATGGCCGACCTCCGGAGCTTCGTGTACCTCGACGCGATGCAGCCGCAGGTCGCGGCCTACATCGGCACGGTTGCCCGGGGATTCCTCCCGGTCGCCTACGAGGCCTCCTTGATCGTCGAGATCTCGCCCGGCATAGAGATCAACCGCGTGACCGACGTCGCCGTCAAGGCGACCGACGTCCGTCCCGGCATGCAGGTCGTGGAGCGGCTCTACGGAATGCTCGAGATTCACAGCACCTCGCAGGCCGAGGTGCGGCAAGCCGGCGCAGCCATCCTCGCCGCCCTTTCCCTGAACGAGACCGACCGGATCAAGCCGCGGGTCCTCTCCTCGCAAGTCATCCGGCGCGTCGACGCCCTCCAGGCGCAGCTGATCAACCGCGACCGGCAGGGAATGATGCTGGTGGCCAGCGAGTCGCTCTACATTCTGGAGGTCGAGCCCGCGGCGTACGCGGCCTTCGCGGCGAACGAGGCCGAGAAGGCGGCGGAGATCAACGTGGTGGACGTTCGGATGACCGGAGCGTTCGGGCGCGTCTACCTCGGGGGCGAGCAGCGTGACATCGACGTGGCGTCGGTCGCGGCCATCCGGGCGATCGAGTCGCTCACCGGGCGCGAGGCGCCAAAGGGCCGGAGGGACTGAGTCGGTGATCGATCTCCGCAGCTACGTCTTCCTCGACTCGCTTCAAGAGCAGCACGCGGCCTTCCTGGGAACCGTGGCTAAGGGCTTCCTCCCCGTCGGCGGACAGGCTTCCCTTTTCATCGAGGTCTCCCCCGGGATCGCGATCAACCGGCTCACCGACATCGCGGTGAAAGCCACCTCCGTCACGCCGGGGATGCAGATCGTCGAACGGCTCTACGGCCTCCTCGAGATCCACCACGACGAGCAGGCCGAGGTACGCCGGGCGGGCGAGGCGATTCTCCAGGAGATCGGCAAGACCGAAGGCGACCGGATCAAACCCGAGATCCTCTCCTCGACCGTGATCCGGGGCCTCGACGACCGGCAGACACAGCTCATCAACCGGACCCGCCACGGCCACATGATCGTGGCGGGCCAGTCGCTCTACATCCTCGAATGCCAGCCTGCCGCGAATGCCGCGCTGGCGGCCAACGAGGCGGAGAAGGCCGCGCACATCAAGGTGCTGGAGATCGTCACCTTCGGCTCGTTCGGACGGGTTTACCTGGCGGGAGCGGACCGTGACATCGACGTCGCTCTGCCCGCGGCCGAGCGGGCGATCCAGGGCCTTTCCGGGCGCGCGGCGAAGACTTAGGAACGTCATGGAACACCGAAACGCCCCGGAAACGGGTGTAGAACCGAACAGGGAGGATCGAAATGGCTGAAGCACTGGGAATGATCGAGTGCCGCTCCTTCGCGGCGATGGTCGAAGCGGCCGACGCGATGGTGAAGGCCGCGAAGGTGGAGCTCGTGAGCTACGAGAAGACGGGGGGCGGCTATGTGACCGCCATCATCCGGGGCGACGTCGCGGCCGTGAAAGCGGCCGTGGACGCGGGGCAGAACGGGGCGGCGCGCGTCGGCGACATCGTCACCACTCACATCATCGCCCGCCCGCACGTGAACGTCGACCTCGTCCTTCCGCTCGGCCGCAAGGCCGA
>Ga0097691_1000495_pt1 | contig 34091 bp, 32 predicted proteins | sample NGESurdeep072012_8_FD_72858 | JGI IMG/M metagenome (GOLD analysis project Ga0097691, IMG submission 72858) | Arctic peat soil microbial communities from Barrow, Alaska - NGEE Surface sample 210-1 deep-072012 | ecosystem: Environmental > Terrestrial > Soil > Wetlands > Peat ... | reverse complement strand
GTGGACCGGGAGCGCGGCGACCTCGTTGCACCACGGCAGGACGCCCGTCGTGCCCTGGGTGGACCAGGCAGTCTCCTTGTCGATCGCGTGGACCGCCCGCAGGTCGTCCCGGCCAAGCACCTTCATCGCGGCGGGGAACGCCTGCGGGATCGGCTTGCTGCCCTTCACGACGATCGCCTTGAGAAGCTTCGAGCCCATCACCGCGCCCATGCCGGGCCGGCCACCGGAGCGGCCCTCGAGGCTGCGGACCACCGCGAAGTTGACCATGTTCTCGCCGCCCTGGCCGATGTTCAGGACCCCGACGCCCTTTCCGTAACGGGCGTAGATCCAGTCGTTCGTGTCCATCGTGCCCTTGCCCCAGACCTCGTCGGCCGGGAGGAACTCGACGCGGTCGTCGTCGATGGAGAGCAGCGTGGGGCGGTCGGCCCGCCCCTCGACGATCAGGGCGTCGTAGCCGGCCTTGCGGAGCTGGTCGGTGACGCGGGTGCCGAGGTTCCCGTCGCCGTAGCCACCCGTGGCGGGCGACTTGGCGGCGACGATCGTCTTGCCCGTGTTGGGGGCCGGGACGCCGGAGATCGGCCCGACGGCCACCACGAGCTTGTTGTCGGGCCCGAGCGGATCGATCCCCGGGGCGAGCTCGTCGTAGAGGATCTTGACGGCGAAGCCGCGGCCGCCGATCCAGGTGTGGGCGAACTCTTCCGAGAACGTCTCGATCCTGGAGGTCCGGGACGTCAGGTTGACCCGCAGGAACTGCCCGGTCCATCCATCCATGATCAGCTCACCCTCGGCTGGAACGGCACGCCCGCGTGTGATGGCCCCTGCGCCGATGCTAGGTGGGCGCGGGAGGGACGTCTAGGGTCCGGATGGACCCTTCGCGGGGACCAGCCGGCCGCCATCGGCGACGGGCGCGATCAGGCCTCCGGGTGCTCGGCCTCGCGGAGCGACTCCGCCCAGCGCGCGGCCACCGCCGACAGCTCGCCGCCGAGCGCGGGGGCGACCCGGCCGCGGACATGCACGTCACGCTGGCCGTACTCGACCTCCACGGTGCCACGCTCGCGGACCCGGGCCAGCAGCTCGCCGGCGGCGTACGGGACCGCGACGTCGATCTCCTCCCAGAGCGACGCGAGAAGGGCTGCGACCTCGTCGCGCAGCGCGTCGAGCCCGAAGCCGGTGAGCGCCGAGACCAGCACGCTGCCGGCGACGATCGGCGCCTGTGCCGTCACCGCGCCGTCCGCGACCAGCAGGTCCGCCTTGTTGAAAGCCACGAGCCGCGGCTTCGTCCCCGCGTCCAGCTCGTCGAGGACGGTCTGGACCGTGGCCCGGTGCTCCACGAAGTGGGCGTCGGAGCCATCCACCACCTCGATGAGGACGTCCGCGCGGGTGACTTCCTCGAGGGTTGCGCGAAAGGCATCGACCAGCTGGTGGGGCAGCTTGTGGATGAAGCCGACCGTGTCGGTGACGATGGCAGTCTGGCCGTCGCCCAGCTTGACCTGCCGGCTTGTCGGGTCGAGCGTCGCGAAGAGCCTGTCCTCGGCGAGCGCGACCTCGCTGCCGACGAGCGTGTTGAGGAGCGTGGACTTGCCGGCGTTCGTGTACCCGACGATGGCGACCGTCGGGTAGAGCCGCCGGTCCCGGCCGCGGGCCGCCGTGGCTCGCTGCTGGCGGACCTGTTCGACGCGCTCCTTCATCTTCTTGATCCGCTCGCGGATCAACCGCCGGTCCGTCTCGAGCTGGCTCTCGCCGGGACCCCGGGTGCCGATCCCTCCGCCCGTCCGCGAGAGGTGTGTCCACAGCCGGGTCAGGCGGGGCAGCTGGTACTCGAGCTGGGCGAGCTCCACCTGGAGCCGTCCCTCGTGAGTGCGTGCATGCTGGGCGAAGATGTCGAGGATCAGCCGGCTGCGGTCGATGACCTTGACCGAGAGCAGCCCCTCGAGCGCCTTCTGCTGGCCCGGCGAGAGCTCGTCGTCCGCGACGAGCAGGTCGAAGCCGGTCTCCGCCTTCGCCGCGACCAGCTCCTCGGCCTTGCCCTTGCCCACGTACCAGTTCGGGTCGACGTGGCGGCGGTTCTGCCACTCCGCCCCCACGACGGCTGCGCCGGCCGTCTCGGCCAGCGAGGCGAGCTCGGCCAGCGAGTCGGAGGCGTTCCAGCCGGGGTCGTCGCCGGTGTCGACGGCGACGAGGAACGCCTTCTCGGCGGGCTGCGCGAGATCGATCGTGGTTGAGCGAGCCATCGGTGGAGGATACCGCGCCGGCGGGGAGCGTCCGCGGCGTCGGTCCCGTGGGTCCGCGCGCCCGGTACCCGATCGTCCCCCACCCCGCCCGACATTCGGGGCATGGCGCGTGGGTGCACCGACGGCGACGCTCCTCGCATGGAATCGACCAGCGCCGCACTGCGTCGTGCCGCGTCCGCCGCCGACGCGGCAATCCCGGCCCCCGAGTCGCCGCGCCGCCGGGCGGCCATCCGCTCGTTCGCTGTCGGCGCGCTCGCCCTGAGCGCGGCCTACCTCGCCTGGCGTGGCCTCTTCACGCTGGACGCCGGCGCTCCGTGGCTCTCCGTGCCGCTCTATCTCCTCGAGATTCACGCCGCCTTCGGGCTGTTCCTCTTCACGCTGTCTCTCTGGGATGTCGACGTGCGACCGACGATCTCCCCGACACTCACCACCGCCAACCGCGTCGCGGTCCTGATTCCCACCTACAACGAGGGTCGCGAGATCCTCCTGCCCACCGTGGCGGCCGCGATCGCCATGCGCGTCGACCACGAGACCTGGGTCCTCGACGACGGCGACCGCCCGGACGTGCGGCGAATGGCCGAAGAACTCGGCGCCCGGTACCTCGCCCGTCCGACCCACGAGCACGCCAAGGCCGGCAACCTGAACCATGCCCTTGGGATCGTCGAGGCGGACCTCGTGGCGATCCTCGACGCCGACCACGTAGCGAGCCCGGAATTCCTGGTCCGGACGCTCGGCTACTTCGACGACCCGCTGCTCGCCCTGGTCCAGACGCCCCAGGACTTCTACAACCGGAGCTCGTTCGAGCACGAGGTCCACGACCTCGAGGACGACCGCTTCCACGAGCAGGTGCTCTTCTACCGGGCGATCCAGCCGGGCAAGAACCGGTGGGGCGCGGCCTTCTGGTGCGGGACCGGTGCGGTCGTGAGGACCGCCGCGCTTCGCGACGTCGGCGGTGTCGCCACGGACAGCATCACCGAGGACATCCAGACCACGATCCGCCTCCATCGGCGCGGCTGGCGAACCGTCTACCACAACGAGGTGCTGGCCAGGGGCCTCGCAGCCGCGGATGCCGAGACCTACCAGGCCCAGCGACTTCGCTGGGGCACCGGCGCCATGCAGGTCCTGCGGCACGACCACCCGATCACGGGGCGGGGGCTGAGCCTCGGCCAGCGGGCCGCGTACGCTGCCACCCTGCTCGGCTGGTTCGACGCATGGCGATCGCTGGGCTACCTGCTCCTGCCCCCGGCGGTCCTGCTGACGGGCATGGTCCCGATCCGCGCGGACGCGCTCACCTTCGTGGTGCTCTTCGGGTCCACCTTCATCGCGCAGCAGGTCGCGCTGGTGCTCCTCTCGCGAGGCCGCCACCGGCCACGGCTGGCGATCGTCTTCGAGATGGTGCGGATGACGCCGAACCTGCGCGCCACCCTCAGCCTCGTGACGCGCCGTCGGCCCGGCTTCGTGGTGACGCCGAAGGGCCGGACCGGCGATGGTCGCCGGCGGGCACGCGCGCCGCGGCTCCTGACCGGCACCCTCGCGCTGAGCCTCGCGGCCACGCTCTGGTACGTCGCCACCCTCCTGGGGCGGACGCCCATGACCTATCCGGTCCCCTGGGCGGTGCACCTCTCCTTCGCCTGGCTCGTCGTGAACGTCGTGTTCCTGTGCGCGGCGCTCGCGCGGATCCAGACGATGCGGTTTGCCCCAGAGCGGCGGGCGAGCGTCCGGTTCGAGGCGGGGTTCGCGGGGACGCTGGAGGGGCGGCCGGTCGAGGTCCTGGACCTCTCGCTCACCGGCGCGCGCCTGCTGGTTGCGCCCGGTCCCGGAGTCCCGGCGGAAACCGTGGTCGGCATCGCGGTCGCCGGCCAGAACGTCGCGCTCCGGGCGCTCGTGCGCTCGGTCCGCAGGAAGCCCGACGGCTGGCTCGACGTCGGCACCGAGTTCGACGACGGGCAGGACCCCGAGCGGGCCCGCCTGGCCCTGGCGCTCTTCCGGACGCGCGAGCTGCCGAGCGGCGAGAGCGACGCGGCCGGCGTCGCGGCCTGAACCGGCGGATCAGGGACCGCGCCCCGCGGTCCCCTGCGCGAACACCAGAGCACGTTCGGTGGCCAGCTGGAGGGCGGCCGGGTCTCCCGCGTCGACCTGCACGTCGACCGCCGCGGACCGGAACCACGTCCGCTGGCGCCGGGCGTAGGCGAGGTTGCGGCTGACGTTCGCTGCCAGGTAGCCCGCGCGGTCGATCAGCCCGTCAAGGAGGTTCCACGCCTCGCGGTACCCGATCGCGGAGAAGGCGGGAAGCGAGGCCGGATAGCGCGTGCGAAGAGCCTGCGCCTCGGCCAGGATGCCCCCGTCCAGCTGGCCTGCCGCGCGCTGCGCGATCCAGGCCCGGTGCTCGGCGCGATCGGCGACGTCAAGCGTGAGGCGCAGGACCGGCCCGCCATAGCCGCGCGGCGCGGGCAGCGGCGCATCGCCCTGAAGCAGGGCGATCTCGAGGGCGCGCACGACCCGGCGCGGGTTCCGGAGGTCGACCCTGGCGGCGAGCCCTGGCGCGGCGGCCTGCAGGCGCGCGACGAGGGCGTCCAGCCCGTGCTCGGAGAGGTCCGCCTCCAGGCTGGCCCGCACCGCCGGGTCCCACGGGAGCGCATCGACGGCGAGGCCGTCGGCGATCGCGCGCAGCCAGAACCCGGTGCCTCCGACCAGGATCGCGACACCGGAGCGGGCGGCGATGCCCGGCAGCACGCCCTCGACATGCTCGGCGAAGTCGGCCACCGAGAACAGGGCGTCGGGGTCCACGAGGTCGAGCCCGTGATGTGGGATGCCGCGCCGTTCGGCCGCGGTCGGCTTGGCCGTCGCGACGTCGGTCCCGCGGTAGACCTGGCGCGAGTCCGCCGAGATGACCTCGGCCGGGATGCCGTCGGCGCGCAGCGCCAGCGCCATGCGCACGGCGAAGTCCGTCTTGCCGGTCGCGGTGGGGCCACCGACGACGACAAGGGGCGGCCGGCGTGCGGGGGCACTCCCCTCCCCGATCGTCAGGCGAGGATCCCCCGCAGGCTGTAGGGACCGGCGGCCTGGATGCGCACGTCGACGATCGTCCCGACGAGCGACGGCGAACCGGCGAGGTGGACCAGCCGGTTGTCGCGGGAACGGCCGGCGAGGCGCACCCAGCCGTCCGGCAGCGGGCCAGCGAACGGGTCGTGGCCGGAGAGCGTCGCCGGCGGCGGCTCGTCGCCGCCTTCGTCGTGCTCGTGACCACGCGGCCGTTCCAGCGTGTCCACGAGCACGGAGGTCACGCTGCCGAGTCGCTCCCTGTTCCGCGCGAAGCCGATCTCCTCCTGGAGGGCCAGCAGCCGGTTGAGGCGCTCCTTCTTGACGCCGGCCGGAACGTCGTCGGCGAGCCGCGTCGCCGGCGTGCCCGGGCGCGGCGAGTAGGCGGCCGCGAACACCTGGGCGTAGCGGACCGTCTCGAGCAGGCGGAGCGTCGAGGCGAACTGGGCTTCGGTCTCGCCGCAGAACCCGACGATGACGTCCGTGCTCAGCGAGATCCCCGGGATCGCCTCGAGGATCCGGCCCAACCGCTCCTCGTAATGCGCGATCGTGTACTGCCGTCCCATGCGGCGGAGCACCTCGTCGTCGCCGGACTGGACCGGCAGGTGGAGCGCCGCGCAGACGCTCGGGGCCTCGGCCATCGCGCGGATCAGACGGTCCGAGAGGTCCCAGGGGTGCGAGGTGACGAACCGGAGGCGCGGGATGGCGGCCTCCCCGCCGGGGCCGCGGAGGGCGTCGATCGCCCGGATCAGCTCGGCGAGGTCCGGCCGCGACGCGCGATCGACCCGCTGCCCGGCCCGGCGCGCCTCGGCGACGTGGGCAAAGCGCGGCTCGGCGGGCAGGTCGTGGCCGTAGCTGTTGACGTTCTGGCCGAGGAGCGTGATCTCGCAGAAGCCGGCGGCGGTGAGCGCCCGCGCCTCGTCGACCACCTCGTCGAAGGGCCGGCTTCGCTCCGGCCCGCGGCTGAACGGGACGATGCAGTAGGTGCAGGTCTTGTCGCAGCCGTAGATGATCGGGAGCCACGCGGCGACGGTCGACTCCCGGCGCACGGCGCCCGACGCCACGGCGTCCGCGCGGGAGCCGGCCAGATGATCTGCGGCCGAGACCGGGACGCCCTTCACGACCGTGGTGGCTGCCGTCCGCGGCGCCCACGGCGTCGATACCGCGCCGGGTGCGCCGGGTGCCCCGGTCCTGCCGCGGAGGCCGACGGGCCCCTGGGCCGACGCGAGGCCGAGCCGCTCAACCAGCTCCGGCTCCTCGTCCGGGCGCAGGAAGAGGTCCACGGCCGGGAACCGGCGCCGGAGGCCGACTCGGTCGCGCTCTCGCACGGCGCAGCCGGTCAGGATCACGCGGAGCGCGGGGTTCGCGGCCTTGAGGAGCGCGAGCACGCCCTGGCGGCCGATCACCTTCGCCTCGGCGGCCTCGCGGATGGCGCACGTGTTGATCACGATCAGGTCGGCCGTCTCCATCCCGGCGGCCTCGGCACAGCCGGACGCCAGGAGCCGCCCGGCCATCTCCTCCGAGTCGCTCTTGTTCATCTGGCAGCCCAGCGTCCAGATCCAGAAGCGCGGGAGCGCCTGGTCCTCAGGGCGGAACTCGACGACGCGTGCATCGTCGGCTGTGGCGGGAGGGCGGGGTGCGGCGGGCAGGCCCACCGGCACGACGAGGTCAAGGACGGGAAGCTGGCGGGTCGTCATGCCACGACGGCCAGGTGGAGGGCGGCCAGGACGCCCGCCGCGATCTCCGGCGGAACCCAGGTCTCCGCGATCGCCTCGGCATACGTCTCGCCGTCGCCGTGGTAGTCGGTCCCTCCGGACGGCAGGAGGCCCAGGTCGCGTGCGACGGCGCCCATCGACGTCACGGTCGCGGCATCGAAGCTCCGATGGTGCACCTCGAGGCCAGCGAGGCCCGCACCGATCAGCTCGCGCAGGAGCACCCGGCGAGAGGGCGCGACGGAGAAGTGCGCAAGCACGGGGATCCCGCCCGCCGCACGGATCGCGCGGATCGCGTCGATCGGGCCGAGCCCGTCCCGCGGTACGTAGCCGGGTCCGCCGCGGCCCACGAAGCGCGCGAATGCATCGCTGACGCTCGTGGCGAACCCTGCTGCCACCAGCGCCCGCGCGAGCGTCGGGCGCCCCAGCGCATCGTCGTCCACGGGGTCAAGGCCCGCCAGCTCGGCATCCACGGCAAGTCCCGCGGCGCGAAGTCGGAGGATCATCCGCTCGAACCGTCGCCGCCGACCGCCGCGCTGCGCGGCGAGGGCCGCCTCGAACGCATCGGAGGACGGGTCCACGCCAAGGCCCACCAGGTGGAGCTCGCCGTCGGGCAGGTCCAGGCCGGGGGCCACCGCGTTGATCTCGACACCGGCGAGGACGCGCAGCCGCGGCGGCAGTGGTCCCGCACCGGGTGCGACCAGGTCCCGGTAGCCTGCCAGCGTGTCGTGGTCGGTGATCGCGAGGGTCCGGACGCCAGCGACGTCCGCGGCCGCGATGAGCGCCGACGGCGTGAGCAGCCCGTCCGAGCGCCAGGTATGCGTGTGCAGGTCGACCTGCGAGGGCTCGGGCGGGACCACCCGGCCGGTGCCGGGCGCCCCCCGGCCGCGACCCATCAGGCCGCCTCGACGATCCGCTGGATGCGCTCCACGCTGAGCGCGCGGCCGGTCGCCGGGTCGACGTCCACGAGGAGCGCGTTGAGGACCACCGGCCAGCCCCCGACCTCGAAGCGGGTCGGCAGCCCGTTGATGAAGCGGGGCAGGACGGTCGCCGGCGCGAAGCCGATGACGCTGTGCAGCGGGCCGGTCATCCCGAGGTCGCTCTGGTAGGCCGTGCCGCGGGGGAGGATCCGCTCGTCCGCCGTCGGGACGTGGGTATGGGTCCCCACGACGGCGCTGACGCGCCCGTCGAGGTGGATCCCGAATGCGTTCTTCTCGCTCGTCACCTCGCAGTGGAAGTCGACGAGCCGGACCGGCGGCAGCGCGTCGGCGCTCTCGTCGAGGAGGCGATCGGCGTCGGTGAACGGGTTCTCGATCGGGATCATGTAGGTCCGCCCCTGGAAGTTGAGGACGGCGACATCGGTCCCGTCGGCCGCGACGTAGGCGCCCCAGCCGCGACCCGGCACGCCGTCCGTCCCGTAGTTGTGCGGTCGCAGGATCCGCTCGTCGCGCTCGAGCGCCGGCAGGATCTCCTTCTTGTCCCAGATGTGGTTGCCCGACGTGATCACGTCGACCCCGGCCCGGTAGAGGGACTCGGCGGTGGACGTGGTGAGACCCATCCCGCCCGCGAGGTTCTCGCCGTTCGCGGTGACGAAGTCCACCCGGTGCACGTCCCGCAGCCCGGGCAGCTCGCGCTCGACGGCCTCGCGGCCGGGGCGCCCGATGACGTCCCCGAGCATCAGGACCCGGCAGGGGTGCGGCGCTCGCGAGCCGGCCACCGCTACTTCGCGTACTCGACGGAGCGGGTCTCGCGGATCACGGTCACCTTGATCTGGCCCGGGTAGGTGAGGGATTCCTCGATCTTCTTGACGATGTCCCGCGCGAGTCGGGACGCGGACAGGTCGTCGATCTCGTCGGGCCGGACCAGGATCCGCACCTCGCGACCCGCCTGGACCGCGAAGGTGCGGTCGACCCCGGCGAAGCTCCCGGCGATCGCCTGCAGGTCCTCGAGCCGCTTGAGATAGAGCTCGACGGACTCGCCGCGCGCGCCCGGACGCGACGCGCTGATGGCGTCGGCGACCTGCACGATCGGCGCCTCCACGCAGGCGTACTCCACCTCCTGGTGATGGGCCGCGATCGCGTTGACCACCTTGAAGGACAGGTCGTGGCGCTGTGCGATCTGGGCGCCGATCGCCGCGTGCGGGCCCTCGACCTCGTGGTCGACGGCCTTGCCGATGTCGTGGAGGAGGCCGCCGGTCTTGGCGGCGAGCACGTCGGCACCGAGCTCCGCGGCGATCACGGCAGCCAGCCGGCTCGTCTCGACGACGTGGTTCAGCACGTTCTGGCCGTAGCTCGTCCGGAACTTGAGGCGGCCCAGGAGCCGGGTGATCTCGGAGGGCAGTCCGGGCACGCCGGCGTCATAGGCTGCCGCATCGCCCGCCTGGCGGATCACCAGGTCGACCTCGGCACGTGCCTTCGCGACCACCTCCTCGATCCGGCCGGGGTGGATGCGGCCATCCGCCATGAGCTTGGTGAGCGCGATCCGGGCGATCTCGCGCCGCACCGGGTCGAAGCCGGAGAGGATGACGGTCTCGGGCGTGTCGTCGATGATCAGGTCAACGCCGGTGGCCTGCTCGAGGGCCCGGATGTTGCGACCCTCGCGGCCGATGATCCGGCCCTTCATCTCGTCGGAGGGCAGGTGGACGACCGAGACCGTGTGCTCGGCGGTGTGGTCGGCCGCGACCCGCTGGATCGCCGTCACGATCACCTCCCGCGCCCGGTCCTGGGCCTCGTCGCGGGCCTTGCGCTCGATCGAGCGGGCCAGGCGGACGGCATCGTTCTCGGCTTCGACACGGACGGCGTCGAGGATGACGGCCTTCGCATCTGCCTCGGTCATCCCGCTGACGCGCTCCAGCGCAGCGATCTGCTCGGCGCGGGACGAGGCGAGCTCCTCGCGGAGGCGGTCCAGGTCGCGCTCCTTCTCGAGGAGCTTGCGGTCGCGCTGCTCGAGCATGTCGGTCCGCTGGTCCAGCTGCTCGTCGCGCGTCAGGAGGCGGCGCTCCAGCGCGCTGAGCTCGGCGCGCTTCGTGCGGGCCTCGTCCTCGACCTCGCGCTGGAAGCGCAGCTTCTCGTCCTTCGCCTCGAGGATCAGGTCCTTCTGCTGGGTTCGGGCCTCCGCAACGATGCGGCCGGCCTTGTCCTGGGCTCCCCGGACCGCCTGGGCCGCGACCATGCCTCGCGCGACGAATCCAACAGCGAGGCCGCCGACGATGGCCACGACGAGGGCCACCGCCGCAACGACGGGGTTGTCCATGCTGCTCCCGCCTCCCGACCGGCCGCGTGAGCGGCCGGCGAGTGATCATTTCTGGTACGGCGATGCGTCGGGACCTGCCCGCTGAGCCTCGTGTGGTATGCGGACCGGGTTCCGGCGTGGGCTCGCCGGGGTGGATGAGTCGGAACGTGACAACCGGCGTCGCACCCGCGGCGCCGTACGATGGTGCGCGTAGCCTACGGCCAGCGGGCAGGAGGGTCAAACGTGTCCCGTTTCGGGCACGCGCCAGGCCCTGCGGACCCGTCCGCCGGGGCGCCTGCGCCCCAGGCTTCACTGCGGGTGAGGCCCGCTCGGGTCACGGTTCCGCTGGGGGCCCCGCGTCTTCGTCGTCGTCCGCGGGCGCCCGCCCGACCAGCACGACCCAGGCGGCCGCGGCCCGCCCGGCGGTCCCGGGATCGAACCCGGCCCGGGCGAGCAGCGCGTATGCCGTCGCCCGCCGCTTGCGGGTGTTCGACTCCCGAAGGAGGCGGGCGCCTTTCCGGGCGAGGAGCGCGGCCGCCGCCGCCTCGTCGGACGCTCCCGACGCGGCGCGCTCCCCGGCCCCGGGCGCTGCCCGCGGGTCCTCCGGGTCCGCGCCCGCCGCCCGGGCCTCGCGGGCTGCGAGCGCAGCCTCCGCGTCGACCGTCCCGACGCCCTTGCGGCGCAGCTCGTCCCGCAGGGCACGCGCGCTGCGGGGTCGCGCCCGGTCCCGCGACTCAACCCACGTCCGCGCGAATGCGGCGTCGTCGAGGTAGCCGAGTTCCGTCAGTCGGTCGAGCGCGGCGTCAACGAGATCGACCCGGTAGCCTGCATCCCGCAGCCGCCGCCGCGTCTCGTCCGTCGACCGCGGGCGCGCCTCGAGGAACCGAGCGGCAGCGGCCAGCACCTCGGCCGGGTCCTCGACGGCCCTCCTGCGCGACCGGCGATCCGCGAGCGATTCCCGCGAGGCGCGCGGCATGCGATGCCGGGCCCTACTCGGCCTCGGAGATCCCCTCGACCGGGATCGCCGTCGTCGCCATGCTCGCCCGGATCTTCGTCTCGATGTCGGCGCCGACGGCGGCGTTGTCGCGCAGGAACCCCTTTGCCGCCTCCCGACCCTGGCCGAGTCGGGTCTCGCCGTACGTGAACCAGGCGCCCGTCTTCGTCACGACGTCCATCGCCACGCCGACGTCGAGGAGCCCGCCCTCGCGGCTGATCCCTTCGCCGTACATGATGTCGAACTCGGCCACGCGGAACGGCGGCGCGACCTTGTTCTTGACCACCTTGACGCGGACCCGGTTGCCGATCGATTCGGTCCCGTTCTTGATCGTCTCGACGCGCCGGATGTCGAGCCGCACCGTGGCATAGAACTTGAGCGCGCGACCGCCGGGTGTGACCTCGGGGTTGCCGAACATGACCCCGATCTTCTCGCGGAGCTGGTTCGTGAAGACGAGCGAGGTGTTGGAGCGGCTGACGGCGCCCGCCAGCTTGCGCAGGGCCTGGCTCATGAGGCGAGCCTGGATGCCGACGAAGCTGTCGCCCATCTCGCCTTCGATCTCGGCCCGCGGGACGAGGGCCGCGACGGAGTCGACCACGACGATGTCGATCCCGCCCGAGCGGATGAGCGTCTCGGTGATCTCGAGCGCCTGCTCGCCGGTGTCCGGCTGGCTGACCAGGAGCTCGTCGACGTTGACGCCGCAGGCGCGGGCATAGCCCGGGTCGAGGGCATGCTCGACGTCGATGAAGGCGGCGATGCCGCCGCGCCGCTGCGCCTCCGCGATGACGTGCTGGCAGAGCGTGGTCTTGCCGGACGACTCCGGGCCGAACACTTCCGTGACCCGGCCGCGCGGGATCCCCCCGACGCCCAGCGCCAGGTCGAGCGCGATCGAGCCGGTCGGGATGAAGTCGACCTGCTGCCGTTCGGCGGAGCCGAGCTTCATGATCGACCCGCGCCCGAACTGCTTCTCGATCGCGAGGATCGCCGCTTCCACGGCCTTGGTGCGCTCCGCGCCCGACGCCCCGCCCCGTTCCGTCATCGCCATCTCGTCGTGCTCCTGTCTGGTTCGGTCGGCCCCGACGGAACGGACGATGACGCGCCCGCCCGGCGGCTCAGCCCTCCGGCTCTTCCTCGACCACCGTGCGCGGCTTGCGCTTCGGCTTGATGAGCTCGACGCTCTGCGGGACTTCGAGGAAGGGCTGGAGCTTGGGCTTCGCCTCCGGAGCCTTGGACTTCTTCTTCACCTCGCGGTGGGGACGGTCTCGCGAACCCATCGTCGAACGCCTCCGCGGAACTCGAGGGTACCGACCTGGCCTTCACGCGGGCTGCACTGCTGATGCACCGTGATCTCGCCGGCGTGCGTGCTGGCGCAGCTCCGGAAGGCGTTCAGGGAGGTTTCCGGTGCGCAGGGCTGCCCGGATCCCGGCCATGAAGTCTAGGGTGAAGGTGAGGTTGTGACAAGTCGCCAGCCGGTAGGCGAGCAGCTCGTTCGCCCGGAACAGGTGCGCAAGGTAGGCCCGGCTGAAGCGCCGGCAGAGCAGGCACCGGCAGCCCTCCTGGACCGGACCCGGGTCGTCACGAAAGCGCTCGTTGCGGATGTTGAGCCTGCCGCCCGGGGCCCACAGCTGGCCGTTGCGCGCCACCCGTGCGGGCAGCACGGAGTCGAACAGGTCCACGCCGCGATGGACCGCCTCGAGCAGGTCTGCCGGCGAGCCGAGACCCATCAGGTAGCGGACGCGCGGATCCCCGTCGAGGGCGGGGATCACGATGTCCAGGACGGCCTCGCGCTCGGCGGGCGTCTCGTCCCCGGCGAGGCCGCCGATGTTGAGCCCGTCGAACGGGAGACCCGCGATGAACGAAGTGGACTGCAGCCGGAGTTCCGGGTCCAGGCCGCCCTGGATCACCCCGAAGAGCGCCTGCTCCGGGCGGCGGTGCGCTTCCAGCGAGCGGACCGCCCAGCGGTGGGTGCGCTCCGTCGCGATCGCGACATCGCGCGGGTCCGTCGACGACGGCGGAACGGGCTGGTCGAAGGCGACCGCCACGTCGGCGCCGAGCGCCGCCTGGATCTCCATCGAGCGTTCGGCCGTGAACCGGTGGCGCGACCCGTCGTGATGGCTCTGGAACGTGACCCCGTCGTCGTCGATCGCGTTGAGGTCGCCGAGCGAGACCACCTGGAAGCCGCCGGAATCGGTCAGGATCGGGTGGGGCCAGCTCATGAACTCGTTGAGGCCGCCGAGCCGGGCGATCCGCTCGTGGCCAGGGCGGAGGTAGAGGTGGTAGGTGTTGGCGAGGATGATCTGGGCCCCGGTCTCCTCGACCTCGTCGGGATGGAGCGCCTTGATCGTGGCGTTCGTGCCGACGGGCATGAAGGCCGGGGTCTCCACGACTCCCCGGGGAAGGTGGAGCAGGCCGAGCCGCGCCCGCGTGGAGCGGTCGGCGGGCGGCGGAACGACCACCTCGAAGCGGGCTGCGCCCGTCACGCGCGGCTCAGGCCTCGTCGACGGGCGCGGCCGGGTCCGGGCCCTGGCCTGGGATGGCCGGCGCGCTGGTCTCCCAGATGCTCGGCTCGCGTTCCGCCCTTCGCGGCGGCACGTCGTAGCCGAGCGCGGCGAGGTGCGCCCGCGCACGCTCCGTGGCCACGCGTCCCTGCGGGGTCCGGTCCAGGAAGCCGATCCGGAGCAGGTAGGGCTCGTAGACGTCCTCGACGGTCTCGACTTCCTCGGCGAGAACCGCAGCGAGCGCGGCCACGCCGACCGGCCCGCCGCCGAACTTGCCCACGATGGCGGCCAGCAGACGGCGGTCCGTTGCGTCCAGCCCCTCCGCGTCTATCTCGAGGACGCCCATCGCCTCGTCGACGGCGGCCCGCGTCACTCGGCCGTCACCGTGGACCTCCGCGTGGTCCCGGACGCGCTTGAGAAGCCGGTTCACGATCCGCGGCGTGGCGCGACCCCGGGCGGCGATGGCGGCCGCCGCGTCGTCCGTGACCTCGAGGCCGAGGATGGCGGCCGAGCGGCGGACGATCGCACGGAGGTCCTCCTCTGCGTAGAAGTCCAGCCGGTAGACGGCCCCGAAGCGATCGCGGAGCGGCCCGCTGATCCGCCCGGCGCGCGTCGTCGCGCCCACGATCGTGAACGGCCGCAGCGTCAGGCGCAGGGAGCGGGCCGACGGCCCCTTCCCGATCATGACGTCGAGGGCGCAGTCCTCCATCGCCGGGTAGAGGATCTCTTCCACCGCGCGGTTCAGCCGGTGGATCTCGTCGATGAACAGGACGTCCCGTTCGTCGAGCGCGGTGAGGACGGCGGCCAGGTCTCCGGCGCGCTCGATGGCCGGCCCCGACGTGTACCGAATGTTGACACCGAGCTCCCGCGCGATGATCGTGGCGAGGGTCGTCTTGCCGAGTCCGGGCGGACCATGGAGGAGGATGTGGTCGGCCGCTTCTTCCCGGCGGCGGGCAGCTTCCAGCAGGACCGAGAGGCCCGCCTTCACCTCGCGTTGGCCAAGGTACTCATCCAGCGATCGCGGCCGCAGGGAGCGCTCGACCGCGATCTCCTCCGGGTCAAGGAGGTCCGCCGCGAGGAAGCCGTGCCCGTCCGTCATCGCCCCGAGTCTATCACGAAACGGACGGGTTTCGCACGGATGTTCGATCCGTCGGCCGGGTCTCAGCCGCCCGAGAGCGACCGCAGGGCGGCCTTCACGCGGTCCTCGAGCGAGCCCGCGGCGGCACCGCCGGCCCCGGCGTGGCGGGCCGCCTCGCGGGCCTCCGCCAGCGTGTAACCCAGCGCCTGGAGCGCGCCGACGACGTCGCCCTCCCCGGTGGACCCTCCTCTGCCGACCGCGGCGGACGTGGTCGCCGCGATGCCGGCCGCGGCGACCTTCTCCCGGAGCTCCAGCACGATCCGGGCGGCCAGGCGCTTGCCGACGCCCGGGACGGCCGTGAGGAGCCCCTGGTCGTCGGCCATGATCGCGAGCTGGAGGTCTGCCACGGGGCGGCTCCCCAGCAGGCCCAGCGCCACCTTCGGACCGACCCCGGTGACCGTCAGCAGCAGCCCGAAGAAGCCGAGCTCCTCCGGAGTCCGGAACCCGTACAGCGCCTGCAGGTCCTCGCGGACCAGGTGATGGGTGTGGAGCCGCAGGCGCCGTCCCGGCTCGGCCGTGGCGAGCACGGCGGGCGCAACGAAGACCCGGTAGCCGACGCCGCCCACCTCGAGGACGAGCGAATCTGCCGCGACGGCGCCGACGACGCCCTCGAGCGACGCGATCACCGCACTGGCTCGGACAGCGTCTCGGCCGACTCGTGGCGCACCCGCCTCTCGTCACGGAGCGCCTCGCGGACGGCTCGCTCGTAGGCGTTCTCGCCCGGCACCTTCGGCGCGACCGCGCCCCGATCGAGGAGCCCCGCGTTGAGGCGTTCGCCGGGCCGTTCGCGGTGCGCGGTCCAGATCGCGATCGCCAGCGCGTCCGCGGCATCGTCCGGGGTGGGGACCTCCGCCAGGCCGAGGATCGTGGCGACCATGCTGGCGACCTGGGCCTTGTCGGCCGCGCCGTAGCCGGTCACCGCGACCTTCACCTCGGATGGGGTCGCCTCGCGCACGTCGACGCCGTATTCGGCCGCGGCAAGCAGCACGACGCCGCGGGCGTGCCCGACCGCGAGCGCGGTCTGGACGTTACGGCTGTGGAAGATCCGCTCCACGCCGAGGAGCGTGGGCGCGTGCAGCTCGATCAGGTCCAGGAGGAAGGAGTGGATGGCGAGCAGCCGCTCTGGCAGCGTGAGGTCGGCAGGGGTGTGGAAGGCGCCATGATCGATCGCGCGCAGGCGGGCGCCCGTCCGGTCGATGACTCCGTAGCCGAGCGCCGCCGTCCCGGGATCGATCCCCAGGACGATCACCGGGAGCCGACCGCCCCGAGGGTCACCCGGCGACCTCGGCCAGCAGCTCCTCGGAGATCTCGAGGTTGCTCGTGACGCGCTGGACGTCCTCGAGATCCTCCAGGTGCTCCACCAGCCGGAGGTTCTGGCGCGCCTTCGCGACCTCGACCGTGGTCGTCTGCTTCGCCAGCATCGCCTGCTCCGCGCTCTCGATCGCGATCCCGGCCTTCTCGAGCGCCTGGCGGACCGACTCGAGGTCACCCGGCTCGCAGTAGATCTCCAGCGGATCCGCGTCCGTCTCCACGTCGCTGGCGCCGGCGTCGATCGCGAGGAGCGTCACCTCGTCCGGATCGATGCCGGCGATCGGCACGGCGATCACTCCCCGCTGCTCGAACTGCCAGGCCACCGCGCCCGAGACTGCCAGCTGGCCGCCCGCCTTCGTGAAGATGGAGCGCACCTCCGCGGCGGTCCGGTTGCGGTTGTCCGTCGCGGCCTCGACGAGGAGCGCGACCCCGCCGGGGCCGTAACCCTCGTAGACGATCTCCTCGTACTGCTCGCCCTCGCCGCCCCCGGTCGCCTTCTCCACGGCGCGCTTGATCGTGTCGATCGGCATGTTCGCAGCGCGCGCCTTCTCGATCGCGAGGCGCAGCCGGAAGTTGCCGTCGGGGTCACCGCCGCCCGATCGCGCCGCGACGGCGATCTCGCGCCCCATCTTGGTGAAGATGGCGCCGCGCTTGACGTCGTTGACGCCCTTGTCGCGCTTGATCTGGGACCACTTGGAGTGACCGGACATCGGGCGGAAGTATAGCGGACTATGATTGGCCGAACCCCGCTCCGGCCGGTCCATCGACCTCGGCCGGAGGCGAGGACGCGCGTCCCGACCACCCGCTTGCCCCCATCCTGCGTGAGGTTGACCGAGATCATGGCGACGACGAAGAGTGCTGACCTCCCCCACCTGCGGAGCGTCGTCCTGGCCGGCCATTCCGGCGCCGGCAAGACGACGCTCGCGGAGGCGCTCCTCTTCCGGACGGGAGCCATCTCCCGCCTCGGGCGGGTCGAGGACGGCACCACCAGCCTGGACACGGAGCCCGAGGCGCAGAAGCGCCGGATCTCGCTCTCGCTCGGCGTGGCCTCGCTCGACGACGAGGGCAACGTCGTCACGCTCATCGACACGCCGGGCTACCCGGACTTCGTTGCGGAGGTCGTCGCCGGCTTCGGGGCGGCCGATGCCGCGCTCATCTGCATGGATGCGACGGGCGGCGTGGAGGCGGGCACGGAGATCGCGGTCTCGCTCGGGCGTTCCACCCGGACGGCCGCCCTGTTCGTCGTCAACAAGTGCGACCGCGAGAACGCCGAGCCGGGGGCGGTGGTCGATGCGCTGCGCGCCGAGTTCGGCAAGAAGATCGCCCCGCTCCAGGTCGCCATGGGCAAGGCCGAGACGTTCAGCGGCTACGTGGACCTTGTCCACCGGAAAGCGTACCGCTGGGATGGCCGCCAGGAGGTGGAGGTCTCGATTCCGCCCGAGATGGAGGCCGAGGTCGCGGCGCGACGCGACCAGCTCCTCGAGGCTGCCTCCGAGGCGGACGACGACGTCCTGACGAAGTACCTCGAGGGCGAGGAGATCACCGACGCCGAGCTCGACGCCTGCCTCCACCGCGGCGTCCGCGATTCGATCCTCGCGCCCGTGCTGGTCGCCTCCGCGACGAAGGGGATCGGCCTGCGCGGGCTCCTCGACGCCATCGTCCGCTACCTGCCAGCGCCCTCGGAGGAGCCGCCCGTCGTGGCGCGCGACCCGAAGACCAACGACCCGATCGAGGTCGCGCCGGACCCGGACGGCCCGCTCCTCGTGCGCGTCTTCAAGACGACCGCGGATCCGTTCGTGGGCCGGCTCACCTACCTCCGCGTGCTCTCGGGCACGCTGCGCAGCCAGGGCCACACGTGGAACGCGGAGAAGGGCGAGGACGAACGGATCGGCCAGCTGCTCCGGCTCCACGGGAAGGACCAGGAGCCCACCGGCGAGCTCCGGCCCGGCGAGATCGGAGCAGTTGCCAAGCTGAGCGCCACGGCGACCGGCGACACGCTTTCCTCGAAGGAGCGTCCGCTCGTGCTCGATCGGCCCTTCTACCCGGTGCCGACGCTCGTCGTGGCCATCGAGCCCCAGACGAAGGCCGACCTCGACAAGATGGGGCCGGCGCTGGCGCGGATGCTCGAGGAGGAGCCGTGCGCGCGGGTCGAGCGCAGCGCCACCGGGGAGCAGCTTCTCCTGGCCCTGGGCGAGACGCACGTGGCGGTCATCGGCGAGCGGCTCAAGCGGAAGTTCGGATCGGCGATCGCGACCCACACGCCGCGGATCCCGTACCACGAGACGATCCGCGGTCGGACCAAGGTCGAGGGCAAGTACAAGAAGCAGACGGGCGGGCACGGCATGTTCGGCCACGTGTGGATCGAGATCGAGCCGAACCCGGGCGAGGGCGTCGCGTTCGCCGAGCACGTGGTCGGCGGCACCGTCCCGAAGAACTTCTTCCCGGGCGTCGAGAAGGGGATCCGGCAGGCGGCGGTCGAAGGCGTCCTCGCAGGCTACCCGCTCATCGACTTCAAGGCAACCCTCTACGACGGCTCCTTCCACACGGTCGACTCCAACGACCTCTCCTTTCAGATCGCGGCCTCCATGGCGCTCAAGAAGGGCGTCATGGACTGCAAGCCCGTCCTCCAGGAGCCGATCATGGCCGCCGAGATCCGCGTGCCGGAGCGCTTCATGGGCGACGTGAACCGCGACCTCAACGGGCGCCGCGGCCGGGTCCTCGGGATGGACGTCACCGGCGACGGGATGCAGGTGATCACGGCCCACGTCCCCCAGGCGGAGCTGTTCAGCTACGCGACGGAGCTCCGGTCAATCACCGGCGGGCGGGGCACGTTCAGCGCCACCCTGGACCACTACGAGGACGTGCCTCCGCAGATCGGGGACAAGGTCATCGAAGCGCATCGCAAGGAGCAGGAGGCCGCGGGGCACTGACCGGGCCCGCGCGGAGCTCGATCGGCCGGCAGGCCGAGCCCGGCATCGCCTGCGTCTTCCGGGTCAGCCCGCTGCCGCCAGCGCATCCTCGAGCGTGAGCCGGCCCTCGTAGAGCGCGCGGCCGACGATCACGCCGGCACAGCCCGCCGCCCGGACGGCAGTGATGTCGGCGACGCTGGCGATGCCCGCGGACGCGATGAGGTCGGCGCTCCCCTGCCCGAGGAGCCCCGCGAGCATCGCGAGGTCGGGACCGTCGAGCGTGCCGTCGCGGTCGATGGCAGTCACCTCGAAGACGCGGATGCCCTCGTCGCAAAGACGTCGCAGGGCGTCGGCAACGGGAACCCGCACCGCGCTCGGGGCCCAGCCCTGCCCTACCGCGAGGCCATCGCGGACGTCGAGGGCGACGGCGATCCGCTCGGCACCGAACCTCGCGACGAGGCGTCCGCCGAACGCCGGGTCGCGCAGCGCGGCCGTGCCCACGACCACGCGCGCCGCGCCCGCAGCGAGGCAGGCCTCCACGGCGAGTTCGTCGCGCAGGCCGCCGGCAACTTCGACGCGGGCACGCTCCCCGATCCTCGCCACGATCGCGGCCACCAGGCCAGTCTGCCGCGCGCCGGGATCGCGAGCGCCGTCGAGGTCGACTACGTGCAGCCACCGGGCCCCGCGCTCGACGAATGCCTCCGCCACGGCCGCGCCGTCCTCGCCGTAGACCGTCGCCGCTCCGAAGTCGCCCCGGAGCAGACGGACGACCCGCCCGGCACGCAGGTCGATGGCCGGCAGGAGCTCGAACGAGCGCGCCGGACCCGGGTTGCCGCTCATCCGCCGATGTGATAGCGTGATAGCACGCTACTACGCTATCACGAGGAGCCGAGCGATGCAGTCCCACGCCGACGAATGGCGCTCCGCGGACGTTGAGGCGCTCCTCGACGCGCTCCTGCAGGTGGAGACGGTCGAGGAGGCGGCCGCATTCCTGCGTGACCTCTGCACGCTCGGCGAGCTGCGCGACCTGGCCCAGCGGTGGGCGGTGGTGCGCCTCCTGGACGCCGGTCTTCACTACAGCGAGATCAGCCGACTCACGGGGGCGAGCACTGCCACGATCACGCGGATCGCCTCCTGGCTCAACCATGGGGAAGGCGGGTACCGGCTGCTCCTCGACCGGGTGGGTCGCGGCGCCGGAGGCGAGGCGACGTCGTATCCGGAGGCGACGACGACGCCGTATCCCGCGGGCGGCAGCCGGGTCGCGGCCGGCAAGCCGTCGAGCGACTCGCCGTCGAGCGTCGGCCGGTGACCGCGGCGGTCAGCGCGTCCCGCCGTGCCCCGCGCGGGGCGCCGGTCCCGGAGGGTGCTGCGCGCCGCCTGGCGCTCGCGGTTCCGAACAAGGGCCGCCTTGTGGAACCCACGCTGGCGCTGCTCCACGATGCCGGGCTCGTCTTCGAGGAGCGTGACCGGAGCCTCGTCAGCCCGGTCGAGAACATGGCCCTCGACATCCTGTTCGTGCGCACGAACGACGTCATCGAGTTCGTCGGGGACGGCGTGGCGGACCTGGGGATCACCGGCGGCGACCTGCTCGCGGAGGCCGCGACTGACCTCCCGATCGTGCGGTCCCTCGGCTACGGGCGATGCCGTCTGGCCGCGGCAGTTCCCACCAACGCGCCCCAGCGCCAGATCGCCGATCTCGCCGGGCTGCGAGTCGCCACGGCCCATCCGGGGGCCACGCGCCGCTGGTTCGAGGCGCACGGGATCCCGGTCACCGTGATCTCGCTCTCGGGCGCGGTCGAGGTCGCCCCGCGCCTCGGGCTTGCCGACGCGATCGTTGACCTCGTCTCGACGGGCGTTACGCTGGGCACGAACGGCCTGCGGCCGGTCGGCGATCTGCTGGCCTCCGAGGCGGTCCTCGTGGGCAACCCGGCCCGCCTCGCCGCGGAGGCGGACACGATCGGCCGCCTGGACACGATGCTGGGCGCCGTGCTCGCCGGCCGCCGCCGGAAGTACGTGATGATGAACGCGCCGGCCGATCGCCTCGCCGACCTCGAGGCGCTCCTCCCCGGGCTCGAAAGCCCGTCCGTGATCCCGCTCGCGCACGCCGGCATGATCGCGATCCACGCGGTCGTGGGGTCCGATGACGTGTGGGACCTCCTGCCCCGCCTGAAGGCCGCCGGGGCGTCCGGGATCCTGGTCCTGCCCATCGAGAAGCTGATCGCATGAACGCGACCAGAGTCACGGCGCCCCCGCCGGGGCCTCCCACCGGGTACGCCTGGGAGGCGACCGACGAGCAGGTTGCGGAGCGCTACGGCGTCTCGCCGGCGGCGATCGTCCGCTTCGACCTCAACACCTCGCCGGCCCCGCCCGACCTTGCGCTCCGGCTCCTGCGTGGCGGCTCCTACGGGCGTCCGATCTCCGAGTACCCGCCGTCGGACTACCGAGACCTGGTCGCGGCCGCCGCGGAGACGTACGGCGTCGGGCGCGACGAGCTCCTGGTTGGCGCGGGCGCGGACGAGATCCTCGACATCGTGGCCAAGGCGTTCCTGCCACCCGGTGCGGGCGCCGTGATCCCCACCCCGACCTACGCGATGTACCGGGTCCTGACCGAGCAGCGGCCCGCGCGCCCGATCCGGGTGCCACGCCGGCCGGGGGTGTCCGGATTCGCGCTCGACCTGCCGGCGGTCCGGGTGGCCGCCCGCGACGCGGCCATCGTCTGGCTCTGCAGCCCCAACAACCCGACAGGGTTGCCGGAGCCGGCCGGCTCGATCGCCGGACTCCTCGAGGCGCTGCTCGCAGACGCCGCGGCCGACGGCAGGAACGCACCCGTCGTGGTTCTCGACGAGGCGTACGCCGAGTTCGCGGGCACGTCGCTCGCCGGCCTCCGGGGGCCGTACCCGCGCCTCGTCGTGGTCAGGACGGCGTCGAAGGCATACGCGCTCGCTGGCCTGCGCGTCGGGTTCGCGATCGCGCGCCGAGAGCTTCTCGCCGAGATGGAGCCCTATCGGCCGCCGGGCTCGGTGTCCATCCCGTCCGTGGCGGTCGTGACCGGGGCCCTGCGGTCGCCCGAGGCGCTCCGCGCCAACGTCTCGCGGGTCTCGGCCGAACGGGCCCGGCTGGCCGCCGCGCTGGCCGGCCTCGGCATTCCGGCGTGTCCGTCCGTCACGAACTTCCTGCTTGTCAGCTTCGGGGATCGCGAGCGGGCGACCGGCGTTGCCGAGTGGCTGCTCAGCCGGGGGCTCGTCCCGCGGACCTTCGGCGAGGGTCACCCGCTCGCGGACCACCTGCGTTTCACGGTCCGGGCGCCGGCGGAGGACGACCTCCTCCTCGCGGCCCTGGCCGAGGTCGTGCCGGTCCTCCCCCACCCCGTCCGGCGCCCAGCCCAGGAGCCAATGCCATGACCACTCCCCTCGGCACATACGAGGTCGCAGCCCGCGAGGGGCGGCGCGTCACCGTCGCGCGGCGGACGCGCGAGACGGACATCGCAGTCACGCTCGACCTCGACGGCACGGGGGCCGCCGACGTCCGGACCGGGGTGGGATTCCTCGACCACCTCCTCGCGTCCTTCGCGCACCACGGGATCTTCGATCTGGCCGTGCGCGCGACGGGCGACCTCGAGGTCGACGAGCACCACACGGTCGAGGACGTGGCGCTCGTGCTGGGGGCCGCGTTCGCGGAGTCGCTCGGAGATCGCGCCGGGATCGTTCGCTTCGGGGAGGCATCGGTCCCGATGGATGAGGCGCTTGCGACCGCGGTCGTCGACGCGGGGGGCCGGCCGTATGCCACCCTGGATCTTCCGTTCCGGGGCGAGCGAGTCGGCGCCCTGCCGACCCAGCTCGTCGAGCATGCGCTGGAGGCGTTCACGCGGACCTCGGGGGTCACGCTGAACCTGCGCGGGAGCGGCCGGAACGATCATCACCTTGCCGAGGCTGCCTTCAAGGCGCTCGCGCGCGCCCTGCGCGCGGCAGTCGCGCAGGATCCTCGCCGCAACGGCGCCGTCCCGTCGACGAAGGGGAGCGCGGGTTGACCCGGATCGCCGTCGTCGACTACGGGGCCGGCAACCTCGTGAGCATCGAGCAGGCACTCTCGGCGGCCGGCGCCGAGGTCGTCCTCGCGCGCGGCCCCGCGTCATTCGAGGGCGCCGACGCCCTCGTCGTGCCGGGCGTCGGGGCCGCGGGGCCGGCGATGGCCCGCTTGCGACGACGTGCCCTGGAGGCACCGATCCTGGCCTGGATCTCCGACGACCGACCCTTCCTCGGCATCTGCCTTGGCCTCCAGCTGCTCTTCGAGGGCAGCGACGAGGACGGCGCCGTCACGCTTGGTGCGCTACCCGGGAGGACCGTCCGCATTGCCGACGCTCCTCGCCTGCCGCACATCGGCTGGAACCAGGTGGAACGTCGCCGCGCCCACCCACTCTTCGACGGGATCGCCGCGGACGCGGACTTCTATTTCGTGCACTCCTACGCCGCGGTTCCCGGGCCCGGCGCCGAGGGGCTGATCCTTGCCGAGACGGCCCACGGCGGCCGGTTTGCCTCCGCGATCGCGCGTGGGTCCCTGGTGGGCGTGCAGTTCCACCCCGAACGGAGCGGTCGTGACGGCCTGCGGCTCCTCGCCAACTTCGTGGGACTTGCCGCCGCCGGGTCGCCCGCCGAGAGCGCCGCGACCGGCGGTTCCCGCGTCCCGGCACGGGCACGCTGATGCTGCGCGTGCGCGTCATCCCGTGCCTCGACGTCGCGAACGGCCGGGTGGTCAAGGGCACCCGTTTCGTGGACCTCACCGACGAGGGCGACCCGCCCGAGCTCGCGGAGCGCTATGCGGAGGAGGGCGCCGACGAGATCGTCTTCCTCGACATCGATGCCGCGCCGGACGGCCGGTCAACGCTCCTCGAGGTGGTGGAGCGCACGGCGCGACGCGCCTTCGTGCCGCTGACCGTGGGCGGCGGCGTCCGGACCGTGACCGAGATGCGCGACGTCCTGCGCGCCGGCGCGGACAAGGTCTCGTTCAACACGGCCGCGGTCCGCGACCCTGACCTTGTCCGGCGCTGCGCCCGGCGGTTCGGCAGCCAGGCGGTCGTCGTCGCGATCGACGCCCGCCGCAGGGGCGGCCCCGGCGATGCGGCCGCGGGTTGGGAGGTCGTGGTCAAGGGTGGCCGCGAGGCGACGGGCATCGACGCCCTGACCTGGGCCGAACTGGCCGTCGCGGCCGGCGCCGGCGAGCTCCTCGTGACGTCCATCGACCGCGACGGGACCGGGGCCGGCTACGACACCCCGCTCCTTCGGGCGGTGTCAGACCGGGTCCACGTCCCGGTGATCGCCTCGGGCGGCGCATCCGGCCCGGACGACTTCGTGGCGGCCGTCCGCGACGGCGGCGCCTCGGCGGTGCTCGCGGCCTCCATCTTCCACCGTCGCCGGTACTCGATCGGGGACGTGAAGGCGGTCATGGCCGCGGCCGGGATCCCGGTCCGCATTCCAGCGGGCGCCCCCGCGTGAGCGCTTCGACGCCCTCGTCGCCCGCTGGGCCGATCGCGGACGCCGCGCGCGTGCGGTGGGGCGTCGACGGGCTGGTCCCGGTCGTCGTCCAGGACGCCTCCGACGGACGCATGCTGATGCTGGCATACGCGAACGCGGAGTCGCTCGCGGCAACGCTCGCCACCGGCGAGGTCCACTTCTTCTCGCGGTCCCGCGGACGCCTCTGGCGCAAGGGCGCGACCAGCGGCAACATCCTCCGCCTGCGCGGGCTGGCTGCAGACTGCGACGGTGACGCGCTCCTCGCGACCGTCGAGCCGGCCGGTCCCGCCTGTCACCGCGGTACGCGGAGCTGCTTCGACGCCGACGGCGCACCGGCCGAGGCTACGCCGGCACCTTCGGCGCCCGCGTCCGCGCCTGCGGGCCAGGGCTTCGACTGGCTGGAGACACTCTGGGCCACGATCGCCGAGCGGGCTGTGTCACGACCGGCCGGCTCGTACACGGCCAGCCTGCTCTCGGCGGGCGTGGACGCTCCCGCCCGCAAGGTTGCCGAGGAGGCAACCGAGGTCCTGATGGCCGCCAAGGACGACGCCGTCGCCGAGGCTGCCGGCCGGGATCGGACGGCACTCCGCGCCGCGCTTGCCGGCGAGACGGCCGACCTGCTCTACCACGCCCTGGTCCTGCTGGCCGAGCGCGGGCTTCCACCGTCGGCGGTGATCGCAGCGCTCCGCGCGCGCCACGGCGGCTGACCCCGCGCCGCGACGTCGCTACGGCAGCTCGTGGTGGGCGCGGCAGCGCGCCTCGTAGGTCTCCCGGCGCGGCGTCGACATCTCCGAGGCGAGGCCGCCGACCACCACGACCGGTTCATCCGCGCCGGCGGGACGCCCGTCGATCAGGCGCTGCGTCCGCGTCGCCTCGTCGCCGCAGACCGTGCAGATGGCGGTGAGCGACGTGACCCCATCGGCGATGGCCATGAGGTTGGCCATCGGCCCGAACGGGCGGCCGCGGAAGTCCGTGTTCAGGCCGGAGAGGATCACGGTCCGCCCGGCGTCCGCCAGCCGCTCCACGACCGGGACGAGGCTGGCCGGGAAGAACTGGGCCTCCTCGATCGCGATCATGTCCGCCCAGGCGTCCTTGGCGAGCGTCTCGATCTCCGTCGGATCCACGACCGACGTGGAGCCGTAGGCGGCGCCGGACCGGCTGCGGACCACCTCCGCCTCGGTCCGGTCGTCGATCGTCGGGCGGACCAGCAGGATCCGACGGCGCGCGATCTCGGCGCGCCGCAGGAGGCGAAGCAGCTCGTCGGTCTTCCCGCTGAACATGCAGCCGGCGATGACCTGGATATGGCCTCGCGGCACCTCGATCACGCCCTCTCCTGCCCGCGCACGAGCACTCGCTGGTCCCGCTTGCCGCGCCGGACGAGCAGGAAGCGGCCGGCGAGGAGGTCGTCCGCGGTGAACCGCTCCTCGAGGTCACGGGCCGGCCGGCCGTTCACGTGGATGCCGCCCTGCTCCACGAGGCGCCGCGCCTCGCCGCGCGAGGATGCCGCGCCGGCGAGGAGCAGGACCTCCACGAGATCGAGCCCGGGCCGGGCTGGGTCGGCGGGCTCGCCTTCGGGCCACGGCGCGGCCGGGATCTCCGCAGCAAGGTCCGCGAGGGTCTGGGCGTCGGCCGCGGCCGGGTCCCCGCCGAACAGCAGCTCGCTGACCCGGGCGACCCGATCCGCGGCGCCGCGGCCGTGGGTGCGTTCCGTCAGGTCGCGTGCAAGCGCGCGCTGCGCCCCACGCCGCTCCGGGTTCGCGGCCTGCCCGGCCTCCAGCTCTTCGATCTGCACGCGGTCGAACAGCGTGAACCAGCGCAGGTACGTGCCGACGTCGCGATCCTCCGCGTCGAGCCAGTACTGGTAGAAGCGGTACGGCGAGGTGAGCGCCGGGTCGAGCCAGATGGACTCGCCGGACTCGCTCTTGCCGAACTTCGCCCCGGACGCGTTCAGGAGCAGCGGGTAGGCCAGGCCGTGGACCGGATCGGGCCCTCCATCGGCACCCGGGCGCCGCAGGCCGGTGGTGCGGCGGATCAGCTCCAGGCCCGCGGTGATGTTTCCCCACTGGTCAGCGCCGCCGCACTGGAGCTCCACGCCGTACGAACGGTGGAGATGCATGAAGTCGGTAGCCTGCAGGAGCATGTAGCTGAACTCGGTGAACGAGAGTCCCTTGTCCATCCGGACCTGGACGGAATCCTTCGCCAGCATGTACGGCACCGTGAAGTGCTTCCCGATGTCGCGCAGGAAGTCGAGCAGCCGGGCATCCCCCAGCCAGTCCAGGTTGTTGACGAGGAGCGCCTGGGTGGGGCCCGGCGCGAAGTCGAGGTAGTGCGCGAGCTGGTCGCGGATGGCGTGGACGTTGGCCTGGATCGCCGAGCGGTCCAGGAGCGGCCGTTCCGCCGAGCGGCCGGACGGGTCGCCGATCAGGCCGGTCCCCCCGCCGACGACGGCCACGGGCTGGCCTCCGAAGCGCTGGAGCCGGACGAGCCCGAAGATCGGGATCAGGTGTCCGACGTGGAGCGAGTGGAACGTGGGGTCGAAGCCGTTGTAGGCCCGCAGCGGCGCGCCCGACGCCAGCCGAGCTTCCAGCCCATCCGTGGTTGCATGGATCAGGCCGCGCCAGCCGAGGTCCGGCAGCAGGCCGGCAAGGCGTGTCGCACTCACGACGTCACACCCCCCGGCCCGGACGCGCATGACCGGGCCGGGTACGTGGATCGGGGGCTCATGCCACCTATGCTATCGTGACTGGCGCCATGCAGACCAGCCTTGCCCGACGGCAACGCCGCCGGAGGAATGGCTCCGGCCGAGGTTCCCCTGGCGGCTCGAACGTCGGGCGCATCGCGATCGCGCTCCCCATCTTCCTGTTCGCCTCATTCCTGGTGGCCGGCGTCGTCGGGTTCGCCGGCGCGGTGGCCGCCTTCAGCCACTACAGCCAGGGGCTCCCCGACCCGAAGGCGGTCTTTGGCACCCTCGTCTTCTCCCAGGAGACGCGCGTCCTCGATCGGAGCGGGAAGGTCCAGCTGGCGACCTTCGCCCGCGAGCAGCGCGACGTGATCACGTTCGACCAGGCCTCCCCGACGGTGATCGACGCCACCACCTCCACGGAAGACAAGACGTTCTGGGAGAACGCCGGGTTCGACCCGGCGGCCATCGTCTCGGCGGGGCTGGACACGCTCAGCGGCAACTCGCGCGGCGCGTCGACGATCACGCAGCAGCTGGTCCGCGCTCGGCTCCTGCCCCAGTCCGCGTTCACGGGCGCGCCCTACGAGCGGAAGATCCGCGAGATCCTCCAGTCGGTCCGCCTGACCCAGGAGTTCCCCGGCGTGGCGGGCAAGCAGCAGATCATCACCGCCTACCTGAACCAGAACTTCTACGGGAACAACAGCTACGGGATTGCCGCCGCGGCCCGCGGCTACTGGGGCATCACCGACCTGAAGAAGCTCACCCTGGCCCAGGCCGCGACCCTTGCCGCCATCCCCCAGTCCCCCACCGACTTCGACCTTGTCAGGAACGCCGTCACGCAGACCGGCGCCGACGGCAAGCCGCACCTCGTCGTGCCGGCCGATTCGCCGATCGTCCAGCGCCGCAACTACATCCTGGAACTGATGAAGACGCGCAGCGTCCTGACCGCGGGGCTGTACACCACCGCTGACTACGACGCGGCGATGCAGGAGCCGCTCGTGATCACGCCGCCCAACAACGCGCAGTGGCTCGCGCCCCAGTTCGTCCTCCAGGTGCGCCACCAGCTCGGCGAGATCCTGTGCAGCGCCGCCCTGGCCGACAACTGCCCCGCGATCGACACGGGCGGCTTCACGGTGATCACGACCCTCAACTGGAGCATGCAGCGGCTCGCCGAGAAGTGGACGCAGGCGGGAGCGCGAGGCCCGAACGCGCCCAACCCGGCCGCCTACGTGAAGGCGGTGGGGGTCCCCTACCAGGACTGGATCAAGAACCTCGTGGGCAGCGGCGTCAACAACGGCGCCCTTGCGGCGATCGACTATCGGACCGGGCAGGTCTATGCCTACGTCGGCAGCGCCGGCTTCTACCTGCCCGGCAACAAGCAGTTCCAGCCCCAGTTCGACGTCCTCGAGGACGGCTGGCGCCAGCCCGGATCCGCGTTCAAGCCGATCAACTACATCGTCGGGATCGACGACCACTCGCTCACCGCCGCCTCGATGTTCATGGACGTGACCACCGACTTCGGGGGCGGCTACACGCCGACCGACGCGGACCTGCTGGAGCGCGGTCCGGTCCGGCTAAGCGACGCGATCCACGTCTCGATCAACATCCCCGCGATCAAGGCGGGGATCGAGATCGGCCCGCAGCGCGTCTGGCAGCGCTCGCAGGACTTCGGCCTGCGCTACCAGTCGGCCACGTTCGGGGCCGGAGCGTCGATCGCGATCGGGACGCTGGAAATCCACATGATCGACCTCGTGAGCGCCTATGGCGCCATCGCGAACGGCGGCGTCCTCATGCCGCGCACGATGATCCTCGAGGTTCGCGACGCGACCGGCACGAAGATCTGGCCGCCCGACGGCACGCTGACCCAGGGAACGGTCGCCGCAAGCCCCCAGGCGGCATTCATCATGACGAACATCATCGCCGGGAACACCGATCCCGCCGTGAACCCGTTCTGGAGCAAGCGGGCGATCTACGACGGCACGACGCGGCGTCCGGCGACGCTGAAGACGGGCACCACGGACAACACGAAGGACCTCACCGCGATGGGCTACCTGGCACCACCCGCCGACCCCAAGGCGCCCGCCTTCGTGGTCGGAGCGTGGATGGGCAACTCCGACAACTCGGCGCCGCCGGGCGGCGTGGTCTCGCTCGAGTCGGCGGCCTCCCTCTGGCAGTCGTTCCTGACCGCGGCGTCGAAGGGCCTGCCGATCGCAACCTTCCCGCAGCCCCCGGGCGTGGTCCAGGCCACGGTGGACGCGTTCAGCGGCATGCTTCCCGGTCCGTTCTCGAGCAGGACGGTCAAGGAGTGGTTCATCAAGGGCACCGTGCCGACCCAGGTCGACAACACGAAGGTCGGCATCGCGATCGACGCAGCCTCCGGCAAGCTCTGGCAGGACGGCTGCGTGGGTCCGATGGTAGTGCGCGGCTTCCTGGACCTGAGCAACGTCGAGGCCGACTTCCCGGCCTGGCGACCCTTCACGGACGGCTGGATCGCGCGTGCCGAGCGTGGATCCGGCGTCGCGGGCGGCCCGGAGAAGACGCGGACGAGCTTCTTCTACGAGACCGGCGTCTGGAACCCGTACGGGTCAACCTGGGGCGCCCCGTTCCCGCCCTGGCAGACCTGCGACCTCTTCGTCCCGTCGCCGTCTCCGGAACCGTTCCCATCGTTCCCGTCCTTCGACCCGAACGCCAGCCCGGGCCCGAGCCCGACCGATTCGATCCCCCCGGCCCAGCCCGGGAACGGGAACGGGAACGGGAACGGCAAGCCGAAGCCGTCGCCGTGAGCCGCGGGCGCGCCTAGAACGTGACGACGGTCGCGCCGTCGCCGCCCTCGCCGCGTTCGCCGGGTCGCACGGTCCGGGACATGCCATCAGGGTTGAGTCATCCCGGCGGGTTTCGGACAACGCTCGCGGATGAGCGCGGCGCAGGCAAGAGCCTACCCATGTCATGGTGTTGGGTGAGGGTTACGCCTGCGATTGCGGCCGTCGTCGTGCGTGAGCGCCGCAGGGGGCGCCAACACGCAGGGGGCGCCAACCTTGGGGGGGTGCTTGCAGACCTCGATCCCTGCCAGCGGGAGAGAGTGGCAGATGACAGGCGGATCGCGATCCAGCTGAAGAGCTCCCGCGGTCCGGTGGCGAGGAGCTCGGGTTTCGTGTACGCCGGGTGGCGGAGCTGGTCGCGGCGCTCGCGGACCTCCGCGTTCGCCGCCAGGATCCGGTACATCGTCCGCTCGGACGCGAGGTAGGTCCCCTCGTCGAGCAGGGTGGCGTACACCGCGGCCGGGGCCGCGTCGACGAAGCGCTCCGAATGAAGCTCGCCGAGGACCGCCGTCCGCTCGGGTCCCGACAGCGTCCGGGGCGGAGCGGGACGCGGCCGCGGGGGTCCGTGGCGCCGTCCCTGCGAGCGCCGGTAGTGGGAGGCGCGGGGCACCGCGAGGGCGGCACAGGCACCCCGCGTGCCCGTGACCGGGGCGAGCTCGTCCACGCCTGTGGCGATCATCGCCCGTCCTTCGTCTCGGCGCTCCCGAGGGAGAGCTCCCGCAAGAGCGCCGAGACGTTTCCCTGGACGGCGATCACCTTCTCGGCCCGGACCAGGCGCGCTTCGAGGCGCTCGATCGCGGCCCGCAGGCGGTCGTTCTCCGCCGCCAGGGGGTGCGGAGCCGGGCGGCCCCGTGGCCGGGTCAGGCCCGAGAGGGCGCCTGCGCGGTACAACCGCCGCCACTCGACGAGGTGGGAGCTGTACAGGCCCTCGCGCCGGAGCAGGGCGCCGACCGCGCCGGGCTCGGCGGCGGCGTTGGCCTCCTCGACGATCCGGCGCTTGTACTCGGCGCTGAAGCGACGCCGGACCGGGCGCTCCCTGACCTCGGGGTCGGGCATCGGCGCAGCATGGGCCACCATGGCACGTGGCGCCAGGGGTTCGAGCATGGTCTTCGTGGTTCCTCTCCCGTCCTCAGCGGGTCACCTATTCCCAGCGGGAGGGTGTCTCACCGAATCTTGGCAGAGAGGGTCTCCGACGGGCGATCCTGGAGTGCTCGGGGATCCCGTCAGACCTCGTTACCACCCTGACATCGCCGCCGTATGAAACACCTCGGGAATCCTTCGCGATGTCCCGATACCTTCGCGGTCGGCTCGTGGGCGAGGGGGAGCAACTGGCGGCAGACGGGCAGCCGTATCCGTTCGTGCACATGGAGTCCAAGCTCGGGGGATTCGATGTCAATCAGGACGGTTCATATGCGGTCACGCCAACGGATGCCTACACTCCTGCACTCGGCCCAGGAATCGCTCTGACTGAAATCAGTGTCGAGCTGTGGGGGCCCGCCCAAGACCGAAGGACGTTCGAGCCTGGGCCGGGCCCGGCCGATGAACGCACAGCGCGATGAGGTCGGTTCCGTCGGATCAAGTCCGGTCAAGCCAACCACTCACGCCGCGCGGCGGAGTGCCAGCGTGATCCATTCCGGCACGGGGTGCTGTCCGTCGCCGTCAACCTTCGTTCGAACCACAGCCAGCTTCAATGGAGGTGCAGGTCGACGCCCAAGAGGACGAGCGGCCAGAGCACCACGGCGAGGACTGCCGAGAGGATGGGCATCACCGCGTTGAGATTTGCGAAGAACGCGTGGCTCGACGCCACGACCAGGCCAGCGACGAGATAGACGACGCCAACGATGGACGAGAACCCGGAACTCATGCCCAACTCCCTGCTGTCCGCCAAGCGGGTCTCGGAGAGTGACCGCGCCACGCCAGCCTGGCTCGCTCGATGGTCGCGGAGGCCGCCGGCCCTCGACGCGGTCAGGACCCACCACGCCCTGCGGCGCAACGGGTCGTCCCGGTACGGCGCGAGGGTTGCTCGGGCTTGAGTGAGCTACAAGGGCTGCTCTTCGGGTCTGACGACTACGGTGTCGTCCTTGCTCTTCTGGTCGACCGCGCCCGCCGTGGCACCCGTAGCCACGCCGATCGCGCCTCCGACGACGGCCCCAACGGGCCCGCCGACGACCGCGCCGGCGACCGCGCCGATGACGCCCCCGGCGACCGCGCCGCCGGCCTTCTCGTCACCGTGCGGGATGCCCGGCGCGTAGTCCTTCCGGAGCGCTTCTCGATGCTCGGCGCCGTCCTCGATGATGGTTTCGCGCTCGACGGTTCGGTAGTCGTTCATGGCTGGAGCTCCTGTCCTGGTTTCGCGCCGGTAAACGCCGCTCGTGAACTCGAGTGTGCTGCCTGAGCGCGACGAAGTCATGAAGGTCCGTCATCTCCTCCGGGACCGGGACGAAGGCCACACCGAGCCCCGGTGACCACGTCGCGCGGGGGTCCTCAGGTCGTCGTCAGGCGCATCGGGACGAGACGTGGCTCACGCGGGCGGGTCGACAGCGACGGCCGGTTGGCTGCTCAAGACCGGCGGAGGCCGGGCGTGACTGATTACATTGCGGTCCGGACCCCGCACCATGGCAACATCGTCGCGACCCGCTGAAGTGTCGGAACCTGCCGAAACGCCGTCAAACGTCGTGGGGGATAGGAGATAAGCCCCTGCGAAATGTCGCAGACTGGCGCGTGGTCATCGAAATCGGCCGAGCGCGTCGTGGATCGCCAGCCACGGTCCTCCACGATGTCTCGTCAGACGGCGTCGACCACCTGGCCGGGGATCAGGGCGTCGAGTGGCTCCCATCGAGACCCGGCGCGGTCCTCGTGGCCACTTGCGTTGGCTGAGTCGCGCCCCAGAAGACCTCGGTCGGATCCAGGAACACGAGCGTGGCGATCAGCGCGCCCAGGATGGCGCCGGCGTTCTCCGGCAGGCCCGTGAAGTAGGCGACGAGGCCGTATGTGAGCCAGATCGAGACGAACCAGAGAGGGACGGCGACGAGGCGCTTGAACATTCCAGGAGCATCGGACTTCCGACGTCCGCGCGGAATGCCCCGTTCGTACTATCTCGTTCGATCCCCAGGACGCTAATGAACGAGACCTTTCTGGTCGAAGTGGTAGAGCTGAGTCGGATCGTACGGCATGTTGAGTGTCGCATTGCCACCGATGTCCCAAGCCCAGGAGATGATCTGGACCGTTGCGGTCCCGTCGCTTCCGGCCAACGCTCCTCCATCCACCTTGACCTGCTGGGTAGGGGCGTAGATCGTTCCGGCGACGTCCATGGTCACGGAGCCGCCGACCGTGATGGGGCAATCGCTCACCGACGGAGTCCACGTCGGGCAGCTTCCCCGGCCGTTTCCCCAGCCGTCCTGCCACAGGAACATGCCCTGATATGGACAGGTCGACGGAATCGCAGTGCAAGTCGCGGCGTCGAGTCCGTAGGCCTTCACGGTTGACTGCGCGGTGAACTGAAGTGGGCCCTGGCACTTGTTGTTTGCAGCCCAGACCGCGAGACAAGCGGCATTGAAGACTGGGTTATCGGTGCCGTAGATCAGCACATGCCCAGGGTTGCCATTGCTGTCCGTCAGTGCGTCGATCGCGCCTGTGGACGTCTGGCTGATCCCGCCACCGGCGATGACGTAGATCCCGGGATTGAGCAGGAGCCGCAAGTGCGTGCCTACCACCCATCCGCCGTAATACACCCCCGGGTTGAGGGTCACGCACGTGATTGAGGTCTTGTCGGGACAAGGGGAACCCTGCCAGCTCATGCCAGCATTGCCGCAGCCGCTGTTGTGGATCGTCGCGTCGGTTGGGGTCCCACCTCCGCACGATTGGCCGTTGACGCCCGAGTTGATCGATGGTGGTTGTAGCTCGCCGAGCGGATCGCCGATCTGAACCGCCCCCTGGCTGACCGCGTTGCCTGGGGACCCGGTCGTTATCGTGGCGCCACTTCCATTGGTCGCACACTCTCCCGAGACGGAGACTCCCGCCGG
>Ga0097691_1000494_pt1 | contig 34123 bp, 36 predicted proteins | sample NGESurdeep072012_8_FD_72858 | JGI IMG/M metagenome (GOLD analysis project Ga0097691, IMG submission 72858) | Arctic peat soil microbial communities from Barrow, Alaska - NGEE Surface sample 210-1 deep-072012 | ecosystem: Environmental > Terrestrial > Soil > Wetlands > Peat ... | reverse complement strand
CCGGATCGCCGGCCGTGACCACGCGGCCAGGCTGCGCGGCCTTCCCCGCCTGGCGGTGCACTCGATCCGGGGGATGCGCGACTCGGAGGTCCTCCGCCGCCACCTGGCCGTCCCCGATGAGGGCTCCTTTCTTGATTAGCCGGTCTCGGGTGGTGGCGAGCTGTTTCGGGGTGGGCTGCATGCCGTCGGCAACCGCTTGACCAGGAGAGTGGAGCACGACGGCCGACGACCGTCGATCAGCGGCATTTCATGTAGGAGAGTAGGAAAACCGGGGAAGGGCTTCGGCTGAGCCTAGATCGCGAGATAGTGAGGATTGCCGAAGAGGGCGTGGTCAGGCTGCGACGAGAGGATTGAGGCATGGACTTTGAGTTGTCACCAAAGGCGCAGGAGCTGAGTGCTGCCATGTGGGATTTTATGCGCGACGAGATCTTCCCGGCCGAGCCGGTGTATGCCGCCTACTTGGCCGAGCGTGGAGAGCACGAGCATCCACCCGTGATCGAGGACCTCAAGACATCGGCCCGCAGGCGCGGCCTGTGGAACCTTTTCCTACCCGAGCTGTCCGGCCTGTCGAACCTGGAATATGCCCCGGTGGCCGAGATTTCGGGATGGTCGCCGACCATCGCACCGGAGGCAATCAATTGCCAAGCCCCGGATAGCGGCAATATGGAGACGCTGCACCTGTTCGCCACTGCTGAGCAGAAGCGACAGTGGCTGGAGCCGTTGCTAGCCGGGGAGATCCGCTCAGCATTCGCGATGACTGAGCCGGACGTGGCATCCTCGGACGCCACGAACATCACCACCCAGATCGTTCGCGATGGTGACGACTATCTGATCAATGGCCGTAAGTGGTGGATCAGCGGAGCGGCTGACGAGCGCTGCCAGGTGTTCATCACGATGGGCAAGACCGACCCGACCGCGGAGACGCATCGCCAACAGTCGATGATCCTGGTGCCGCGAGATGCCCCGGGACTGGTCATCGAGCGGCACCTACCGATCTTCGGATATCAGGATCAGCACGGACATTCTGAGATCGTGTATCGCGACGTTCGTGTGCCAGCCAGCAATCGTCTCGCGGGCGAGGGCGACGGGTTCATGATCGCCCAGGCGCGCCTCGGCCCCGGCCGTGTCCATCATGCGATGCGTGCGATCGGCATGGCTGAGCGTGCGATGGCCCTGATGGTCGACCGGGCGAAATACCGCGTAGCATTCGGGAAGCGTCTGGCCGACCAAGGGGTGGTACGGGACCTGATCGCCCGGTCGCGTATCGACATCGACCAGGTCCGTCTATTGGTATATAAGACCGCCTGGCTGATCGACACATACGGGGCTAAGGGGGCCCGTATCGAGATCGCCGCTATCAAGGTGGCGGCACCTACGATGGCCACCCAGGTCATCGACCGGGCCATCGAAGTGTTCGGGGGCCAGGGAGTCAGCGATGACACTCCACTGGCCTACTTGTACGCGTGGGCCCGGGCTCTCCGCATCGTGGATGGGCCCGATGCAGTCCACCGTGAGTCCATTGCCCGCCAGGAGCTGCGCAGGGAACGGCCCTATGTCGGCTAGCCGCAATACCGTTCGTAACTGTTCAGGTCCCCTGACCACCTGATCCACCACCAGGGGGAACACCGCGCGTACCGTGGGGAATTCCGACCCGCGATCCCTCCCCCGATGTTCCCTCCTACGAGCAAGTTGTGTCCGGGAACGCATTGCTGCGGGCCCAGGTCTCAGAGCCCGACAAGGTGGTCAACCACGCGCCACCCTCGTGCACGTCGTGTGGATCTGACCTGGACGATGCCGAGGTAGTCGACACCGAGCACATAATCAGTGACCTGGAGCGCCTGCAAACCGAGATGGCCGGGTGGTGGCGGCGGGCTGAGGTCGCTGAAGCAGTTGCCATCGAACGCGAACGGACTATCGAGGTTCAATCAGTTGCCATGCGGATGCTCGATGTGGGTCAACCCACCCTGGAGTCATCACAGCAGAGCCATCGGTGATGGAACCGAGACCACAATCGGCGATAGCCACATCCGAGCCGATCCCCGCCACGTCGCCATCGAAGGATCCTGGGGTTTCACCGACCCGATAGCAAGTTGGTGCGCGCGCTTGATATCGGGCGATGCACAACCTGACGATGAGCCGTCCGGCTCAACCGTAGGAGCGTCGTCCAGCTCGCTCGGCGAAGTCGTCCAGCTCGGCCAGGACCTCCGGTGACCGCCACACCCGTCGTCCCCGGATCGCAGACCCCGAGGCGACCAGGATTCCGGCATCCTCGAACGGGCGAAGCACCCGGTTGACGTTGTTCTGGCCGACCCCCAGCTCGCGAGTGATGAGGTCGCTGGTTACGACCGGTTGTCGGATGAGCATGTCGGCCAGCCGCCACGCATCAGCCCCCTTACGGACCCGAAGACGCTTGTCCCAACCTTGACGCACCGAACGCAAGTCCGAGACCAGCTCCCGCCCGTTGGCGACGGCCCGGACGGATGCCGACGAAATCATGGAGATGATGGGCTCCGCCTCCCCGGAGCGGTACCGGGTGAGCGCATCGAAGTAGGCGTCCGTGTCGGTAAGGAGGCCAGCCGAGACCGGAACCGTCGAGTTGACCGTCAACCCCCTATTCCGGAGGACGGCGTGGACCAGGGCTCGGCCAGTGCGCCCGTTGCCGTCGACGAATGGATGGATGGTCTCGAACTGGGCATGTGCCGCTGCGGCTAGGGCCAGCACAGGAAGGTCGGTCCGACGCATGAACGCGGTCAGGTCCTCCATCAGTTCGGGCACTCGATCGCTGGCAGGCGGAACGAAGTCGGCGATGCGAGGCCCAGCATGCCCCGGGCCAATCCAGACCTGCTGGTGTCGCCACTTTCCGGCGATGTCCGGTTCAGTCGCCATGAGGGTCCTGTGCATCGCCAGGACGGTATCGCCGTCGAGGGTCTCGGCCATGTCGATGGCCGCTTGCATGGTGCGGGTGTTGGCGACGATCTCGTTGGCGTTACTCGACGATGAGTCGACGCCGGTCTCGGCGGTTGCGATGGCGCGCGACGATTCGGTCAGGCGCTCGATCCGGGAGGACGCTGCCGACTCGGACCGGAGCAGCACAGCGCCATAAGGCTCCAGCTCCGGCCCCATCTCTGCATCGAAGCGGACGATCTCGTTGCTCGCCTCCTCGATCTCGGCGGCCAGGGTCGCTGAGATTTCCAGGTCGACGCCAGCGATGTGAGCCGGGACCGCTCGCTGGTAGGGGCCGGTCTGGATTTGGCGTTCTCTGTTGCTGTACTGGTTACGGGAGTCGGGTACCCAATGGGCCTCTTCCCATCCCACCGCTGGCCAAGGGTCCTCGACCCCGACGGTCGTTAGCTCTAGGGCGATGGCCGACTCAGGGTTGGATTTTCCCGCGATCCGGCCACCGAGGGGCGATCCTGCCAGTTTCCGGTTCTGAGTGGCCATGACTCAACTATACCTCACTTACTCAGTAAGTGAGGTATAGCGGCTCCGGTACACGCACTAACCGGCGTCGAGCGGCGGGATGGCGCTCCTCGCTCAGATCAGATTCAGATGTGCGGGATCAGATCTGGCGGGAACACGAGAGCCCGGACATGCACCGCTTCCCAAGAGCCGGGCCGATGCCGAACCAGGCCCCCAGCCGCGAAGTCGGCATCCTCAGGATTGCCAGCGTCGTCCAGATCCAGGTCGAGATCCACGGCGGCCAAGCCGAGGGCGTAGGACAGGGCCTCGGGTAGGTTCCCGCCGAAGCGGATCCCGGTTCCCGCTTCAACCCCGCCAGCCTCGCAGACGGTCCAGACCCGGAAAAGAGCGTTGGCGAGGTTCTTGAGGGCGTTGTCGTATGCGGCGGTTTGGGCGGAGGCGAGTTCATCCATCGCTGAACAGGAGTCTCTCGGTCTCGGCCGCTGCCAGTTCATCCTGCGCCACCAGGACGTGTCCATAGGTGCCCGACGTAACACGGGCCGATGAGTGACCCAACTGCCGGCTGACGACATGGAGAGGTTGGCCGCCGACCGTCAATTGCACGGTGGCGAAACTATGCCGAAGGGTATGGAGCTTTCGGACAGGAACGCCTGCCGCTCGGCACAGATCTGCGAAACCTCGGCTAACCGCCCTCGGATCAAGCGGGGATCCCGACGCCGGGTGGCAAAAGATCCAGTCCCGGTTATCCCAAACGCTGGCGGCAATACGATCCGTTTGCTGCGTCGCCTGGTGGGCCAAGAGTTCTTCTGTGAGCGACGCTGGGAGGACCACCGTGCGACGGCTTTTGGCGGTCTTCAGAGGCACTATGGAGAGACCGCCGTAACCGACCCGCTCTGGGCAATCGACGCCACGTTTCCGGCACTGGCTCGGGTCGGCGCAACCGTGCCGCCAGTACCCGCGCTGGAGCTGTTGCTGGATGTTCAGGCTGCCGGGCGGCCCCGGATGGAAGTGCGTCCATTGGAGGCCGACGATCTCGGACCGGCGAGCGCCGGTGGCCGCCAGGACCATGTAAAGCACCCCGTTGGGGAATCGCCCTGCGGCGTCGAGGATCCGACACATTTCGGCCACGGTGTAGGGCTCGGGCTCGTCGGGTGAATACCGAGGAGTCCTGGCTAACGGCACCGGGTTGCGGGCGAGCAGCCCGGCCGCCACTGCGTCATTTAGGGCCGCCGAGAGGGTCCGCCGGCAGTGATGAATCGTCGCCAGCCGATCGGCCGCAGCCATCGTGCGCCAGAGATGTTCGATGTGCGCTGGAGTCAGCTCTGAAAGCCTCACCCCTCCTATCCGGTTCAGGTGTGGTTGGTCGGTACGGTACCCGTCGATTGTAGAGCGGGCGACGTACCGACCTGTTGCTTTATCCGCTATCCACTCCTCCAACCATTCGCCAACGGTGGTGCGGATGGAGCGGACGGCAGGCTTGCCGCTATCCCGGTCGGCTTCGAGCGCCTTGACCTTCTTGGTCACCAGTGACTTGGTTTTGCCGGAGACATGCCGACGGACGGCAGTGCCGGCCATGTCCCGACCCATGGACACCTGACCGTGCCAACGGCCAAACTTGTCCTGGTAGATCGTCGAGCGTCCGTTGGCGGCTCTGCCAGCCATCAGCTCGCCTCAACCGCAGTCCGGATATGTGTCTCCAAATCGGCCCGAGCAACAAGTCGTCGTCGGCCCTCGCAAAAACTGCGGAGGCTGCCGGACCGCAGGAGCCCGAACACGGTACTGCGGGACACCCGCAACTCGTGGGCGCACTCCTCAACGGTCAGCACCGCTGTCGGAGCGGGCGCCGAAGCCTGCTGCGCTACAAGTGCTGAGAGGGCGCCGATCTCGTCATTGAGTTCGGAGCACCGGCGCTGTAGTTGGGTGGTTCGAGTGGTGATCTCGGTGGACAGCTCACCACCGGCGATCAGCCGCAAGGTCGTCATGTTCTTTTCCATGACGAGTATGAGGGCGGCGAATACTCCAGTTCCCAGAACCCAGGTCCACCCGAGTGCGCCTGAGTCCGCCGGGTGGAGACCATCTGCCACCAGACTGCCACCATAATCTCGATGAGACTCCTGACCAAGGCACGAAAGCCCTGGTCAGGAGTGGAGATGATGGGACTCGAACCCACGACCCCCTGCATGCAAAGCAGGTGCTCTAGCCAACTGAGCTACATCCCCGGGGAACGCGCCACGAGCGCACCTGCCTGTTTCTCTCTTGCAGCAGGTGGGCTTCTCTGACCCGATTTCCTCAGTCCTCAATCGTAGATCGTAGGCGAGGGTGGTCTCGACGCTTCCATTCCCGGGATACCCGGCCGCACGAGCCGGCACCTGCCCGGGTGGCGCGCGCCGACCGGCGACCCGGTGCCCGGATGCTCAGCCCGGAAGGGCACGCCGTGCAATGCGGCGAATCACTGAGCCGAACTGACGGGAGAATGAACGGGAGTTGTAGGGGATTCCATACTGCTCACAGATGGCGCGCACCCTGGGGGCGAGCTCGCCGTAGCGATTGCTCGGCAGGTCCGGGAACAGATGATGCTCGATCTGGTGACTGAGGTTGCCCGACAGGATATGGAACACCTTGCTGCCCTCGATGTTGGCCGAGCCGAGGACCTGGCGTGCGTACCAACCGCCCCGACTCTCGTCCACCACGTCCTCCTCGGTGAACCGTTCCACGCCATCGGGGAAGTGCCCACAGAAGATGATGCTGAACGTCCACAGGTTTCTGACCACATTGGCCGTCAGGTTGCCGACCAGCACCGGCAGAAAGAACGGCCCGGCCATGGCGGGGAAGAGCACATAGTCCTTCAGGAGTTGGCGCCCGCCCTTCTTGGCGATGGCGGCGAGTTGGGCCTTGGCTTGGGTTTTGGTCTTCCGACCCTTCATGACTTCTTCTACCTCTACGTCGTGCAGGGCCACACCCCATTGGAACAATGTGGCGAGGACCGCGGCGTAGACGGGTTGACCCAGAGCCACCTTCGACCAGGGCTGGCGCTCGTCGATGCGGAGGAAGCCATACCCGACGTCGCGGTCCCGACCGATGACATTGGTCCAGGTGTGATGGATTTCGTTGTGGGAGTGCTTCCACTGGTCGGAGGGACAGACGTTGTCCCACTCCCAGGTGGACGAGTGGATCTCGGGATCGCGCATCCAGTCCCACTGACCGTGCATGACGTTGTGGCCGATCTCCATGTTCTCGAGGATCTTGGCCGTCGAGAGCATGGCGGCACCGGCTACCCAGAACGGCGGGAAGACACCGGCGAACAGCGCCAGCCTTCCGGCCACCTCCAGGCGGCGTTGCACCGCGATGACGCGGTGGATGTAATCGGCATCGGCTTTCCCCCGGTTGGAGATGATCTCATTGCGGAGGTCATCCATGAGCTTGCCGAATGCCTCGAGTTCATCAGCATCCAGACCGGACGGATGCTGATGAACTGTCCGAAGGGTGGTGATGGGAACGATGGTGTGGTCGGTTTCGCGTTCGACGCTGAGAGTGGATGTCATGGGGTTCCTTTCAGAGTTCCAATGAGACGTCGCCGCACGGTGCGGAGACGCAGATCTGGACGAAGTCCCCTTCGTCACTTTGGATCTGTCCGTCGCGAAGATCGAGGACCGATCCACTGTTGAGTCGGACCACGCAGGTATGGCAGATGCCCATTCGACATCCGTGTTTGGGAGACAGTCCTGCCTCTTCGGCCAACTCGAGCAGAGGCCGGGTGCCATCGCCGGGGGTCTCGACTCCGCTGTCGAGGAACTGCACGATGCCGGCCTTGGTGCCGTTGGTGGCGGTGAGACTTGGCTGAAACCGCTCGCTGTGGAGCTGATCGCTGATACCTGCCGACTCCCATATGGCTTCGGCTGCCGCCAGCAATGGGGCGGGCCCGCAGATCCAGGTCTCCCGAGCCGACCAGTCCGGGCACACGGCGTCGAGGCGTCGGGTGGTCAACGCCAACTCCGGCGGGATCGGACCGGTTCCGGTGGCGCCGAACTTGAAACCGAACCCGGAGTGACGGACAGCCAGACGACGCAACTCGTCGGCGAAGATCGCCTGGTCCGGAGAGGCGGCGTAGTGGAGGTGGACCGCGTCCAATGCGATGTTTGCGGCATCGAGGGTCCGGAGCATGCCCATGACCGGGGTGACGCCACTCCCGCCGGTGATGAACAACAGGGGGGAGGAAGAGTGCGACCCCAAGGTGAAGTCACCGTTGGGAGGATCGAGGTGGACGATGTCGCCCACCTGTAGCTGATGGACAAGGAAGTTGGAGACGACTCCGTCGGGGACCGCTTGCACGGTGATGGTGATGCAACCGTCAGCCCGCTCGGGAACCGAAGTGAGTGAGTAGGGGCGCCGGTGTCTCACGCCGTCGATATCGACACCGACGGCAATCCATTGGCCGGCCTGATGAGACTCCCAACCGCGCCCCGGGCGAAGGACAATGCTCGCGGCATCGGGGGTCTCCCTCATGATGCGGGTGACCCGGGCCCGACACACGGTTGACGACCACAATGGATCGACCAGGCGAACGAATGCGTCCACCGGAAGTGGGGAACTCAGGGTCGCACCGAACCGGGCAGTGCGTTCAAGGATGTTGGTGAACATCTGTTCACTCTAAACGGCCTTACCGGTCAAGTCAACATATGTTCACTAATATGTACCGATGGCAGCTCCATCCTCCGATCGGCGAAGGAAGCAGCCGGGCCCCCGGGACGAGAGGAAGTCGCGGACCCGACGGGGGCTGCTCGATGCCGCCCTGGCCCGACTCAGCGGTGAACAGAGTTTTTCCAGCCTCAGTCTCCGGGAGGTGACCAAGGATGCCGGCGTGGTCCCAGCCGCGTTCTACCGGCACTTTCCCACCATGGAGGCGTTGGGGATGAGCCTGGTGGAGGAGTCGTTTGCCACGCTGCGGGGTTTGATGCGGGAGGTTCGCTCCGAACCACTCCCGACCACCCACCTGATCCGTCAATCGGTCGACACCTTCTTGGACTACGTGCTCGAACACGAGCTTCACTTCCGATTCATCGCCAAGGAGCGTTACGGCGGATCGAGCACCATGCGGATGGCGATCCGACAGGAGATACGACTGTTCACCAGCGAACTAGCCACCGACCTGGCCCGCATGCCGAGGTTGGCTACGGTCAGCTCAGCCGATCTCCAGCTCATCTCCTCGCTGGTGGTCCAGACGATCATCGCCGCCTCCGAACTGGCGCTCGATGCCCGCCCCGACGACGCCTCCGAGTTGCCCCGCATCGCTGACGAGGCGGAACGAAAGCTGCAGATCATCCTGCTGGGTGCGGCCGTATGGAGAAGCGACCAGTCCCGGTAGGGGGTGGCGAGTTGAAGCGATCGTAGGAGGCGCAGAGACTCAGGGTTGGGTTTCCTTGGCCCGTGCGTACGAGCGGTCGATCTCCTCCCAGGCGGCGTCGACCCCTTCGAAACCGTCGACTTTGGTGAGTTTTCCCGGTTCGAGGTCCTTGTAGACGTCGAAGAAGTGAGCAATCTCGAAGGTGAGGTGAGGAGGCAGGCCCTCGAGGTCCCTCACGGCCTCCCACATGGGATCGCCGCAGGCCACGGAGATGATCTTGGCATCGGGGCCCTTCTCGTCGGACATCCAAAAGATGCCCACCGGCCGCGTTTCCACCAGGCACCCGGGGAAGGTCGGCTCGCCGATGAGGACCAGGGCATCAAGGGGATCCCCGTCCTCGGCCAGGGTGTCGGGCACAAATCCGTAGTCAGCCGGATAAAAAGTGGCCGAAAACAGCCTCCGGTCGAGTCTGATCAGGTGACGTTCGTGGTCGTACTCGTACTTGTTCCGGCTACCTCGAGGGATCTCCACGATGACTTCGAGCAAACGATCGTCACCCATATCGGCACCATCCTGTCTTTTGTCGACCCATCCCACTGGGTGGAAGGTCCCCCTGCAACCTACCGGCCACCCACCCGACCTGCTTTGGGGGGCTCCATTCCTCCCCGGGCCACGGCAAGAGTTGTCCCCCCGTACACGAGAGGTTCACCGGTCTGCCGGTGGTGATCGTCAAGTTTCACCCTGATGCCTCTGAGTGACAGGGCCGGTATCGTTGGCTGATGAGCGGAGAACCGGCCAAGGTGTCGGGTACTGGTGGAGCGTCCGATGGCGAGGTGCCGCGTTACTTCGCCCGCCAGCTTTCCGATCTCGACTTCAACCAACGGTTGCTCGACCTGGTTGACGATGCCGGGGTGCCCCTGCTCGAGCGGGTCAAGTTCCTCATTCTGACCAGCGAACGGATTGACGAGTTCTTTCAGGTGCAGGTGGCGGGGTTGAAGCGTCAAGTGGTGGCGCGCATCAAGACCCGGGGTCCCAGCGGGAGTACTCCCGCGGAACTGCTCGGCGATGTGCGGGCATCGATGGAACGGATGGTTCGCCGTCAAGAGGCACTTCTGGTGGATGGGTTGATCCCGGCGTTGGCGATGGAGGGGATCGAGCTGAGTGACTGGGACACCCTCGGCGCCGATGACCGGGCGCATCTTCACGATCTCTTCGACCGACTCATCCTGCCGGTTGTGACCCCCTTGACGGTGGACCCCAGCCATCCGTTCCCCTACATCTCCAATCTCTCCCTCAACATCGGCGTCGAGGTGAGCCACCCGGCCGAGCACACCAATCGTTTCGCACGCGTGAAGGTGCCACCCAATGTGCCGAGACTGCTCCCGCTGCCCGGCGGCGCTCGTTTTGTCCCCCTGGAGCAGGTTCTGGTGGCCTTCCTCGACGAGTTGTTCCCCGGGATGGAAGTGGGGCCCGCATGTGTGTTCCGGGTGACCCGGGATGCTGACCTGGCCCTCGACGATGACGCCGCTGATGACTTGCTGCTCGCCCTCCAAGAGGAGCTGCGACGACGACGATTTCTGCCCGTCGTCCGACTCGAGATCGACTCGAGGACTTCCTCCGAACCGGTCGAGCGCCTCACCGCGGACCTGGGACTGGATGCCGAGGACGTCTGCTTCTTCAGGGGACCCCTGGGTCTCGACTGCATGTGGGCCATCCACGCCCTGGATCGACCCGAACTGCACGACGAGCCGTGGACGCCGATGGTCCCGGCGGCCTTCTTGTCGGCGGAGATGGACGACAATCCCTCGATATTTTCGGTGCTGGACCGACAGGACGTGCTCGTCCATCATCCCTACGACTCCTTTACGGCGTCGGTGGAGGAGTTGATGGATGAAGCCGCCGTTGATCCCCACGTACTGGCCATCAAACAGTGCCTGTACCGGACTTCGGGTGACAGCCCGGTGGTGGCGGCACTGGTGAGAGCGGCAGAACACGGCAAACAGGTGGCGGTGCTGGTCGAGGTCACTGCCCGCTTCGACGAAGAGGCCAATATTGGCTGGGCCCGGGCGCTCGAAGAGGCGGGTGCCCACGTGATCTACGGGCTCATGGGCCTCAAGACCCATGCGAAGACAACCCTTGTCGTCCGCCAAGAGGATGGCAACGTGAGGCGCTACTGCCACGTGGGCACGGGCAACTACAACCCGAAGACGGCCCGCATGTACGAGGACCTCGGTGTGTTGTCGTCGCGCCCCGAGCTCGGGACCGACGTCACCCGTTTCTTCAACTACATCACCGGATTCAGCCAGCCCCCCCAGTACGTGGAGCTGGTCACCTCACCGGGCGGTATCCGTGAGCGGGTGGTCGAGTGCATCGAAGAAGAGGCCAAGGCCGGTCCCGACGGACGTATCGTGATCAAGGTCAACGGGCTCGACGATCAAGTGGTGATCGATGCCCTCTACCGGGCCTCGCAGGCGGGTGTGCCGATTGATCTGGTCATCCGGGGAATCTGCTGCCTCCGTCCCGGTGTGCCGGGCATGTCCGAGACGATTCGGGTGCGTTCCATTGTCGGCAGGTTCCTCGAGCACTCGCGCATTCTGCGATTTGGGGGCGAGGCGGACCGGCCCGCCCACCACTACATCGGATCGGCTGATCTCCGTCGTCGGAATCTCGATCGGAGGGTCGAGGCGATGGTCCCCGTCGCCGACCCGGGGGCGGTCGCTCAGCTGGACGAGATCCTGTCACTCAACCTGGCTGACGACACCCAGTCGTGGTCCTTGGCCGCCGACGGGACGTGGCATCGGATTCCCACAGTTGTCGGGGTGAGCGCCCAGAAGTCACTTCAGGCGTCGGCCCTCCACAGGAATTTGCCGCATGACGAGGTTCTCCTGTCCCGGCCTCCCCCGGATCGGGGATTACCGGCCGCTGTCGATCGAGTGCCGTAGCCATGCAGTCGGTGACATTGCCATTGCCTCAGCGCCGGTGGGCCTGACGACTTCACCGGGTCCGATCCGCACTTCTAAGCTGGGTGGGTGGAGAGGAAGAGGTCGACAGAGAGGAAGCCAGTCGAGCTGGTCATGGTTGACGGGAGTGTGCAGATCTCCCCAGAGGTACGCCGGAGATTTCGGCGTCTGGCCTGGATCTATCTCATCGTGGCCACCGCACTGCTGCCCTGGATCGTGTACCTGGCGCTGACGTTGCCCAAGAGGAACCTCGAACGTCACTACCGGTCCACCTGGGTGGGATTCGACACCCTCCTGGTGGTGGCCCTGGCTGGGGCGGCCTACCTGGCCTTTCGGGTGGACCCCCGGGTGCAGTTTCCGGCGACGACTGCGGCCACTCTGCTGGTGGTGGACGCGTGGTTCGATGTCACCACCGCCGGCAGCCGCAGCGATTCTTTCAGGGCGATGATTCTCGCCGTGCTCGTTGAACTACCGGCGGCAGCGTTTTCCCTCTATGTAGCCCGGCGGGTGAGCCGTCGAGTGATCGAACTGGCCTACCTCGAACACGCCGCCAGAGGGCAACCCCCGGATGACCCGGGCCCGGTCCCGGTCAGCCGGTAATGGCGGCGATGCGGGCCATGACGTCGTCGGTCAGCATGGGGATGACCTCGAGGGCCTTGAGATTTTCGTGGACCTGCTCGACGCGACTTGCTCCGGTGATGACCGAGGAGACGTGCGGGTTCTTGGCGCACCAGGCGATCGACATCTGGGCCAGAGAGCATCCCAGCTCCTCGGAGATGGACTGCAGCTCGCGCACCTTCTGATTGCGCTCGGGGTCGGTGAGCAGGTTTCGCAACCACTCATACCCCGGCAGCGTGGCACGCGAGCCATCGGGGACACCGTCGAGGTACTTGCCGGTCAGCAAACCCGAACTCAGCGGGCTCCAGGTGGTGAGGCCCAGCCCGATGCCTTCGTAAAGGGGGGCGTACTCCGTCTCCACCCGGTCCCTCCAGAGCAGGTTGTATTGGGGTTGTTCCACCACCGGCTTATGGAGGTTGTGGCGATCGGCGATGTCCCAGGCCTCGCGCAACGCGGCAGCCGACCACTCCGAGGTTCCCCAGTAGAGCGCCTTGCCACTGGTGATGATGTCGGACATGGCCCACACTGTCTCTTCGATCGGGGTTTCCGGATCCGGTCGATGACAGTAGAGAAGATCGACAAAATCGAGGCCCAACCGCTCCAACGATGCGTCGATGGCCTGCAGGAGATACTTGCGATTGAGGGTGTTCCGCATGTTGGGCCCCTCGTGGAGCCCCCAGAACAACTTGGTGGAGAGCACGTAGCTGTGGCGCGGCCACCCGAGGGAGGCGATCGCCTTGCCCATGATGCTCTCCGACTCACCGCCGGCGTAGGCCTCGGCATTGTCGAAGAAGTTGACTCCGGCATCGTGTGCGGCGCTCAGGCATTGCTCGGCCAGATCGCCTGCCAGCTGGGGCCCGAACGTCACCCACGAGCCAAAGGACAGCACACTGACCTTCAGCCCCGACCCACCCAAACGTCGATACTCCATCTCCACAGTGTTTCCTCCCCTATCGATTTCCGAGATCCTACGGGCTGTGCTGCGTTGGTCATCCATACGTGGCGGTGGACTAGACGTCCTGGACCTCAATGACCCGCTGCTCGACCTCCGCGTCGGTCAGGAGGCTGCGGTGTTGGGTGCGGCCGGGATCCGTCATGCAGGACTCGTTGCCGTGGCGAGAGCCGAAAGAGACGATGTGCAGCTCGATGAGGCTGTCTGAACGCCGAAGCGTCGTTCGAGTCGGTCGTCGTGCCGGCAGAGCAGAGGCAATACCCGACTCTCGTACTCCTGAAAGGCACCGATCCCGTCGGCGGGCACATCAGCCACCATCGCCATAGCCTTGGCGGCCTTGGCTATCCCGGCTCGCTCCCTCGCCTGGCCACCATCAATACCAACGCGCTCTGCTCCGACCCGCTGATGCCCTTCGTCACTCCCGTCTCGCTGGTGAGCAACGAGGCCTCGCTGATCGCAGTGGTGCCGGGCAGGCTCACCGCGGGCATGGTGACGGGCGAACCGCCCCTGAAGTGTTACGTAACCGACTCCTGCCCCCGCTGAGAGTGCTGCGCGGAATCAATGGGCAGCACTCTGTGCCCGGCGCCTCGTTGGAGCGATCCGCCCCACAGCCGGGGCTCCCACCCCGGCTGAGCTGCACTTCGTTGGTCGGGCTGCCCGGATTTGAACCGGGGACCTCTGCGTCCCGAACGCAGCGCGCTAACCAAGCTGCGCCACAGCCCGTTGACCGGAGCCGGCGTATCAGCCGGTCCAGAACAGGGAAATGCTAGCCGACGGTGGTGCGCTCGCTCCCCGTCCCACCAGCCGCCTCGTCGTCCCTGGGATCAGGGTCGTCCACGGTGCTCCGCTTGGCCACCACTTTGGCTATCCGTCGCTTGTCCATCTCGGCCACCCGGAGCTCCCATCCGTCGACGGCGAGCACCTCGCCTTCAGCCGGGATATGCCCGAAGCCGTCAAAGAGGAATCCCCCCAACGTCACGTACTCACCCTCGGGGAGATCGATCCCCAGGCGGTCGCGGACATCGTCGACGCTCATCCGCCCGCCTACCAGCCAGCGACTTCCGTCCACCCTCACCACATCAGGCTCGTCGTCAGGGTCGAACTCGTCGGGAAGATGACCCACGAGCGCTCCCAACACGTCCTTCATTGTCAAGACGCCCTCGACGCCACCGTGCTCGTCCACCACCACCGCGAACGACCGTCGTTGGCGACGCATTTCGGCCAGGACGTCGAACACCAGACGGGACTCGGGGACCAAAAAGGGCTGGCGGAGGCGGCGGGAGATATCCACCGGATCGGGAATTGCCTGGTTGGCGGGGTCGGTCGGCATCACCCCTGCAGGGATGGAACTCCGGGCCCCGACATCGTCGATCCGTTGGTCTTCGGGTCTCCCACTCTGCACCTTCCACCCGGCCCGGAACAGATCGTTGACGAACAACACCCCGATCAGGTCGTCCAGATTGTCGTCGTAGACCGGGAAGCAACTGTGGCCCGATTCACGCACGGCCCGGGTGACATCGTCGGCCGTGACCGGGATGGACAAAGCCACCACGTCCACCCGCGGGGTCATGATCTCGCCGACGACCGTGTCGTGTAGATCGTCGAGCGCCTCCACGATGAACTGTTCCTGGGCATCACCCCCGCGGGTAACCCCGATCCCGGGAGCGCCATTGCGGTCACTGACCGCTACCGCGGCCCGTCCCCTACCCAGGAGGTTGCGGCGCTTCTGAATTGGTTGCACATGCCGATCGTGGTGTCGTCGGAACACGGACCCTGCCTTCGTTGGGTCGGTGAAGACCTTCAGGCGCCGGTCGCGGGGACGACCGACAGTGGTTGGTAGGACTCGTCATAGTACGTACCACCGTCGAGCAATGACGTGACGGCCCGACGAAGACGGATGGGACCGAGCGGCTTGACCACCCACCCCTCGGCACCTGAACGGCGGGCGAGGAACACATCGGGACGACGGTCGAGCAGCATCAGCACCGGCACATGTTCGAGACTGCCGTACGACTCCTCGAGACGCAGCTCGAGGCAGACGGCCATCCCACCCATGTTTCCCATCTGGAGGTCGACCACTACCAGGTCCGGACGGCTCTCGGCCACCTCCTCGAGCACCGCCGGCCCGGAACCGGCCTCACGGATGGCGATGTCCGGGCGTCCTGCGATGGCGGCGATTTCAGCCCTCACCGACGGCGCGTCGCTGGCCACAAGAATTGAGCGCACGGACATGAGGTTAGCCCGCCTATTGAGACGGTTCGGCAGGCGCCTCAGCCGAAAGCGGGGCTCCCCGCCCATCGCCGAGAAACAGAAGATCGGCGATGACCTTGAGCCCCTCGAGATCGTGGACATCGGTGTTGAGAAGCGGAACCCGGGAGACCGGGGCGGGAGCGATCCGGGCCACCAGGTCGCCGTAGGTCCGCTCATCCCGATCCGACGCCGCCGTATAACCGGCCAGGTTGTTGATGAGATCCTGCAGAGCCCCGCCTTGCGTCGTTGCTTGACCGGCGATGGCCGTCAGTTGCTCCAGTCGGCTGTCGTCAATGAAGCGCGGTTGTACCCGGTTGACGATGAGGGCGGTCACCGACATATTCGACTCGGCCAGCTTGCCGGCGAAGTGCACAGCCTCATCGACGGAGTCGGGCTGGGGTGCGGCCACCAGAACGAATGCCGTGCTGGGCAGGGTGAGGAGTTCACGAACCCGGTTCGCCCGGGTTCGGAATCCCTCCTCCATCCCTTCGAATGCCTGGAAGAACGTCACGGCATCACGGACCACGTCGGCTCCGGCGACCTTGGAGATGGTGCGCAGCAGGGCATGGGCGGCCATTCCCACGAATTTGAGCGATGCCCGGGTAGGCATCATCAGCACCTGAAAGAACCGGTTGTTCAAGAGGCTGGTGAGCCGACGGGGGGCGTCGAGGAAGTCGAGAGCGTGCCGGGTGGGAGGAGTATCGACTACCACCACGTCGAAGCCTCCTTCTTCTGCCAGCTCATGCAGCTTCTCCATGGCCATGTACTCCTGAGTGCCCGAAAGCGCCCCGGTGAGGTTCCGGTACATCCGATTGCCCAGGATGCCCTCCGCCTGATCGGGGGTGTCGGCATACCGGCGGACCAGGTCGTCGAAGGTGCCTTTCGGGTCGAGCATCAGCGCGTAGAGCTCGCCCGGCCAGTCACCTTCGATCTGCGACGGCCGGTTGGAGAGAGCATCGAGCCCCAGCGAGTTGGCCAGCCGCCGAGCCGGGTCGATGGTCACCACGCATGCTTTTCGACCCAGACGGGCGGCGTGCAGAGCAAACGCCGCCGCGGTGGTGGTCTTTCCCACCCCACCCGAACCGCAGCAGACAACTATAGCCCGGTCCTGGGCAATGTCGGTGAGGGTGACGCCCCCGCTCATGGGACAGCCGCTTCAGTATCGGGGAGCGCAGTATCGGGGAGCGCAGTATCGGGGAGCGCAGTGACACCCGCTTTCAATGCGTCGGCCAGAAGCTGAAGCTCATCGGGACCGATGGACGCCGTGAAGGCGAAGGGCACCCGCAGCTGGGGCAGCGGTAGTTCGTGATCCAACCTGTCGATTTGCTCCCGTTGGAGGACCTCCCGGGTACGGCGGAAGGTACTGGCGGCGTCGAGGGCTTCACGCAAGTCGTCGTCGAGGGTCACTCCGGCGGACTCGGCGGCGTCGGCAGCCGAGACATCCAGCCCCCGAATCGGTGGGTAACAAGCGTTGACGATGATCGGACCGAGGGAGATGCCCACCTTGTCCTCGAGTTGGTAGGCGGCGTCGACGACCTCATTCACCGGCATCTCTTCGGGGAGAGTCACCAACGCCACCTGGCACCGGGTGGGGTCGGTGAGTAGTTCCACCACCTCGGAGGCCTGGGTTCGGACCGGGCCCCCGCGGGCGGCATCGAGCAGTCCGCTGGCCGATGACAGGAACGTCATGGCGTGGCCGGTGGCCGGGGCATCTACGAGGACCAGATCGGCGAGGCCTGCCTGCTCGATCTGTTTGACTTTGCCGAGCACCAGAATGTCCCGGATGCCGGGAATGGCGCTCGAGACGATGTCGACGATTCCCGACGACATCAAGCGCTTCGAGAACCGGCGGAGCCCGTGGTCGGCCAGGTATTCGATGAGGGCATCGTCAGGGGTGATCCTCCGGGCCTGCACACTGCCCGGCGGGATGTGTGGCGCCTCGCTCTCGGGCCCGAGGTCCTCTTCGACCTCGTTGGCGCCCGCCGCGCTGAGCACGGCCCCGGCGTAATCGATGGTGTCGCCGTGGCCGAAGGCGTCGGAGACACCCGATCGACCTTCGAGCTCGATGACCAGGACCGACAGTCCGGCGTCGGCTGCCATCCGGGCGATGGCCGCCACCATGGTCGTCTTCCCGACGCCGCCCTTACCCGCCACGATCAGGACGTGACTCTGCATGCAGAAAGTGCTGACGTCCATGATGCTCCGGAGCGTAGCGTTCTCCGGCCGCCCATCGGCGGTTTTGGGCCGAATGGGGGTGGGTGGAGGGCCCCTGGCCGGCACTGGTGAAGGGGCTGAGTGGGAAATCCTGGTCAGACCCCTTGTCTCCGTGCCACGGCGCGAGTACGTTCGCTGGCGTGGGGGCAGTACCCACTGGCAAAGGGGGAAGGAAACAATGGCGCAAGCTCTCGACACGTGGCAGATCAGAGCGTCGTGCCGCGGGCCTCAAGCCGAGATCTTCTTTCCTCCTGCCCATGCGGAGCGCAAAGAGGAGAAGCTCCAGCGTGAGGCGCACGCCAAGGCAATCTGCTCCACCTGTTCGGTACAGTCCGACTGTCTCGATTACGCCATCCGGATTCGTGAGCCTCATGGGATCTGGGGAGGCCTCAATGAAATGGAACGCAAGCTGCTGACCGATCGCCGGGCCGGCTGACGGTCGGGGCCTTTTTGTATGGCCGGCTGGCGCGGTCAGGTCACACCCAGCGATTGAGCGGCGGCACGGACTCCTTTTGATGTGCACACCGAGGATGGTTGCTGGTCAGTGGCCGCGCAGATCCCGGCGGTCAGATAGTTGGCAGACGCCACGATGGCCCGACTGGCCGGCGTCTCCCCCTTCTTCAGGTCGCTGATGATCGTTGACCTAGGGATCCGCAAAATTGTCGCCGGACTGAAACCTGATGTGGTCGACACCACCATGTTGTCGATGTCGACCAGTGGGTAGGTGCCGTTGCCGGTGCGGCTCGCGGCCCCGTAATGAGTCACCAAGGTCTGCTGGCCCGGTGTGAGGTTGGTGATCTTGGTGAACGCGCCGTTGGGGGCAGCCACGTCAGAGTAGATCTCGATGCCCGTGAAGGTGAGATACGGACTTGTATACGACGCGTCGAAGAAACTGAAGGTTTGGATCCCCGGGAACACCGACGTGGTCGAAGACAGCATGTCATGGAGCATCCCGAAGTGGCCGAATCGGGAGAGTGCCAGTACCAGGGGCCACCGCTCCGCCGCGCAAAATGGGCAGTACTCCGCCCCCACGAAGAGCACCTCGGGCTTTCCCGCCGCATACAGGGGGGCTTGTCCGGTCACCACGGTCGGAGGAGTGAGCCCGGCGTCCAGAGCCGTGATGCCGATGGCGTCGAAGGTGGTGACGGGCACGGTGGCCAGTGCCCGGAGGGTATCGGGTGCAGTTTCTGCCCGGTGGACCACCCTGAGGGTGGTCGGGGTATCGGTCAACGTGTAGACGAGAAGAGCGGTGACGCCGACCAGGATCACCACCACCGCGCCCCACGCGAAGCGGGACGTTCGGGTATGGGGGAGATGATCGGGCTCGGCGTGCACTCCTTACGACCCGTCGGGAACCAGGTAGTCAGCTCTGTCTGTCTCGAGTCCGTATCCGGGCGTGAGCACGATGGGCGTCGCCGTCACGATGATCACGAACAGGATGAACGTGATGACATGGACTGCCGTGCACCACAGGCAGATGCTCTTGATGATGAACAGTTCGGCGATGATCAGGTAGAGGATCATGGCCACGCCCGTGACGGACAGAGCCAACCGGGCCAGGTGGATCCGACGGTCCGCCGATCGCCACGCCCGCGGCAGGGACAGGGCGATCATGGGGAGGAAGAATGCCAGCCCCAGCACTGCCACCGGTATGCCGAAGAGGTATGACTGCTTACTGCTGGTCACTTTTGTGCAGTTGATGAGCCCGCCACCCGCCGGGCACGAGAGGGTGATGTGAGTGTCGAAATGGGTGATGGTGAGGTAGATGGCCACCCCGAGTCCAACCAGGCTCAGCAACAGTGTGACGATGGGCTGCCAGCGCAGCGTGGGCATGGTCCTATCTCCGAATAACTACCGGGTCAGCCCAGTTTGAGAGCTTTGGTCGCGGCTTGGACACCCGAACTCTGGCAGACAGTGGATGGTTGCTGCTTGGTGCTGGCACAGATGGTGGCACTTATGTAGTTGGCCGTACCCACAATGGACTGGGTAACTGAATTGGTGGGGTCATTCAGATTGCTGGCGATGTCGGAATGGCTGAGCCCGGCCAGCATCTGGGGGCTGAAGGTGCCACCCGATATCAGGGCCACATTGCCGATATCGATAAAGGGAAATCCGATTTGTCCGGCGGTAGCTCCGGGAATGTACGTCGGCGAACTGTACTTGCTGATCACCGCCTGCTCCGCCTTGTTGGGATTCTGCAGCTTGGTGTACCCGCTGGAGCTCGGAATCGTGGTGTACTGCTCGACAGACACGAAGGTGAGGTAGGGACTGGTGAAGGTAGCGTTCCGGTAGCTGAAGGTGTTGGTGGCCGGAGCCACGTCGGTGTGTGACGAGGCAGTCACATCCAAGTTGCTCCAGGTTCCGAACCGCGAAAGCGCAGCGGTCATCGCCCACCGCTCGCCGGCGCAGTACGGGCAGTATTCCGCGCCGTAATAGAACATCGCCGGGGTGTGGCCGTTGAGGGTCAATGCCGGTTGATTTGACAGCACGATCGGCCGGTTGGGGGTGGCCGCCGAGGGAATGTTCGTGCCCACCTTGTCGTAGACGGAAGCCGGAATGCTGGTGACGTCCTTGACCACTGACGCCGCCGCCGGGGTCACCGGCGTAAAGGCGGCGTTGGAGTTGGAGGAGCTGCTGGTCGCCTTCACAATGACCAGCACCACGATGATGATGATGACCAGGCCCACCGCACCCCAGGCGACCAGGGCGCCGGACATGCGCCGGGGACCGGGAGTGGGTTGACTCTTACCACCGGGTCGAGGGGTGTTCCCTCCTTTGCCCACCGGTTTCTTTCCCGATATGGGGCGGCTCTGGGCCCGGCTGGCATCCTTGGCTGATGGGGAGCCCGATACGGGCTTGGGCGCCTTGCTGCCCGGTTTGGGTGTGTTGCCGCCCCCGGCGCCTTTTTTTTGTTCCCCAGCCATCGTGTGCCGACTCCTCTTCTCTTTTTGCTCCTCGTGAGCGTAACTGTTCGATCAGAGGGGGTGCGGTCAGGTGAAGAAACCCATCCTCGGTGGTGCATCCCGCCGCCGGGCGACGATTGTGCCTAGGGTGACCGGATATGCCGGGTGCACCTGCCATTGCCGAGACGTTGCTAGCGCCGGACCAAGACAGCATCACGAGGGATTCCAGGGCCGTGACCTGGAGCAATGTGGTGCTTGACGGCCATCGTGTGAACTATGCGGCCTCGGGGGAGGGACCACCGGCGTTGTTCCTCCACGGGTGGGGACTACGGCCCAATGCCTACCGGGAGCCGATCCGTCGCATGGGAATGGCCGGCTGCCGGGTCTACGCCCCGGCCATGCCCGGCTTCGGCGGTACCCCGGAACTTCCGGGTGAACAGCGGTCGTTCACTGGCTATGCGGCCTGGGCCGGTCGGTTTCTGGACGTCATCGGCGAAAGCCGGGTGACCCTGGTGGCCGGTCACTCGTTCGGGGGCGGCGTGTCGACGGCCTTCGTCCACGACCATCCCGGTCGGGCGGGGTCCTTGCTGTTGGCAAATGCCATTGGCGGCCCCACCTGGGCCTCGTCCCCTGATGGCATCCGCACCATGACCCAGCGGCCGGCGTGGGACTGGGGCCGTTATTTCGGGACCGATCTGTTCCACTCACCTCACCTCATGCGGGTCCTCCCCGCTTTGCTCGAGGATTTCATCCCCAATCTGATGCAGAACCCGCTGGGAATGTTCCGTACCGGCGACTTCATCCGGCGGGCTGATCTGTTGATGGAGATTCGGGCCATTGCCCGTCGTCACACTCCGGTACTGGTGGCGTGGTCGGATCGGGATCGGCTGGTGCCCCGGTCCGTATTCGACGAAATGCGACAGGCGGCCGGGGTGGACGGAGTGGTGGTCAACGGATCCCACTCGTGGTTGATTGCCGACCCGGAGGCGTTCGGGGAACTGGCTATCCACGCACTGGTGGATTCGGGAGCGCTCACCGTTCGCCCTTCCCTCAGCGTCGCCTGAACCGTCGATGGCGGCGGTAACCTGAGCCGATGACCATCCCCATCCGTGATGCCGCCACGGTGATGCTGGTTCGGGATGCGGTCGACGACGACGGTGGACCGGCCATCGAAGTCTGCATGCTCCGCCGTAATCTGGCTTCCGAATTCGTGGCGGGTGTCTACGTCTTCCCGGGTGGGGGTGTCGACCCCGAAGACTATGGGGACGACATCGAGGCTCTGTGCCCGGGCCGCACCGACGCCGAAGCCAGTGCCATCCTCGGAGTTCCATCAGGCGGGTTGGCCTTCTGGGTGGCGGCCTTACGGGAGTGTTTCGAAGAGGCCGGGGTGCTGTTGGCCTATCGGCCTGGCGATGAAGCCGATTCCGAGGGGCGGTTCCTCGACACCACCGACCCGGACACCTCGGTACGGTTCGTCACCTACCGGGACGCCCTGAACGCCGGGACATTGCGGCTGCTCGACATCTGTCGTCGTGAGGGACTGGCCCTCGACGTGGGCTCGTTGCACTACGTCAGCCACTGGATCACGCCTGAGTTGGCACCCCGGCGATACGACACCCGTTTTTTCATCACCGCCGCACCCTCGGGACAGGTGGCCCGCCACGATGATGGCGAGACCATCGCCTCCATCTGGATTCGCCCGGTCGACGCCTTGCACCGCTTCGAGGCCGGAGATATCGAGCTGCTTCCCCCCACCATCGAAAACCTGAAGCACATCGGTCGATTCCGGACCACCGTCGAGGTCATGGCATGGGCAGAAAAAGTGACCGACGTTCCGACGGTGCTGCCGATCGTGTTGTTCGAAGACGGGCAGGTGCTGGTGCTGCGACCCGGTGACGAAGGCTACGAGGAGGCCATCGAAGCCAAGATGGCCTCGGGGACCGAAGCCGATGACCAGATTGCCGCCGCTGCTCGTGGCCTGTTGTGGCCAAAGGCCGACCCGGTGTGAGTTGACAGTCATCGATATCAGGAGCGATCGACCGCAGATGCTTCTGCCGGTGCGCCCACACCTGACGCCGAGACCTCCGCCGGTCAGCTCCGCGACGCCGGGCTGACTGCCAGTACCCCGGCGTCCACTGCGGCATCCACCCGCTCGAGAAGTCGGGCGCTACACCCGTCCATCGGGACTACCGGGGCGATGGTGGTCACCACTTGTTCGGCCATGTCGGCAAATACCTTGGCCAGGGCATGACCTTCGTCGAGTGCCACCGGAGTCCCGGCGTCGCCACCGGCCGATACCGAGGGATGGAGCGGGACCTGGCCAATAAGTGGGACGCCCACCTCGGCGGCCAGGCGGGCACCACCGCCGGAGCCGAACAGGGCGTACGAGGTGCCGTGCTCGCAGGTGAAGTCGCTCATGTTCTCGATGACGCCGGCCACCCGCAGGTAGCCCTTGCGGGCCATATCCGCGGTGCGGGCCGCCACCTTCTGGGCGGCCACGGGAGGCGTCGTCACCACGATGACCTCGGTACGGGGCAGCATCCGGGCCAGGCCCATCTGGATGTCTCCGGTCCCGGGAGGCATGTCGATCAAGAGGTAGTCGAGGTCACCCCAGTGGACGTCTTCGAGAAACTGCTGCACGGCGCGGTTCAAGATGAGACCCCGCCACATGATGGCGCTGTCCTCGTCGGCCAGGAAACCCATGGACAGGACCCGTAGCAGGCCGTCGCCGATCCGTTGCTCGAGTGGCACCATCTTCTTTTCCCGGGACTCGACTTCACCCTGCATGCCGAGAAGCCGGGGTATGGAGAATCCCCAGATGTCGGCGTCGAGCACCCCGATGGTCAGACCCCGCCGGGCCAGGGCGACCGCCAGGTTGACGGTGACCGAACTCTTTCCCACGCCCCCTTTGCCCGAGGCGATGGCGATGACCCGAGCGGTATCGGGGATGTCGGTGGCGGGAGCCGGGTTCCGGGCCACAAGTCGGGCCCGGGCCATCACCGCTTTACGTTGTTCGGCGTCCATGACCCCCGTGGTCATCGTCACCGCTTTTACCCCGGGTAACGCGCCCACGTGGGTCTCCACGTCACTCCGGATCTGGTTCCGGAGGGGGCACCCGGCGATGGTCAGGGCCACGTCGACCTCCACCACGCCGGCCCCGGGGAGCCGGATGGCGGTCACCATGCCCAGTTCGACGATGTCGGCCCCCAGTTCGGGGTCGACCACGCCACGCAGCGCGGCGCGCACCTGTTCCTCGGAGACCGGGGTTGAGGAACCTGAGGCATCCACGCTGGTCATCACGCCCGAATTGTACCGGGGGTGCCCCTTCGGCCACCCGCAGGGGTGTACCAATATGGCGCGGGCGCGGGTACGCTGTCCTCAACGGTCACTTCGGGTGTCGTATCCGTGGTTGCCCGGTATCAATTCGATCCGCAGGAGGAACGTCGGTGAGCACGATCATGCAAACTGTAAGCATCGGAAGGAAGCCGAGTCCGGTGACGTTGACCGATAAGGCCACGGCCAAGGTCGGCGAGCTTCTGGCCCAGGAGGACACCGAGGGCCTGGCCCTCCGGGTGGCGGTGCGTCCCGGCGGTTGTTCGGGGTATAGCTACGAGATGTTCTTCGATGCGGATATCGCTGCCGACGACGTGGTGCGCGAGTTCAGTGGCGTGAAGGTCATCGTCGATTCGGCCAGCGCCGAGCTGCTCAAGGGCTCGACCCTCGACTACGCCGATGGTCTGCAGGGCGACGGGTTCCATGTGACCAACCCGAGTGCGACCCGCACCTGCGGGTGCGGTTCTTCTTTCAGCTGATCGACTGATCCGCCCCGCGCCGACAGCGCTGATGCCTGGCACCCGATGACGGGGTTTGGCTGCGGACGACCAGGTTAGGAACGGCACATTGAGCGCACCCATCGGTCCCTATAGCCCCGTGGTGAGAGCCGGCCCGTGGTTGGTGACTTCCGGGCAACTCGGGTTGGTGCCATCTGTACCCGACGGATCGGCCGGCGACGACCCATCGCCGCTCCCGGCCCCGTCTCTCATCAGTGGCGGTGTGGCGGCCCAGTTGACCCAGGCCCTGTCCAACGGCGAGGGCTGGTTGCGACGTGAGGGGGCGACCCTTCGAGATGTGATCAAGACCACCGTGTTCATTACCGACATGGACGACTATGCCGCGGTCAATGAGGCGTACTCGGCGTTCTTCGGAGACCACCGACCGGCCCGATCCGTCATCGCGGTGGTGGCTTTGCCGATGGGGGCCCTGGTCGAAGTGGAACTCTGGGCCTACACGCCGTCCTGATCAACCGGTCACCGGCCGACCCCTCCTCCGGTCATCGTCGAGTACGCCGCCTCGGCGTGTTGGGTGAGGTCGAGGCCCAGGAACTCTTGTTCGGCGGTGACCCGCAACCCAATCGTCCGATCGACTGCCTGGGCGATGAGGTAGGTCACGGTGAAGCAGAAGCCGATGGAGACCACGGTGGCCAACGCTTGGTTGGCCAGCAGATGGAAACCCCCTCCGCTGAAGAGGCCGTTGGCGCCGGTGGAGTTGATCGAGCGGGCAGCGAAGAGCCCGAGTAACAGCATGCCGATGATGCCTCCGACCCCGTGTACCCCCAGGACGTCGAGGGAGTCGTCGTAGCCGTAACGGAACTTGAGCCGGACCGCGAATGCACACGCCAGACCGGCGGCTCCTCCGACCACCAGTGAGGCCATGGGACCGATGTAACCGGCGCACGGGGTGATGGCCACCATGCCGGCCACCGCCCCTGACGCGGCACCGAGGGTGGTGGCCACGTGCTCTTTGAAGGCTTCGAACACCAGCCACATCAACAACCCGGCGGCCGCGGCCAACTGGGTGTTCACGAATGCGCTCACCGCCACACTGTTGGCCCCCAACGCGGACCCGGCGTTGAACCCGAACCAACCGAACCAGAGGATGCCGGCTCCCAACAGGGTGAGGGGTACCGAGTGGGGTTGCATCGACTCCCTGGGCCATCCCCGACGCTGACCGAGCACCAACACGACGGCCAGGGTGGAGAACCCCGAGTTGATCTCGACCACGGTACCGCCGGCGAAGTCGAGCACGCCGCGTTGGGCCAGCCATCCCCCGGGGCTGAAGGCCCAGTGGGCCAGAGGCACGTACACCAGTGTGAACCACAGTGCGATGAAGACGACGAAACCCACGAACCGGACCCGGTCCACCGTGCCTCCGCTGATGAGGGCGGCGGTGACGACCGCGAACATCATCTGAAACACCATGATCGCCATGGGCGAGACGTGAACCCCGTGGAAGCCGGACAATGGCTGGGTCATGTTACGCAGGCCCAGGTTGTGCAGTCCTCCCAGTAGGCCGCCACCGATGTCGTGCCCGAAGGACAGGCTGAACCCGTAGACGGCCCAGAGCACGGTGATGATTCCCATGCAGATGAAGCTCAACATCATCACGGCCAGCACGCCCTTGGGGCGGACCATGCCTCCGTAGAAAAGTGCCAGACCCGGGGTCATGAACAGCACCAGTGCGGCGCTGATCAAGACCCACGCAGTATCTCCTGAACTCATGGTGCCACCTCATTGGATTCAGACGGTGAACGGGGAAGTCGCGGAACCCTGTCCGAGTCCCGACGATCGGCTGAGACCCTAGCCGGGGCATCATTGTCAGGTGACAGACGACGAGGGCTACTTGCTCGACAATCAGCAAACGGAGGCAAAACGGCGCTTCGACGCACTGTCGGCGCTGTTCGACCCCTCGACGTTCCGCTGCGTTTGAGGTCCGCCATCACGATGTGGGCAAGGATGAGCGCCCTGGTGGTGGCTTCGACCTCGTCCATGTCCGCCTCGTTCTGGTCCACCTCCCCGAGCGCACCCAGGCGTTGGCGACCATGGTCGACTCTGCGACCTGGTGGTTGGTTGGTGGTGGAGGACGCGGACCCAGCCCTGCAGCCCCTTATCTGCCCCGATGAGGTCGGTCCTGAACAACGGTTGGCCGACCAACTGCGACGGGGCTTCCGCACCCTGATGGCCGGGTGGGGGGCCGACCTGGCCTACGGGCGAACCCCGCCGCGGTTGCTCCGGGATGCCGGGCTCGTCGACGTAGAGGCTGATGCATACTTTTCGATCACCTCCCCGGCATGCACGTTGCTCGAGCAGGCCACCGTGGAACAGATCCGGGGACGCCTGGTGTCGAACGGAATCGCCACCGACGCGGACATTGATCTGCATCTGGCCAACATTGGCTCCGGTTGTGTTGACCTGGCCACCTCGCCGATGGTGTCGTCCTGGGGTCGCAAACCACCGGTTGACTAGACCCCACCGAACCGCAGACTGTCAGCGGGTGGCCATCTCCACGTGGGTGCCGGCGGGGATGAGCCGCACTCCCTCGGCGACCAGGAGACAACCGTGCTCGCGCTGTTTCCCGGGTGCGAGGCGGCCCGAAACGGTGACCACCCTCCACCACGGGAGCGTCCCTCCCGAGGTGGCGAGTACGTTGCCGACGGCCCGCGCCGCGCCGGGAAACCCGGCCTCTTGGGCGATTTCGCCGTAGGTCATCACGTCACCACTGGGAATGGCGGCGATGGCAGCGGTGACTGCGTCGATGAAATCGGGAGGAGGTGCCATGTTCGGAACACCCCTATCGTTTCACGCGGTGATCAGTCGAAGAGGTGCCTTTTCGCCGGGACGTGGCGTCTGGCGAATCGCCCGAGGTGCCGCCGTCCCCGACAGGCCGACAGGCCGACAGGCCGCCGTTACCGACAGGCCGACAGCTCAGGGCGTCCAGGTGGTCTGGCCGAACCGGTAGCCCACGGACCGGACGGTTTGGATCAGATGAGCGTGTTCTTCGCCCAACTTGGCCCGCACCCGCCGCACGTGCACGTCAACAGTGCGGGCACCGCCGTAGTACTCGTAGCCCCATACCCGGCTGAGCAGCGTTTCGCGGGTGAACACTTTGCCGGGGCGGGCCGACAGGAACCGCAGCAGCTCGTACTCCATGTAGGTGAGGTCCAGCACCCTTCCCGACACCGCCGCCTGGTATGTCTCGAGGTTGAGGACCAACGGCCCGTGCTCGACGAGCTCGGGCCGCAGGCCGCGCCCGGTCCGCCAGAAGAGATGGGCCAGGCGGGTGGTCAACTCGTCGGAGTTCACCGGTTCGAGACAGATGTCATCGAAGAGGTCCTCCCGTAGCTCGAGCTCGGTGAGTTGGCTGCTCCGCACCACCACGATGACCGGGGCGAGGGGTACCTCGCGTTTGCGGAGCTGACGACAGACTAGAAACGCACCGGTCGGGTCGTCACCGCTGCAGATGACCGCTCCCGACCAGCCGCCCTCCGGTTCATCAATATCGGCGGACTCGGGAGTGGCGATGGCGCGCCAGGGATAGCCGGCCCGGTCCAGTACGGCGGTAACCGGGGTAGGCGGGGGATCAGGAAAACACAACAGTGGCTCGATGTCCGTCTCCTCTCCGTCTCTCGTCCCACGAAACTGGCGGTGCTTCCGGCAGCTTTACTGTTGGCCCTCTTAGAGCAGCGGAAGGTAGCGATCGAGTTCAAACTGGGTGACGTGGGCCTTGTACTCGGACCATTCCTGCCGCTTATTCCGGATGAACCATTCGAAGACATGTTCGCCCAGGGTGTTGGCCAAAAGCTCGGAGGATTCCATCAATCCCAGGGCCTCATTGAGGTCACCGGGCAGGTGGGCGATGCCCTTGGCCCGCAGCTCGTCGTCGGAGAGGGTGAATAAATTGGCATCGGCCTCGGCGGGCAGCTCGTAACCGTGCTCGATTCCCTGTAACCCAGCTGCGAGGATCACCGCGAAGGCCAAATACGGATTGCACGCACTGTCAGGTGCCCGGTACTCCACCCGGGTGGACTCGGACTTTCCGGATTTCACCACCGGGACCCTCACCAACGCCGAACGATTGTTCCGCGCCCAGGACATATGAATGGGAGCCTCGTAGCCTGACACCAGCCGCTTGTAGGAGTTCACCCACTGATTGGTCACCGCGGAGATCTCGCCGGCATGACGGAGCAGACCGGCGATGAATCCCTCGGCCACCTCGGACAGGCCATTGGCCCGCTCGGAATCCACAAAGGCATTGGTATCTCCGCTGAACAACGACAGGTGGGTATGCATACCCGAGCCCTGCACTCCTTCCAACGGCTTGGGCATGAAGCTGGCGTGGACGCCTTGTTGGCGAGCCATCTCCTTCACCACCAACCGCACGGTCATCACCGTGTCGGCCATGGTCAGCGCATCGGTGTACCGGAGGTCGATCTCGTGTTGGCTGGGGGCGTCCTCGTGTTGGGCGTGCTCGACGGGAATCCCCATGTCTTCGAGAGTCAACACGGTTCGCTGCCGGATGTCGCTGGTCCGGTCGGCCGCCGTCAGCTCGAAGTACGACCCATGGTCGAGACCCTGGGGGGAACGGGACGGATCGGAGTCGGCGAAGTAGAAGTATTCGATCTCCGGCGCGGCGTAGAAGGTGAAGCCACGTTCATGGGCCTGCTCCAAGGTGCGGCGCAACACGTGACGCGGACACCCCTGAAAGGGGGTGCCGTCGAGGTTGAAGATGTCACAGAACACCCGGGCCACCGGGGCATCGGGACCGTCAGGGTGACCCCCCGACTGGGCATCGGCCGAGGTGTGCCCGCGGCCGTGCCAGGGGAGCAGCTGAAACGTCTTGACATCCGGGCGGGCGAGGACATCGCTCTCCTGGACCCGACTGAATCCGTCGATGGCCGACCCGTCGAACGTCATCCCCTCGTCGAGGGCGTTCTCCAATTCGGCCGGGGTGATGCTGAAGGTCTTGGGAGTGCCGAGGACGTCGGTGAACCACAGCTGAACGAACCTGATGCCGCGTTCCTCCACCGTTTTGAGGACGTACTCTTTTTGGCTCCTCATCGGATCGGATATCCCTGGATGATCAACTCCCGGCTGCGTCCCCGCAGACGGTCTCCACCATGATGGCGGTGACCTTGTACGGGTCCATGTTGGCGTTGGGGCGACGGTCCTCGAGCCAGCCCTTCTTGGCCTTGGCCACGCCCCAGGGGATGCGGATCGATGCACCGCGGTCCGAGGTCGCGTAGCTGAACGTGGTGAAGTGGGCGGTCTCGTGGGCCCCGGTCAAGCGGGTTTCGATCCCTACCCCGTAGACGTCAATGTGCTCTTCGATCCTCTTCCCGATGGCCTCGCATCCGGCGATGATGGCATCCCATCCGCCCTCGTCGCGCATGGCCTTGGTGGAGAAGTTGGTGTGTGCCCCGGCGCCGTTCCAATCGCCCAGGATCGGCTTGGGCTCCAGGGTGGCGAACACGCCGAAGTCTTCGGCGATGCGGAAGAGCAGCCAACGCGCCACCCACAGGTGATCGGAGACGTCGAGCGGGGAGAGGACGCCCACCTGAAACTCCCATTGGCCCATCATGACTTCGGCGTTGGTTCCTTCGATGGCGAGCCCGGCGTTGATGCAGGCGGCGGTGTGCTTCTCGACGATCTCGCGTCCGGGCATCTTGTCTCCGCCCACTCCGCAGTAGTACGGGCCCTGGGGCGCCGGGTACCCGGTGGCGGGCCAACCCAATGGGCGCCCGTCCTTGATGAAGGTGTACTCCTGCTCGATCCCGAACTGAGGCTCCTGCTTGGCGTACTTCTCCACCAGGACCTTGAGCCGGGCCCGGGTGTTGGTCGGGTGCGGTGTCATGTCGGTGAGGAGTACCTCGCACATGACCAGAATGTCGTCGGGGCCCCGCAGGGGATCAGGGCAGGTGAATACCGGTTGGAGGACACAGTCCGAGTCGTGACCCAAGGCCTGGTTGGTGCTCGAGCCGTCGAAGCCCCAGATACCCGGCTTGTCGCCATTGGGGATGACCTTGGTCTTGCTCCGTAGAAGCGGTGACGGCTCGGTCCCATCGATCCAGATGTATTCGGCTTGGTAAGGCACTCGCACTCCTCTGCTGCTCGGGTGTTGGGTCCTGCGGGTATGTCAGTTCCTAAGCCAACAAGCGCCCATCTTTACAGAGCGTCATTTCTCCGCCGTTTCCCAATTGTGAACGGTGGATGAACAATCACGCAACCGCTACCGACCGGGCCGATCGATCCGACCCCGTGGGTTGGTCCGGACAGTCTATGGCACTTGATCCGTTGCCCCACGGGTGCTGCCGTTTCCCACCCGGCCGCCCCGGCCGCCCCGGCGAGGGTCTCTGACGGTGCCGGTAGTCTGAGCCGATGGCCCGACTGCGGCTGGCCGCCTGCCAGATCAACACTGTGGTCGGGGACCTCGAAGGGAACGCCGAGCGGATCCTCGCCGCCCTGGCCGCTGCAGAAATGGCTGGCGCCGATCTGGCCGTGTTTCCGGAGTTGACGGTGACCGGCTATCCACCGGAAGACCTGCTCAGTCGGCCCGCCTTCGTGGCGGAGAATCGGGCGGTGTTCGACCGGATTGCCGGCGCGACGCGAACCTGCGTGGCAGTGGTCGGTTTTGTGGACACTGATCCCGAAGGGAACCTGATCAACGCGGCGGGAGTGTGTGCCAACGGGTTGGTCTTGGGTCGCTACGGGAAACGTCTGCTCCCCAACTATGGAGTATTTGATGAACAACGCTGGTTCAGGTCCGGCACCGAGCCACTGATGACCCATCTGGTGGCCGGGGTTCGGGTGGGGATCACCGTGTGCGAAGACCTCTGGTTCCCCGGCGGCCCGGCGGTGGCCCATGCCGAGGCAGGTGCCCGGCTGGTGGTCAACCTCAACGCCTCGCCCTACTCCCGGGGGCGCTGGGCCGAGCGGGTCGAGATGCTGACCGAGCGGGTGGCGGAGACCGGCTGCGCCATCGCCTACGTGAACCAGATCGGCGGGCAGGACGAACTGGTGTTCGACGGTGCATCCCTGGTGATGTCGGCCGACGCCGAACTACTGGGCGTGGCGGGCCAGTTCGTCGAAGAGCTGCTCGTCGTGGACGTGGAGATCGATGGTGACGGAACCACTCCGCAGTCGGTCAGGAGCATCAGCCCCACCCTCGCTCCCGATGCCGAGGTCTACGAGGCTCTGGTCCTCGGGACCCGCGACTATGTCAGCAAAAATGGATTCACCGACGTGGTCATCGGCCTCTCCGGTGGCATCGACTCCTCATTGGTGGCGACGATCGCGGTCGACGCTCTGGGGGCGGACCATGTGCATGGGGTGACCATGCCATCGCGCTACTCGAGCGAAGGCTCGGTGGATGATGCCGTCACCCTGGCCGCCCATCTCCGGATGGATATCGCCACCGCTCCCATCGAGGATGCCCATCGGACGTTTTCTTCCATGCTGTCGCCACTGATCGGGACCGACCCGGCGGGGTTGACCGACGAGAACCTGCAATCCCGGATCAGGGGAGTGCTGCTGATGGCGCTGTCCAATGCCAATGGCTGGATTGTGCTGACCACCGGCAACAAGAGCGAGATGGCAACCGGTTACTCGACGCTGTACGGCGACTCGGCCGGTGGCTTCGCCGTCATCAAGGATGTGGAGAAGACCCTCGTCTACCGGCTCTGTCGGTACCGCAACCAGCGGGCCGGCGTCGACCTCATTCCCGAACCGGTGCTGACCAAGGCGCCGTCGGCTGAACTGCGGCCCGACCAACGCGACGATGAGTCGCTCCCGCCCTACGAAATCCTCGATCCGGTCCTGGCCGGCTACGTGGAGGGGGACCGCTCCGCCGAGGAGTTGATCGCCGCCGGTTTCGACCGAGAGGTGGTGGAGCGGGTGGTGCATCTGGTGGACCGGGCTGAGTACAAGCGCCGTCAGATGCCCCCCGGGGTCCGGATCTCATCCAAGGCCTTCGGTAAGGATCGGCGGATGCCCATCACCAATCGGTACCGCTCGGGGGTCACCCGTGTCTGAGGACACTGCAATGTGGAGCCCATCTCCCCACTCGGGCGGGGCCGAGCCCGGTGACTCCGGTAGTTCCGGGGGTCGGCCATTGGCCTTGCCCCTCGGTGTCACTGCTGGCCTGGTCGGAGGGTACCGGTGGATCGAGCATGCGCTCTATGAGGTGCTCGGCTCGTGGGTGACTGACATTCCGTTGGCCGCGGTCCAGGTCCATCTCGATGTCCAGAGCACCCGGCATGCCTGGCACGCCGAACTATGGGCTGACCGCCTACCGGTACTGAATGGCGTCGACCCCGACAGCCTGACCAAACCCCCCGATCCGGCCGGCACCGTGCTGACCACCCTGGCCGGGAGTGCACCGCTTCCCGGAATGACGGTCACGGCGGGATGGGGGTGGGAGATCCCCGACGATGACGGGGGGGTACCCGATCCGCCGGGGGCCCTACCCCGCCTGGCCGGCCTCTACCGGGTGGTCATGCCTCGTCTGGTCGTGAGTTATGAGCACCATCTGCGGGCGGCCTCGGCGGTGACCGACGCCCCGTTGATAAGGGCGTTACGCCTGGTCCTGGCGGATGAAATCGAGGATTGGCACGCCGGGGAGAGGTTGGTCCAGCGCCTGGTCACCCGCCCCCACGACGTGGAGGCCGTCTATGCCTTCCAACAGCGTCTCGAGCTGGCGGTGGTGGGATCGTCGCTGGCCTCGGGCCTGGTGAGGTTTCCCGCCGGCATCGGCACGGGCTGACCGGAGAAGGCCCTGGCTGGGCCGGGTTACGCCTGATTCACGGGATTTGGGGGATTTTCCCGGAGTAGAGATCCGTCGAGTTGAGGCTCCTACCGGGGGGCACCGTTCGGGGGGCTTGACGCGTCCGGTAAACTTTGAAAGCAGCGATAGTTCCACCCGAGAGCGTCAGACCTAATCGAGCGAAGCACCGGCATGGTGTGGATGGGGCGGCGGCGCCCTGGTTAGATCGGCGGCCCCCATAGCGTGGGGAGAACAAAGGACCCGGTGAAGTTGGCAAAGGAGCGCCTCGAAAGAGACGACGAGGACCTGGTACGGCTGTACTTGACCGATATCGGTCAGTACCCGCTGTTGACCAAGGACGACGAAGTTCGCTTGGCTCAGGCTATCGAAGCTGGTCGGGAGTCGGACGCCGCGCTCGCCTCTACGCCCAAGGGGCTCACCCCGGCCAAAAAACGCGAATTGCGGCGGACCACCTTGCAGGGCGAGCAGGCCCAGCAGACGTTCGTACAGTCCAACCTCCGTCTGGTCGTCTCCATTGCCAAGAAGTACCAGGCCTCGGGTCTTCCTCTCCTCGATCTTATCCAGGAGGGCAACCTGGGCCTGATGCACGCGGTCGAGAAGTTCGACTGGCGCAAGGGCTTCAAGTTCTCGACCTACGCCACGTGGTGGATCCGCCAGGCCATCACCCGGGGTATCGCCAATACCGGGCGGACCATCCGTCTCCCGGTGCATGCCGGCGACACGCTGGCCCGTGTGCAGAAGGCGCAGGCCCGTCTCGAACTCAAATACGGGCGACCGGCCACCTTGGCTGAGCTCGGTGCCGAAGTCGAGATGCCCGAGGACAAGCTGGTGGAGGCACTGCGATTCCGGG
>Ga0097691_1000491_pt1 | contig 34299 bp, 34 predicted proteins | sample NGESurdeep072012_8_FD_72858 | JGI IMG/M metagenome (GOLD analysis project Ga0097691, IMG submission 72858) | Arctic peat soil microbial communities from Barrow, Alaska - NGEE Surface sample 210-1 deep-072012 | ecosystem: Environmental > Terrestrial > Soil > Wetlands > Peat ... | reverse complement strand
GGCGTTGTCAGCCGGCCGGCGAACATCCCCGCGGGGCGGTAGCTCAGCCGGTCAGAGCACGGGACTCATAATCCCTCGGTCGTGGGTTCGAGTCCCACCCGCCCCACTACCTGCACAAACGCCGGGACTCAGGTCGAGGTCGTCGTCGTCGGCGTCGGTGATCGGGTTGGCGGCGAGCATCGCCCTGCCCAGCGCGGTCAGCAGGGCGCGCAGGGGGTGTGGTCGAGCCGGTAGGTCCGACGCGGATGCCGTCACCAGGTCTGCCACCTGGTCGACGACGTTACCCAGGCGCGCCGGTGGTACCGGGACAACGGCAGCACCCAGGACCTGCACGTCCTTATTGCGGTGCAGAAGTTGCTGCACGCCGCGATGTCCGGCATCGGCTTCGACCCGGCAGGTCGGTCCAAGCTGGGCGTGGCCGGGGTTCGGCGGGTCACGGCGCTGGAGGACCTGAACTCCGCTTCAGCACACAAGAGGTACCTATCGGCCCGATAGATAGCGACCCGAGTGGTCGGCCGGTCGTCTCGTCGGTGGGGTTCAGGTGAGGGTCGGCGTCTCTCGCGCGCAGCACATGCAATTCGACCGGTGAGAGGGTGTGGTTATGGACGGGCCACACATCGTCGAGTTGCTTGGCGTCCCCGCCGACGAATTGGCACCGTACCTGACTGCACGCTCGGGCCTACCCGGACCCCGGGGCAATCTCGAACTTGCCGACGCGTTTGCCTCCATCGCTGACCGCGCAACGATTCTTCGTTTTGTCGCACTCGATGACGAGTATCTGCGGTTCTGCGGTACGGAAGCGATCGGCCGTCTCATCGTCGAGGAGCCGGACGACGGGTCGCTTTCCGCGCTGGTGCGTCGGAGAGCGGCCGACGGTTTATGGCGGGTGCGCGAGGCCGCGGCCCGAGCCCTACAGATCGTCGGCGATGTCGACCGCGCGCGCTTGCGCCCGATCGTGGCCGAATGGGTCGGCGACGCGAACCCCTATGTGCGCCGCGCCGCCGTTGCGGCGATCTGCGAGCCGCGGCTGCTGACCGACCCGGCAACCCGGACGGCTGCGCTCCAAGCGTGCCGCAGAGCCTCCGAGTCGATCACCACGCTTTCCGCGACTGAACGCAAGACCCCCGGCGTGCGGAATCTGCGTCAGGCACTTGGCTATTGCTGGAGCGTCGCGGTCGTCGCGGACCCGGATGAGGGGATGCCCGCCTTCGAACGACTGCGGGCCGTCGACGACCCCGACATCCGGTGGATCGTCGCGTCCAACCTCAAGAAGTCTCGGCTTCGCCGCCAACTCGCGAGCCGCTGGACCTCGACGGCGTACCGGTTGAATCAGGACGATTGACGACCCGAGGCGAGAGTCACACCAGCCTTGGCCTGCTGAGCAGCCAAGACACTCTTCTGCGTACGCAGGTCGGTCGTCCACGTCGCCGCTCTCATGGCGGCCGGGCCGTGCAAGACCAGGGCTGGCAGGTCGTGGCCCTGGACCTTGGCCTCGACACGTCCACGACGACCGGCCGCATGGTCGCCCACATTCTCGCAGTCGTCGCCGAGGCGGAGCGGGAGGGAGGTGATTGGCCAGCGAACGAGCGCGGCACTCATCACCAAGCGTCAGCGCGAGAACGTGGGGCGCCGCAGCCGGCTCCTTGCCGAGGTCGTGCCACGCGTCGTCGCGGCACGGGAGGACGGGATGACCTACGCGGCGGTCGCGGAAAGCCTCAACGTCGACGGTATCCGACCAGCCAGGGAGGCGTCCGCTGGTAACCCATCTACCGTGCCGCCGTCCCTTCCTCGCAGGCGGCGGAACATGGTGTCCTGGGCAAGGACGGAGCAGCCGGATGTTGAGCTCGGGCAGAGCAGCCCCAGGTTCCACAAAGCACAAAGTAGGTGTGTGTCACCCTACGCTTTAGTCTAATGCAAGCAGTTCCCGGCGACACGTTCAGGTCAGTCCGTGACCGGGCGAACATGGGACTTTTGGCCCTGGCGCCGACGGATACGCGAGCCGACGGTCGGCGCCAAAGTGGGGCGTGCCACCAGGAGATACCGGGAGGTAGGCCATGTCCATGGCTAAGCGGAAGATCAGTCAGTGGTGGTTTGCGGGTCTTGCGGCGATGTTCCCGGCGGGGGTTTTGATCCCATCCAGCGCGCTGGCGCTGGCCGCCCGACAGGGGGGCGATGGTGTCCGCGACGGGTACGGGCGGGCCATGCTCGCTCTCATCGTGCTGGGTGGTCTGTGCGCGCTAGGGAGCGTCGTCGCGCTGCTGGTGGCGTGGTGTGCAGCAGTGCTCAACGCCCGGTTGCTCCCGGACAGGCGCTGGTACAGCGCGCTGCTGTGGGGCGGGACCGCGGGCATCCTCACGACACCGTTGCTCGGGCTGGGCGTGCTGCTCTTCGGTAGCGTGATGACCGCCTACCTGGTCGCCGGGCCGGACGGTGTCGCGGCGCAACCATCCGCGACCATCCCGACGAAGCGCGTCATCACCAGGTGGTCCGGAGGGGGTTGGGCTCTCGCCGGGATTGGCCTGTTCGTGGCTTTGCTGGTGCCCATCCTGACCGGTCGGGGCCTCCCGCTGCACGGCGTCCTCTGGCCATCGCTGGCCACCACGTCAGCGGGATACTCGGTGGCCGTCGCGGGCGCGATCATCGTGGGTGCCGCATGGTGGGCCGCGATCTTCAACGCCCACCTGCTTGAAGACAAGACTTGGTTCCGGCGGCTGCGTTGGACCGGAGTCGCCGCCGCCCTAACCATGCCTCTGCTCGGCTTCGGGGCGCTGATCTTGCTCGTGTCGCTCTCTGCCTACGTCCGGCGGGTGCCGGACGGACTGACCGCCGGCGCGCTACAGACTCGCGTGCCTACCTTGACACGGACGTAACGCGTGCAGGGGGAGAGCGAACGGCGCACACGGCTGCCCGGTCGATAGCGCCGGCATGGCATCGACCGCTGCCGCACCTTTCGGCCGCGACCGCAACTGGCGCTAACGCGGGCTCCCGACCGGCCCCGGCGCCATGTGCAATAAGGGTCGCCGTCGTCAGCAACCTCCTGCGAGGCGGCTACTTGCTGCCCCAGATCTTCTCCTGCTGGGCAGTGTCGCCTCCGCCCTGAAACTTCACGATCTTGCCCTCGCGGAACGTCAGCACGGCAGTCTGGTCCGACGACTGACCGTCAGCGGTGACGCGGGTCAGCACGACGACATGGTCGCCGTCGGCGACAAAGTGCTCCGGCTCGGTCCGGAAGGACTTGCCGGCCAATGTGACGAAGAGCTGCCTGACTTCGTCCTTGCCGCGATAGGTGCGGCTGATCGTGCTGTTGCCCGGCACGATCCATTCGATGTCGTCGGCCATGTCCTGCATCGCACCGTTGAGGTCGGCATTCGCAAACGCTTGGTACGCGGCTTGGGTCGCGGTCTTGTTGTCGGATGCGGACATCGGTATCTCCCCGTGTTGGCGTCGTCGACGCTTTCACCCAACCACGCTGTCTGTGTCGCGGCAACGGTCCGCTTGGACCGATCGCTATCACGAAGCCGAGACGCGCGGCGTCCGAGGGGGCGCGTCAAGCCGTCGTGACCGGCGGTCAGCGTCATCGGCTCCCTCGCTTCGATCCACTCTTCAAGAGTCGATCGGGTCAGGTCCCGCGGCGAGCACACGTGCCGTTAGTTAGAGGACTGAGTCGGCGTCTCGCGGCGGTGCCGGCCGGCGGCGAGCGAATGGCAAAGGAATGGGTGGTGGTGCCGGGGCGAGCACCTGGGAATCCGCGGTGCTGCAAGAACTGCACGACCTGCCCGGGCACCTGCACCGTGGGCAAGTAGCCGTTGAGATAGATGCGGTCCAGGCAGGCCACGTCCAGGCTCACGTGCCAGGCCAGGATGTCGTTCACCGTGATCAACCGCTTTGCCATGGCGCACCTCCACAGCCACCTGGCCGTCGGGTACCACCATGACTCCCCACTCCTGGCGACGTCACCCCACCAGCTCAGCCACCGAACTCGACGGTCCGAGGCGGAGCCGCGTTAGCTTTCCGGATGGCGCTGCGACGGGCCGAGACCCGTAGCGGCGGTCCCAGGTGCGCAGCGTCTCGACCGCCACCCCCAGCCGACGAGCCACGGTCGTGGCGGTCAGCAGCTCGGGCGGGCGCGACGCGGCGTCGCCAGGCTCTCCGTGACCGATCATCTCGCGACGGCGTAGCGGAGGAAGAGCATCCCGTCTTCGGTCAGGACGTGTCGTAGCTGCAGCGGCAAACCAGCCGAAAGCGGTACTCCGCCGAGCATCCGAGTCGGCTGACCGCCGACCAGCTGCGGGGACAGGGTCAGACACAGCTCGTCCAGCAGGTGCGATCTGACCAGCTCGCCGAGCAGTTGCGGACCGCCCTCACACAGCACTCGGCGCAGCCCGCGCTCGGCCAGCGCGGCGAGGATCGCCCACCCGGCCAGCGCGGTCGGGACAGTGGCAGTGACCTCGACGATGTCGGCGACCTCGGCGAGCGCGCGCCGGCTGTCCGCTGCCCTGGCTGCCGGCGCCGTCGTGATCACCAGCGGCCGCGCGGCGGCAGCGGTGAAGAACCGGGCGCCGGGATCGAGGTCCAGGCGCGCGCTGACCACCGCGATCGGCGGCACCGGCGCCAGGCCATGGGCCTGCCGCCACGCCTGTCTAGCCGGGTCCGGGCGCGCCGGCCCGTAGTCCTCCGCCCGCACGGTACCGGCACCGACGAGCACGACATCGCACAGCCCGCGCAGCAGCGCGAGCACCCGAAGGTCCACCGGGCCGCCCAGCGGTCTGGAAGAGCCGCCCACCTCCGCTGCCCCGTCCGCGCTCAGCACGAAGTTGGCGCGGACGTTTCCGCCGTCGCCCGTGGCGTCATTCACGGCGTACGCCGCCGTCAACCCGTCGCGGTCCAGCTCGGCGGGAGGACCGGGGAACAGGCGCTGCACCTGTCCAGTCAACGCCCTTGGGGCGACCGGCGGGTGCAGCGGCTGCCGGGAGACGGTTGGCAAGCCTGCGCGTCAGCGGATCGGGCGCCGTGGCCGGCCGACGTTATGTGGCGCAAGGTCGAGCGCTTCGACGCCGTCTACTGTCCGACGTACGACGAGAGCTGGGGCGCGATCGGGGAAACTCACGCCAGCTACGTGCACGGCGTCGGGCAATCCGGGCCCGTCGTCGAGGTCACTATCGATGCCGCGGGCGGCACCGGCCGGCCGCTGCGTCGTTTGTGCCGTAGCCCGGTGAAGCTGGGCTGGTCCGGTGACTGCACCCGCCGTGTGCATCGTCAGGGACCGCGACACGCCATACGAGCTATGCCCTAGCCGAGCCCTAGCCGAGCCCTAGCCGGGTGAAGCAACTGCGATCTGACGGCGGCGAACTACTCGGTCGGTTCGACGATGTCATCATCAGGACTGCAACGGGAGACCAATCATGGGAGTCTTGTCGCGCCGTCGTGACGGGTCTGATGGGCCGATCGAGTCGGCGGCCGCCGCAACTACGCTGCGGGGATGCCGTCCGCGCACCTGAGTGACCGTTGGCCTGAGGTGCCGGCCGACCATCTGATCGCCGACATGGTGCCGCCGCCCCGGTTCGACGCGGTCCGCTTCGACACCTACGTGCCGGATCCGGCCGAGCCGACCCAGGCGGCTGCGGTGGCGGCGTTGCGCGCCTTCGAGCAGCGACTGGAGCCGCCGCGGCGACGCTGGTTCCGCCGTGACCCGATGGTCGACGGACCTCCCGGGGTGTACCTCGACGGCGGGTACGGCGTCGGCAAGACGCACCTGCTGGCATCGCTCTGGCACGCCAGCCCGCACCCCAAGGCCTACGGCACCTTCGTCGAGCTGACCCACCTGGTCGGCGCGCTCGGCTTCGCCGCCACCGTGGACGCCCTGTCCGGGCACCGGCTGGTCTGTATCGACGAGTTCGAGCTCGACGACCCTGGCGACACGGTGCTCATCTCCACGCTGCTAACCCGTCTGGTCGAGGCCGGGGTCAAGGTGGCCGCGACGTCGAACACGCTGCCGGGCCGGCTGGGCGAGGGCCGGTTCGCCGCGACGGACTTCCTGCGCGAGATCCAGACGCTGGCCGAGCGGTTCACGGTGGTCCGCATCGACGGAGAGGACTACCGGCATCGGGGCTTGCCGGACGCCCCCCAACCGGTCGATGACGGCGTGCTGGAGGCCCGGGCGGCTGTCACCCGCGGGGCCGCCCTTGACGACTTCGACGCGCTGTGCCGCCACCTGCAGGACCTGCACCCGGTGCGATACGGCGCGCTGCTGGCCGGCGTACAGACGCTGTTCCTGCGTGGGGTGCGGCCGGTCAGCGACCAGTCAACGGCGCTGCGGCTGGTCGTGCTCGCCGACCGGCTCTACGACCGGGACGTTCCGGTGGTCAGTTCGGGCGTGCCGCTGGACCAGCTGTTTCCGGATGAGCTACTGCATGGTGGCTTCCGGAAGAAGTACTTCCGGGCCGTGTCCCGAGTGGTCGCGCTCGCCCGCGAGGGCCAGGAAGCCGGCGCCGCCCGCGACGGCGCGGCCTGACAAGAACTCCCGGGGGGTCACCTGCCCGCGCACCCCGCGTTTCGATGCCTGCGGTCAGGCGTGGGAGCGCTTCTTGACCTGCAGGTAGATCAGCAGCGCGATGATCGACCCGACGATCGAACCGATCCAACTCGCCGGCTGGACGAAGCCGTCGCCGTTCTTCAGGAAGAGGTAGCCGAGGAAGCCGCCGATGAACGAGCCGACGATGCCGAGCACGAGCGTCTGCAACACGCTCATCGACTGCTTGCCGGGCACGACCGCCCTGGCGATGTAGCCGGCGATCAGACCGATGACGATCAGACCGATGATGGTGCTAATCATGAGCTCTCCCTCGATGTTGGTCCGGCACGCCCTCCATACCCCTCAATAGGACGATCAAGCGGGCTATCGGTGCGGACGTCGGGGGAGGACCACGGTCAGGATCACCGCTGTCTCGCCGTCGGTCTCGACGAACTCGGAGCCGTAGACGAATCCCGGCTCGGAGCTCAGCAGGACGCCGATCGGCGTGACCGGCACCGGGACGGCCTGCCGGTCGGGACCGAGGTTGGCCACCAACATGAGATCCCCACGGCGGACGACGAACCAGCGCGCGTTCTCGTCGTAGGTCACCTGAACCCGGTCCAGCCGGCCGTCGGTAAGCTCTGGCCGCGCCCGGCGCAGCGCGATCAGCCGGCGGTGCCACTCCAGGATCGCGGCGTGCGGCTCCCTCTCCGACTCGCTCCAGTCCAGCCGGGAGCGCTGTACGGTCTGCGGATTCTGCGGGTCCGGCACCTCCTCGGGCCCCCAGCCGTGGGCGGCGAACTCGCTGCGGCGCCCGGTGCGCACCGCCTCGGCCAGGTCCGGGTCGTCGTAGTCGGTGAAGAACTGCCAGGGCGTGGCCGCGCCCCACTCCTCACCCATGAACAGCAGCGGGGTGAACGGCGAGATCAGCACCAGGGCAGCGCCGACTTTGAGCATCCGCTGGGAGAGCAGCGCGCTGGTCCGGTCACCGGTGGCTCGGTTGCCGATCTGGTCGTGGTTCTGCAGGTAGCCGAGGAACCGATGGCCGGGTGTGATCGCCCGGTCCACGGGCCGGCCGTGCCCGCGCCCGCGGAAGGAGGAGTAGCCCCCGTCGTGCATAAAGACCCGGGTCAGGGTCTTGCGCAGTGTCGCCATCGAGCCGAAGTCGTTGAAGTAACCGGCGCGCTCGCCGGTGAGCAACGCGTGCAGGGCATGGTGGAAGTCGTCGCTCCACTGCCCGTCCAATCCGTAGCCGCCGGCCTCCCGGCTGCGGACCAGCTTGGGGTCATTGAGGTCGGACTCCGCCACCAAGGACAGCGGCCGGCGCTCCTGGGCCGACAGCGCCGCGACCGCCACCGCCAGCTCCTCCAGGATCGGCAGCGCCCGCTCGTCCAGCAGGGCGTGGACGGCGTCGAGCCGGAGCCCGTCTATGTGGTAGTCGCGCAGCCACATGGCGGCGTTGTCCAGGACGAACCGGCGGACCTCGTCGCTGCCCGGCGCGTCTAGATTAATGGCCGGACCCCACGGCGTGACGTGGGTGTCGGTGAAGTATGGCCCGAACCTGGCCAGGTAATTCCCGGACGGGCCGAGGTGGTTGTAGACCACGTCGAGGACGACCCCGAGCCCGCGCTGGTGGCAGGCGTCGACGAACCGCTTTAGCGCCTCCGGGCCACCGTAGGGCTGGTGCACCGCGAAGAGGGCTACCCCGTCGTACCCCCAGCCGTGTCGGCCGTCGAAGGCGGCCACAGGCAGCAGCTCGACCACGTCGACGCCAAGAGTGACCAAGTGGTCCAGCCGCGCGATGGCGGCGTCCAGGGTGCCCCCGGGAATGAAGGTGCCGACGTGCAGCTCGTAGATGACGCTGCCTTGCAGGGGAACGCCGCGCCAGGCCGCGTCCCCCCAGGCGTACGCCGTGTGGTCCAGCACCCGGCTCGGGCCATGGACCCCACGCGGCTGCCAGGCCGAGCGTGGGTCCGGCAGGGGTGGGCCGTAGCCCTCGCCGTCGTCGAGCGCGTAGGCGTAGTCGGTGCCGGGACCGGCGGTGGGCAGGTCGCGGCTCCACCAGCCGTCCGTGCCGCCGAACAGCTCCATCCGCTCGCCGTCGACCTCCACGGCGACACGTTGCGCCTGTGGCGCCCACACCCGGAACGTCGTCATGGCGGCACCCCTGCCCGGCCGTACCGCCGCGGCACGCCTGGCTCGGAGGGTATGTCCCGGCGGGGTTACCTGCCATGATGCCGGGGGATCCACGGGCGAGTCCGCCCGTGCGCGCCGACCGCCCCGTCGGCGTGTGCTTGTCCACCGGCAGCCCAGGGAGCCCTCGTGCCGTACGACGCTGCAACTCCTCGACAGCTGCCGGCGCTGGTCGGGCGAGGTGTGCGGGTCGCCGTCGCCATCGGCGTCGCAATGGGTGTGCCAGTGTCGGCGGCTGCCTGCACCGGCACGAGTCCGATCAGCCGGGCGCAGTCCAGCCCGAGCTCCACTCCCAGTGCCACCAGCAGCGCCGGCGCGAGCCCATCCGGCTCGGCATCCGGATCGCCCTCGCTCGGGGCGATCGCTGCTGGCGCCGGGTCGGCGCAGATTCCCGACATCGCCGCTCGGCTGCAACCGTCGGTGGTGACAATCTTCGTCGGCCAGGGCCTGGGCAGCGGCGTCGTCTACACCGCTGACGGTTTGATCCTCACCAACGAGCACGTGGTCCGCGGTGCCACCGCCGTGCAGGTGGGCTTCGCCGACGGCAGCCGGGTGACCGGCACTGTTCGGGCCACCGACGCCGTGACGGACCTGGCGCTGGTGCAAGCCGACCGCACGAACCTGCCGGTGCCGACGTACCAGACCATCCTGCCGCGGATCGGCGATCTGGACGTCGTGATCGGCAGCCCGCTCGGGTTCGAGAACACCGTCACTGCTGGCATCGTCTCGGGGCTGCACCGGGAGATTCCCGGCTCTGCGGCCGAGGGCCAGGCGCTGGTGGAACTGCTCCAGACTGATGCGGCGATCAGCCCGGGTAACTCCGGCGGCGCGGTGGTGAACGGCGCCGGTGAGGTGATCGGGGTCAGCGAGGCCTACATCCCACCGTCGTCGGGGGCGGTGTCGCTGGGCTTTGCCATCCCGGCGGCGACCGTTGTTGATGTCGCCGAGCAGCTGCGGACCAACGGCCGGGCCGAGCATGCCTTCGCCGGCATCGAGCAAACGCCGATCACACCGCAGATCGCCAACCAGCTCGGGCTGCCCAACACCGATGGGGCGGTGGTCCTTTCGGTCGTGCGGGCCGGACCGGCCGACCAGGCTGGCATGCGCCCCGGCGACGTGCTGACCGCTTTCGACGGCAAGCCAGTGCGGACTCCGGAAGACTTTCTGGCGGCGCTGCGGCCGCACCGGCCGGGCGACGTGGTCACCGCGACGGTGCGCCGGGGCACCCAGACCCAACAGCTCAGCCTGACGCTCGCCGGCCGGCCGGCGGCCGCCAACCAGTAGCCGCGGCGGATGACTGTGACCCTGCTGATGGATGCGGAACACGCACTGCTACTCAGTTGCAGGATTGCATGTTGGGATGCGCACTCGCATGCTAAGTTTCGGGCTGTGCCCAAGACCGTGCAGATTCGTGACCTCGATGACGAGGTCTACGCGGGCCTGGCCCGGCGTGCCGTCGAGGCCGGCATCAGCGTCCCCGAGCTGCTGCGCGCCGAGGCCGTGCGCCTAGCTGCACGACCCAGCGTGGCGGAATGGCTAAAGCGCACCCGGCGGCGCTCGTCGCCGCTCGGGCACGTCGAGGTCCTCGCGGCGCTCGACGAGCAGCGTGGCGGGTGGCCAGATGGTGGTGGTTGACGCCTCCTGCCTCTGTGCGGTGGTGATCGGTGGACCGGGCGCCGAAGGAATCCGCAACCGACTGAGCGCCGACAACGATCATGCTGCTCCCCATATCATCGACGTCGAGGTCTTCGGCGTCATCCGGCGCGAGTACCAGCGTGGACATCTAGACCGCACCGAGGCCACCCAGGCAGTCGAGGACCTCGAGGCCTGGCCTGGCGAACGCTTCGGGCACCGACTCCTGCTCGCCCGAGCGTGGGACCTGCGGGACACCGTGCGCGGATGGGACGCCATGTATGTAGCGCTCGCCGAGGCACTGGACTCTGTCCTCCTCACGACCGACGGCCGGCTCGCCGCCGCCACCGGCCCCAACTGCCCGATCGAAGTGATCGACCAGCAGTAGGTGTTGAGACTGGCCAGTTCCGCCGTGCCTTGTATCGGTTGACGACGCCTCTTACGGCACAAGATCACTAAGCCAAGCACGGACCGTGCCAACCACCTCTGTCCGACCGGCGCAATTGCGGCTGCGCGTAACACGGATGACCGACCGATGCTTCGCGGACAGCCCGTCTCCCGTCGGCGCCGTTAGGCTTTCGGTATCTAGCGGCGGCTGCGGGCACCGGTCTTGCGCCGGCCGGCGCCGCCGCGCCCTTGACCCCGACTCCAAGGAAAGCCATGGCGGATCCGGTCGTCCAACGCGACCGCGGCGAGCAGAAGCCGGCCGGCACCGAGCAGCGCACCCCGTGGCGGGTGGAGGGAGCCCGGCCGGGGGAGACGGGCACGCCGAAACCACCGCGCTGGCAGACCTCGCGTGGCTTCTGGACCTGGTTGTTGCTGCTGTTGATCGTCAACTGGCTGGTGTCGTCGTTCATGCTGCGGTCGCCGTCGCGGACCGAGCTGCCCTACACGGTCTTCCGCCCCCAGGTGGACGCCGGCAATGTCACCACGGTGACCTCGACCAATGACGCGATCACCGGCGACTTCCGGTCCCCAGTGCACTACCCCGCCGGCGACCAGGGCAGCGACGTCACCCGGTTCAGCACCCACCGGCCGACCTTCGCCAACGACAACCTCTACGAGGCGTTGGCCAGCAAGAACGTCGAGGTCAGCGCCAAGCCGCCGGCGGGCGCCTCCCTGCTGCAGCAGGTCCTACTCGGCTTCGGCCCGACCCTGCTGCTCGTTGGTCTGTTCATCCTGCTGGCCCGCCGAGCGGCCGCCGCCGCCGGGGCCGGGGGGCTGGGTGGTTTCGGCCGCTCCAAGGCCCGCCGGTTCGAGCCGGAGGCCGGCCCGCGAACCGGCTTCGACGACGTGGCCGGCATCGACGAGGTCGAGGACGAGGTGGTCGAGATCGTCGACTACCTGCGCCACCCGGAGCGCTACCAGCGGCTCGGCGCCAACATGCCCAAGGGCGTCCTGCTCGCCGGGGCACCAGGCACCGGCAAGACGCTGCTCGCTCGGGCGGTGGCCGGCGAGGCCGGCGTACCGTTCTATATCGCCTCGGCGTCAGAGTTCATCGAGATGATCGTCGGCGTCGGCGCGAGCCGCGTCCGGGACCTGTTCGAGCAGGCCAAGCAGAACGCGCCAGCGATCATCTTCATCGACGAGCTGGACGCCATTGGTCGCGCCCGCGGCGGCGCCATGAGCGTCGGTGGGCACGACGAGCGCGAGCAGACGCTGAACCAGATCCTGACCGAGATGGACGGCTTCACCGGCCGGGAGAGCGTCGTCGTGCTGGCCGCCACAAACCGACCGGAGATCTTGGACCCGGCGCTGCTGCGTCCGGGCCGGTTCGACCGGCGGTTGACGATCAACGCCCCGGACTCGATCGGGCGGCGGCAGATCCTCGAAGTTCACGTCCGCAAGGTGCCGCTGGCCGCCGACGTCGACCTCGGCGCGCTGGCCGCCGCCACGCCGGGCATGGTGGGTGCCGAGCTGGCCAACCTGGTCAACGAGGCGGCGCTGGTGGCCACCCGGCGCAACCATGACCAGGTGCAGATGCCCGACTTCACCGATGCCCTCGAGCGGGTCGTGCTGGGCACCGCCCGGCGCATCGTGCAGTCACCGGAGGAGAAGCGCCGTACGGCGTACCACGAGTCCGGACACGCACTCATCGGGATGCTGACGCCCGGCGCCGACCCGGTGCGCAAGATTTCTATCGTGCCGCGCGGGCACGCTCTGGGCGTCACCTTCCAGGTCCCCGATGTCGAGCGCTACGGCTACTCCGCCGGCTACCTACACGGCCGGATAGCCGGCATGCTCGGCGGTCGGGCGGCCGAGGATCTGGAGTACGGCGACACCACGACCGGCGCCGAGAACGACCTGGAGCAGGCCACCGCGATCGCCCGCCAGATGGTCGGCCGCTGGGGGATGTCCCCGGCGATCGGCCCCGTGTCCGTGCTGCCCGACCCGGCCAAGGAGCAGCCGTTCTCGATGGACGGCGGCAGCGTTTCGCCGGCGACCAAGGAGCTGGTGGACGCCGAGATCCGCCGGGTGCTCGAAGCCAGCTACGACACCGCGCTGTCGTTGCTGCGCCGCGAACGCGACCGGCTCGACCGGCTCACGGCGGCACTGTTGCAGGCGGAGTCCCTGGACACCGACGCGGCCTACGCCGCCGCCGGGCTGGCCAGCCCGGCGCGGGTAGGAGCGGTCGTCCGCGAGCCGGCGGCCCAGACCGTCGGCGAACCCGCCGGGCAGCCCGTTGGGCACGCGGTCGGCTCAGGAGCGCACCCACCGCCTTAGCGACTGCTGCTCAGCCCACCCAGCCGGTTCGCCGGAACACGGCAGCAGACCGTTGCCGTCCACAACCACGGCGCAACGAGGACCGCTTCCACCGGTACCCGACCCGGCGAGTCGTCGCTGTCATCAACACGGACTTCCGCCCGCTGGTCCAAACGAGCGGATCACCACCCTGAGCTCTTCCGTAGCGGGCGTTTCGCCGTTACCCTTCTCGTTACCATGCCTGTCCTAGCCGTCACTGCGCGTCGGCGAGCCGCCGCCGCCCTCCTCGCGGGGCCTGCTCATCGCCGTGCTCGCCGGACTGGGCGCTCCGTGCGCCTGTGGGCGTTTCCACGACAGGAGCACTAAGCGTGACTTACCCTACCTTCTTCCCTGGTAGCCGGAGACCCCAACAGCCCGTCGACCTGACAGTGGTCCGCGAGATCCTTGAAGAGCAGCGCGATTTTCGCGTCGAGCAGCTCTCCGAGCTCCGGCAGTCGCTGGCTACTGGCGGTTCGGTCGCAGCCCTGACCGCGTCCGGCACCTCCGGTTCGCCCGTCAGCATGTCCGTTGCCGACTCCGCGGACGCGGACCCGCACGGGCAGGTAGCGGCCCTGCTGGCCCAGGCCGCTGACGCTGCGCTGGCCGAGATCGAGGCAGCATTAACGCGGCTCGACAGCGGCAGCTACGGCCGCTGCGAGTCGTGCGCAAGCCCGATCGCCAACGAGCGGTTGGAGATCCTGCCATACGCCCGCCACTGCGTGTCCTGCCAGCGGCAGAGCCAGCTCGGGGCGGGCCACCCGGCCGGACGGATCAGTGTCTGACCAGTAGCGCCACCGGCGAGCGCGCCAGCAGGTCAGCAAGTTCGACCGCGTCCTCGCCGATCAGCCGGTCGGCGAGGACGCGGTCGGCGAGGGCGTCGCGCCACTGTCCCGCCGGTAGTTCCAGCGCGGTGTCGCCCCAGTCGCCGCCCAGCTCAGCGGTCAGCCGGGACACGACCGCGATCACCGACTCGGCCCGGGCGAAGGCAACGACGTGCTTGGACCTGGTCCCGGTCGCGACCAGCGGCCGGTAGGTCGACGTCGCCCCGAACCAGTCCGGATGTTGCCGCCGCAGCCGCAGCGCCCGGCTGACCACCAACAGCTTGGCCGCGTCCAGATTGAGCTCGGCCGCCGGGTTCAGGTCGAGCGAGGCCAGCAGCGCCGCTCGCCGGTCATAGTCCACCGGCCGCCGGTTGTCCGGGTCGACCAGCGACCACGCACCGAGCTCGCTGCCCTGGTAGACGTCGGCCACCCCCGGCATGGTCAGCTGCAGCAGCTTCTGGCCCAGCACGTTCGTCCGCGTCATCGGCGCGACCAGGTTGACGAACTCGCCCACGCCGGCCGTGATCTCCTCATCCGCACACACCGCCCGGGCGTAGGCCGCCAGCGCCCCGTCGTACGCCGGATCGGGATCGGTCCACGACGTGCGTTGCTTGGCCTCGCGACTGGCCTTCTCCAGGTAGGCCAGCAGGCGGTCGGCGGGCAGTGGCCAGGCGCCCACCAGGGTCTGGAACAGCAGGTACGCCGTGTTGCGGTCCGGCAGTCCGCCGCGGCGGTACCGCTCGGCGAGCGCCATCCAGCCGGTGACCGCCTGCGCCCACTGCGCCGGCACCTCGGAGAGCACGGCCAGCCGGGCGCGCACGTCCTCGGCCCGCTTGGTGTCGTGCGTCGACAGCGTCGTCATGGTCAGCGGCCAGTCTCGCTGGGCGATCGCGCCGGCGGTGTGGAAGTCCGCGACCGAGGCCCCGAACCGACCCGGGTCGCCGCCCACCTCGTTCAGCGCGACCAGCCGGTGGTAGCGGTAGCACGCGGTGTCCTCTGCGCCCTTGGCCATCACCGGTCCGCAGGTCTGCTGAAAGCGCACACAGAAGTCGGTACGCAGGGTCCGGGCCGCGCCGGTGGCCGCAGCCAGGTCGGTACCCAGCGCGAGGTCTTGGATCAGGTTGATCTCTGCGGCCCGCCGCGGCCGGCGCATGCGGGCGCGGGCGGCGGCCTGCTCGATCTGCCCGCGCGCTGTCGCCTCGACCGGTTCGCCGGGCCGGACGTAGGCGCGGTAGACGTCGAAGGCCACCAGCGTCTCCACCAGCGCCTCGTACAGCGCCCGCCGGGTGTGGTCGCGGTGGCGCGGGTCCAGCCGGCAGATCCGGACCGCGACCTCGGTGAGCCGGTTGACCTCGGCGCCGAGAACCTCGGTGACCACTAGCCGCTTGGATGCCTCGACCACTGCGGCGTAGTCCGTCGGCCCGCCGGCCAGCTCGTTGTACACCGCGGTCAGCGCCGACTCGCCCGCCGGGTCGACCAGCAGGCCGGTGAGCCGGTTGAGCGCGTCGTACCCGGTGGTGCCGGCACACCGCCAGGACGGAGGCAGCTCCTCGCCGACTTCGAGGATCTTCTCCACCGCGACCCAGGCGCCGCCGGTGGCTTCGGCCAGCCGGTCCAGGTAGGCCGCCGGGTCCGCCAGCCCGTCCGGGTGGTCGATGCGCAGCCCGTCCAGGACGCCGGCCCGCAGCTGCGCCAGTACCAGCTCATGCGTCGCGGCGAACACTTCGGGCCGCTCGACCCGGACGCCGGCTAGCGTGGTGACGTCGAAGAACCGCCGGTAGTTCAGCTCCTCGGCGGCCACCCGCCAGTGGCAGAGCCGGTAGTGCTGGGCGTCCAGCAGCGCCAGCAGGTCACCGCCCGGCGAGTTGGCCAGTGCCTCCGTGCCGGGTGCGACCGGCAGCGCGTGATCGTAATAGCGGATGACCGGCTCGCCGCCGCCGTCGTCGTAGCGCACCTCACCGCGGTCCAAGCAGGCCCCCAGCTGGTCGCCGAGCACCGGAACCAGCAGCGGGCTCGGCGAGTGCGGGTAGATGTCGAACCACCCGGCGTACGGCGAGTGTGGCCCACGGCGCAGCACGTCCCACCAGGCGGGGTTGAGCGACTCCGGCACCGGGACGGCCATGTGGTTGGGCACGATGTCGAGCACGATGCCCAAGCCGGCCGCCCGGCAGGCCTCGACCAGCCGGGCGTGGGCCGGCTCGCCGCCGAGCTCGACGCCCAGTCGGCGGTGGTCGACGACGTCGTAGCCGTGGGTGGAGCCGGGCGCGGCCTGCAGGCACGGCGAGCAGTAGAGGTGGGTGATGCCGAGGTCGGCCAGGTACGGCACGATCGCCGCGGCGTCGTCGAAGCCGAAGCCGGCGTGCAGCTGGACGCGGTAGGTCGAGACCGGCACTGGGCGACCGGGGGCAGGGAGATGTCCCACCGGCGGGCGGTGGGGCGCCGTCGACGGTCGCGGGGCGGGCACCGCTAGTACGACTGGCGCAACACCAACAGGGATCGCGCCTCCACGTCGATCCCGCTGCCGGCCTTGAGCCCGCGCTCTCCTCGGACCAGCGGGGCGGCAGTGTCGAGCATGATCTGCCAGGACTGACCGAATGCCTCGCCCGGCAGCGTGAACGGCATGCACCCGAAGTGCGCGTTGAACAGCAGCAGAAAGGACTCGTCCACCACCCGCTCGCCGCGGGCGTCCCGGTCGGGGATGCCCTCGCCGTTGAGGAACACGCCGACCGACTTGGCGAAGCCGGACTCCCAGTCCTCGTCGGACATCGGCGTACCGTTGGGGGTGAACCAGGCGATGTCGTCGACTCCGCCGTGGCCGCGGACCGGCTGCCCGACGAAGTAGCGACGACGGCGAAACACCGGGTGCTCGCGGCGGAGCTTGGCCACCGTGGCGGTGAACTCCAGCATCGTCCAGTTCTCCCGCTCGGCGGCCCAGTCCACCCAAGCAACCTCGTTGTCCTGGCAGTAGGCATTGTTGTTGCCGTGCTGGGTGCGCCCCATCTCGTCACCGTGCACGATCATGGGGACGCCTTGGGAGAGGAGCAGGGTGGTTATGAAGTTGCGCTTCTGCTGCTCCCGCAGCGCCACTACGCCGAGGTCGTCGGTCGGGCCTTCTACGCCGCAGTTCCACGACCGGTTGTGGCTCTCCCCGTCGGTGCTTCCCTCCCCGTTGGCCTCGTTGTGCTTGTCGTTGTAGGAGACGAGGTCGTTGAGCGTGAAGCCGTCGTGGGCGGTGACGAAGTTGATGGAGGCGAACGGCCGGCGACCGCTCAGCTCGTAGAGGTCGCTGGACCCGGTCAACCGGGAGGCGAACTCGGCTAGCGTTGCGTTCTCGCCGCGCCAGAAGTCGCGGACGGTGTCGCGGTACTTGCTGTTCCACTCCGTCCACAGCGGCGGGAAGTTGCCGACCTGGTAGCCACCCTCGCCGACGTCCCACGGCTCGGCGATCAGCTTGACCTGGCTGACCACGGGATCTTGCTGGACCAGGTCGAAGAACGCGCTCAGCCGTTCGACGTCGTAGAACTCGCGGGCCAGCGTCGAGGCCAGGTCGAACCGGAAGCCGTCGACGTGCATATCGGTGACCCAGTAGCGCAACGAGTCCATGATCAGCTGCAGCACGTGCGGCTGTCGCACGTGCAGCGAGTTGCCGGTGCCGGTGTAGTCCACGTAATAGCGCTGGTCGTCCTCCACCAACCGGTAGTACGCCGCGTTGTCGATGCCGCGGAAGGACAGCATCGGACCCTGGTGGTTGCCTTCCGCGGTGTGGTTGTAGACGACGTCGAGGATCACTTCCATGCCGGCGGCGTGCAGCGACTTGACCATGGCCTTGAACTCCTGCACCTGCTGGCCGTTCTGGCCGGTGGAGCAGTAGGCGCCGTGCGGCGCCAGGAATCCGATGGTGTTGTAGCCCCAGTAGTTGGCCAGTCCGTTGTTGATCAGATGGTGGTCCTGCACGAACTGGTGTACCGGCATCAGCTCCACCGCAGTGACGCCGAGCTCGCGCAGGTGATTGATCATGGCGGGATGCGCCAGGCCGGCATAGGTGCCGCGGATCTCGGCCGGGATCCGCGGGTGGTTGATGGTCAGACCCTTGACGTGGGCCTCGTAGATGACGCTCTCGTTGTACGGCGTGTGCGGGTTGCGGTCGTTCTGCCAGTCGAAGAACGGGTTGATGACAACCGACTTCATCATGTGCGGGCCGCTGTCAAGGTCGTTGCGGTCGTCCGGAGAGTCGAACTTGTAGCCGAACAGGGACTCGTCCCAGTCGACCTCACCCTCCACCGCCTTGGCGTAGGGGTCGAGCAGCAGCTTCGCCGGGTTGCACCGGCGCCCGTGCGCCGGGTCGTAGGGACCGTGCACCCGGAAGCCGTAGCGCTGACCCGGGCCGAAGTTGCGCAGGTAGCCATGCCAGACGAAGGCGTCGACCTCGGTCAGCTCGAACCGAGTCTCGCCCCCGGCCGGATCGAACAGGCAGAGCTCCACCCGGTCAGCCACCTCGGAGAACAGAGCGAAGTTCGTGCCGATGCCGTCGTACGTCGCGCCCAGCGGGTACGGCGTGCCGGGCCAGATCTGCATGGGCATCCTGCGGCTGACTTCCTTGGGGTCGGGATCGGCTGCCCAGGCTAGTGGAGGCCTATTCGCTCGGCGCCCCGGTGGCCGGCTCGGTGGGTTTCGCCGGCCGGTGCTGGCAGTAGCAGAAGCCGGGACCGGGGCAGTCCTCGTGCCGGCGCTCCCGGCAGGCCTCGCAGATCATCAGCAGATCATCAGCAGATCACTGGTGGGTCACCAAACGCCCGCGGTCAGCTGCCCAGCTCGCCGCCGCGCGCCCGGTCGCGCGCCATCGCCTGGACGAGGGCGACCATGCGGTCACGCAGGGACACGACGTCGGAGGTCAGCTGGTCGTGCTGACGGCGCATCGCCGCCAGCCGTTCGGCCGCCGCCGCCTCGGTCTCGGCCACCTCCCGCCGGGCCGCGGCGATGAGCTCCTCGGCCTGGACGCGGGCCTTCGCGACCAGCCCGGTGGCCTCCAGCTCAGCGTCCCGGCGGCGTTCGGCCAGCTGCTGCTCGAGAGTTGCCCGCTGTCGGCGGCCGCGCTCCCGGTCGGCCGCGTGCTCGGCCGCCGCTACCTGCCGCAGCTCGGCCGCCTGGGCGGCGATGCCGTCCCGAATCTGCGCCACCTCAGCCTCGGCCGCCGCCACCGCCTGCTGAGCGGTTCGCTGCGCCGCTGCCACGATTTCGGCCGCCTGCTCCTCGGCCAGTGCAAGGACGCGTTCCAACCGCCGGCTGAACTCGTCGTACGACGGGCGCCAGGCCGCGCGCACCCGCTGGAAGTCCGCTCGCGCCGCGTCCAGCCGGGCGCGGTCCTCGCGGACGCTGTCCCGCTCCGCCTGCAGCGCCTCAAGCTCCCAGCGCAGCTCGGCCAGCTCCTGCTCCTGCCGGTGCAGCTGCTCGTGCACTTGGCGCCGGTCGTAGCCGCGCCCAACCACGTCGAAGACCACCGACGGGGACTCGACCGGGACCGGGATGCGGATGGGCTCCGCGCTCACGCCGGGCACCTCCGCGATGGATCGGGTAGTTGGCTTCAGTCTGCCGCGCCCGCTGCCTGACCCGCCACCAACACGCCGCTGCGGCGGGCGACCGAGCGCGGGCGGGCGGCAGCGCCGCTGACGCCGACCCACCGCCGCGCCGCGCCGCTCACCCCACCTCCGCGGCTCGATCGTGGTGCGCCCAGCGCTCACTCGTACGGCGTGTCGCGCCCCGTAGCTGCACCACGATCGTCGCCGCGACGTACCGCTGGCCGAAGGTAGGCGGGGGCGCCGGGCTATACCCAGCCCACCGCGCGGCGTCATCGACCCGCTGCCGCAGGCGGTGCTGCGGCGGTTGCGGGCCACCCGCCGGTAGCGGTGGCGGAGCCCGGATCGCGAACCGCTGTTCCCGGCAACCGATCCGACGACTTACCGTTAGCCCAGGAACTCCGATCCGGACGACCGAGCAAACCCAGGAACTCCGAGCCGGACGACCGAGCAAACCAAGGAAATCCAAGGAACCCACGGAACCCACGGAACCCACGGAACCCACGGAACCCACGGAACCCAAGGAAGAGGTGTGGCAGATGGCGGAAGCCAAGCAGGCCTGGGACGAGGTCACCGAGCGGTTTGGCACGTTGAGCCGGCGGATGCGAGCCCACTACGAGGAGGAGACGGCCGGCGGCGGAGCCGGATCCGGCGGTGGCGCCGGCCATGGTGACGGCAAGGCGGTGGAGGAGGCGCTGCGGACTCTGTCCGAGGCGGTCAACAAGGTCGTGTCCACGGTGACGACGACGGTGCGCGACCCCGAGTTCGCCGACGACGCGAAGCGGGCCGGCCAGGCGCTGGCCAACGCCCTGTCGGCCAGCTTCGACGACATCGGTGGCGAGATCCGCAACCGGGTCGGCTCGGGATCGCTGTTCGGGAAGTCCGACTCCGGTGGCCCGAAGTCCTCGACCGGTGAGACCGGGGGTTCATGGCCGAGCGACACTCCGGAGCCGCCCGTTCGGCCGTAGCGGCAACCGGTCGCGGGCATCGGGACCCGGCCGCCGGCTCAGACTGCGGCCCTGGTCCCGGTCCCGGCCCTGTGAGCCGCGTCACCGACCGCGCCGGTAGTGAGATCTCGGTCACGGTCATACGGCCCTCCGACCGCGGGACGCAAGGGGTACATCGACCCAAGCTGGGCGGGTTTGGCCCCGGTACGGTCGAACCACAGGCCGCGTTCCGGTGACGACTTCCCGGGACGCGGCCTGCGGCTTGCTTTTCCTTCCCTTCCCGGCTCGAAGCGCCGGGCCGCGGCGCGTCGACTGCGATGAAAGGAGGTCCGGTGCCGGTGCGACCACCGCCCGTGCGCCTCGCGCCGGTGTGGGTCGTGGCCGGCGCGCCCGGTGCCGGCAAGTCCGCCGTCGCCGCCGTGCTGGCCGACCGGCTGGTCCCGGCCGCGGTGCTGGACAAGGACACGCTGTACGGCGGCTTCGTGGCCGCCACGCTGTCAGCCGCCGGCCGCCCGCCGGGTGAACGCGAAGGTCCCTGGTACGACGCGCACGTGAAGACCCACGAGTACGCCGGCATGACCGCCGCGGCGGCTGAGATCCGCAGCCACGGCTGCCCGGTGCTGTTGGTGGCCCCGTTCACCAGCCAGATCCGTGATCCGCGCCGGTGGGCTTGTTGGGTCGACGCGCTGGGCGGCGAGCCGGTTCGGCTGGTGTGGGTGCGGATCGACGCAGCCACGCTGCACGCGCGGCTGCAGGCCCGGGGCCGTGCGCAGGACGCCGGCAAGCTCGCGGACTTCGCGACCTGGCTGGGGCGGATGCAGCCGGACCAGGCCCCGGCGGTCCCGCACCTGACCGTGGACAACCGGCTGCCGGCCGCCCGGCAGCTCGGGGAGCAGATCGACGAGCTGCTGACCAGCTGGCTTGCGGATGCCGGCCCGGACTGTGCATGACGCCGTACCGAGTCTGCTTCGTCTGCACCGGCAATATTTGCCGCTCACCGATGGCCGAGGCGGTGTTCCGGTCAGTGGTGCAGGCCGCTGGTCTGGCCGACCGGGTGCGCGTGGCCAGTGCTGGCACCGGCGGCTGGCACGTCGGTGACGACGCCGACGAGCGGGCGTTGGCGAGCCTGCGGACCCGCGGGTACCCGCTGGCGCACCGAGCCCGGCAGTTCGGCGCCGGCTGGTTCGACCGCTACGACCTCGTGGTGGCGTTGGACGCCTCGCACGTCGCCGCCCTGCGCCGGCTGGCGCCGTCCGCCGCGTCGGCGGAGAAGGTGCGCCGGCTGCGCGGCTACGACCCGAATTCCGTCGCGAGCGGAGACCTGGACGTCCCGGACCCGTACTACGGCGACGACGCCGGCTTCGAGCACGTCCTGGACCTGGTGGAGCGAGCCTGTCGAGGGCTGCTCGCCATCGTCCGTCGGGAAGTCGACCGGTGAGCCGGTCCAGGGGTGCCGCCCGGGTCGCTGCCCTACTCGGCGGCGAGGCGCGAGACCTGGCGCCGGTGTCCGGCGGGGACATCTGTGCGGCGTACCGGGTGGTGTTGGCCGACGGTCGAACGGTGTTCGCCAAGGCTCGAGACGACGCCCCGGCCGATTTCTTCGCCGTGGAGGCGGCCGGACTGGGCTGGTTGGCCGCCGCGCGGGGTGGAGTCGCGGTCCCGGCGGTGCTGGCTGTCGGCGCCCACGCGCTCGTCCTGGAGTGGGTGGCGCCCGGGCCACCATCCGCCGCCGGCGCCGACCGGCTCGGCTTCGAGCTAGCCGCGACGCACCGCGCCGGGGTGGCGGCCTTCGGCGCCGATCGACCGGGCTACATCGGCACGCTGGACCTGCCGAACGCCGTAGCCAGCACCGCGCAGTGGCCGGAGTTCTACGCCGAGTGCCGGGTACTGCCCTACCTGCGGCTCGCGGTCGACCGGGGCGCTATGGACGCCGCCGGCGCCCGGGCGGTGCAGGAGGTCGTGCGGCGGTTGCCCGAGCTGGCCGGCCCACCCGAACCGCCGAGTCGGGTGCACGGTGACCTGTGGAGCGGCAACCTGCTCTGGGGCGAGGACGGCTTGGTTCGCCTGGTCGACCCGGCCGCGCACGGCGGTCACCGGGAGACCGACCTGGCGATGCTGGCGCTGTTCGGCGCGCCGTACCTGAAGCGGATCCTGTCGGCGTACGACGAGGTGTTTGCACTGGCGACTGGTTGGCGCGAGCGGGTGCCGCTGCACCAGCTGTATCCGCTGCTGGTGCACGCCGGGCTCTTCGGCGGGGGGTACGGCGCGCAGGTGACCCGAGTCGCGACCGGGCTGTTGTCGCGACGTCTGCCCGGTTGAGGCTCGCTGTCCGCGCCGGTCATCCCGGGGCCAGCGCCTCCAGGGCTTCCTCGGCCCGGCGCATCGAGACGTCCGGGTCCGCGTCCGGCGAGCCGATCTCCGGGTCGAAGTTCACGTCGACGAACGTCTGGGTGATGCCGTCGGCGCGCAGGCCGTCGAAGTCGCCGCGGATCTTCGCCAGCGACCCGGTCAGCGGCTTGCGGTCGGCCGCACCAGCCGGGCGCACCTGCACTGCGCCGCGGCAGACGAACCGCAGCCGATCGGGATCCCGGCCGGCCTCTCGAGCTCCCGCCCGCACCACCTCGATCGAGTGAGCGATCTTCGTCAGGTCGGCCTGGCTGCTGCTGATCCAGCCGTCGGCGAGCCGGCCGGCCCGGCGCAGGGCCGGCTCCGCGGTGCCGCCGAGCAGCACCGGTGGGTGCGGTCGCTGCACCGGTCGGGGGGCGACCCGAGATCGCGGCACCTGGTAGAACTCGCCGGCGTACTCCACCGGATCGGTCGTCCAGACCGCCTCCAGGCAGCGCAGGAAGTCGTCCGCGCGCCGGCCGCGCTGGTGGTATGGCGCGCCGGTCGCGGCGTACTCCTCCGGCGCCCACCCGATCCCCAGCCCGGCATCCAGCCGGCCGCCGGAGAGCGTGTCGATGGTGGTCAACATCTTGGCCAGCAGCAGCGGGGAGTAGAAGGGCATGTTGACCACCGCGACCCCGAGCCGAATGCCGGTGGTGAGCCCGGCCAGCCAGCCAAGCGTGACTAGTGGATCGTGCACGCTGCGGTACTGCGGCGCCCAGGTCGGTGCCCCGGCCTCATCCAGCGGCACGAGCAGCCGTTGAAACGTCCACAGCTGCGCGTAGCCGAGCTCCTCGGCGCGGCGGACGATTCGCAGTTGATTCTCCGGCGTGGCCCACGAGCCGGAGATCGGGATGGCGAAGCCGATGTCCACGGACACCTCCACGGTTTGGTCGGGCACGGTTTGGTCGGGCACGGTTTGGTTGAGGCCGTCAGTGAACCGCAGCCGGCTGACAGGATGGGCGCCGTGACTGCGGAGTCCGGGCGAGGGTCGGCCGGGCCGGTGCTGGCCGGGCGGGTCGCCCTGGTGACCGGCGGCGGCCGGGGGATCGGCCGGGCGATCGCGCTGGCGCTGGCCGACGCCGGCGCGCGGGTCGCGGTGCTGGCCCGCTCCGGCGCCGAGGTGGCCGCGGTCGCCGCTGAGGTCACCGCGCGGTACGGCGCGCAGCGCGCGCTCGCGGTCACCGGCGACGTCGCGGCTGGTACCGACGTGCTCGCCGCCGTGGCCGCAGCCGAGGCCGAAATCGGACCCGTGGACGTGCTGGTGAACAACGCCGGGGTGGTCTGGCCGCTCGGGCGCACCAGCGAGGTGGACCCGGACGCCTGGGGGGACTCGGTCGCCATCAACCTCATCGGGGCGTTCCGGTGCACGCACGCGGTGCTGCCCGGCATGCTCGCCCGGGGCTATGGCCGGATCGTGGCCATCACCAGCGGGGCGGCTCGACCGCCGGGGATGCCGAGCGCCACGGCGTACTCCGCCGCCAAGGCAGGGTTGGAGATGCTGACCGCCGGGCTGGCGCTGGAACTCGCCGGCACCGGGGTCACCGTCAACGCGCTCCGGCCGGGCGTCGTCGACTCCGCCATGCAGGACTACATGCGCGGGCGGCCACGCGCGGCGGTCGGCGACGGGTTCTACACCCGGTTTCACGGGCTGTACGAGCGCGGCGACCTGATCGACCCGGCAGTGCCGGCCGCGGTGCTGGTCCGGCTGATCGCTAGCGAACGCACCGGCGAGGTGCTCGACGTCCGCGCCCCGGAGTCGCCGATCGCGCCGCGGTAGCCGCTCGGCGGCGGGTGGCGGCTAGTTGGCGGCTAGCTAGTTGGCGGCTACAGCGCGCGGCGGAAGAACTGCGAGCTGGGGCGCTGCGCCAGCAGGACAATGATCGCCACATCGATCACTAGGGCGACCACGCCCAAGGCTCGGCTCAGTCCGGCGGCCGGCTGCACGAATGCCGCCAGCCCGGACAGCACGCCGAGACCGGCGATCACCAAGGTGACGATCCGCGCCCAGTTCTTACCCTTGCGCACCTGCAGCGCCAGCAGGACGTACAGCACGATGAAGACGAGTCCGACGACGGTTGCCGCAACGAGGGAAGCCGTCAGCGCACGGTCAAGCGTGCTCTGGCTGCCTGCCGGGTTGGCCTTGCGGATCTGGTCCCGCAGGCTGTCCTTCGTCGCGAACAGCAACGGAAGCTCGAGCAGATTCAGCGCCGCCAGCAGCAGCATCAGCTTGACGGCCTTGGCGACTGGAGGCGGCGGCGGACCCAGGGGCGCCAGGTCGCGTACTGGCTCGCCGGGCATGGCGGGGTAGCTGCTGCCGGGGTAAGCCTCGTTGGTCATCGCGGTCCTTTGGAGGTGGCGGCTGGAGGTGGCGGCGTCGGTGCCCGAGCACCTGGGCGGCTGACTGTGCCCCGAAGGCGATCACTGCCCTCCGGCCGGTCTTGGCTAGGGTGTCCGGCGCGCGAACAACCGGAGGGGCGCAGGGAGAGGGTCGCACGTGATCGAGGCGTCCGCACTCACCAAGCGGTACGGCGACAAGCTGGCCGTCGACGATCTGAGCTTTCGGGTGCGCCCGGGTCAGGTCACCGGCTTCCTCGGACCCAACGGAGCTGGCAAGTCCACGACGATGCGCCTGATGCTTGGTTTGGACTACGGCGGTGGGCGCACCACCTTCGACGGCAAGACCTACCGCGACCTCGCGAACCCGGCGGGTGCGGTCGGGGCAGTGCTGGAGGCCGGGTCCTTTCACCCCACCCGCAGCGCCCGCAACCACCTGCGGATGCTGGCCGCGCCCAGCCGGATCTCGGATCGGCGGGTCGATGAGGTGCTCGCGCTGGTCGGGCTGAGCTCGGTGGCCAAGAAGGGTCCCAAGGGGTTCTCGATGGGAATGGGTCAGCGCCTGGGCTTGGCGGCGGCGCTGCTCGGCGACCCGGACGTGCTCATCCTCGACGAGCCGGCGAACGGACTGGACCCGCAGGGCATCAACTGGTTGCGCGGTTACTTGCAGGCCTACGCCGCTTCGGGTCGCACCGTGTTCGTCTCCAGCCACCTGCTCGCCGAGATGGCGCAGATGGCCGATCACCTCGTCGTCATCGGGCGCGGCCGGCTGATCGCTGACGTAGCCACCGCGGAGTTCGTGTCCCGGTCGTCCCTAAACGCCGTCACGGTGCGCAGCCCGCAGGCGGACCGGCTCGCGGCGCTGCTGCGGGAGCACCCAGCAGCCGTCACGGCCGAGCCCGACGGGGCCCTGACAGTGACCGGCATGGAGCCGGCCCGGATCGGCGAGCTGGCGTTTCATGCCGGGATCATGCTGCATGAGCTGGCGACTCGGGTCGCCACGCTGGAGGAGGCCTTCTTGGAAGCGACCGCGGACTCCCAGGAATACCAAGCCGATGCGCCGGTGAACGGGAGCGCGGCGTGAGGGGAGCCCTGGCACAGGAGTGGGTCCGGCTGCGCACCGTGCGCTCGACCTGGCTGCTCAGCGCCGGGTCCGTGGCCGTGACGCTGCTCGCGGCGGTGGCTCTGACGCTGACCGCCGGCACCAGCACCGCCGGGCGCATCGCCGCGACGACCGGGTCGGCACCGGCGGTTGCCCGAGGCGACCAGGAGTCCTTCGCCGCGGTGCTGGCCGCGACCGCGCAGCTCACCCCGCTGCTGATGGGGCTGCTCGGGGTGTTCGCCTTCGGCCACGAATATCGTCACGGCACCATCCGTTCGACGTTGACCAGGGTGCCTCGCCGCCCTGCGGTCGCGGCCGCCAAGTTCATCGGTGTCGCGCTCTGGGGGGCGGGCGTCGGCATCGTCTGCGTGGCAGCCTCCGCGCTGGTCCTCGCGGTCATCGGCGGCGGTCGGTTCGCGCCCGGCGTCGGCTTCACTGGCGGGGCGACGGAGCGGGTCGCGGTCGGCACGGTGCTCTACGTCGTACTGATCGCGCTACTCGGACTGGGCTTCGGTTGGCTGTTCCGCAACATTCCGGCCGCGGTCAGCCTGCTGTTCGTGCTCCCGCTGGTGGCCGAGCCGATCGTGCGCGCCATCCTGTCGATCAAGGCGCTGCACGCGGTCGCCGGGATCGGCCGGTTCATGCCGTTCGGGGCCGGCGGACAGCTCTATGCGTACAGCACCCGAGTGGACCCGCGGGTTCCCGCGGCTTTCCGCAACGACCTGACGCCACTAGCCGGCGGACTGACGTTGGCAACGGTCACAGCGGTGCTGCTGGTTGCAGCCTTCGTGTTGTTCCAGCGCCGGGACGCCTGAGCCCGGCACGCCCGACCTCGGCTGCATCACGGCTGCCCGCCGGTCGTGGCGGCCGGCGGCGAATCAGCCAGGTCGTCGCTGGTCGGCGACTGGCCGTTGGGCCCATGCTCCACCAACGCCTTGGCCCCGCGGCGGCGGGCCGCGCCCACGCCCGAGCTCAGCGCCGTGTCCCGCAGCGTCGTACCGGAGTCCACCTGGCCGGTGTCGATCAGCTGCTGCGCGGCGCTGGTCCCGGTGTTGGTTGCCGTCTCCACCGACTTGGTCGTCACGACTTGGCGGACGGCGGAGGCTTCGGCCCACCACGGGGACTTTGCCAGCGCACCCAGCGCCCGGGAGCTCCCGGCGCTGCCGACGAAGCCGAGCGCGGCCGCCTCGGCGGTGCCGCGAGCGCTGATCTGCCCGGTTGTCGACAGATCCATGAAAGCTGTGGTGCCGGCGTTGCACTCGGCTTCGACCACATGCGGCAGCGCCCACGCGGTGAACACGCGCACACCCGTCAACAGGCCGGAGCAGGACACCAGCCCGCCGGCGGCTCCGGCTTCGGCCGCGGCAGCCGCGCCGGCGGCTTCGGTCGCCGCGGCCGCGCCGGCAGTGACCGCCGCCTCGGTGCCAGCCGCGACCACCGCGGCGGCGCCCATGGTCACGACCACGGCTCCCACGGTGACACCTACGACGACGCCCAGCGTGACCAGCTTGGCGACGGACATGGCGTGGTCGTGCTGCGCGTCCTCCAGTCGCCGGGCGTAGGTCTCCAGCTGGTCGGCTGTCTCGGTCAGGCCCGCGGCTAGCGTCCGGGCTTGCCGAGCCAGCGCATCCAGCGGTACGTCGGCCGCATCGCGCGCCGGCCCGGACCACAGTCCGCCGAGCGTGCCCAGCGTCCAGGTGCCCGTCAACTCCGTCCGGGCCAGGGCGTCGGCGGCATCCCGGTAAGCGGCGGCCAACCGGCGGGCGGCCTGCGGGTCACCGGCCGGCTGGGCCGGCATCATGATCGGCGGCGGATCGGGCCCTGGCGCAGCCGCACCTGCGGGCGGACTTGGGGCACCGGCGGCCGGTCGCATTGCCGGCGGGGGGATGGTCGCCCGCAGCCCGGGCAGCGGCGCTGAACCTCCAGATTCCAACGAAAGCCCCGGCGCGCTGGGCGGCTGCGGCGCCGGGTGCGGCGGCAGTGGTGGCATGGTGGCCCGCAGTGTCGGCAACGGCAGCGGTGTCGGGATCCCGCCCGCGCTCATCGCGGTGGTCTGCCGAGCGCCCCAGCGTCTATCCGGGGGTACGTCGTCGCCAACTGCGCCAGGGCTGCGCTGATGGCGGCGTAGTTCTTGCTGAGCCCTTCCAGCGCGCCGTCGGCGGTGTGGCTGGTCGCGACCGCCGCCGGTTGCACGGCGCCGCCGAGCGCCGGGCAGCAGCTCGCCGCGGTGCTGGCCAGACTTGCCCGGTGATCGGTGACGGTGGCCGCCATTGTCCGGAAGCGGGTGGCCGCGTCCTGCAGGGCCGCGGGCTCGATCCGCAAAGTGGAGGGGCCAGATGTCGGCATGAGCCGAGGTTGGCATCGGTCGCCATGCTCATGCTGAGTTGTACACAGCAAGACCGCCGGTGCGAAGTCATCCACAGGCCGGCCCGGCGAATGCCGGGAAGTCAGTGGGGAGGGCGCGTGTTCACCCCGCAGTACGCCTGCGCTGGTGGCGCAGCCGGTCGCAGTGACCGAGTGTCAAGGGGAGGTGGCGACTGTGCTGTTCAGCCGAGCCATGGCCACGATGGTGGCCCAGCAGGATGCGTTGCCCGGCCGGAGCGAGGCCATGCCGGTGCCCGAGCGGCACGCCGTTCTCGGCTCCCCGCTCGCCCCGCCGTACCCCGACGGCATGGCGGTCGCCGTCTTCGGCCTGGGCTGCTTCTGGGGGGCGGAGCGTAAGTTCTGGCAGCTCGCCGGGGTGTTCACCACCGCCGCCGGATACGCCGGCGGCGTCACGCTCAACCCGACGTACGAGGAAGTCTGCTCGGGCCGCACTGGGCATGCCGAAGTAGTTCAGGTGGTCTTCGACCCGGCAGTGGTCAGCTATGGGGATCTGCTGCGGGTCTTCTGGGAGGCGCACAACCCCACCCAGGGCATGCGGCAGGGCAACGACGTCGGCACCCAGTACCGCTCGGCGATCTACTACCGCGACGACCCCCAACGGCGCGCCGCCGAGGAGAGTCGGGCGGCGTTCCAGGCCGTCCTCACCGGCGCCGGCTACGGCCAGATCACGACCGAGATCGCGCCCGCGGGGAAGTTCAACTTCGCCGAGGACTACCACCAGCAGTACCTGGCCAAGGTGCCCAACGGTTACTGCGGCCTGGGCGGCACCGGGTTGAGCTGCCCTGTCGGGTTGGCGGTCGACGGCTCGGCCTGACCGCCGGATCAACCGACCGCGGTCGAGTGGCCGCGGGGACGCGGTAGCACGACGGCGTCCATTACGTCTTCTGGCGCCAGTCGATCTGCCCGGTCTAGCCGGCGTCGATGAGACGCATCGCGGGCTCGGGGTAGCGGGCTCCGTGGGCTCCTTCGGCGGGCACGACCTCGTCGATCCGCGCCAGGTCGGCTTCGGTCAGGACCAGGTCGACGGCGGCGGCGCTGTTCTCCACATGCGCCGGCCGGGAGCTTCCTGCCAGCGGCACGACGCCGTCGCCCCGGGACAGGACCCAAGCCAAGGCGACCTGGGCGGCGCTCGCGCCGTGGCTGTCGGCGATGCCGGCGACGGCCTGCTGAACGGCGTTCTCCACGTGCCGCTCCCACAGTGAGTACTCGCTCTGGACGGCCGCCAGCGGATGGACGGCGTGGGCCCGGCGGATCGTCGCCGCGGACACCTCCGAGAGGCCGATGTGCCTGACCTTGCCTGCCGCGACAAGCTCGGACATCGCCCCGACGCTGTCCTCGACCGGTACGTCCGGGTCGAGCCGGGCCAGGTAGTAGACGTCGAGCCGGTCGGTCCGCAGCCGGCTCAGGGATGAGTCGCAGGCCCTCCGTAGATAGTCGGGGGTGCCGTCGGGAACCATGCCGCGTGCCGCGCGGCGCACTCCGGTCTTGGTTGCCAACACGATCTCTTCACGCCGCTGGGCGAGGACCTCGCCCAGCAGCTCCTCGTTGCTGCCAGCTCCGTAGAAGTCGCCGGTGTCGAACAGCGTCAGCCCCAACTCCACGGCGCGCATCAGCGCGGCCGTCGACTCTTCCGACGGCACCGCGCCGTACGCGCCGGACATCGCCATGCAGCCCAACCCCAGTGCGGACACCGCCGGACCCTTCGCGCCCAAACGTACCTGTCGCATCTCTCCTCCTGACGTGACATTGACCGTCAGTATGACTGACGGTCAGTGGTAGGATACCCTATGGCGGTGGAGGAAGCCCAGGACCCGATCCCGACCAACAGCGAGCAGGAGCTACGCACGGCCCTGAACGGGCGGATCGGCTACCTGCTCAAGCAAGTGACGACCCGCTTCGCGCAGCTGAGCACGACTGCGCTTGCGCCGTTCGGGATCCAGGGCCGGGAACTGGCGGTGCTCAGCGTGCTGCGGGCCCACGGCCCTGTGTCGCAGCGCGAGCTCAGCCATACGCTGCACGTCGACCGCACGACGATGGTGTCGCTGATCGACCAACTCGAAGAAAAGGGCCTCGCGCAGCGGGCGAGGAACTCGCGGGACCGACGCGTGTACGACGTTGGGCTCACCGAGGACGGCCGGTCCATCACGGCAAAGGCCGACGCGGCCGCCGCCCGGACTGAGGCCGAGCTCCTCGCCAGCCTCACACCTGCCGCGGCGTGGGAGTTCAGGCAGATGCTGCACACGATCGCCCAACCGCCACAGGCCGGCGGGTAGGCGCCGGGGCACACCACCCGACACCGGCAAGCACCGAGCATTCTCCTTGTCAGGAGGCGCTCACCGTCCCGCCCGGTGAGCGATCCGCTTACGACACTTCCGCGATCTTGGAGCGGGGGGCGACCACGCCAGATTGCGCTGTCAGCAGCGCGCCACTAAGCGCTGGAGGTCACAGGTCCCACCACCTTGGATCATGTAGCAAAGTCGGTGGTCTTCGGACACCAAGGGCTCACATCCGTGGCAGGCCTTGCGGACCGGTGAGGTCGACGAAGTTGGTATCGGGACCTCTCCGTCAGCCGCCACCGTCCGGTGTCCGGATCGCCCCCGAAGGCCTGCCGCATGCCCTCGGCGACCACCTTCGAGTCGACAGCGGATGCCGCCCCTCCGCCTCCGCCTCCGACGCCGGACCGCCACCGCTCCAGGTCCACCCCGCACCGCGCCCGGCATGTGCGCCGTGGTGTACTCCGCGGCCGGACCCCGGCCGTCGCCACACCAGCGGACGTCGGTCAGCACCACATGGGTGTATACGTGTCCGCGACACTCGGCCGACCGGCGTCGGCAGCCGAGGACAAGGAGACCATCTGATGAAGGCGCTCGTGTACCACGGACCGGGTCAGAAGGCCTGGGAGGTCGTGCCCGACCCGGAGATCATTTACCCGACTGACGTGATCGTGCAGGTGGACACCACCACGATCTGCGGCACTGACCTGCACATCCTGAAGGGGGATGTCCCGGTGGTGACCGACGGACGGATCCTCGGGCACGAAGGTGTCGGGACGATTACCGAGGTGGGCCGGGCGGTGAGCAAGCTTGCCGCGGGGGACCGGGTGATCATTTCCTGCATCACCTCGTGCGGCTCATGCTCCTACTGCCACCGGCAGCTGCCGGCGCACTGCCTCGCCGATGAGGGCACCTCGGGCATCGGCTGGGTCTTGGGCCACTTCATCAATGGCACCCAGGCCGAGTACGTGCGCGTGCCCTTCGCCGAGGGCTCCCTGCACAAGCTGCCCGCGGGTGTGAGCGACGAGGCCGCGTTCCCGCTCTCTGACATCCTGCCCACGGGTTTCGAGATCGGGGTGCGCAACGGCCGCGTCAAGCCCGGCGACGTCGTCGCCGTCATCGGCGCTGGACCGGTGGGCCTGGCGGCGATGATGACCGCCGGTCTCTACGGCGCCTCCCGCATCATCGCCATCGATCTCGACGACAACCGGGTCCAGCAGGCCAAGGGCTTCGGCGCTACCGACGTCGTCAACAGCGGCGGGTGGGGCTGGAAGGATGAGGTGCTGGCCATGACCGATGGGCTGGGCGTGGACGTCGCCATCGAGGCCGTTGGCATGCCGGCGACCTTCGAGATGGCCACCGAGCTCGTCGGCCCCGGCGGGACAGTGGCGAACGTCGGCGTACACGGGAAGTCGGTGGAGCTGAGGCTCCAGGACCTTTGGATCAAGGACGTCGCGATAACCACCGGCCTGGTGAGCGCCACTACGACGCCGATGCTGCTCAGACTCGTCGCCCAAGGCAGGCTCACGCCGGAGAAGTTCGTGAGCCACCGGTTCACGTTCGACAGCATCTTGGACGCCTACGACACCTTTGGCCGCGCCGCGGAGACCAAGTCCCTCAAGGTGGCCATCACCCGCTGACACTAACTAACCGCCGACGGGCCGATCGGAACGAACAGTCACGCTGAGCCGCCAGGTGCCTCCCATCTACCACCGTCGAGCCCGGGCGTATGCGGTGATCGGGCGCCGCCGCCCTTGGGTTCCGGCGAGTCCGGTACCAACGTTTGCGGCACTGATCCGATAGGGATCTTCTCGAAGAACCCGACCACCGGCGACAGGCATCCACATGACGCACGTCCCGAGCCGAATCCCACCGGCCGACCCGTGGAGCATCACCCTCACCTACCGGCACGAGCACCGCTGGTGGTTCAACGCCGACGATGCTCCCGAGACTTGGTATGTCTCCGCTGATATCCACGACGACAGCGGCACACACGTCGAGTCCCACGTCGCCGATATGAACATCGTGATCGTCGATGTCTTCGACACCCGTGACCCGTTCGGCCTGTTGGATGGGCAGGACGCCGACCTGGGCGCCATCGCCGAGACCATCTTCCCCGCCAGCACCGGCCGGCTCGACCAGGATCTGGACGACCAACTCGAACCGATCGGCAGCCGCATCCTCATCCTGAACTCCGTACGCCTGGCTCCCGACTGGCGAGGCTTCGGTCTGGGAGTGCTCCTCACCGGAACAGCGATCAAGAAACTGTCTGGTGGCGTTCGGGCCGCGGTCTGCTACGCAGCTCCCAAAGATGAACTGGACGCAGAGGAGGCCGACGACCTGGTTGCACGCGAGCATGCCATCACCACGCTGAGCAGAGTCTGGGCTCAGCTCGGCTTCGAGCACTTCCGCCACGGCGTCCACGTCCTCGACCTCAGCCTCGTCACCCTCGACGAACACCTCGAACGACTCCGCAAACGCGCCGAGCAGTACCGCATCCTCGGCTGACCGCAGGAAGTCAGGAATGCGTGTTCGGGCTGGCAGCGGCTCAACCGGAACCGCACGGGCGATGCGGCGGCGGCGAGGCGATTTCGACGGCCTGACCGTACTGCCACTGCTCGGGGGCGGCAGTGATCACGGGACGAGGGCCTGGCCCCCATCCTCAAGGCGGCGTACCTGAACGCGAAGGAGGATCTGCGTCTCGCTATCCGGCGCAACCTCAAGTTGCCGGCCGACTGCTCCAGCTCCCGCAGCGCCAGCTGGTTGTGGTCCATCGGGCTGACGCGGCGGTGACGGCCTCGGCCAGAGGCCGCCGGCGCGCGGTGGGGTGAGGCGGACGCGCGGCAGCGGCAGAGTCGTGAGACCACTAGTTGCGTGCTGGCCTCATTCGCAGGCCGATGCTGCGAACGTCGTAGCGACGCACCGATTGCCTGCCGGTTACCCCAAGTCCCCCGGGGATGCCCTCGCCGATGTAGAGGGCCGCGGCGATCTCGGAGTTAGACCGGCCCGAGGCCACCTGGCGAAGAACTTCAAGCTCACGGTCCGTAAGGGTGCCTAGAACGGGCGGTGGTTGGACCCGCGGTGGTGGTCCGGCGACGTACCGCTCGATCAAGTGCCGAGGAGTACCTCTTGCCTGAGCCTGTCGGCAATGGTGCAGTTCGCGGTCATCGTCGGGCTGACCGGGCTAGCGACGCAGCCGGAGGCCGCGCACCGGTAGGGGGTGGACCGCCGCTCCATGGTGGTGCACCTGTGCCGGGACCGCCAAGCAGGGTGCGCTGGATGCTGGCCGCAGCGCTGCCCGGCCCGTCCCGGCCATGCTGCCTCGTACGCCTCCCGAGCGTCGCTCTTCGTCGTGTTCACAACGTGAACCGGAATCGCCACGGCCGCCTCACCACAGG